>Ga0233380_1000097_pt1 | contig 51370 bp, 51 predicted proteins | sample ElkDunMinimDraft_9_FD_191541 | JGI IMG/M metagenome (GOLD analysis project Ga0233380, IMG submission 191541) | Fecal eukaryotic communites from dung pellets of Tule Elk in California, USA - Elk Dung F36 | ecosystem: Host-associated > Mammals > Digestive system > Large intestine > Fecal | place... | reverse complement strand
GCCGAGGCCCTCAAGGAGGAGCTGAACGTCCACGGACCGGTCGCCGCGGTGATCGACCTGCTGGCCAAGCAGCGGAAGAACCCCGAGTACTACGGCTACAAGATCGAGAGCCTCAGCTACAAACTCTCCTTCATGACCGTGCCGATCTCGGTGGTCCTCCTGTGGCTGATGTTCGCCTGGCGCCGGCGGTTCAGCCTCTATCACCACGCGGTGGTCGCCCTTTACGGCCTGGGCTTCCTCGCCCTGCTCAGCTGCGTGGTCGCCATCGCGCCCAGCTTCCTGTCCAGCCTGGCCACCTTCCTGGCCATGATCGCCGCCTTCACCCACGCGGTGGTGCACCTGAAGGGCGCCTACGGCAGCGGCTGGATCCAGTCGGTGCTTCGCGCTCTGACGCTGGGCCTGCTGACCACAGTCACCTTCGGCCTGTTCCTGTTCGGCGTGATGCTGTTGGGGTTGTCGGGGTAGGAATGGCGAGTGGCTAGTGGCGAGTGGCTGGCGAACAGCCGCTCCGGCGCATTGTCATCCCAGACGGGCTGTCCTCACTCGCCACTCGCCACTCCCCCCTCGCCACCTGCCGCGCCGCCCTCTACAACCGCCCCCATGTTCAAATCCGTCCTTGTCGCCAACCGTGGCGAGATCGCCTGCCGCGTCTTCCGCACCGCCCGCGCGATGGGGATCCGCACCATCGCCGTCTATTCCGAGGCGGACGCCGACGCCCTGCATGTGCGCGAGGCCGATGAGGCCGTGCTGATCGGCCCGGCCGCCGCCCGCGAGTCCTATCTGGTCGCCGAAAAGGTGCTGCAGGCCGCCAGGGACACGGGCGCCGAGGCCATCCACCCCGGCTATGGCTTCCTGTCCGAGAACGCCGACTTCGCCGAGGCCGTGGCCGCCGCGGGCATCATCTGGATCGGGCCCAAGCCGGAGTCGATCCGCGCCATGGGCCTGAAGGACGCCGCCAAGAAACTGATGATCGAGGCGGGCGTGCCCGTCACCCCCGGCTATCAGGGGGACGACCAGTCGGACGAGACCCTGACCGCTGAAGCCAACAAGATCGGCTTCCCCGTCCTGATCAAGGCCGTCGCCGGCGGCGGCGGCAAGGGCATGAAGAAGGTCGACCGGGCCGAAGATTTCGCCGACGGCCTGGCCTCGGCCCGCCGCGAGGGCCAGTCCTCCTTCGGCGATCCGCGCGTCCTGATCGAGAGCTACATCACCCGTCCGCGCCACATCGAGGTGCAGGTCTTCGGCGACAGCCACGGCACGGTCGTCCACCTGAATGAGCGCGACTGCTCGCTGCAACGCCGCCACCAGAAGGTCATCGAGGAAGCCCCGGCCCCCGGCATGGACGCCGCGACGCGGCAAGCCGTCACCGCCGCCGCCGTCCGCGCCGCGAAAGCCGTGAACTATCAGGGCGCCGGCACTATCGAGTTCATCGCCGACGCCTCGAACGGTCTGAAGGCCGACCGCATCTGGTTCATGGAGATGAACACCCGGCTGCAGGTCGAACACCCGGTCACCGAGGCCATCACCGGCGTCGATCTCGTCGAATGGCAGTTCCGCATCGCCGCCGGCGAGCCCATCCCGCTGGCGCAGGACGACATCGGCATCAACGGCTGGGCCATGGAGGCTCGCCTCTACGCCGAGGACCCGGCCAACGGCTTCCTGCCGTCCATCGGCAGGCTCGATCACTTCGTCATGCCCGAGGACGCCCGCGTCGACACCGGCGTCATGCAGGGCGGCGAGGTCAGCCAGTTCTACGATCCGATGATCGCCAAGCTGATCGTCCACGCCGACACGCGCGAGGAGGCCGCCGCCGATCTGGCCGACGCCTGCGCCGAGGTTCAGGTCTGGCCGGTGAAAACCAATGCGGGCTTCCTCGTCCGCTGCCTTGAGCATCCGCGCTTCATCGAAGGCGATGTGGACACGGGGTTCATTGGAGCGGAGGAAGCGGAGCTTGTCCCTGCTGTTCCATCATCACGGACGACGGCCGCGGCGCTGGCCACCATCGGCCTGCGCGCCGACGAAGCCCTGCGGAGCAACGAACTTTCGCCGTGGACCGACGGCCTGTTTGCTTTCCGGATGAACGGACAGCAGCGCACCCCGGTGGCTCTGTATCGCGACGGCAAACCCGTCCACGCCCACCTGTGGGGCGTCTCCGCCGAGGGCGCGCCGCGTCATTCGACTTTCGACGTCGAGTTCGAAGGCGAAGCGTTCGAGGCCATCGGAACGCCCGCCTTCGTCTTCATTGATGGCGAGCAGGTCTCGGGTGTCGAGACGGGCGACGGACGCATCGTGGTCTTCGAGGAGGGCGATGCCTTCGAGTTCCAGCCGCGCTTGACCGGCACAGTTGGTGGCCCCGCCTCCGACGGGTCCCTGCGCGCGCCCATGCCCGGCAAGATCGTCGCCGCCCCCGCGAAGGCTGGCGACACGGTCGCCAAGGGCGCGCCCATCGTGGTGCTGGAAGCCATGAAGATGGAGCACGCCCTCACCGCCCCCTTCGACGGCGTGGTCGAAAGCGTCTCGGTCACCGTTGGTGATCAGGTCGCCGACGGCGTGGTGCTGGCGGTGGTCACCCCCGCCGCTTAACCCAGCCTCTCCCCTTCCCCTCGAGGGGGAAGGGGCCGGGGGATGGGGTGTGCGCTCGTTGTCAGAAGGACTGGCGCTGGAGGCTCAGTCCATGACCTCACCAACAACGGCCAACCCCAATCAGCCTGCCTACACCCCTCCCAACCCTCCCCCTCGAGGGGAGGGCTATTTCGAACTGCGCGCAAAGCTGAAGAGCTTCGCCGCTCATTGCGGAACGGCGATTCCCGGTTAGTGATGGGCATCCTCGACGGGCGCTCACGCCCAATCGGAGCCGCCCCATGTCCCTGTTCGCCGCCCTCGCCGCCGTCGCGGCCCTGTCCGCGCCCGCCGACGACCTCTCGGACCTCAAGCCGCAGGACAAGGCCGACATGCAGTGCATGGCGGTCATCGTCGTCGCCCTCGGCATGACCGAGGATCAGGCCCAGCGGGCGGCCATGGCCACCGGCGCCACCTTCTTCTTCGGACGCCTGCAGGGCCGCACGCCGGGCACGAACTGGCTGGCCCGCTTCTCGACCTACATCCGCACCGAACCGGTCGCCGATCTGGACGCCAACCGCCAGCGTTGCGCCGCCGAGATGCAGGCCATGGCCACTTCGTTCAGCCGCGCCGGCGACGCCCTGCGCCCCTCCTGAACGCTTCAGCCATAAAGGCCCAGCCCGCCCACCGGCGTAGTCACGGTCGCATCCTCGAAGGTGGCGATCAGGGGCAGCCCCTGACGCAGCACGACCTTCACCGCCTCGTCCGTCAGGGCGTCGCGATGGGCGTCCTCGCTGATCCAGGTTTCGGTCACCCAGATGCCTTCGGCGTCGGCGGTGTCGTGGGCGACGATGTAGCTGAGGCAGCCGGGCATCCCCAGCGCGACGCGTTCCATCAGGATCGCCGTCAGCGCTTCCCTCTGGCCCGCCCTGGCCGTCATCCGACCGATCAGTCCGTACATGCTGAAGCCTTCCGTTGAGTCAGCTTCTACGTACGCGGGAACCCTCTGTCTTTACGGGGAAACTACTGAGCCTCACGTTAACACCAGTCACCAGAACGGTGGCCGGAGTTCGCGGAAAAGTGGCCGCCGACGCCTTTCCCCTTCCCCTCGAGGGGGAAGGGGTCGGGGGATGGGGTGGTGGTAGACCGCATCAGGATATGGCGCGTGAGGCACGCCTCCTGGCAGCGCCGATAACGGCCAACCGGAAATAGCCTGCCTCCACCCCTCCCCACCCTCCCCCTCGAGGGGAGGGCTTCAACGCAGATCCACGCCCCTTACTCCCCCACTTCCCCGCTGGCGCTCCTCCCCGCCGCGCGCCATATCCCCGCCATGCCTCTTCACATGATCAAGCTCTGCGTCGGCGTCTCCGAGGTCGAATGGCTGGAGCGTCGCGCCGAGAACGGCCAGCCGCTCATCGTCCACACCCGCATGACGCCCAAGCGAGCGCCCGAGATGGAGGACGGCGGCTCCCTCTACTGGGTGATCAAGGGCTCGGTCCTCTGCCGCCAGCCGATCCTCGACATCTCCACCCTGGGCGAGGGCGCCAACCGCCGCTGCGAAATCACGCTCGAGCCCCGCGTCATCCGCACCGCCCCCCTGGCCCGCCGCCCCTTCCAGGGCTGGCGTTATTTCGAGGCCAAGGAAGCCCCCGCTGACCTGACCACCGCCGACGCCACCGACCTGCCGGACGATCTGGCGCGCGAACTGCGGGAGTTGGGGGCGTGGTGAGGTCGAGGGATTAGGGACTAGGGATTACGGATTAGGCGCGGATGCAGACGCAGCTTCGCTTAACCTTCCTCGTTCATCGTGAAGCTGATCTAACGCCTTCCTTAATCCCCAATCCCTAGTTCCTATCCCTCCATGCCCCCCGTCCGCTCCGACCGGCTCTCGCAAGCCCTGCACCGCATCTTCGAGAGCGGACGCAACACCCCGGCCAGCTGGTTCGCGCTGACGGGCGGCGAGACCCTGTTCGCCGAGGGCGACGCCTCCGACACCCTCTACCTGCTGCGCGCGGGCCGTCTGGGCGTCTTCCGGCGCGAGGCCAATGACCAGCCGCCCCAGTTCGTCGGCGTCATCCGCCCCGGCGAGCCCGCGGGCGAGATGGCCATGCTGGCGGGCAGCGAGCACACCGCCGACGTCGTCGCCCTGCGCGATTCCGAGATCCTGGCCCTGCCCCGCGACGCCTTCTTCGAGGCCGCCCGCACCGAGCCGGACCTGATGGTCGAGCTGTCGCGCCTGATGATCCAGCGCGCCCGTGACCGCCGCTCGGGCGGCGGCGAGCCCAGCGTCTTCGGCTTCATCTCCGCCCGCCCCCGGCCCATCCGCGCCTTCGTCGAGCGCGTCGCCGCCGCTATCGAGGCCAACGGCTTCACCTGTCAGGTCATCGACCACTCGGCCCTGTCGTCCGCCGCCGAATGGTTCAGCCGGGTCGAGGATTCGCACGACTTCGTCCTCTATGTCGCCGAGGCCGACGAGCCCGCCTGGGCCGCCCTGTGCGCCCGTCAGGTGGATCGGCTGTTCGTCGTCGGCCAGTGCCTGCTGGCCCCGCCCAACCGCCCCCTGCCCCACGCCGCCGTACCCGACGCCCAGCAGCGCACCGACCTGATCCTGCTGCGCGACGCGCGCATGGCCCGCCCGGCCAACACCTCCGTCTGGATCGACGCCATCCAGCCGGGCCGCTGGTTCCAGGCCATGGAGGGCGATCAGGCCGACGCCGACCGCATCGCCCGCGTCATCACCGGCACGGCCGTCGGCGTGGTCATGTCCGGCGGCGGCGCCCGCGCCTATTCCCACATCGGCGCCCTGCGCGCCCTGCGCGAGGCGGGCGTGCCCGTGGACTTCGTCGGCGGCGCCTCCATGGGCTCGGTCATCGCCGCCGGCCCCGCCATGGGCTGGTCGCTGGACGAGCTGGAGGACCGTATCCAGCGGTCCTTCGTGGACAGCGATCCGCTCAGCGACATCACCTTCCCCCTGCTGGCCATGACCCGCGCCAAGAAGGTCGATGGCCTGCTCAAGGCCGCCTATGGCGAGGTCGATCTGGCCGACCTGCATCTGCCCTTCTTCGCCGTCTCGACCAATCTGACCTCGGGCCGGATCGAGGTGCACCGCCGGGGCCTGATGCGCCGCGCCATGCGCGCCTCCATCGCCATTCCCGGCCTGCTGCCGCCGGTCGTCATCGACGGCCAGGTGCTGGTCGACGGGGCCGTGCTGAACAACCTACCCGCCGAGGTCATGCGCCACATGAACTCCGGCCCGGTCATCGGCATCGACATGTCGCAGGCGCGCGGCGTCGATCCCGCCCTGATCGAGCATCCGCCCTCGATCTGGCGCCTGCTCGCCACCGGCGCCTGGCGGCGCGGCCCGCCCATCGTCTCCATCATGATGCGCTCGGCCACCCTGACCACGGACGCCGAGATCGAGCGCTCGCGCGGCATCGTCGACATCCTGGTCCAGCCCACGCCCGACGGCGTCGATATCCGCGACTGGAAGGCCTATGGCCCCGCCGTCGAGGCCGGTTACCGCGCCATGCGGGTCGAGCTCGAGGCGCTGGACGGCCCGGTCACCGGCCTGCGCCGCCGTCGCTCCGTCGCCGAGCGATCAGGAACAGACGCGGAAACGGCAGCAGCGTCACCCCGTCCGGACGACGCGGGAACGCCTTCGAAAGCGCGTCGGAAAGCGCCGAAAGGTAAGCGTCCCGCATAGCGGGGTCGTCGGCCAGCGCCGTCAGGTGCGGCCGCAGGGCCGTCCCCTTCATCCACTCCAGCACCGCGTCCGGCCCGGTCAGCGCGTGCAGATAGGTGGTGGACCAGACGTCCACGTCCTCGCAGGCCTCGGCCAGCACGCTGTAATAGGCCTCCGGGCTCAGCAGGGCCTGGATGGTCTCCCGGTCGCTGATCCGCCCCGCCCACGGCCCCTCGGCCATCACCGCGCGCATGGTCCGGTAGTGCAGCGTGTCCCAGGCCAGCGGCATCTGCGCCGCGATCACCCCGCCGGGCGCCAGCAGCCCCGTCAGCCGCCGCAGCAGCGCCTCATGGTCCGGCAGCCACTGCAGCGACGCATTGGCGAAGATCAGGTCCAGCGGCTGCTCCGGGGCCCAGGCGGCCAGATCGGCCCGCACCCAGTCCACATCCGCCCCCAGCGCCTTCGCCTGCTCCAGCATGGCGGCGCTGGAATCCAGCCCGGTCACCGACGCCTCCGGATGCCGCCGCTTCAGCAGGGCCGCATGCTGCCCCGCCCTGCAACCCAGATCGACGATCGTCCGCGGCTCCAGGTCTCCCGGCAGCCGCAACAACAGATCCAGCGCCGCCCGATCCCGCTCGGCCTCGAACCGGCTGTACTGTTGGGGATCCCAGAGGGGCTGCGCGGGCACTGGTGCGTTGCTCATGCGGCCAGCATACCCGGGCGCGCCCGGAGGAAAAGCAAGTGGCGAGTGGCTAGCGAAGCGAAATCAGCCCCCCTCACCGTCACCCTCGGGCTTGACCCGAGGGCCGCACGTCGTGCGCCTGTGCGCATCCGGCGGCACCCGGCTGGCTGATCCTCTGATCCTCGGGTCAAGCCCGAGGATGACGGTATTGAAGACGGGGGGTTGCGGTGGCCCACTCGCCCCTCGCCACGAACCGCCACTCGCCAGCGGCGCCGGCGGTTTCATCTGATTGTCAGGGGGAAACCGCGTGGAAGGGCGATGGTACAGCCTCTCAGGTTTGAACTGAGGACCTCCGGCTCCACAAACCGGCGCTCTAACCAACTGAGCTAAGGCTGCACAAATCCGCGCGAGCGGCGTCTTTAGCCGCGTCGCTTTTGGGGATCAAGGGCGAAGAGAGGGATTAGGGACCAGGGATTAGGGATTAGATGCGATTGCGCGGCCGAAACCGCCTGCGAACGGCCCCCGTCGCCCCCTAATCCCTAGTCCCTAATCCCTCGAAGCGGCGCCGCCGCCCCTACCAGCCCCGGCTGGCGATATACTGCTCCAGCGCCGAGATCCGGGTCGTGTCCGACGGGTGGGTCGAGGCGAATTCGGGGGTCGAGCCCTGGCGCTGCTGCTGCATCAGCCGCCACAGGGCGATGGATTCGGCCGGGCGGTATCCGGCGCGCTGCATATAGTCGACGCCCAGACGGTCGGCCTCCAGTTCGTCCCGGCGCGAGAAGGGCAGCAGCACGCCCAGCTGGGCGCCCAGGCCGCCGATGGCCCCCGCGGCCTGTCCATAGTCCCCGGCCGCGCCCTGCACCCCGCTCAGCACCAGTCCGGTCGCCGTGCTGGTCGAATAGCGCTCGGCGGCGTGGCGGGCGACGACGTGGCCGACCTCGTGGCCCAGCACGGCGGCCAGCTGGTCGTCATTGCGCACCAGGGCAAGCAGGCTGGTGGTCACCCCGATCTTGCCCGACGGCAGGACGAAGGCGTTCGGCGCGTCGCTGACGAACAGGGCGTATTCCCAGCGCCGGTCGGTCAGGCCCGCCGCGGTGACGATCTTGCCGCCGACATTGCGGATCCGGTTCAGGGCGGCGGCGTCGGTCGACTGGCGCTGCGTCCGCAGGGTCTCGGCCCAGGCCGCGTCCGCCTGCTGGGTCAGGGCGCCGTCATCGACGATCAAAAACTGGTTGCGCCCCAGGGTGTCGTTATAGGCGCAGGCCGACAGGGCGGCGCCCGCGGTCAGCAGGCCGGCGAGGATGACGCGTTTCATCGGGGGCTCTCCTTGGAAGCTTGGCCGGAATGAACGTCATCCCCGGCGAAAGGCTCCGGGGCAAGTGAGGAGTGAGTAGCAGGCGGGGGCGAGTGGATCGCAGCCTGGGCGCCTGTCATCCCGGACGGCGCGACATCGGCGGGTCGGAACGCGTCGGACATTTCCATCCCCGCTCCCGGGAGTCGCGTAGCGGCTATCCGGGAGACAGCCTGCCGCGGAACACATCTCCCGGCTCATCGCTCCGCGATGTCCGGGAGGGACGTGAAGCCTGACCTCGCGTCCTGGGTCGTCGCTATCGCGCCGCCCGGGATGACAGGCGCCAGTCCCAGACTAGCCACTCGCCACACGCCACTCGCCACTCCCCTCCCTCGCCGCCCAAACGAAAACGCCCCGCAGTTTCCTGCGGGGCGTTCCGTTTGGTTCACGACGTCCAGCCTTAGTCGGCGGGCGGGACGAAGCGGGTCGAGAAGGTGACCCGGGCGCCTTGCGCCGCGCCATCGACGGTCCGCGGGGACAGTCGGGCCCGACGGGCGGCCGCCAGAGCGGCTTGGCCGAAGCCGGCGCCGGCGGGGTCTTCGGACACGATATTACAGTCCGAAACGCTCCCGTTGGCGTTGGCCAGGCAGTTCAGCGTCACCCGACCCGACTCGATACCACGCGAAGACGCGCGTTCCGGGAAGTCAGGTTGCGGAGCCCGCGACCACGACGGCTGGGTGATCACCGAGGGCCGCGGCGGGGCCGGCACGGGGGCCGGGCGCGGGGGATCCGGGGTGACAACCGGCGGCGCGGTGTTCTCGATGCGATCTTCCGCCTTGGTCGGAATGATCGGCGTCGGCGGAACCGGCACATTGGTCGGCACCGTCGCCGGGACGCGCACCTGCAGCTTGGGCGGCGGGGGCTCGTTGGTCGGCGGCGGGGGCGGCGGCGGCGGGGGCGGCGGCTCGGGCAACGGCTCGATCAGCTCAACCTCGACGCTTTCGTCCGAGTAGCGGACCTCCTTCAATATGAACTGCATATTGATGAGGTAGACGGTCAGCAGGCCGAAGAGGACCAGGACGAACCCGATGCTGGCCAGAAGGACCGGCAGGGGAACCCCCATGAAGCCCTTCTTCTTCGGGGCGTCGTAGCGACTGCGGTGATATTCAAACGTCTCTGTCATGCTTCACCGCTCCCTACTGCAACGACTGGTCTTCACCGACCAGAGCCACGGAATAGAAGCCGTGATCCTGGAGGGAGTTCATGACCTGCATGAAGTCGCCGTAACGGGTCATCTGGTCGCCACGGATGAAGATACGCTCATCCGAAGGCGGCCGGTCACCGATCAGCCCAGCCAGTTCGGCGCCGACCGAGGCGATATCCACCTCATTGTCGCCGACGTAGGCGCGGCCGTTGTCCTGAATGGACACGTAGAACGGCTTGGGCGGGTTCGGCGCGGGTTTCGCGACCGCGGCTGGCAGTTTCACCTCCACCGACACAGTGGCGAGCGGAGCCGCCACCATGAAGATGATGAGCAGAACCAGCATGATATCAACGAAAGGCGTGACGTTGATGTCAGAGTTCTGCTCGATGGCCCACTTGCCACCGCCGCCGCCGGAAAGTTTGGCGGCCATGCGGGTTACGCTCCCTTGTCGAGCTGACGCGAGATCGCGTTGATCAGTTCAGCGTTGAAGCCGTCCGAACGGGTGCCGTAGGCGGCGATGCGGGTGTTGAAGTAGTTGTAGAAGATAACCGCCGGGATAGCGGCGAACAGGCCGATGCCGGTGGCCAGCAGGGCTTCAGCGATACCCGGGGCGACGACGGCCAGGTTGGTCGTGTTGGTGTTCGCGATACCGATGAACGAGTTCATGATGCCGTACACGGTGCCGAACAGACCGACGAACGGACCGGTCGAACCGACCGACGCCATGAACTGTTGGCCGCCCGAGAGGCGCTTGGCCAGACCGGCCTGAACCGCCGAGACGGCTTGTTGGGCGCGAAGCAGAGCCGAGTCCGAGTGCTCGCCGGTCACCGACAGGCCCGCTTGGCGCGACAGTTCGATTTCGTCGGTGGCCGCGGCGGCCATGTCGGCCAGCGGGTTGCCTTCGAACTCGTCCGAGGTCGCGACCTTGCGCATGTCAGCGATGGTGCGGGTTTGGCGGAACGCTTCCAGGAAGCGGTCGGTGGCGCGGTTCAGCGAAGCGAACTCGAACAGTTTGATCAGCAGCAGGGTCCACGAGAAGATCGAGGACAGCACCAGGCCGATCATGACGACCTTAACGATCAGACCGGCGTCCATGAACATGGTCGCGATGGTCAGCTTGTGACCGCCTTCAGCGGCCGGCTCTTCGGTGGTGGCGGCGGCGTCAGCGGCCGGGGTGGCTTCAGCAGCCGGAGCCGGAGTGGCGGCGGCGGCGTCGGCGGGGGTGGCCGTCGCGGCGGCGGGAGCGGCCGGAGCGGCTTCCTGCGCGAGGACCGGCGAACCAGCCATCAGGACGGCAGCGCCGGCCATGGCCAGAAGAATGTTGGTCTTTTTCATATCGAGCATAGTTCGCCAGTTCCTGCTTTGGTGTCTGACTCGTGGAACCCAGGGAGCTGACCGTTTTGGCGGAAAGCTCCCGATTGAAAATCTCGCCCGCGACCCAGGGATTCACAGAACCCCGATCCGCGGAACGCCTCCTGAACGCTTCCGGTTGCCATAGGGCTCCCGGGGCGGTGTCGGCAGGCTTTGGGAAACCGTTTTCCCAACCCCTCCCGGCCGCTCGCAAAGGAAAGCGGTCAAGCTCCTTTGGCGAACGCATACCAGAGCGTCAAGTGCGCAACGCCGCTTTTCCCCTCGGGGGAGAGCACGCGCGTTCGTCACAGAAGTTTCAGGTTGAAAGCGTCAATTTCGTGATGGTTGAGAAGAATCTCCAACCCTTTGTGAGGGTGTGCGGAGCATCTTTTTGGAAGATTGCACCCTGAATGGGCATTTCGTTCCAAACCATCCAAAGTAGTCCAAAATCCAGACCCGTTAATCTGTCTTAACGGGGTCGATCCGACCCTTCATACGGGAAATTCCGCATACGCCATGGTTCACGTGGCGGCATCCGCCGTGCGCGCGAAGCCATTCGCGAGAGCGAACAGAAAGGTCTGGATTGAGAGGGGAGCAGCATCTCCGAAGGAGATGGCGCCATTGGTTCGAACTGGGTTCGAACCAAACCTTTTTGAGGGGGCGGGCTCATCTCCGAAGGAGATGGTGCCCGGGGGCGGATTCGAACCACCGACACGCGGATTTTCAATCCGCTGCTCTACCAACTGAGCTACCCGGGCCAACGCTTATGCAGCGAGGAGCGGGGTCTATAGTCGAGCCGCTTTCGGGTGGCAAGCGCCTCTGTCAGTCTTCTTTGAAACCACCGTTCGCGCCGTCGTCCGTCGGCTCGTCGTCGCGCACCGGAATGGCGTAGCCGCCGGTGAACCAGCGCTGCAGATCCACGTCCGCGCAGCGCTTGGAGCAGAAGGGTTTGTACTTCGCCTCCGCCGGAGCGCGATTGCAGATCGGGCAGGTCGCCATGGTCACTCGGTCTCGATTCCAAAATCGCTGGTCGCCAGCGTTTCATCGGTCTTCAGATGGGCTCTCGGCCCCAGCTGCGCCACCAGCGGCCCCGCCCGCGCAGCCAAATCCGGCGCGCAGCGCAGCGTCACCCGCGCCCGCGTCGTGTCTTCCAGCAGCGCGCTTCTCAGCCGCCGCACCGCCGCCTGCGCCGCCTGTTCGGGACGAAGGATGCGCCGTCGGGCGTTGACGTACAGAATCTCCTCCAACGGCGCACGCCCCCAGGGCATCGACAGCATCAGCACGCCGAACCGGTTCACCGGCCCGAACACCGTCGCCGGATCGTCGCCGAACGCGCCTTGCGCCGCCGTCATCACCGCCTTGCCGTCGTGCTGGGCGCCAATCAGGTCGATCGCCACCAGCCCGCCCCAGCGATTCAGCCGGATCAGCCGCGCCGCCGCCTTCAGGGCCAGCCGATTCGTCTCGTCCCGTGGCCGCGCCCGGCTCATGTCATGGGCGTTCAGGTCGACGTCGACCGTGATCATCGCCCGCGTCCGTTCGACGTGGACCAGCCCGCCCGGCAGGGCCGCGGGGCCTTGCGCCTCCTCCACCGCCGCATCGCAGGCGTCGATGGCGGCGCGGCCGGTCACCGGCTCCACGCCCGGCGCCAGCCTTTTCAGCGTCTGGATCAGCGTCGGCGCGGGGGTCAGCAGGCGCGGCTCTCCCTCCCCGGCTCCCAGCCAGCGTGCGACAGGCGCCTTGGCCTCGCGCCGCTCCGCCGAGATCTCGACCTCGACCTTGCTCCCCTGCGGCGCGGAGATTCCGCCTTTCAGCGGCATGAAGGCGTCCAGCCCTCCGCCCAGGTCGATGAAGGCGCCTTTCAGTCCGCGCGCCGATTGTCGCACCCGGGCCACCGAGCGCGCGCCGAGCCGAATCTGCGGGGCGTCCTCGGCTCTCTCTATAAGTATGTGTTCGGCGCGGCCGTCCCGTTCGACCACCGCCCTCAGCTCCCCGGGCGTGTCGTCCAGGAATATCTCGATCCTCACGGGCGGTATCCCACCCCGGTCAGCAGGTTCACGCTTTCATACAGCGGCAGGCCCATCACGGCCGGATAGCTGCCGACCAGTCGGGTCACGAAGGCCCCGGCCCGGCCCTGGATGCCGTAGCCCCCGGCCTTGCCCTTCCATTCGCCCGAGGCGACGTAGGCGTTGATCTCGGCGTCGGACAGGACCTTGAAGGTCACCCGCGTCTCGACCACCCGATGGGTCAGCTTCCCGCCCGCGACCACGGCCACGCCCGTATAGACGCGGTGACCGCGCCCCGAGAGCAGCTTCAGGAATCGAATGCACTCCGCCTCGTCGGCGGCCTTCTCCAGGAAACGACGGCCCACGGACACCACGGTGTCGGCGGCCAGCACCACGGCGTCGGGCGCGCGCTCGGCCACCACCTGCGCCTTGCCCATGGCCAGACGCGCGGCCAGACGCGGCGGCGTCTCGCCTTTCAGCGGGGTCTCGTCGATATCGGCGGGTTCGATTCGGTCGGGCTTGATCCCGACCAGCGCCAGCAGTTCCACGCGGCGCGGGCTGGCCGAAGCCAGCACAAGCTCAGGACGCGACAACGCGCGCGTCCCTTACTTGAAGCGGTAGGTGATACGGCCCTTGGTCAGGTCGTAGGGGGTCATTTCGACCAGCACCTTGTCGCCGGCCAGCACGCGGATGCGGTTCTTGCGCATCTTGCCCGCGGTGTGGGCGATGATTTCGTGGTCGTTCTCGAGCGTCACGCGGAACGTCGCGTTCGGCAGCAGTTCGCTGACGACGCCGGGAAACTCGAGCAGTTCTTCCTTAGCCATGCGGCCTCTCACGCCCGTTGGATACGAGTAAACGACGCGCGCCGGGCGGCAGCGCACGCCGAAGGAGCGGCCATATGCCTGAAAAAGGCGGGATAGTCGAGCCGCCCGCTTCGCGGGCTGCGGAGGGAGTAGGGCTTAGGAATTAGGAATTGGTCGAGGTGCGCGGCCCCCAATTCCTAATTCCTAAGCCCTACTCCCTCGCCGCTTCACCGCCGATACAACGCCGTCACCAGCGTGAACAGCCGCCGCGCCGTCTCGTGATCGACGGCGATCTTGCCGTCCAGCCGGGCCTTCAGCAGCTCGGCGCCTTCGTTGTGCAGGCCGCGGCGGCCCATATCGATCGCCTCGATCTTCGACACATCAGTCCCGCGCAGCACTTCGTAATAGCTGTCGCAGATGTCGATATAGTCCTTGATCACCTTGGTCAGCGGGGACATCGACAGGCCGTGGGCCTTGGCGAACTGCGGGCCGGTGATGTCGAACACCAGCCGCCCGTCCTGCGTCGACAGCTTCAGCGCATAGGGACCGCCCTCGGCGCCCGCGGGCGCGAAACTGTTCTTCTCGACCAGATCGAACACCGCCACCCGGCGCTCATGCTCGATCTCGGCCGAGGCCGCCGGCAGGGAGGCCGCGTCCAGCGCGATGGAGGACAGTCGATGCTCGCTCACCGCGTCCCAGCCTCGGCCAGAGCCGCTTCCAGCGACCCTTCCAGATGAGTCGGGGCCATCTTCGCGGGCCAGCGTTCCGACAGGTCGGTCAGCACCGCGTCTAGGCATTCGACATCGACCCTCAGGTCGCCGCCGCCCGCGAACATCATGATGATCCGCCCGCCCGGCGCCTCGCCCGGCTCGAAATGCATGGCCAGCAGCTCCAGCGCATTGTCCGGCCCGCGCGGCAGGCGGCGGCTCTTCACCGCCACCACGTCGCCGAACTGCATCGCCGCCATCACCCGCGTCCCGCCGCATTCCCAGCAGAACCGGCTCAGCGACACGGTCAGCAGCCGCGCGCCCCGCTCCCAGACGATGTCCACCGGACGCATGATCGCGTCCTGCAGGGCCACCGAGATGATGTGCAGGTCGTCGGCGTCCTCAGCCAGCAGGCGCAGGGGCTCCATGGGCGACTTGATCGCCTTTTCCTCCACCGCGCCGTCGGCTTCAGTGCTCATGCGCCTCGCCCTTGATCCGCCGGATGTTCGCGCCACAGGCGCCCAGCTTCTCTTCCAAACGCTCGAAACCGCGATCCAGATGATAGACGCGGCCGACCGTCGTCTCACCCTGCGCGACAAGCCCGGCGATGACCAGACTCACCGAGGCCCGCAGGTCGGTCGCCATCACCGGCGCGCCGTGCAGCACCTCGACGCCCTTCACCACCGCCTCGCCCGCGTGGACGTGGATGTCGGCGCCCAGTCGCGCCAGCTCCGGCGCGTGCATGAAGCGGTTCTCGAAGATGGTCTCGCGGATGGTGCTTTCGCCCTCCGCCGTCGTCATCAGCGTCATGAACTGCGCCTGCAGGTCGGTGGCGAAGCCCGGATAGACCTCGGTCTCCAGATTGACCGCGCGCAGACGCTGCTTCGGATCGCGCTTCACGATCACCCCGTCCTCGGTCGGGGTGATCTCGACGCCCGCGGCGACCATCTTGTCGGTCAGGGCGGTCATCAGCTCGGCGCGCGCCTTGGTCAGGCGCACCTCGCCCCCGGCCATGGCGGCGGCCACGGCGTAGGAGCCCATCTCGATCCGGTCGGGAATCACCGACCACTCGGCGCCGCCCAGCGAGGTCACGCCGGTGATGGTCAGGACGTCGGTGTCGATGCCCTCGATCTTGGCGCCCATGGCGGTCAGGCAGCGGGCCAGGTCGCCGATCTCCGGCTCCCGCGCGGCCTTGCGCAGCACCGTCGTACCGTCCGCCATCACGGCGGCCAGCAGGGCGTGCTCGGTCGCGCCGACCGAGACGAATGGAAACTCGATCTCGGCGCCCTTCAGGCCCTTGGGCGCGCGGGCGGTGACATAGCCCTCGTCCAGCTCGATCTCGGCGCCCAGCGTCGTCAGCGCCTGCAGGTGCAGATCCACCGGACGCGCGCCGATGGTGCAGCCGCCCGGCAGCGAGACCTTGGCCTCGCCGGTGCGCGCCAGCAGCGGCCCCAGCACATTGAACGACGCCCGCATCTGGCGGACCAGATCATAGGGGGCGAAGGTCGAGCTGATCGTCGCGCCGTGGAACAGGGTCTCCTGACCGTTGGCGCCGTCGCGCTCGGTCACCTCGACGCCCAGCGCCTGCAGCAGCTTGCCCAGGAACTTCGTATCCGCGAGGCGCGGCATATTGGTCAGCAGCAGCGGCTGATCCGTCAGGATCGAGGCGGCCATCAGCTTGAGGGCGGAATTCTTGGCGCCGCTCACGGGGATGATCCCGTTCAGCTGGGCGCCGCCGGTGACGACGATGCTGTCCATGTAAACTCTTGAAGGCCCGGGCGGGGGCACGGGCGGTCGACTATCTAGCGCGGTCCGCCGGTCCTGTGAAAGACCGGGCGAAGCGGTGAAGCGATGAACTTCAGTTGCTTTGTCTTGCGGGCTTCGTCGCCACCTTGCGGCGACGCAGGTTGTCGCGCAGCGCCCTGGCCAGACGCAGGGCCTTTTCGGCCTTGGCCCGCTCGGCGTCCGATCCGGCGGCGACAGGTGTAGCCACCTCGGTCGCTGGCGCCGGCTTCACTGTCGCAGCTGCGGTCAGCGGAACCTCCGGCGCGGCGGCGGCTTCGGTCGCGGGGATCACGGGCTTGTCCATGACTCGGATCAGAGCCCGCCCCGCGCCCCGGCGCAAGGCCCAGACACCGTTAACGCGGCGGCTTGTCCACGGTCCAGGCGCAAGCCGGCGAGAGAGAGGGAGAGAGAGACTTCCGGGATCGCGTTACCGCGACCCTGTGTGGACTCGCTCAGGTTTTGCTGCCGCCATCGCCCATCAGGCACGCCGACATAATTTCAAACCGAACGACCATAGCATTTACTCCTTCTGCGCCTGATGTAGCCCACCCTGACCAGATGGCAAGGTTGTGGCCGGGGCGGGCGGCGTTCTTTTCCACCAGACCAGAACGCCTTGAGATGGCAAAACGTAGTCTTCAATACGCAAATATTTGGTTTCTGGATTAATCGCCGATACGTCAGCTTCGATACCGACCCGGTGAACAGATCGCGCGTAGACAAGACGCCGACCGGCTACTCCGCGGTCATCGATCGTCATTTCCAAGCCGTCACCGGGATACAGCATCTCCAGAAGTTCGCTGTCCTCCGCTTCCTTGGCCATTGCGTACTCCGCCTCCACTGAAATTTCGTGGCCGGGGCCAATTTGTATTTCTGGAAGGACAAAAGGGACTTCAGTCGTGGTGTCATCCTTGAGCGCTTTCTGGAAACCCGCCCGCGCCTGACTGAGATCGAGCGCGATCTCCTTCCCTTCGCGGAATACCTTGAACGACTGCACCTGGTTGAAGGTCTTCAATGCCGGATGGATAGGATTGGGCAGAGTGATCTTCAGCTCCAAAGGCAGGATCTGCTTGGTGATGTTCGTCAGCTTGTAGGAGAGCCGCACGACCATCTCGACACAGTCGCTTTGGGTCTGCGGTGTCGCGGCGAAGGTGGCGTCCTTCAGGCGATACTCGATGCGATATTGTCTGCGGACGAACTGGGCATCAAGAATCACCCGCTGGACCTCATCAATCAGGCCCTTGGGTAAATCCTTCCTCAGCACACCGAGAAAGACGTTCTGTATGATGTTGTCGATGCGTCCTTCCCAGGTTTTCTCCGACTTGTTGGAAAGATGCAGTTCAAACACGAGCCAAAGAACGGCTGACACGATGAAGGCGAAGCCAATCTCGTGAAGCAGCGTATGCGCGGGTTCGGCTTTGACGACGAACTCGGACAGCAACAGCAGCAACAGCGCGACAACCACCAACCCGGTGACCCGAACGATCAGGTTCCAACCCATGTAGCCCCCCTGAGATTGATTCCCGAATTACGAGTGCGCACCGACAACCTAGAATTTGACAACCAGCGTTCTCAATAGAAAAGTGCATTTCGCGACATTCGCCTCTTCCATCCGCCAGAAGGGTTGGCTATAGGGCCGCTTCCTCGGAAAGAGGCCGCCGTAGCTCAGTGGTAGAGCGCATCCTTGGTAAGGCTGAGGTCGTGGGTTCGATTCCCCCCGGCGGCACCATTCTGAAGTCAAAGGCCCGATCCTCCCGGATCGGGCCTTTTGCTTTTCCGGCCGTACTCTCCGCTATCGTCATCCCGACGAAGGCCGGGACCCAGCGGCGCTGCGATGGCGGCGAAACCCGCTCTCAAAGACACAGGCAGCGTTGCTCCCGACGGGTTCCCGCGCCCAGGATGACGATAGCCACAGGGCGCCCTGCGACACCTAGACCGCGACTCCTTCGCAAGTCCGTGCTACGCCACCGCCCATGCTCCGGCGCGCGCAACTCCTGATGAACAAGCTGGGCCTTCTGGCCGCGCTGCTGTTCGCCATGGGCGCCGTCTGGCCCGCCGCCGCGGCTGTGGCCTGCGTCGAGCCGGTGGAGGCGTCCGCCCAGGACCTTCAGGCCGAAGCCGCCTCTCCCCTCGCCCCGCCGTGTGAAGACCCGGCCTGTGAGCATTGCGTCGGCGCCTGCGGCCATGGCTGCTGCCACGCCCCGCATGTGGCCTCGCCCCATACCTCGGCTCCGGCCCTGCCGCAGGGTTCCGCGTCCCATGACGCCCTGAGCTGGGCCTCCTCCCCCGGCGCGCCGCTACAGGCCGCCTACGGTCTCGAACGCCCACCACGGGTCTGATCCCGCGCGGCTAACCACCGCGCGCCTCCCCGCATCCTGATCAGATCCCCGGCCCGCGCCGGTCGCGCCCTCTCGTGAGCGCGGCCACGGGCCCATCCCGAGACATCCATGACCACCCGCAACCACTGGCTGATGACCGGCGCCGCCGTCATCGTCGCCCTCGGCCTCGGCTTCGGCGCCGCCCGGCTGCTGGATCCGCCTCCCGCCGCTGACGCCCACGGCGAAGACGGCCACGCCGAAGAGGAAGCCGCGCCCGAGGGCTTCGTCGCCCTGACCGAACAGGAGGCCGCCGCCGCCGGGGTCAGTCTGACCGCCGTCACCCGCGGCGGCGGCGGCGAATACCGCCTGCCCGGCCGCGTCGCCGTCGCACCGGGGGCCGAGGCCCGCGTCGACGCCCCGCTGGCCGGGGTAGTGACCGCCGTCCATGTCGGCCCGGGCTCCATGGTCCGGCGCGGCGCGGCCCTCGCCACCCTGCGCAGTCCCGAAGGCGCCTCCGCCCGCGCCGATGCCGACGCCGCCTCCGCCGAGGCGGAGGCGGCCCGCGCCGCCGCCGAACGCGACCGCGCCCTGTTCCAGCGCGGCTTCATGCCCCGCGCCCGGCTGGACGTCAGCGACGCCGCCGCCCGCAGCGCCGACGCCCGCCTGCGCGCCGCCCGCGCCCGCGTCGCCGCCTGGGGCAATCCCGGCGCCGACGGCGTCGTGGTCATCCGCAGCCCCGCCGACGGCGTGGTCACCCGGCTGATCGCCGCCCCCGGCGTCACCCTGCATGAAGAGGCGCTGCAGGTGGCCGAGGTCGCCGACGCCCGCCGCACCGAACTGGTCTTCGACGCCCCGCCCGCCGCCGCCCGCCTGCTGACCATCGGCACGCGCATCCGGGTCGAGATCGCCGACGACGGTGTCCAAGAGGCCGTGGTCATCGCCGTCGCCCCCGCCGCTGACGGCGGTGTGGCCGTGGTCCGCGCCGCCCCCTCCGGAGCCGCGCCCGCCGCCGGGACCGTCCTGTCCGCACGCCTGCCCTTCGGCGGCGGTGGCGGCCTGACCGTCCCGACCGACGCCATCCAGACGGTCGAGGGCGTCCCCTCGGTCTTCGTACGCGAGGCCGCCGGCTTCCGCGCCCGGGCCGTGACCACCGGGGCCACCGCCGGGGGCCGCACCGAAATCCTTTCGGGCCTGACCGGGTCCGAGCGCATCGCGGGGGTCGGCGCCTTCGTGCTCAAGGCTGAACTGGCCAAGGGCGAGGCGGAGCACGGACACTGACCATGCTGAACCGCATCATCGACGCCGCGGTCCGCTACCGCTGGCTGATCATCGTCCTGGCCGTCCTGTGGGCCGCCGTTGGCGTGCGCGAGCTCGTCCGCCTGCCCATCGACGCCGTCCCGGACATCACCAACCGACAGGTCCAGATCACCACCGTCGCCCCGGCCCTGGGGCCCGAGGAGGTAGAGCGGCAGGTCACCTTCCCGCTCGAGACCGCCCTCAGCGGCCTGCCCGGCCTGGTCGAGACCCGCTCCCTGTCGCGCCACGGCTTCTCCCAGATCACCGCCGTCTTCACCGACGACACCAGCATCTGGTTCGCCCGCAATCTCGTGAACGAGCGGATGCAGGACGCCCGCGCCGACCTGCCCGATGGGCTCACGCCCTCCATGGGGCCGGTCGTCACCGGTCTGGGCGAGGTCTACATCTGGACCGTCGAGATGAAGGGTCCCGCCGCCACCGAAGGCGTCCCCTATCTGACGCCCGAGGGCGAACGCCTGACCACCGACGCCGAGAAGGCCACCTATCTCCGCACCGTTCAGGACTGGATCATCGCGCCCCAGCTGCGCGGCGTGGACGGGGTCGCGGGCATCGATGTGCTCGGCGGCTATGTGAAGGAGTACGCCGTCCATCCCGATCCGGCCAAGCTGGCCGCCTACGGCGTCGGCATGGTCCAGCTGGTTCAGGCGCTGGAGCACGCCAACCGCATCGCGGGGGCGGGCTACGTCAACAAGGCGGGCGAGGCCTGGATCGTCCGCGCCGACGCCCGTGTCCGCACCCTGCAGGAGCTGGCGGCCACCCCGATCCTGAACCGCAACGGTCAGGTCATCCGCGTCTCGGACGTGGCCGTGGTCGAGACCGGCCGCGCGCCTCGCCTCGGCTCCGCCAGCAGCGACGGCCACGAGACCGTCGTCGGCACTGCCCTGATGCTGCAGGGCGAGAACTCGCGCGAAGTGGCTCAACGCGTTGGGGAAAAGCTGGAGGCCATTCAGGCCAGCCTGCCCCCCGGCGTCATGGTCCGCCCGGTTCTGGACCGCACCGCTCTGGTCGAGGCCACCATCAGCACGGTCGAGCACAACCTGGCCCTCGGCGCGGCTCTGGTCATCGCTGTCCTGTTCTTTGCCCTCGGCAATGTCCGGGCGGCGGTGATCACGGCGCTGGTGATTCCGCTGGCCTTCCTGTTCGCGGCCACGGCGATGAACCGCTTCGGCATCAGCGCCAACCTGCTCAGCCTCGGCGCGCTGGACTTCGGCCTGATCGTCGACGGCGCCGTGGTGGTGGTCGAGAACACCCTGCGCCGCCTGTCGCTCAAGCGTCAGGAGACGGCCCAGCCGCTGACGGTCGCCCAGCGCCTGTCGGTGGCCGCCGACGCCGCCCGCGAGATGGCCCGGCCCGCCGCCTTCGGTCAGGCCATCATCCTGCTGGTCTACGCCCCCCTGCTGATGTTCGAGGGCGTGGAGGGCAAGATGTTCGGCCCCATGGCCGCCACCGTCATGCTGGCGCTGCTGGGGGCCTTCATCCTGAGCTTCACCTTCGTCCCGGCCCTGACCGCCCTGTGGGTGCGCGAACCCAAGGCCGGGCATGAGGACGGCGAGACCCGGATCAGCCGCGCGGTCCGCGACCGCTACGCCCCCCTGCTGGACAGGGCGCTGGCCCGGCCCCCGCTGGTCATCGGCGGCGCGGTCGGGGCGCTGGCGGCGGGCGCCCTCGCCTTCGCGACGCTGGGGAGCGAGTTCGTGCCCCAGTTGGATGAGGGCGACATCCTGGTGCAGGCCCTGCGGGTCCCCTCGACCTCGCTGGAGCAGTCGCAGGCCATGCAGTTCCGGGTCGAGAACACCCTGAAGGCCATGCCCGAGGTCGAGCGGGTCTTCACCCGCACCGGCACCGCCGAGGTGGCGTCCGACCCCATGCCGCCGTCCATCTCGGACACCTTCGTCATGCTCAAGGACCGCAAGGACTGGCCCGACCCGTCCCTGCCCAAGGCCCAACTGGTCGAGCGGATGGAGGAGGCCCTCAGCCACCTGCCGGGCAATGCCTATGAGTTCACCCAGCCGATCCAGATGCGGTTCAACGAGTTGATCGCCGGGGTCCGCTCGGACGTGGCGGTCAAGGTCTATGGCGACGACTTCGAGGCCATGACCCGCACCGCCGAACAGGTCGCCGGGGTCCTGCGGGGCATCGACGGGGCGGCGGACGTGCGGGTCGAGCAGGTCTCGGGCCAGCCGACCCTGACCGCCCGCGTGGACCGCACCATAGCGGCGGCGCAGGGCATCCACGCCTCCGACGCCGCCGACGCCCTGGCCATCGCCCTGGCCGGTCAGACGGCGGGCCATGTGCTGGAGGGCGACCGCCGCTTCGACGTCGTGGTCCGCCTCGACGACGCCCTGAGGAACGACCCCGGCATCATGGGCCAGTTGCCGGTCATGCCGGAGGAGTCCGAGCCGGGGGCCCCGACCGTGCCCCTGTCCGCCGTCGCCCGCTTCGACGCGGGGGAAGGCCCCAACCAGATCAGCCGCGAGAACGGCAAGCGCCGCATCGTGGTGCAGGCCAATGTCCGCGGCCGCGATCTGGGCGGTTTCGTCGCCGAGGCCCGGCGCGAGATGGCCTCGGTCCAGCCCCCCGTCGGCGGCTGGCTCGACTGGGGCGGCCAGTTCGAGAACCTCGAACGCGCCTCGACCCGGCTGGCCCTGATCGTGCCTCTGGTCTTCCTGACCATCGGCGGCCTGCTGTTCCTGGCCCTGAGGTCGCTCCGGGACGCGGCCCTGGTCTTCGCCGGCGTGCCCCTGGCCCTCGTCGGCGGGGCGCTGGCCCTGGCGGCCCGGGGCATGCCCCTGTCGATCTCGGCGGCGGTGGGCTTCATCGCCGTGTCGGGGGTCGCGACCCTGAACGGGCTGGTCCTGATGCAGGCCATCCAGCAGCGGCTGGCCGAGGGCGAGCCCCCGCTGGAGGCCGCCCTGAACGGCGCTGTCAGCCGCCTGCGGGCGGTGCTGACCACGGCCCTGGTGGCGGTGCTGGGCTTCATCCCCATGGCCTTCGCCTGGGGGCCGGGAGCCGAGGTCCAGAAGCCGCTGGCCACGGTGGTCATCGGCGGCCTGACCTCGGCCACCCTGCTGACCCTGCTGGTCCTGCCGGTGCTGGCCTCTCTGGGCCGAAAGAGAGCCTAGATAGAGAAAGGGCCCGGTCTTTCGACCGGGCCCTGATCTGTCAGAACAGGCTGTCGGCGGCGCCGGGCGGGAAGCCGCCGGGCCGGGCCGAGCGCCGCTCGTGCTCCAGCGGCGCCTCGGGGTCGTAGCGGCCCGAGAAGGCGTAGCCGCCGTCGTTGAAGTAGGGCGACCGGCCATAGCCGTACGCCGGATAGCCGTAGCCATAACGGCCATTCTCGGTCCGGCGGTAGCTGAGCGCCACCGTGCCGGTCTCGCCCACCGGCATGACCACGGACATGCCGTAGTCGCGGTAGCCGCCGGTGCCGATCCCGGCGGTGAACTCGCCATGGACCTTGCGCTCCTCCGGCTCGGCGGCGGTGGAGGCGAAGGGGCGGGCTTCCGGGTCGCGCTGGGCGATCCAGCGGTCGATCTGCTGGTCGGTGCTCAGGCCATGCGGCTGGGCCGCCTGGTGGGCCGCGCCCTCGGCGGTGGGCGCCACGGGGCGGTTGACGGCGGTGAGGTCGACATTGGTCGCCGGCGCGGTCGTGACGACGCCGTCGGGATCACTCCCGACCAGAGCCGCCGCCATCAGCAATGCCGAAATCATCATGCGCTCACTCCCTGTACTGATCGTAACCCTAACCCTGATTGCGGCCAAGGTCAGGCGTTTCCGTCTCCGCGATGCAAGGGGTCGCGAAGCGGCTGTCCCTCGGGGACGAACTCGAGCGCCACCGAGTTGATGCAGTAGCGCAGGCCGGTGGGCGGCGGGCCGTCGGGGAAGACGTGGCCCTGGTGGCCGCCGCAGCGAGCGCAGACCGTCTCGGTGCGCACCATGCCGTAGCTGGTGTCGGTGATGGCGCGGACATGGGTCTCGTCCACCGGCTGGGTGAAGCTGGGCCAGCCGGTGCCGCTCTCGAACTTGGTGGTGGCCCGGAACAGGGGCAGGCCGCACTCGCGGCAGCAGAAGACCCCCGCCCGCTTCTCGCCCAGCAGGACGCCGCAGAACGGCGCCTCGGTGCCGTGGGACAGCAGGACCCGGGCCTCCTCGGCCGTCAGGTCCGCCTCCAGCCGCTCGCGCTCGGCCTCGTTGGGCGGCGTCAGGTCATATCCGGTGGGGGAGCGATGGGTGTCGGTCATGGCGGAAAGATAGGAAGAGGGGCTCCAAAGAGTAAGGGCCGGACAGTCTCCCGTCCGGCCCTCTGTACGCTTACTCAATCCGTGGCGATCAGCCGCCGAACAGGGTGTTCACCCAGGTCTGAACAGCGGCCTGGTCAGCGGGGTCGCCCGTGTACATCAGGCCGGCGGCCGGGGTGTAGGGCTGGTTGTTCGGGCGCGGACGCGCGGTCCAGGCCTTGTGACCGTAGCTGAGCTCCGAGTAGTTCGACGGCAGACGGATCGCGGTCGGCTCGATGAAGATGGTGTCGGTCGCCGTGGTCGTGCCCGCGATGCGGACGTTTGGCAGCTGGGACACCAGGTCCAGGGTGTCGAGGCAGCCGCCCGAGCAGCCGGCGTCGACCAGGACGATGACCGGGCCCTGCACCGGGTTGGCGGCGCCGGTGTCGGCGGCGGCGGCGCGGCCTTCGAGGGTGAAGGTCGGCTGGCCGGCGGCGATGGCGGCGTCGAAGGCGGCGACGATGGCGGCGGTCTGTTCGATGACGGCCGGAGCTTCATGGACGAAGCGCGGGTCGGCCTGCATCAGGGCCAGGGTCTCGGCGTACCAGGTGCGGTTGCCCTGGGTGGCGCGGTAGGTGATGGCGCCGGCCGAAGGCTGACGGCTGGCGGTGAACTCCGGCGTCCAGATGCGGTTGGCGAGGCCGTAGCCGCGCGCGGTCGAGGTGTAGGCCGAGGCGCCCGAGGCGGCGCGCAGGTCGAGCACGAAGCCTTGCGGACCGCGCAGGGCGGCGGCCTGAGCTTCGACGGCGCTGTTGAAGGCGTCCCAGCCCGCCGAGTCGGCGAACGAGTGGACGTTGACCCACGGACGGCCGTTCACGGTCTCGATGGACAGCGGGGTGGCCGAGGGGCGGTAGACGGTGGCGCGGTAGGCGGCTTCCAGATCACCGGCTTCCAGCGGCACCGGACGCAGCTCGATGGCGCGCTCGCGGCGGGTTCCGGTCTTGAACTCGCAGACCGACGGCACGCCGTTCACGAACGGGTTGTTGCGGTTCCAGGTCAGATAGGGCGCCGAGGTGACGCGACCGGCCTCGGTGTTGAGGTTGCCTTCCCACAGGTCGAGCTTGGCGCGGGCGAACTCGTCGATCGGGGTGGCGTTGCACGACACCACGGTGTCGCCGACGCGCGGCAGCTGACCGCGCAGGCCCGGCTTGACGTAGGTGACGACGTATTTGCCGTCGCGCCAGCCGGTGGCGAAGCCGGCCCACGAGGTGCCGAAATACGGGCCGAAGCCTTCATAGGTCGGGCTGATCGAGATGTTCGAGTCGCGGAAGCCCGCCGCGTAGTAGCGCATCAGATAGGCGTGCGAGTCGCCCGAGTTGACGCGGCTGACGCGGCCCATGGCGTCCTGCAGGCCGGTGTCGAGCCAGGCGCGGAAGTCGGTGCTGGGCTGGCCGGGGATGGCCGGCGCCGGGTGGTTGGCGGCCAGTTCATCGTGCGCCTTCTGCAGGTCCTCGCGGGCGAGGGCCCGGAAATCCTGGGCGACGGCCGAGCCGGCGCCGACAGCGAAAACCAGTGCGGCGGCGGCCGCGGCGGTGAGGAAACGGGACATCAAGTCAGGCTCCAGAGCCGATAGTGAACAGGTCGTGGGCGCCGTTTAACCCCATAGGCGACGGGCTTGCCAACCCTCTACCCCGTTCGAGTGAACGCCCCCGCCCCGATTGTTCACCCCGGATCGTGGCGTGATGGGGGCGCAAACAGTCAGGGCGCGGACAAACCGTCGCACGGTCGGCGGGCGTGGGGTGACTGCGTTCGATCACAGCACGCGTATCCGCGGGCCGCGCTCGCCGGGGCGGTCGAGCAGGAGGTCGGTGACGGCCCAGACCAGGGCGTCGGCGCGGTCGAGCGAGCCCTCGCCGAGCTCGGCGCCGAGCATCATCAACTCCTCCTCCAGAGCCTCGAACAGACCGGCGTGTCTGACCCGGCCCTGTTCATACAGGGCGGCGACTGGCTCGGCGCGGAGCACCTTGCCTTTCGAGGCCCGGACCATGCGCAGCGGCAGGGGCTTGTCGACGGCCTTGAGCACGGAGGCGACCATGTCGCCGCCCTGGTTGACCTCGGCCACCAGCTGGGTCGCCCCGACCTCGTACGCGAGGGCCACGGCGCGGCGCGCCCACTCCTCGGGCGAGAGGCCGTGCGCGGACCGGTCGGCGAGCACCACCGCCTCGCGCACCCCATCGGCGCGCAGGCGCGATCCGGCGGCGATTATGCCGCAGGCGTCGCCGGTGGCGGTGGCCGGCGGATCGATGGCGACGATGAGGCGCTCCCACTTCCCTTCTCCCGCAAGGGGAGAAGGGTCCGGCTCCATTTGTCTGGCCCTCATCATCATCTCCGCGGTGAACAGGGCGCCGTCGATGTCGACGATGCGGCCGTCGAGCTCCTGGGCCTCGCGGCGGGTGCCGCCGTAGAGTTCGCGCAGGCCTTCGACGAAGCCGGGGGCCAAGTGAGCCGCGTTGTCGGCGGTGGCCGCATGGGTCAGGGCGCAGGAGGCCTCGTCGCGGAGGCGGACCAGGGCGCGGACGGGCTTGGGCGTGGTGGTGACCAGCAATCTGGGGTGGCCAACGCTCGCGACGCGGTCGCTCGCTGCTTGAGCCACGGGGGTTGCATCGGCCTTGTCTGGATAAGGCAGCCGCAGCCCCATGCGGAGCAGGGCCAGGGTCTCGGCGGCGCCGCGGGCGCCGGTGGAGGGCCAGGCGCAGAATTCGTCGGCCCAGGCGGCGCTGAACTGGGGGCCGCGCAGGCTGTCGGGGTCCTCAGCCGAGAAAGCGTAGGCGATGCAGCCGTTGGGGAAGATGAGGCGGCGGCGCGAGCTTTCGAACACGGGCCGGGTTTCGGCTGTCCAGCGCGGCAGGGACCGGATGCCCGAGACGCCCTCGATCATCACCTCGCGCACATCGTGGATGGTCGGGCCGACGAGGGCGAGGCGGCCGCCGGCGCCGAGCGCCTCGGCCTGATCGGCGAGCCATTCGGCGCCCGCCCGGGTCTTGCCCGCGCCGCGTCCGCCGATGAACAGCCAGGTGCGCCACGGCTCCCCGTTGGGCAGGCTGGCCGGGGGCGTCTGGGCCGGGCGCAGCTCGACCGGCGGAGCCGGGTCATGCTCCGGTTCGGGCGACGGGGGCGTCGGCATCGGGGTGGCGGGACGGCGCAGTCGCTCCTTGGTCTGCCAGAAGCGGACGGCGGTCATGCCGCAGCGCATCAGTTTAGAGGCGCCGTCGATGTCGCCCGCCTCGGCGGTCTCCTCGACCTTCGCCTCGATGGCCTCGAAGGTCGCCAGCGGGTCCTCGCGATGGAAGATGAAGCCGTACGCGAGCCGCAGGGCCTCGCGCTTGATCTCCTCGTTTTTGTCCATCGCCGACATGGGAACATTATCCCACACCCCGGAGGGGGCGCCGGGAATATGACGCTGACAGGGTGGACGGGCGTTGGAAAGGTTGGGGTTTTCGAGGGGGCATATGATGGGAGTGTGCAGCTCCCCCTTCCGCCGTCATCCCGGGGCGCTCGAAGAGCGAACCCGGTACCCCGGGGGGACCGGGCTCGATCCCCAACCCTGCGTCAGGCAGCAGCAGCGCACTGCTGGGTCCCGGGTTCTGCTTCGCAGCCCCGGGATGACCGATCAAAACAACCTTCGAACACCGAGGAGTTGACACCGGTGTCAGAGCTCTTCCAACTTGCCCCGCCTTCTGACCGCCGCGAGGATGCCGGCATGAGATCGAAACTGTCCCGTCGCGGCCTGCTGGTCGCGGGCGCTGTCGCTCCTCTGCTGACGGCCTGGCCTGGATCGGGGCCCGCCTTCGCGCAGGCGGCCCCTGACCGCGCGGAGATCCTGCGGACGATGAAGCGGGCGACGCGGTTCATGGTGGAGGAGGCGTCGGTGGGCGGGGGCTATGTGTGGTCCGCCCTGCCCGACTTCTCGCGCCGCTGGGGCGAGCTGGAAGCCGCGCCGACAATGATCTGGGTGCAGCCGCCGGGCACCGGAACCATGGGGCATCTGTTCCTCGACGCCTATCACGCCACCGGGGACGAGGACTATTACGCCGCCGCCATCAGCGCGGCCCGGGCGCTGGTGCGGGGGCAGCATCCGGCGGGCGGGTGGAACTATGTGATCGACACGGCGGGGCCGGAGAGCCTGCGCCGCTGGTACGACACCTATGGCAGGAACGCCTGGCGGATGGAGGAATTCCACCACGACTACGGCAACGCCACCTTTGATGACGCGGGGACGTCGGAGGCGTCGCAGTTCCTGCTGCGGCTGTATCTGGAGAAGCGCGAGCGCGAGTGGCGGGCGCCGCTGCTGAAGGCCATCGGCTTCGTGCTGGACAGCCAGTACGCCAACGGCGGGTGGCCCCAGCGCTGGCCGCGCACCGATGGCGCGGGGCTGCACGGGCAGCCGGACTATACGGGCTACATCACATTCAACGACGATGTGGCAGGGGAGAATATAAAGTTCCTGATCTTCTGTCGGCAGACGCTGACGGATCGGGACCTGTCCGGACGGGGCGCCGGGGCGAAGCTGGACGATGCGATCCGGCGGGCGATGGACTGTTTCCTGGCCTGCCAGCAGCCGGCGCCGCAGGCGGGCTGGGGGCTGCAGCACCACGCCGACACGCTGAAGCCAGCGGCGGCCCGGACCTATGAGCCCGAGGCCTATGCGACCCATACGACGGCGGCCAATATCGAGCAGCTGTTCAGCTTCTGGCGGCTGACCGGGGATCGGAAATATCTGGCGCGGATCCCCGAGGCGCTGGACTGGCTGGAGGGGGTGCGGTTGCCGCAGCGGCTGCAGCGGGACGGGCGGACGCATCCGACCTTCATCCAGCCGGGGACGAACCAGCCCCTGTATGTGCACCGACGCGGCTCGAACGTGGTCAACGGCGCCTACTATGTGGACGGCGATCCGAACGACACGGTGATCCACTACAGCTCGTTCCGGGCGGTGAATGTGGCGCGGATGCGGACCGAGTATGCGCGGCTGTCGGCGCTGACGCCGGAGCAGGCGTCCGAAGGCTCGCCCCTGCTGGCGCGGCGGGGGACGGTGGCCCTGCCCCGCTACTTCACCCTGCAGGACATTTCGGTGTCGGACATGACCAGCGACGGACGGCGTCCGCCCGCCGAGCCAGCGGTGATCGCGGGGCTCATCTCCGGGCTGAATGCGCGCGGCTACTGGCCGACGCCGCTGAAGGCGGTGAGCAATCCGTACATCGGCGACGGCTCGCCCGAGGTGGCTCCGGGCGAGTTCCGGATCACCCGCGTGGGGGACGCCTCGGACACCTCGCCCTGGATCACCGACTATCCGGTGATGGGGGTGTCGACCGGGGAGTACATCAAGAACATGGGGGTGCTGATCGAGGGGCTGGGAGAAGGCTAAGCGTTCAGCGTCCGCGCGTCGTCAAGTTCCCGCTAACCGGCGGAGGGCAGGATGCCGCCGTGAGCAACCCGGCATCCATCATCACGCGATCGACCCGCCGGAACGCCCTGCGACTGGGCGCCGGCGCCGCGCTCGTCGGCCCACTCGCCGGTTGCGGTCTGCTAAAGGGCCTGGCCGCCTTCAATTACCGCTTCTCGCTCACGATCGGCCTGAACGGTCGCAAGATCACGGGGTCCGCCGTGCAGCGCTTCCTGTGGAATGGGTGGTCGTACAAGTCGACCGCTTCCCAAAGGATGGTGGCGTACAACAAGGGCGAGAGCGCCGTCGTGGACCTGAGCGATGGGGGCGTGGTGGTCTCGACATCCCACACCCTGCGCGAGCGCGCCGAGCCGCTCATGCCGGGAACTGGCTGGGGCCGCCGGATCGCATCCGGTATCGGCTGGCCAGTCGCGGAACCCCTGGCGGGCGCCCTCCTTCCGCCCAAGTCCGAGGGGCAGGACGACGTCGAGTGGTGGCTGGCGCTCACCGAGATCTCCGAAAGCCGCCCTGTTCCCGTGCCGCTGGAGAATCTGCCCCTGCTGCTCTGGTTTCCAGACCGCGAAACACCGTCGAACGTGATCCCGATTGACGCGCTGGAGCCCATATCAGGCCAACCGGGGGTGCTGGGCGCCGAAGTGGCCATCACGAGCGAGCCCATGACAGACGGGGCGTTGGCCGCGGCCCTGCCCTGGTTCGTGGACTATCATTCGCGACGGCTGGCATTGTCCGGGACTGGCGGCGTGGCGGTCACAGGCGACGATGTCGCGGCGCGGATGCATTCATGGTCCCTGAAGACCGACCGCTGAGCCCCTCCGGTCCGCCTGCGGGCTATTCAAAGCTACTTCCAGCCCTCGTCCCGCGCCCGCGCCTCGGCGACGGGATCGAGCGTGTCGCCCGCCTGAGCGGCGTCGACAGCCGCCAGAACCGCCGCCGGAATGTCGGCGGAGGCGGTGCGGATGGCGTCGGGGCCGGCGCCGCTGAAGGGGGCTAGGGCCTGAACGGACCAACGGTCGTGGGAGCGGCAGGCGAGGCCGGCGACGCCGGCGTCACCAGCGCTGAAGGTGCGGCACCATCGGCCTTCGCCATCCTTGAAGGTCAGGCCGACGGCGCGGCCATCGGCGTCGGCGCCCTGCCCGGCCAGACGCTGGTCGAGGACGCGGGTCAGGCTGGCGTCGGCGATCTGGCCTTGCGGGCCGACGACGAAGCCGGGCGGCTCGCCGGGACCGCCGACCATCAGACCGAGCACGAAGGCGGCGGCGACGCCCGCGCCCCAGACGGGCAGCAGGGACGGCGCGAAGGCGGCCTTGAGACGGGCGGTCCAGGACGGGCCGCCGCGCACGGGAGCGGCCGGCCCCGCGATCAGGGCCGCGAGGGCGTCGTCGCGCGGATCGGGCGCGGCCGGGAAGGCCTCGCGCGTCAGGGTGCGCAGGGACCTCAGGACGGCGATACGGTCGGCGAGGGCCGGATCGGCGGCGGCGGCGGCGTCGATGGCCGCGCCCTGTTCGGGCGTCAGCTCGCCATCGACGCGGCGCATCAGGGTTTCGTCGTCATAAGAGGTCATGCGGTCACTCCCTGTTCGTCCAGGGTCTGGAGAAGGGTCTGGCGGCCACGCACCAGACGGCTGGTGAGGGTGCCCGCCGGGACGCCCAGAACGACGGCGGCCTCGGCGTAGGACAGGCCGTCGATCAGGACCAGTGCCACGGCCAGCCGCTGGTCGTCGGGCAGGTTGCGCACGGCGGCCTGCACCGCCAGCGCATCCGCGCGCAGGGCCTCGCCCGCCTGGGCGGCGTCGGCGACATTGGGGGTGTGATCGTCCTCGGGCGACAGGACCTTGCCCCAGCGCGTTCTGGACCGGGCGTCGTCGATGTGGATCCGTCTCATGATGGTGAAGGCCCAGCTGTCCAGACGCGTGCCGGGGGTCCAACCCGAGCGCTTGACCAGCGCCCGCTCGACCGTGGCCTGAACCAGGTCCTGCGCATCGGCGTCCGAACGGCAGACGGCGCGCGCGAACCGGCGCAAGCGGGGGAGAAGCTCCACCAGCTCCGTCTGGAATGCGTCCAAGTCGATACTCCGCTCATGCGGGATGAAACGTTCCGGCCCTGACGTTTCATCCATTGTCGGGCCGTCGCCAATGGCCTTTCATTTATTTCACGCGTTGGAGCCGCCGATGGAGCCTCGTTTTCTGATCCTGCTGGGATGTGTCGCGGCGCTGGCCGCGGGACCGGCCAACGCGCAGATCGGCCTGCCGTCGCTGCCGGGCGTGGGGCTGCCGGAGGCGCGCGACCTGCCGGGGCGGCTGCCGGGCGAGGTGGACCGGCTGACCGGACAGGCGCGGGCGGGGGTCGAGGGCGTGCTGGAGATCCCGGCGCGGTTCCGCGACCTGATCCGACGCTCGGACGGGGCGCTGGAGAGCGATCCGGACGGCTGGCCGACGGTGCGCGGGGAGATCGTGGCCGTGGCCCTGAGCGAGGCGGCGCGGCGGGCGGCGCTGGCCGAGGGCTTCACCGTGGTGCGTGAGGAGCGGCTGGAAGCGCTGGACCTGACGACGGTGGTGCTGGCCCCGCCCCGGCGGATGCCGCTGGGCCGGGCGATGGCGCGGCTGAGGGCGCTTGCGCCGGAGGGGGCGTTCGCCTTCAACCATGTGCATGTCCCGGCGGGGGAGATGGGAGAAGCGGTCGAGCCCTATGCCGCGCCGCCGGTCCCGCCCCAGGGCGGCGGCGTGCGGGTGGGGCTGATCGATACCGGGGTGGATACGCGGCATCCGGCGCTGGCGGGGGTGACGGTGCAGTCGCGCGGCTTCGTCGGGGCGGCGCGACCGGCGGGGCATGGAACGGCGGTGGCCTCACTGCTGGTCGGACGGGGTCAGGGCTTTCGCAGCGCGGCGCCGGGGGCGAGCCTGTATGCGGCGGACGTCTATGGCGGGGCGACGACGGGCGGATCGGCGACGGCGGTGGCCCAGGCGCTGAGCTGGCTGTCGGGCCAGAATGTGCGGGTGGTGAACATCAGTCTGGTGGGGCCGCGCAACGGGCTGATCGAGACGGCGATCGCGCGGGCGCGGCAGCGGGGGATGACGGTGGTGGCCGCCGTGGGCAATGACGGCCCCGCCGCACCGCCCCTGTTCCCGGCCAGCTATCCGGGCGTGATCGGGGTGACGGCGGTGAACGCGCGCAACCGGGTGCTGCCCGAAGCGGGACGCGGGCCGCAGGTCGACTTCGCCGCGCCGGGGGCCGACATGGCGGCGGCGGGCGGGCGCGGCTGGGTGAATGTCCGGGGCGCGTCATTCGCGGCGCCGCTGGTGGCCGGACTGCTGGCGCGCAACGGCGGGGATGTGGAGGCGCTGGCCCGCACGGCGACCGACGAAGGCGCGGCCGGCCCTGATCCGGTCTACGGCCGGGGCGTGGTCGGGGCGGCGCTGAGGACCGCCCCGGCGGCGGTCGGAGCGCGAGGCCAGCTGGCCCGCTGAACTTTTTTCAGAACTTTTTCGAGGGCCGGGATGAATCCGGACCGACCCATCGTTGGACCCTGGGAGGGCGATATCGCCCAGACCTTTCGCAGGAGAGACACGATGCGCAAGACCCTGATGATCACCGCCGCCGCCCTTGCCCTGACCCTGACCGCCGGGGCCGCCAACGCCCAGATCGCGGGCGGTCTGACCGGCGGAGTGGGCGGACAGGTCGGCGGCGCGCTGGGCGGCATGGGTTCGGGCAGCCTGACCGGCGGTCTGGACGGTTCGTTCGCCCGGGACCGGATCGGCGAGACGACCAGCCGCGCCGAACAGGTCCGCGCCCGCGCCGAGCGCCGCGCGACCGCCGCCGCAGCCCGTGCGGAACGCGCCTCCGCCCGCGCCCAGCGGGAAGCCGCCTCGACCGTGACCCGCGCTGGTTCGACCGTCGAGAGCGCGTCGGCCCGCGCCCAGGGTGAAGCCGCCATGGGCGTGAGCCGCGCGGGCTCCACCGTCGAGGGCGCCTCGGCCGCCGGCCAGACGGCGCTGGCCCACACCGCCAACAGCGGCACGGCGACCTCCAACGGCGCGCTGAACAGCTCGGCTTCGGGCAGCGCCTCGGGCTCGGGCTCGGGCGCCGTGGACACCCCGCGCCGTCAGGCCCGCGCGGGCGGTTCGGGCGATGCGGCGGCCTCGGCCAGCCGCTCGGGCGCCTCGGTGTCGCTGGGCGGCGGCGCCAACGGTTCGGCGGAGCGCACGCGCCCGCAGACCTGATCCGTCTCACGGCCGGGTCATGCCCCCCGATCCCGGCCCTGAGCCTGTCGAGCCCGGCGCGCGAGCGTCGGGCTCGCTGTGCGTTGTGCGCTTACGCGCATCCACACGCCCCTCATGCGCGTACAACCGGGAATGCCGTCCGAAAGCCTGAGGAAAGGCGAGCGGGCGACGCAGGCCGACCCATAGCCCCTGTGAGACGACCATGACCCCGAGAGCCACCGGACTGATCCTCCCGCTCGGCGCCCTGACCTTGGGCGCGCTGGCGCTGGGCGCCTGCCAGACGGCGCCGACGCCGCATTCCGGCCTGCTGAGCCGGTACGACGACCTGACCGAGCCGGGCGACAGCCTGCGCGCCGTGGTCCGCCAGAGGCGCGACGACGCGGCCTCGGACGCGGTGGAGCGGGTGTTCCTGGAGCCCGCGCGACTGGCCCCCGGCGTGGGCGAGAACCTGTCGGAAAACGACCGCGCGGCGGTGCTGAGCGAGGTGGACCGGCAGATCTGCTACGAGGTCAGCGAGCGCTTCACCCTGGCCGAGGCGCGCGATGACCGGACGGCCTTCGTGCGGACCTTCGTGGTGCGGGTGGACCCGACCAATCCGTTCGGATCGGGGGTCAGCGCGGCGGCCAACTTCCTGAACCCGGTGCCGATACTGAACGTGCGGGCGCCGGGGTCGACCGGCGGGCTGGCGGTGGAGAGCGAGCTGATGGCGCCGGACGGGCGGACCCAGATCGCGGCCATTACCTGGGGCCGGAATGCGACGGTGATCGGCAATGACAGCCCGTCCCTGTCGCGCGTCGGCGACGCCCTGCAGTTCGCCGAGCCGATGGGCGACGCGGTGGGCGACGCCTATGCGTCCAAGGCGCGCGAGGTGCGCGACATTCCCGAGCCCGATCCCTGCCTGCGGCACGGCGCGCGTAACAATGTGGGCCGCAGCGTCGGCGGGTTCGCGGCGGGGCTGGTGACCGGCCTGTATGTGCCGGAGATCGAACGGCCCTCGACGCCGAAGGAGACGCCCGCCACCCCGTGAAAGCGGGGTGAAAGACGCGCGGGCGAGACCGGGGCATGGACCGCCCTCTTCCCGCCCGAGCCCCTCGCCCTGTCCCGCCGAAGCCTGCCGGTTTTGGACGGTTCACGGTCCCGATCCTGTGGAACCTGCACGGCTGGCTGGCGATGTTCTTCCTGGCCGCCGGCTGCGCCAAGCTGACCGAGGACCTGGCCCTGCTGACCCTGCTGATGGGCTGGCCCGGACGGGGGGCTGGAGATGGTGCGGACGGTGGGCTGGATCGAGGTCGGGCTGGCGATGACCCTGATCGCCGCCCTGACCGCCTTGCGCGAGTGGGCCTACGCCAGACCCTATGCCTCGTCAGACGAACGCGCCGCCGCCATCAAGCCCTGGACCGACGACTACACCAACCGACCCCACTCAGGCATCAAAGGCCTCACCCCATGGTCAAGGGTGAACAACCTTCTTGGAAACGACACCTAGACGATCAGTCCCGGTCCCACATGGAGGGGGATGTCAATTCCAGCCTCCAGAAGGCGGCCCGGGCCACAAGGGCCGCTCCGCCCATATGAAGCAGCAGGCTGAGCACCCCGCCGTCCGGCGCGAAGAACAGGCCGTGGCAGAGGCCGACGAGGGCGCCATAGGCCCAGGCCAGCCCGCGACGCATCGCCATCGACTGTTCGTTCGCGGCCATCATCCCGAACACGACCAGCATGATCAGGCAGAACAGGACGCCCATGCCGCAGAGGATGCGCCAGGGCGCCTCGGACAGGCCGCCCAGCCCGGCGAACAGGACGGCCGCGACGGAGACAGACCGCCGCCGGGATGAGCACGGCGGCGGGTTTGGCCGGTTCAGACATGGACGCACGCCCCTCCCCGGCGACGGGGAAGAATGGCGGTGGCGCTGAAACAGGGCAAGCCGCGTCGGCGCTTGGCCCCGATCAGCCGTCCTTGCCCCGCAGCAGGGCATTGACGCCGGTGCGCAGCTGTTCGGGGCTGAAGGGTTTGAACAGGGTGGCGTCGGCGCCGAAGGTCCTGGCCGTCTTCAGCAGATAGCCGCTGTCCATCATCCCCCCCGCCGACATGGCGAGGATGGGGAAGCCCCGCCCCTCGCGCCGCAGTTCCAGAATGGTGGCCAGGCCGTCGCGGTTGGGCATGAGGATGTCGAGCACCATCAGGTCCGGCGGCGTCTTGCTGATCAGGGTCTGGGCAGACAGGCCGTCGTCGGCGGTGATCACCTCATGCCCGTCCTCGCTCAGGATGACCGAGATGAAATCCCGGACGTCCGGATCGTCGTCCACCACCGCGATACGCGCCATCTCGTCCCCCCGGACCGAAGCCCTGAACTGCTCCCTCAACCCAAGGTTTCGCGTTGACGGGCGGTTGTCAATGCGACGGCGCGGCGGGGGAGTGACGCACCCTCCCCGCGCCGCTAGCGTCGCGCCTCGCGAACAGAGGGGCGCAGATGGAAGCGACAGGCACGATCCGGGTCGGCGAGAGCGCCGCCGCCCTGGCCTACGTCAAGGGCCGCCGAGGGGTGTCGCCCCGTCAGTCGAAGGCGGTGCTGGTGCTGTGCATGGTCGCGACCGGCGTGCCGGTGGCGATCTGGGCGGCGAACTCCTGGATGTTCGGCCTGATCGCGGTCGAGGCCGTGCTCGCGGGCCTGGTCGTCGGCCTGTTCGTCCTTAAGGCCCTGATGGGTCCCACCCTGCGCAAGGCCCTGGCCGCCCGGGGCCAGAGCGAGACCCTGGCCATGAGCCTGCGGCTGAGCGCCGACGGACTGCTGCAGGATCTGGGAGACGTGGTGCTGAGCGCCCGCTGGGCCTGCGTCACCGACGTGTTCCGCACCCGCAAATACTGGGTCTTCCTGGTCCAGAGCAGCGCCATCGTCCTGCCTCGCCGGTTCTTCGCCACGCCGGAGGCCGAGCGGGCCTTCCTGGCGGAGGTGGTGTCGCGACTGCCCGAGGCCGCGCGGGCGCGCAGCGGGGGCGCCGTGGCGGCGGGCGCCTGACCATGCCGCAGGACCAGCCCTTGGTGCGCAAGCGCGCCGTCGCCGCACTGTTCCTGACATTGCTGGCCTTGCCGGCGGGCTGTGCACCGGGAGAGGCGGCGCGCGGTGTGGAGTGTCCGGCCTTCGCGGCGGTGGACCGGTCGGCGCCGCCGCCGCATCTGAACGGAGACCCGAGCGAGGAGCGTCTGGAGACGATCTGGCGGCGTTGGGTCGACGCTACGCCCGAGATCGCGTGGCGTACCACCACGCCGGATGCGACGATCCGGCTATCCACTCAAGCTGGCCCGCTGACCGCGCCGACCTCGCTTCCCGGGCTGATTGAGATCGTTGGGCGGCGAGGATCGCATGGCTGGGAGATCCACGTGCGCTCGGCTCCGACACAGGGTCTACCGGCGCCCTGGACCGGCTGGCGGGCCGCGCCCCTGACGCCCTCGACCGCCCGGCGGCTGGACGCCGTCCTGGCCGATCCCTGCCTGTGGGAGGCGCCCCCCTTCCTCAACGATGCGGTGAAGTTGAAGAACGGACGCTACGATTCCAGACCGGACGGCCCCTCAACCCTATACGACCTGTCCTCGGGACAGCGGCGATGGGGCGGATGGCAGATGTCATGGACATTGGGACAGCCGGGCGCCCTGCGGAACATGCTGGTGGCGGATCTGTTCGACACCCAAGATTACCCCGTCGATCAGATCGACCCGGAAGGCTGGCTCGACGCGCCGATCGGCTAAGGCGGAATAGTTCGCGACGGACCGGTCGGTCTCGCCCGTTCGAAGAGTGACGCACTCAAGGCGTGGGCCACTCCCCCTTCGGTCCGCGCTTGCCCGAAGCGTCCGAGCCCCCCGTCGCCCCCGGCGGGGGGCTTTGCTTTGGGAGCCGTGCGGGAACCGGACCTAGAACATGCCCAGTCCGCGCCAGTTTCCCTCCGCGAACTGGGTGCGGTGGGTGATGAGGAGCCCGGGCGTGTCGCCCCCGAGATGAGACAGCTCCGATATCGCCTCATCGAATGACGCCATGGCCTCCTCCTGATCACCGCGTTCTCCAAACGCACGCGCCAGCGCGAGACGGGCCCTCGCGCGATCCATCGTGTCCTCCCGCCCCGCCTTGATCGCGTCCTTGAAAGCCTGGACCGCCTGTTCGAGCAGCACGAGATCCATGGGGTCGCGACGTTCGGTGGCTTCCACCAGTCTGGCCGCCCCCAATCCCCGGAGAAGATTGGAGACCATCGGCGTGCCCTCGGCGTCCGCCACCGCCGCCTTGAACAGCGCTTCGGCCGCCGCGAAATCTCCGGACCGGCTCATGGCCCGCGCGGCGCCGGCGCGGCTGTTCAGGGCATTGACCACCTCGCCCCGCCTGAAGAAGCCGCGTTCGATCCGCCGATAGGCCTCCGCCGCTTCGACGAACCGCTTGTGGTTCAGGTCCCAGTTCGCCCGTTCCCCGCGCACCCTGCCCACCAGATCAGCCGTCAGGCAGCGCGCGCGACGCAGCCGGATGACGACCTCGCGCACCAGGGCGTCCGCCGCATCAGGCTCGGACGTCGCGGCGAGTTCGACCGCGAACGCCGCGAAGGCTTCCCCGACATTGATCACCGGTTCCGGCTTGACCGGAGCCGCCGTCCGACGTCCGAAATAGCGCAGGGTGGCGGAGGCCTCCTGCACCTGTTCCAAGGCCGCCATGTTGGCGTCAACGATCGCGAGAGACAGGAATTCGGCGCGTACGAGCGGCAGGGTCGCGAGATCCGCGATCCAGATCACATCGCGAAGCCTGGCCTGCGCCTGGTCGATCTGGCCATTCTCGCAGCGGAGCAGCCACAGATGGGTTTCCAGCCTGACCACGCCGTTGAAATTGAGGTCCCCCAAAAGGGCGGCGCGAAGATTGTCCGCCATCGCCTCGACCTCGGCCAGGGGATGATGCTCCGACAGGCTCTTGAACCAGATATCGAGCGCCTGAAGCCGCTGGGGATCCGAGGCGCCGGCGGACAGGATCACCTCGGGGATGAAGTCCGGGAGGTCCGTGATCGGATCGGGTGACACCGCAAGGGCGTGCAACCGCTGCATCAGGGCTTGATCCTCGGCGTCGAGCGGGGTCGGGATGCCGACGTAGCGACGGACCGGTTCGTCGTCGCCCGACTGACCGACGGGGACCACGCCCCCGAACGGCGCCAGCTTCTCGCGCAGAGCGGCGGCGACGTCCGCCATCGCCTCGCCCCAGGTGTCGAGACGCATCGCTTCGGCATAGAGGCTCCCGATCGCCTCACCCGCCTTGGCGCGATCAAGAGGCCAAAGCCGAACCCAGGCCAGGGCTTTCGCGACATCGCCGGCCTGGACGAAGAACCAGAGCGCCGATGACGCCAGGCCGGCGGACGGAGGGGTTTCGGCGTCGCGGTGGGCCTGTTCGGCTTGGTCGAACAGGCGCGCGGCGTTGACGATCTCGCCACGCTCCGCCGCGACCGCCCCCAGAACCCCCAAGGCGGCGGCCCGAACGATCGGCGCCGGTCGGCCGGCGACGACATTCCTGGCCGCCCAGTGCGCCTGTTCCAGATGGCCGCGCGACAAGGCTCTGAAGGCGAAGTGCAGCCCCAGATCGGCGGCTTTTGAATCCTCGCCATCGAAGGTCAGTTGTCCGAGGCGACAGAGCAGCCCGAGTTGCCCTTCGTCATGCACCGCCGAATCGGACACGGCCAGGTGCGCGCCTCGCCAGGGAAGCTCGCCCTTGCCCCCGGCCTCGTCGCGGTCGCGCTGGAGTCTGGCGACGTGTCCGTCGACGGCGTCTTGAGGCAAATGCAGGAAGAAGGAACCGGGCGACGGCACGCCGAGGATCACGAGATGCCGCCGTGTTTCCTCAATCGGACGGACCATGAACGCCGCCTGCCCCGTTCTCTCAAGACGGGCCGCGATCCGGTTCAGGCCGGCCTCGATCCGCCCTTTGCGCAGTTCGGATTCCGCCATCAGGATGTCGACCATCGACAGCAGTTGTTCGTCGTCGACAACCCGGGCGCGCCGATCGGCGGCGATCAGCCATTCGTCGGCGACCCAGGGTTCATTGCGATCGAATGCGTACATGGCGAGGAGAAGCCGCAGCTCGACGGATGGCCCCAAGGCGCCGATGCGATCCGCGAGGTCCACCGCGACCTCAGCCAGCCGCATCGACACCCGGACGCGGTTCAGTTCGTCCCCGTTGCCGAGCATGTTGGTGATCGCGATCAGGGCGAGAGCCGCATGCCCCCCGGCCAAGGCGCTCCCCAGGGCCTCGCGATAGAGGCTGACCGCCTCCGTCTTGTTCCCGGCGACGAGGGAACAGAACGCCAGATTGTTCCAGCCTCCGGCCAAGTTGGCGAGACGCTCCTTGCGACCGGCTGGACTGGTGTTCTGAAGCGCTTGATCGAAGGTGACCTGGATTCGCTGGGAGGCGTGGAGGAGAGTCGCCGCATCCTCGAACGCCGCTTGCGCCATGGCATGAGTTGCAACGCTTCGAAGCAGGGCGCTCGAAGCGAGGTCCGCAATCTCCAGGGCGGCGCCCGGCTGCAGTCGCTCGGCCTGCGCCATGGCGATCCTGCGCAGGGCCTCGGCAAGCTCGGTATGGCCATGCTGGCGAGCCAGTTCCTGGAACAGGGTAGCGGCGCCCCATCGCCCGACGTGCAGGCTGGCGGCCCACTCGCGCATCGACGCGGCCAGCCGCGCGTGGGCGTCGCGTCCCGTCACGGGCGTTTCAAAGTCCGAAACCCCCAACCCGTCGCTGATCGCGTCGAGCGGGTGAGGGAGGCCGCCTTCGATGAACACCACCTGTTGCGCGACGGGCGCCGGAAGCTCGGGCCTGGAGCCCGGTCTGTGCCCCCAATAGATGGGACATCGCCTGGCGAGTACGTCCTCGAAGAAGGCGCCCGCCGCGCCATCGCCGAGATCGGCGCCCGAATATCCCAAGACGAGCACCACGGCGTCGTCCAGCATGGGTAGCCAGCATTGCTTCAGAACGGGAGAGAAGGCCCTCGCCTTGTGGCTACTGGTCTCGATCAGGCTTCCCGGGATGGCGACCGAACCATGGATCTTGATCAGGGTCAGCCCCTCGGAGCCCGTGGACTCGGGCGGCAGGTAGGGGACGCACACCGATACCCCCACGCCGTAGGTCGCGGCGGCGCGCTCGATCATGGTGTCGAAATTGGTCGTCAGGACGCCGCGCACATGGCCCGCCCCCGCCAGCGCCGAGATCAGACGGTGGTTGGCGTTGGGATCGGCGATGTCCACCGCGGACAGCAGCTCGGTGAAGGTCTCGCCGGCAAATCGGCTGACGATCAGATCAGCGAGTTGCTGGGTCCTGATCGATCCCAGAACCCCATCCAGATCAATGGCGGGAAGCTGGTCTCCGAAGCCCTGCTCCGTCTCGACCAACAGCGCGCGAGCGGCGGCATGGTAAATTTCCCACCAGTTGGGGCTCCTGCTGGGCGCGAGCATCGATACGCCCGCGCCACAGAAAATCACCAGCTTTCCGGCCCGACCGGCTTCCACAAGCGCGGACAGCGCCGCGTTCACGGCGCCTGACTGACTTTCGACCACGGAATGCCCCCATCGCCGCAGCGCGACGCTCAACCCATGGTCGAGGACCATGCCCGGAGCCGGAACATGAGGAAAGGGGGCTCGAAGCGGTTGTTCTGCTGGCTGACGCCGCTGACCAGTTCCAGCGCATCGGACAGGCGGGTGGCGCCGACGGCGTGCAGGAGGTCGGCCTCGATGGAGCGGCTGGACGGCGACATGCGCTCGGTCGTGGCCCCTGCCCCTAGCGTGGCGTCGCGCGGCGCCCGCCGACCCAGCACCACGATCTCGCCCAGCGTCGTCGGTTCTGGCGTCGCGGTATCGGGCGCGACGGTGGCGGCGGGAACGTCCGCCACGACCACGGCCGGGTCGGCGGCGGCCAGCAGGCACAGACCCGCGCAGCTGGTGAGGAGGGACAAGACAGGCTCCATTTGTAATGTTATCACATAACGGCTAGACGCTGCGGCATGACGCTGTCAACCGCCGCCGCGCCCGCCTCCGCCGTCCCTGCCCCGCCAACCCTGACCGCCCGGATCACCTCCATCGACGCCCTGCGCGGTCTGGTGATGCTGCTGATGCTGATCGACCATGCGCGGGAGTTCTTCTTCATCCACGCCCAGGTGTCGGACCCGATGGATGTGGCGACGACCGAGCCGGCGCTGTTCTTCACCCGGCTGGCGGCGCATCTGTGCGCCCCGGTGTTCGTGGCCCTGACGGGGCTGAGCGCCTGGCTTTACGGGATGAAGAAGGGGGGCGACGAGAAAGGAAGGATGGGGGCCGCGTCCGAGTTCCTGTTCAAGCGCGGCCTGTTCCTGGTGGCGCTGGAGCTGACGGCGGTGTCGTTCGCCTGGACCTTCGACCTGACGCCGCCGACGGTCTTCCTGCAGGTGATCTGGGCCATCGGCCTGTCGATGATGGCGCTGGCGGCGCTGGTCTGGCTGCCCCGCCCGGCCCTGATCGCGGTGGGCGCGGTGATCGTGCTGGGTCACAATCTGCTGGATCCGGTCACGGTGGCCGAGGGCCAGCCGGGCCACGCCCTGTGGGCCGTGCTGCATGATCGCGGCTTCATCGACCTGTCCTGGGGCGGGCGGGCGCGGACCTCCTATCCCCTGCTGCCGTGGATCGGCGTTGCGGCTCTGGGCTACGCCATCGGACCGTGGTTCGCGGCCGGTCAGGACGGCGCCGCGCGCCGCCGTCGGCTGGTGGCTCTGGGGCTTTCGATGCTGGCCCTGTTCGCGGTGCTGCGCGGGATCAATGTCTATGGCGAGCCGCTGCGCTGGAGCGTCTATCCGGACGCCCTGCACACGGTGATGAGCGTGCTGAACCTGACCAAATACCCGCCGTCAGCGGACTTCCTACTGCTGACCCTGGGGGTCGGGACGCTGTTGCTGGCGGGGTTGGAGCGGCTGCCCGCGCGGACGACCGACCTGCTGACCGCGTTCGGCGGCGCGCCGTTGTTCTTCTACCTGATCCACCTGTACGCCCTGCACCTGGCCGCCCTCGCCTGCCTGTGGGCGTTCGGCGCCAATCAGGGCGAGGTGTTCGGCGTCCCGAACGCGGGCTGGGTCTGGGGGATCGCGGTGGTCGCGGCGGTCCCGGGGTGGTTCGCCTGCCGCTGGTTCGCCGGGGTGAAGCGGCGGAGCGGGCAGTGGTGGATGCGGTATTTGTGAGGGGGGGGCGATGCGCCAGAAACGGTCATGCAAGCAACGTCGGAAAGACCACACTCGGCATGATGAGTGGAGGTCTCGGGTTGGAGAATGATCCTGCCGGGCAATCGATCAAGCGCAGATTTACCCGCACCCTGACGTTCGAAGTCCCTGCCGGATTTCCGCAGCGCGCTCAGCCAGTTTCGCTTCGGTCGATTTTTGACTGCTCGAGCCCGACAGCCGTGAGATTCTTTCGCTTTTGGCCTTTGTAGCCAGCGAATCCCACACAGAACCCGGCTGCCGTTATCAGGCAGGCTGGAAGGACGTTGTCCCGGACTTCCCACCCATAGAAACCAGACACGACCATCACGCCCAAGAAGGCGACCACTGCCACGCAGACGCCGGCCATGATCGACCCGCCCGACGGCCTAGGCGCGTAAAGCTCCGCGCGATCGCGCGCGCGCGTGTCGGAAGGGTCGGTGCTCATGGTCTCCATAGATCGCAATCATGTGGTCTCTTGATGTTCCTGCAGCACCAATGAGCGCTTTCCAGCCGGGATCACCCTGCCAATCCGCCACTAGCCCGCGGCGAAAGCTGGCATCTCCAAGACAAAGCGGGTCTCCGCTTCCGTTGAGGTGGCGGTAAGGCGACCACCGTGTGCTCGGGCTATTTCGGCGGCGATGTGGAGACCAAGACCCAGACCCTGCTGATTGGGACGAACCGCGCCCCTGACGAAGGGCTGGAACAGGCGCCCCATCGCCGCTTCCGGGATCGGCGCTCCGGCGTTCGCTACCGCCAGGATCAGACGATCGTTCTGAATGTCAGCCTCAAGATGCACCGGAGCTTTGGGGTCGCCATGGGTGAGGGCGTTGCCGATGAGATTGGACACCAATTGGGCCAGCCGTCCTTGATCGAAGCGGACGAGCACGGGGAGATTGTAGCGCGCCTCGATCGAACGCTCCGGCTGACCCGCTTCGAACTCGTCGACAACCTGCCGAAGCACCGGTTCCAGAGGCGCCAGTCTCAGCTCAAGGCCGATACCGCCGCCCAGCCTGCCCCGTGCGAAGTCCATCACGTCGTCGATGAGACCCGCCATGCGATCGACGCTGCCCTCCATCATATCCAGAACGCGTGTGGCCTTTTCGCCGGTGACGTCTCTCCGCAGCAGGCGGGCAGCGCCGACGATCGATGCAAGGGGGTTGCGCAGGTCATGCCCGAGCACCGCGATGAACTGTTCGCGCAGCTCGGCGATTTCCTGGGCATCGACCAAGCCCTTGGCCGAAACCGCCTGCTTCTCGCGCAGGTCGCGTTCATAACGCCGACGGCCCTGTGCGCGCATCAAGGCGATCTGGGTGGTGGCGACTCCTCCTTCCAAGCGAGTCACAGCGCTCACCATTGCGGGCAAGGGCTCGCCATCGCCGAGAGCAAAATCGAGGGCCAATTCTTCGATCGTCCCTTCCAAATGAAGGGCCGGAGACAGGTTCGTCTCGTAGAAAATCCGCCCGGGCGTGGTGAGGAGATCCCGGAACTGTCGGCCCACGAGCGTCTCGGATGACACGCCAAGCCAGTCACAGGCAGTCTTGTTGGCGCTCGTGATCGCGCCCAGCGCGTTCAAGGTCAGTAGTCCACACGGCGCTGTATCGTAAAGCCGAGAGGCGATGTCCTGTATGACGAAATCAGACAAAGGCGCGGATCGCCGAGACGACCTCTTCTGGCGCGCTCAGGTTCGGGCAATGCCCTGTGGCCGCGAGCACGATCAGCTCGCTATTTTTCATTTGGGCGTGGACAAAATCACCCACAGCCAACGGCGCGATGATGTCGTCGGTGCATTGAAGGATAAGTGTGCGGATCGTGGAACGGTCCAGATCCGCGCGATTGTCGGAAGTGAAGGTTACGCGCGCGAACTCTTCGGCGATCTTCGGATCGGTGCGGCAAAAACTGGCCGTCAACTCGTCACCGAGTTCCGGGCGGTCCGCATTGCCCATGATCTGCGGGGCCATCGCTTGCGACCAGGCCATGGGGTTATCGCCCAGAAAACCGAGGAGTTCCTCAATCTGGCCCGCGGAGAATCCACCGACATAGTCATGGTCGTCGATGTAGCGGGGCGACGGTCCAACGAGGACAAGGCAGCCGAATAACTCCGGCGCCTCCAGGGAGGCAAGCAAACCGATCATGCTGCTGACGGAATGTCCGACGAAGACGACTTTGCGCGCGTCGTGCTCGCGCAGGATTTCCACCAGATCGTCTGCATAGCCCTGCAAGCTCGAATACTTGCCGGAATCATAAGCGGACAGGTCCGACTGTCCGGCCCCGACGTTGTCGAATACCAGAGTGCGGAAGTCGTCCTCGAACCTTCGCGCCACGTGGCGCCACATGTTCTGGTCGCAGCCGAAGCCATGGGCGAAAACAATGACGCGTTCGCCCGTCCCTTTGACGACGACGTTGTTGCGAAGGGCCGTCGGCAAGGGATTCATAGCCTCTGTCATATCATCCCGCGACCGAAAGCACGACAACCGCTGGTCGTCTGGCTCAATCCTTGCCTCGGCCAAAGCTCCAGACGTTCCGCGCGATCACATCCATGTCGTAGGGTTTCGCGAAGAACCGGCTGTCCGGTGGCAGGAGGGATGCGCATGGACGCTCTCTGCCCGAGGTCATGATCACGCTGATATCGGGCCTACGACGGTGGACCTCGCCCGCCAGGGCGACGCCGTCGCGTTGACCTGGCATGTTGATGTCGGTGAACAGAATCGAAATTTCCGGGTGAAGCGCCAGGACCTCAAGGGCCTCTTCCGCTTGGCTCGCCTGGAATGTTCGACAGCCGGCGTGCCGTAGCGCGTCCGTCGCATCCAGACGCAGCAGGGCTTCGTCGTCCACGACGAGGACGACGGGCGCCGGCGATAAGAAGAGAACCATGCGACTTGAAGCGTTCCGCGACGCCGTCGTTCCGCGGCCATGCGGATTTCTCGAAACCCGTCGGCCGAAAAGCCAAATGCGCGGGATAGTCGGGCTGGATAACAAGCTAAGGGGGCCAATACAAAGCCGTACCCTGTCGCCAGATCAGGCCTTGTCGCGAATTCGCATCGATCCGCCCGAGCCCGTTTGAACCTCGAACCGGCCGGTAGCGCGGATCAGGTCAGACAGCTTGGCGTGGCCGTAGGTGCGCTGGTCGAAGTCGGGATAGGCGTTGCGCAGTCGATCTCCAAGGCCGCCGACCGACACCCAGCCGTCGTCATCCTCGTCCATGTCCGCAATGACGGTGGCGATGAGGCGGGCGGCTTCAGGGGCGGGGCGTTTGCCTGGTGTGAGCGGTGCTTCGGACCTCGGCGCTTCGTTGGCCCTTCTGCTGCGCCCTTTTTCGGCAGGTGCAACCGCGTCACGGCCGATCGGGCCTGTCAGGTTCTCGGTGTAGATGAAGCGGGTGCAGGCCTGGCGAAAGCTCTCGGGTGTCTTCTGCTCGCCGAAGCCATACACATCGACGCCCTCCTCGCGGATGCGTGAGGCCAGACGTGTAAAGTCGGCATCCGACGAGACAAGACAGAAGCCGTCGAACCGCCCGGAGTGCAGCAGGTCCATGGCGTCGATCACTAGGGCGATATCGCCTGAGTTCTTGCCCTTGGTGTTCGCGAAATTCTGCTGCGGCTGGATCGCAAAGCGGGCCAGCACCTTGGTCCAGCCGGCGATCTGGTTGGACGCGAAGTCGCCGTAGATGCGCCGCGCCGAAGCCTCGCCCAAGGTGGCGATCTCGGTGAACAGGGCCTCGGCGATCCGCGCCGACGCATTCTCGGCGTCGATCAGCACGGCGAGACGCGGGGCCTTGGCGTCGGCGGGCATGGAGAAATCCTTCAGGAAGCGGCCTCGACGTGAAGCGTCGGACGGGCGGCCCGGCGGGTCAATCCGGTCGTGGCCGACATCGGCGGGCTTGCAGTTCCCGCGGAAACCTCGGCGGGGCGCGACAGGCGGTCGGCGACCCGGTTAAGGAACCGCCGACGGCGCAGGGCGGCCGCCTCTGGATCTGTTCCCTTGAGCATCACCCGACCGTTGAACTGGACCGCCTCCTCGCGAAGGCGCGAGATCAGCGAGGCGAGGTGGTCGGAGCCCTTGCGCGCGTCCATCAGCACGGCGTGGGACCGGGCGTCGGCCATGCGCTTGTCGACCCCGGCGTCGACTTCCTGACCGAGCTCAGCGCGTCCGGCGAACTGCACGAAGTCATGGGCGTAGAGCCGGATGAAGGATTCTTCGATCATAAGGCGTTCCTCTGGTTGGCGGCCTCAAGAGGCCTTGGGCAAAGCCGTCTGGTGACCGATCGCCGGCGCGACCTTTTTGGGCGCGGGCCTGCGCTGGGGCTTGGGCGGCTTGGGCAAGGCCGCCCGGCGCGCCAGTTCCGTATCGATAAGGGGCAAGGCTTCGCTCGCCGCCGTCATCTGACTGGCCGAGCCATGCTCGGAAAGGTGAACGGCGTTGGAGCGGAGCGAAGCGAGGTCGACATCACTCATGGTCGGGATTCGTTCAGAAATGGGCGTCACTCGCACATCCTTCCTGGATGGCTTGGAGGGACGGCGCGAAGCGCCATCCTTCCATTTCATCCGAGCCGAGCTCGACCCGTACGACATCGCCGATCAGGAGCGTTCCCAAACGTGGCTTGCCGGCTGCGAGCACCGTCAGCACATGGCCGTTGTCCAACCGAACCTGACGACTGCCGCGCGGCAGCAGCCGCACGACCTCGCCTTCGAAAGAGATGATGTTGTCGTTGGCGAAAGCGGCCGCGTCCTCAGGCCGCCACCGTCAGGCGCGTTGCCGAAGTCTTGCCGCTACGGGCATCGGCTTCGGTCTCGTAGCTGATCGTTTGACCTTCGTTGAGCGATCCGAACTCGGATTGCTCAACGGCGGTGGCGTGGACGAACACGTCCTTGCCACCGTCGTCAGGCTGGATGAAGCCGAAGCCTTTGGTGGGGTTGTACCATTTGACGGTGCCGGTAGCCATTTTCAGACCTCCCTTGAGCGGGCCGCCGGAGAATTCCTGGGCGGCCTGTCGGGTTCTGAATGAAATGGGCTCCTGACCTCGGTGCGGAGCGCAAAGGACAGCGGCTCACGCAAAGAGATCGACGTCTTCTAGATGGGAACCGCCCACGGATTTACAAGCTTGCCTGGATCCGATTTCGCGGTGGGGAGGCGCGACCCGTCAAATTCTGCGGTTCCGCATCGCTCAAGCCAGAATTCGCACACTGGGCTCGCGAGCCCATTGCCGGCCCGCCGCCGCGGCCGTGAACGCCTTGCCGTCCTTGGCGAGAGCGACGACGCGATCGTCGGCGACGACGCCGGCCTTGTCGAGCAGCGGCTGGGCTTCAGCAGTATGGCCGATAGCCTTCAGGTGCCCGAAGGCGTCTTTGACAAAGTCGACCGCCGTGCCCTCGCCCAGCAGCAATTCGCACCCCGCGTCTGACAGCACGAGCGCCACCGCGTCGAACAGCACTGAAGGTGATCCGGCAAGTTGGCGGTCCACCTTCAGCTCGGTTCCGTCAATGAGCACGACGCCCCCGACCTTGGGCGCGATCAGCTGGACTTGTGCGCCCTGCGCTTCGGCCGACTTGCGGACGCCCGCGACGAGCGCGCCGTCGGCGCCATCGGTGACAAGGACGCCGACAAGACGCCCCTTTAGCGTATCCGGATATTTGCCGACGATTCGCAGCGCCGGGCTCTCGTCCATATCGAACGGCTCCGCCGCCGGGGCCGAGGCCTTGGGCAGATCCATGCCCAGCCCGTCAGCCACCCGCGCGGCCAGCGCTTCATCGACGTTCATGAGGTTGGACATCACGCGCAGCCGGACATGCTCCAGCGTCACCTTGGACAACTCGAACACAAGGGCGCTGGCGAGGTGGGCCTGTTCAATCTCCGTCTGGGAGCGGAAGAAGAGGCGCGCCTGGCTGAAGTGGTCGGCGAAGGTCTCCGCGCGGATCCGCACCTTGGTCCCCTCGATCGGCGTCTGGAAGCTGCGGAAGCCGCCCTTCGGGTCCTCACGCGGCCCGCCGTCCTCGCCCGCCTCGGCGAGGCTGTTGGGCTCATAGTTGGCGCGCCCCTTGGGGACCTGCATCTGCATGTGCCCGTCGCGCTGCATGTTCTGAAACGGGCAACCCTTGGCCTGATTGATCGGGATCTGGTGGAAGTTGACCGTGCCGAGACGCGACAGCTGGGTGTCCTGATAGGAGAACAGGCGCCCCTGCAGCAGCGGGTCTTCCGAAAAGTCGATCCCGGGCGGGATGTTGGTGGGAAGGAAGGCGACTTGTTCAGTCTCGGCGAAGAAGTTGTCGGGGTTGCGGTTCAGCATCATCCGGCCGACGACGCGGATCGGATACAGCTCCTCGGGGATGAGTTTGGTCGCATCGAGCACGTCGAACGGCAGGGCGTCGGCCTGCTCCTGCGTCAGCAGTTGGACGCCGAACTCCCATTCGGGGAAGTCGCCCTTGTCGATAGCCTCGAAGAGGTCGCGGCGATGATAGTCCGGATCGGCGCCGGCGATCTTGACCGCCTCGTCCCAGCAGGTCGACTGGGTCCCGAGCTTGGGCCGCCAGTGGAACTTGACCAGGGTCGCCTCCCCCGCCTCATTGACCAGCCGGAAGGTGTGGACGCCGAAGCCCTCGATCATCCGCAAGCTGCGCGGGATAGCCCGGTCAGACATGGCCCACATGATCATGTGGGTGCTCTCCGGCATCAGGCCGATGAAGTCCCAGAAGGTGTCGTGGGCGGACGCCGCCTGCGGATAGCCGCGGTCGGCCTCCATCTTCACCGAATGGATCAGGTCGGGAAACTTGATCGCGTCCTGGATGAAGAAGACCGGGATGTTGTTGCCGACGAGGTCCCAGTTGCCTTCGACCGTGTACATCTTGACTGCGAAGCCGCGCACGTCGCGCGGCGTATCGACCGAACCGGCGCCGCCGGCGACGGTCGAGAAGCGGGTGAAGACGTCGGTCTGTTTGCCGACCTCGGTCAGGATCTTCGCGGTCGTATAGTCGGCGAGGCTCTCGGTCAGTTCGAAGAAGCCGTGCGCCGCCGAGCCGCGGGCGTGGACGATCCGCTCCGGAATACGCTCGTGGTCGAAATGCTGGATCTTCTCGCGAAGAACGAAGTCTTCGAGCAGATGCGGCCCGCGCGGCCCGGCGGAGAGCGTGTTCTGGTTGTCGCTGATCGGCACGCCATGGTTGGTCGTGAGCCGTGCGTCCGGCGTGGTTGCTGACTGGTGCGTATCGCCGCCCTGGCGGACCACTGGGGTCGCCTGAGGCCTGGCTTTATTTGCGCCGGATTTATTGGCCGCCTCGGCGCGGCTATGGCGGTGGGCGGCGGGCGTCTTGGCCATGGTGATGTTCCGGAAATGATCGAGCGCGGACCAGACGGGTCGACTGCTGTTTCCGGCAGGGTCTGCGTGTCTAACCGGTCCGGAAGACGGCGGTTCCTGTGTCGGGACGCGGACTGAGAGCGGACGAGGCCCTTGCAAGATACATCAGCGCCTCGTGACCCGTGAATGTCAGGCAAACGATTCTGGATTGAATATCCATCGCGGACCTCGGCATGGCGGCGGCCGTCTGATGCTGAGACCCCGTGGTGGACGCGAGATGGAGGTGCTGAGCCACGAGGTCCGGTGCAGCCCACCCGCGACTGGTCGCAGGATGTCTTCGGCAACCTCGTCGCAGTCGCTGAATTCGGTGCACACGCGAGCGAACTCACGGTGACGAGCGAGCTGGCAATCGAGACCTCGGCCGAGGCCTGGCCCGTATTTCCCATTGCGCCAAGGGCGCAGAGCTACCCGTTCGAGTATGCTGCGGAGGAGGCTACGGACCTCGGAGCGCTGCGCTCACCCGCCGGGGGCTCCCCGGATGTCGCGCCGTGGGCGAAGCGGTTTGTGCTCAGCCGCCCCACAGATACGCTCGCGCTCTTGAAGGACTTGAGCTCGGGAATTCTTGCCAACACGACCTACAGGCGGCGGGAAGAGGAAGGCGTCCAAACGGCTGCAGAGACCCTCGCCATTGGGAGTGGCTCTTGCAGAGACTTGGCCGGCCTGTTCATCGAAGCGGCGCGGACACTCGGCTTCGGTGCGCGCGCGGTGTCGGGCTATCTTGTCGACCCGCAATCTCTTGGCGCGTCGGAGAATACGACGCATGCGTGGGCGGAAGCCTACCTGCCAGGAGCCGCATGGATTGCCTTCGACCCGACCAACGCGACGGTTGGGAATGGGAGGCTAACTCCCGGTCTCAGTCGGGCGCTGCAATGCTCAGACGTCCCCAGTCTCTGGCAGCTACGTCGGCGCTCCGAACGATATGATCGCCCTAGAGGTCGATGTGCAAATCCTTGCCATTTAGAGCTTCGGGGGGCGACTGTGACGCGCGAGGCCTTGCGGAAGATATCTGTGCGAAGGCCGTGTCGTTCATGACGGATCGTTTCTGAGCCCGACATGCGCGTTGGCGGTTAATCGACGCCCCGCCCTAGGCCGAATCGACATTCACCGCATCCAGATCATGGAAGCGGCGATATGGACGAAGGCGAGGTAGTGGCGGGCGAGCCTGTCGAACCGGGTGGCGAAGCGCCGGAAATGCTTGAGCTTGTTGAAGC
>Ga0233380_1000096_pt1 | contig 51443 bp, 44 predicted proteins | sample ElkDunMinimDraft_9_FD_191541 | JGI IMG/M metagenome (GOLD analysis project Ga0233380, IMG submission 191541) | Fecal eukaryotic communites from dung pellets of Tule Elk in California, USA - Elk Dung F36 | ecosystem: Host-associated > Mammals > Digestive system > Large intestine > Fecal | place... | reverse complement strand
TTACCAAGGCAACGAAGTAAAAGTTGACTTATCAAGATTAAGTGCAGGAACGTATTTAGTTAAGATTGAAACAGCTAAAGCTTCACAGTTTGTGAAAATCGTTAAAAAGTAAGATTTAAATAATAATAATAATTGAAAAACCGGTGAGTGTAATGCTCACCGGTTTTTTTATAGGACAAAAATCTGTGGTGGACTGATGTTGAATGGTTAATTTGGTAGAAAGGTATATGGGTAAATGGTTATAAGGTGAGTTTGATGTTGGGTGTTGGGTGTTGGGCGTGAAATTGTGTTAGTAGACCAATTCGTTTGAGTCTGGCTGATCTGTGGTGGACTGATGTTGAATCGATGAACTGATGAATCGTTTAATCGTGGGGGTTAATAGTCAGATTCTGTTTTAATTAATACTATCTTTTACCACGGATACATAGATTCTAAAGAATTTACTAAAATGTTTTATTTTAAGAACGGAGTAAATCTTCACGGATGGCTGAATGTGATACATTCAGTTGTTTTGATTGGAATTACGTTGCTGGTTTAATCCCGATGGTCAGGACAATGTGTTTTAACGTTAGTGCGTCAGTTCGCAAGCTTGTTTGAAACAAGTTTAGAGTGAAAGTAATATGGATGATCGTACTGAATAAAAAAACGAAGTAACAGTTGAACTATTACTCCGTTTTTTATTTATAATTTGGCCAGCATTTCTTTTAAACTGTCTTTCCAATCTGGAACAGCTACCTGATATACTTCTTTTATTTTAGATTTGTCTAATAATGAGAAATTTGGTCGTTTTGCCGGTGTTGGAAAAGCATTGCTGCCTATCGCATTTACTTTGGTGCTAAACCCATTTAATTCTTTTACAGCCATTGCAAAATCGTGCCAGCTGATTTTACCCTCGTTGCTGTAATGATAAACGCCTTGAACAAATTCTGGTGCTTCGATGATCTGCATGATTGCTTGCGCTAAATCACGTGCATAAGTTGGAGTGCCTATCTGGTCGGCTACTACACCAATCTCTTCACGTTCATTCATTAAACGCATCATGGTTTTCACGAAATTGGCTCCGTAAGTTGAATATACCCATGCCGTACGGATGATTACATGATTTGCACCCGATGCACGCAAAGCCTGTTCGCCATGTAATTTGGTTAATCCATACACATTAATAGGATCCGGGGCATCGGTTTCCTTTAAAGGTGTTTCACTTGTACCATCGAACACATAATCGGTAGAAATATGGATTACTTTTGCATTGTTATCTGCTGCCCACGCTCCTATTGTTTTTACTGCAATATGGTTTACAGCATCACACAATTCCTGGTCGCTTTCGGCTTTGTCAACTGCGGTATAAGCGCCTGCGCTGATAATAATCTCTGGTTTTTCGACAGTTAATACTTCAATAATCTGCTCCGGATTACTTAAATCCATCTCCTCACGGTCAACAAAAACCATTTGGTGGTGCGGATACGCTTCTTTTAAATCGTATAATTCGGAACCTAACTGACCGTTACGGCCGGTGATTAGTATTTTCATGATGTGTGATGATATGTTGAACTGATGATTTGTTGATCCCATTTACGGGACAAGACCTGATGAATTTTTAAGTCTAAATTCGTGTTTAATATCATTCTGACGTAATTAACAAATTCTCCTTGTCTAAATATATCTTCTTCTTTTACGTCCATGCATTATTTTACAGCTTGGAAGTCGTGAATCGTTGATTTATGACTAAAAGAAGCAAAAGTCTTTCTTTTTCTGATCTTGCCTCGGTTATACGACGGTTACCTAACATCTTAAAAACTATCAAATCGCAATTCGGCAAGCTCACTGACCAACCGATTTGATTGCGTTTTCTTCGCTGAGGCAACTATCGTCATTTAACCAATGGCGCTTTTAATACAGCTAAATAATCCAATTTAACTTTTTAAAAGTTAAACAATTCTACAATTCAACTTTAAACAATTCGTTAAATGTTGGTAGAATGATATCTTTTTCGGATACGATTTCTGCTCCTGCAGTAATTCCCCAATCGATATTTAATTCGGGTGAGTTGTATAAAATGCCTTGTTCTGATTCTTTGTTATAGAAGTTATCGCATTTATAGAAAAACACGGCTTCTTCGCTTAATACAGAAAAACCATGCAGAAACCCACGAGGAACAAATAACTGTTTGTTGTTTTCTGCCGATAAATGTACTGCTACATGCTGACCAAATGTTGGAGAATCGGGACGGGCATCTACTGCTACATCGATTACTTCGCCTTTTAGCACTCGAACCAATTTTGCTTGGGCGTGTGCTCCTGCTTGTGCATGCAGTCCGCGAATTACTCCTTTTGTGGAATAACTTTGGTTATCTTGTACAAAATGAGTATTTGTACCAGTTAAATCGTTGAATGTTTTTTCGTTGAAACTTTCAAAAAAGTAGCCACGTTCGTCTTCGAACTTGCGTGGTTCAAGGATAAAACAGCCTTTTAGTTTTGTTTCTGTTGCCTTCATATTATTTAGTAACTGAGCTAATTAATAACTGGTAACTAATTTACCTTTCTAATTAAGCTCCTGTTTTAATTTAATTTTTTACTTAACGGGTATCCCAATCGCTATCTAGATACAGTATGATTAAATGGTTATTAAGTGAGTCGCCCTTGATGAATGAGATTCTTCCTACGTCAGAATGACAAAAAAACTGGATATTATTTATACTGCTCCTGATAATACTTTTGGTAATCGCCTGATGTTACGTTGTTCAACCATTCTTGGTTATCCATAAACCAGTCGATTGTTTTTGCCAATCCTTGTTCAAAGGTGACGCTTGGGTACCAGCCCAGTTCTTTATTGATTTTATTAGCATCAATCGCATAGCGCAAATCGTGCCCCGGACGGTCTTTAACAAAAGTAATCAGCTGTGCCGATGTCCCTGGTTTGCGACCTAATTTGGCATCCATCTGTTGGCATAACTCTTTTACCAAATCAATATTCTGCCACTCATTAAAACCACCAACATTGTAACAATCACCGTTTTTACCTTGATGAAACACCAAATCGATTGCTTTGGCATGATCGATTACAAACAACCAATCACGGGTATATTTACCATCGCCGTAAATAGGCAGCGGTTTGTTATTAATGATGTTATGAATACACAACGGAATTAATTTCTCTGGAAAATGGTTAGGTCCGTAATTGTTAGAACAATTTGTTAAAACAACAGGCAGGCCATAAGTATCGTGATATGCTCGCACAAAATGATCGGAAGCCGCTTTAGAAGCAGAGTACGGCGAATGTGGGTCGTAGCTTGTTTCTTCGGTAAAGAAACCTTCACTGCCCAGCGCACCAAAAACCTCATCGGTAGATACGTGATGGAAACGTTTGCCTTGAAAATCATCTTTCCATATTTCACGAGCTGCATTCAACAAATTTACCGTACCAATAACGTTAGTCATTACAAACGCAGATGGGTCGGCAATAGAACGATCTACATGCGATTCGGCTGCTAAGTGAATAACACCGGTGGGATTGTATTTTTGAAACACCTTTAAAACAGCAGCCGCATCACAGATGTCCACCTTTTCAAAACGGTAATTAGGTAACTGATCGATATCTTTCAGATTTTCCAAATTACCTGCATAAGTTAACGCATCTAAATTAACAATGGTATAATCTGGATATTTGGTTACCAATTCACGAACAACGTGTGAGCCTATAAATCCCGCCCCTCCGGTAATGATAATTGTTTTATGTGCTAAATTTTTATTCATTTTCTATATTTTTCTGGTCTTCTATATTGAAATAAGATTTGAGCCTATTTCCAAGAAACATTTTACCATAATGTGTTTTTAAATATTTTCCCTTTTAACAGCATCATCCCTACAAATACAACCTTCAAAATAGATCAATCTAAATGGTGTTCTATATTTAGTTGAAGTAACCTGAACATTTTGGTGCTGCTCAAATCTTAATGACAAATTTTGAGTAAAGCCAACATAAAACTTACCGTCTTTCTCGCTTTTAAGAACGTAAACGTAGTAATATGTAAGATTTAAATTTGTCATTATTTCACGGGATAAATCCTGCACCACCTGTTACTATTATAATCTGTTTCATATTAAGTTTTACTTGATCATTTTTTTTCAAAGATACAATTTTTGTTGAAATGGTGATTTGTTGATCCCGTTTCCGGGACAAGTTGTGTTATAAAGCTAAATAGCTAGAAAGGGAAATAGTTATAAAGGGAATTTGTCTTGAAGAGTCATTTGTTTTTACCACATAGACACAATAGATCTTATTAAACGTAAAAAGATTAAATAGTTTTTCAACAAATTGAAAACATATAGTATGTAGTGTTGAATCGTTAAACAGATTAATCGTTGATTTGTTCAACACCTCCCTACCCCCCTCAAGGAGGGACTGTTTGTTATGGAAAATATGTCTTGAACAAACATTTTTTTGCCACGGATGCACGGATTATAATGGATCTATTAAACGTTATTTTGATGAGGTATAAAAATGTAAACGGATGACTGAATGTGATACATTCAGCTGTTTGCTTTTTTTTACCACATAGATACAATAGATCTTATTAAACGTAAAAAGACTAAATAGTTTTTCAACAAGTTGAAAACATATAGTATGTAGTGTTGAATCGTTAAACAGATTAATCGTTGATTTGTTCAACACCTCCCTACCCCCCTCAAGGAGGGACTGTTTGTTATGGAAAATATGTCTTGAACAAACATTTTTTTGCCACGGATGCACGGATTAGAAAGGATGTTTTAACGTTGAGTCGTTGAATTTTTCAGTTTTGAGACTTGAGATTTGAGACTACATTGTAGTGCTGATTTAGCTAAACTCCCCACATATTCTGCTCCATGTATTCGCAGACTTTGTACGTTTGGTACCTTTTAACTCCTCAGTATAAATCATTCTTTAAAACGCCGTAAACTCATTTACATGCTCACGGTACTGCGCCGGAGCCATACCAGCAGCAGTTTTAAAGAAGCGCACGAAATTACTGCTCTCTTCAAAATTTAATTCATACGCAATTTCTTTAATACTCAATCCCGTATGTTTTAAGAGTACTTTCGCCTCGTTTACGCTAGCCATGGCTATGAACTTTTTAGGTGTGATACCATATACTTCCTTACACAGTGTAGTAAGTAGATTTACAGGTACGCCCAATTTATCCGCATAAAACAATACACTGCGCTCTTTCTTGATATGGGTTTTTATTAATTGGGTAAATTTGGATAAAATAGTACGCATTTGAGGAGACAGTCGCTTGGTATTAAACTCCTCTAATTTTTCAATATTGAGAGAAAGGGCAAATAACAATATCCGTTGTATGGTATTGTGCGCCATCAGTGTATTCACTTCATTAAATTCTTTTTCTCTAAGGTTTTTTAAATGACCTAAATAGGTATTAACAAAATGTACGTACTGGCTTTCTAAATTTAAAAGGTTTAAAACCTCTGTATTGTTAAAAAACGAACACCGCTCTAAAAAAATATGATCCGTATCGGTCATACAGTAAAACTCATCTGTAAATTGAATATAATGCAATTCGTAGGGCTCGTTCGAAGTAAGTCGGAACATTTCGTTCTTACCTAAAAATAAACAGTCGTTTACTTTTAGCTTTTTAGAGAGATGAGTTAAAGATAAGGTTACACTGCCGCTTTTAAGCCATACCATTTGGTAAACGTTTTTATATTGTGTAATATAGGTATCATTAGGTGTAAGATAACTAGCTACACCGGTCACATAACCATATTTATTTATAAAGTCGATCATATTGTATATACGTTTTATAATGTGAATAGGAACAAAGCAAAAATAGTCATTACCTGTTATCTCGAAAATAATCTAAGTTAATTATTGTTTATATTTTCCATACCTGTAATCAATCGGTCACAGCAGGTAATACAACAAACTGTCCCACACCTTCTCTGTACTGGGCAGGCGACATTCCGGCACCTTTCTTAAAGAAACGAACAAAGGCACTGCTGTCTGCAAAATGCAGCGTAGCCGCTACTTCCTTTATGGAAAGCGGTGTGTGTTTTAAAAAGATCTTGGCTTCGTTAATGCATACAATCGATAAGAATTTTTTAGCCGTGATGCCATACACCTTCTTACATAGATCCTTTAACAAAAACGAATCAACTTGTAATTGATCAGCATAAAACTGAACGCTGCGTTGGGTGGCAATATGTTTTCTGACTAAAATATTAAAACGATGAATTTGATCCTGCAAAAAAGGGTCAAGATGGGTGGTGTCATAGCTTTCAAACTTTTGAATATCCATGGATAAAGCAAAGAGAAGGATACGCTGTATGGTGTTGCGAGCCATTAAAAAGTTAAATTCGGTATAGGGTTGCCGGCTAATTTGCTTTAACTGCACCAGATAGCGCTGAACATACTGTAAATAAAAATGCTCTATATGAAGAAGATGTAAACTCTGGCTATTGTTAAAGATGAAACAATTCTCTAAAAAAATGCGGTCTTTTTTTGTTAAACAGTAAAAAGCTTCTGTGAATTGTATATAATGTAATTCGTAAGGCGCATCAGCGGTCAGTCGAAACATTTCGTTCTTACCTAAAAAAAGACAGTCGTTAACAGTTAGTTCTTTACTTGTGCTAGAAAGGGTAACCTTTACTTTTCCTTTCTTAAGCCAAATAACTTGATACACGTTGCGGTATTGTGTTATGTAGCTGTCGTTACCATTAAGGTAGGTAGCAACACCTGTTGCAAAACCGTAATGATCGATAAAATCAATGATATGAGACATATTTTTGTTGGTTGCAAATAGATAAAGCAGGCGTGCGTAGCCATTTATGAGCAACAATTACAATGCTTTAAAACAAATATACCTAATAGCACATAAAAACAAAAAATTAAAGTTTATTTTTATGTTAAATTTATTTTTTTGCTTAAAATTTTACAGAATTAAACTTTTTCGTTTCTACTGTCCGACTTTTAATCAATACGTCAAAATCCGCTTCTGTCGGCTCTTTGGCAGTACGAATGTGACGGGTAGCTTCTTTTATCTCAATATAATCAGTAGTTTTCTGTGGGGTGATGCTCAATAAATATTGATCTTCGGGTACAAATAAGGCGTAACGTCCTTCCGAATTGGTATAGGTTCGATATTCTTTCCCTACTGCATTGACAGCTTTTATGACAAAAAGCGTGGTGGCACGATCTACGTCGTAGGCTTCTTCCGCTGCTTCCCAAAGAATAATCCCCTGAATGACAGTGGTTTTGTTTAATACAATACTGTGACGAGTATCGCTAGTGATATACAATTTTTCTTCCTGAGCCATCCACGACTCATCGTTTGCTACACGAAAGGTATACTCGCCCGTCGGTACTTTGGTAAAGTGAACAAAACCTTCCAAATCACTGATAAATGCGTAACCGTTGATTGAAAGACGTCGGTTGGCAGCAGGTACCAGCCGACCATCGCCTTCGTTGTAAAATAATTGTACGGTGATGTGATGGTTTTTCTCATGTAATTTCAAAGGTGATAGCTTTTTTACCATACCCAGCTCTATCTGATAGGATTGATTTTTGAAGTACGACATACTCTTGTTGTTGTAGTAACCTGCAAAGGCTTCCCATCCACCAGGCAGTTCCCAGTTGATACGACTGTTCCACTGCAATCCAGCATACGAAGGAGTCTCGGTATAGTTGATACCCCAATTCAACTTCATGCGTTTTGCGAATAGAGCATGGTTACCGCCTACATTTAATCCTACCCCTTCGTACACCTTTTGAGCTGGGTTAGACAATAACGTTTCGTAAATATTGTGGTAATTGTATTGATAACTGGCACTTAAACGAACGCTGCCATACTGTAAAAGAAGTTCACTGCGAAACGTGAAGGGATCCTGTATACCCCCGCCAAGCAAACGACCCGCAGCAGTAACCGCACCTAAGGTAACACGATCGCCGAATAACCGATACTGAGCCTGTGCCTGAAAACGTGCAGCTTCCATTTGATGAGTGCGCTTAAAAGTAATAAAATCCTGACTATCCAACTGATAATGACCTCCGAAATTGTAAGTAGCACGGGGGGCCTGTATGCGATAGCTTAAAGATAACTGCTGATTTTGAGTAGTGATCCCGAAAAATTCTGATGCATTCACTGATTTCGGACGGTGTCGGTAATAGTTATAAGATAAATCTAACAGATGATTTTGTATACGGTAGGTAAGCTTCTGCTGAAACAACATCATACCACGGCGCATACCCGCGTAACGGGGACTACCCACTTGATGGGTACCAGACCAACTGAACTTTCCAACAGTATAATAACTATTTAAAGATGCTAAAATACCAGGTTGGGCATCATTTCCAGGAGCACCAAGCATACTGAGACCCTGACTGTAATTTACGCTAAGGTTTTTTTTATGGGCAACTGTGTGGGTATGGTATAAGATATACTTGTTCGCTCCACTAAAGCGGTCGGTATCGAAATAAAAGGTAGAAGCGATGGTCTGCGCTTTGTTTTCCGATAAATGTAACCAAAAGGAACTACCTCGGGAGGTATTAAGCGGATCTGTTAATGAAAATGATTTATCTAACCATCCTGCCTGTAACTTTAAACTGTCGTTGAAGGCATAACTGCCGCTGACACCACGCCCGTAAGTAGATAATTCGCCCGACTGATAAAGAGATCCTACACGGACACCAACTTTGGGATCAGCGTATGTTAACGTGCTGTTCCGAAGATGAAAATCACCCGTGCGACCCCAATATTCACTATGTGCATCAAGGCTCAAAGTTGCAGAATCACTGACGGCTACCTGCTGATTGATGTGCATACGGTAAGTGAGTTCCTTGTTGTACGACATATATTGGGTAGATAGACCAATCCTTCCACCGGTTGGCAGCTGATCAAGTGCCTGATAGCGGTGCTGGTTGCGAACAGAGGCTAAGATCACCTGCTCTGAACGAATGTAATCGTCGTTGTCATAGTACAAAGATACGGCAGCGGATACGGGCGCAAGCTTACGCATGCGGGTGGTGATAGGATACGTAAGGTACAACACTGTGTCAGTAGCTGCCTTTAAATGGAACTGTAAGCGCTCAGAACGTTTCTTTTGAAACTTTTCTGGCCAGCGCACCATAAAATGTAAATCCTCATCTGTGGTACCACTATTTGATATGCGCACTTGAAAAAGAATTAGGCTGTCATTTGCGGTAAAGGGAATATTGCGACGGGGTATGGTCATAACTACGTGCCGCATTTGCGCAGGCAATACCACTAACTGTTTTTGTTGTATAATGGTTCCTGTCTCAATCGTAGCTAATATCGCTATCGGATAAGCCGCATTGCCATGGTAGATCGCCGAGACGGGAAGATACATTTGCTCGCCTGCTGATAGCACCACGGTTCTATTGATAGGACCACTGAGCTGTAAACTGGGGCTCGAACTGCTAAAATTCACTCGAACCTCTACCTCATGAGCGTTGTTGTTCTGTAAATGAAAGGAGGTCTGCAACACTTTGGTATGATCCAGATGAATGCTGTCCATCGGAAATGTTCCGCTGACACCTTCCGTCCCTTGTTGTCCAGTGGCAGTGATGTAAATAAGCAAGAAAAAAAGTTGATAAAGTAACTTCATTACCAAGGTATAATCACAAAATATACTAAGGTTTCATAATGTCCACGTGCATCAATCAGTTCCGACTGATTCGGGGTTACGCTCAACGTCAGGTTATATACGATTTCATTGCTCCAGCCAGGAAACCTAGCCGCCACTTGATCGTACGCTTTCAAAGGTAAAGGTGTAAGAATTTGCGGCGTACCACTTCCTCCCGACATCGAGTGTAAGCTTAAGTGGGCGTTTACTACCGAAACCGGGAGTATGTGCTCTGATTCTGAGGATTGCATAAATTCTTTTGAAGCTTTAAACAACAATTCGTGACCCTGATAAGAGCGAACTTTCAAAGCGGCCTGACGCGTGATGCTTTGTCCGCTAACCAGATCTGTAGGATTTCGGAATATGAACTGATAGCTGTCTGCAGCACTTTCAACACTTACCAATTGAGTTCCGTGATTAAATTCATAATTAAGCTGAAAACTTATTGGTGCGGTACACGTGGCTACATACCTAGGAACATTGTCCTCCATCTCATAAAGAGTAAAAATGAAGTTGGCCTGGTAAATATGGTTCGGTAAGGTTAATAAATGGTTTCCACCATGTACACGGAAATTGAAATAAAAATCCCTGTTAAAACCATTGGTTATCGGAACATTGTCGCTTATAATAAGTGGCGTCTCTTGAAATCTCGACAAAGGAATGGCACTTGAAGGAGGTGAAATAACACGTGTATTACCTGAATTAATAGACTGGCTATTAAATGTTAAAGCACTTTGCTCTGCAGGAACAGCATATCCGTTAGATAGATAATCTTGGTCTAATTTTACAGTAACCATCCACTTCTCTATAGATGAATTTCCGTAAAAGCGCAATGCAACCGTTACTTGTTTTAACTCGGTCTTACCACTCATCATTTCGGGATAGGTGTTAAACTGGAGCTGACCTCCCCGATAGGCTTCAAACTGTATTTGCCCCACAACGGTAGAGCACATAAACAATAAAAAAATGGTAGTAATCAGTTGCTTCATAGTTCAAAATCAAGTTCTGCCAGTTGTACGGTTTTGTTTTTCTCATAAGTCACCCGAGCTGTGATGGTATATTTTCCGGGAGCTAAATCAGCGGGAAGTTCAACGCGAGACTCGCGACGATCGTTGGGTAAGGTATAAAACTCTTGTTCGCCTAAAGGAATAGTTTTGCCTGTATTATAACTAAATACCGACCACGCTACTTTTCCATCTGTCCATATCGTACCGGTATTACTATAACTAAGGTGTATCCACTTGCGGTTTTGATCGTCGGTGGATGCGGTTAAATCGTTTACCGATAGTTCTCCCGAAGTCTCAGAGATAGCATGGTATACTTTCACGCCAATACGTACAGCAACTTTGATCGCAGCTCCGCTAGCGTCTTGTGAATCACTGGGATTCAACTGCGTAAGAAAAATCATCGCAGTATGTACGGGACGGCTTCTTTCTTGTGGAGAGGGAATAGCGAGGTTAACCTCGATTTCTTTAAAGGAATTACCCGGGATAACCACATGAGTACCAGGATTAATGCGGACCCATGAGGCAGCCGATTCTGGCAAACTGTTAAAGGCTGCAATTTCATTACCACCCGCAAAGTCGTAACGCCAATCGTTGATGGATACACCTACCTCCAACTCTCGATCGGTAGGGTTGATAATCCGTATCTTTTGTGGTACGGTATTGCCTTCGTTCCCATAAAAGAACAATTTTCCCGGTGATACTGTCATACCCGCTTGCGCACTAACGAATAAAGAACATAAAAAAACAAGTGTTAAAAATAGGCTTTTCATAAAACTAATTGGTGATTAATGTATACGTTACTACTGTTTGATAGGTGGTGAACGTGCGGTTGAAAAAATAGTGCGTCTGATCTGCCGGTATACTATAACTGACGTCAATTACATCTGTTAGCACTTTGTTAGGATTAGACAACAATAATTGTGAACGGGGACTTAGACTCACTGTCTGCGTTTGCAGACTGTTTTGAGCCTTCACATGAATGCTGCTTACCGGGATGCCTGTAACTGTATTATTGGATAAAAGCTGCTCGGTGTGACTGCGGATCCAAATTTCGTAACTGCCTTTGCTGGTGATTTGAAGATGTCCCGAAAGCATCGGAGTACGAACACCTTCTATAAAATCAATCGGCCGATCAAAATTTAAGGAAACACTCGGATCGGTAACCTGTAGCCCGTGTCCACCCTCAAAATAGAGAGACAGATAAATTTTGGCTGAACCAATTTGACTATTGGCTGATAAACTAAAACCTATAATTAAGAGGCAAAATAAAAAACGCATATTATAACGACAAAATGGTGTACAAAATAACAGCGGAATAACTACCCGCAGTCTTATTTAACCACTCGTCGCTGCTCTTTAACCTATAATTCATTGAAAACGTACGTTTGATATCACCAATCTGCGAAATAATTAATTGGTGTTCTTGTTGCGATAAAACAACTGAGTTAAACTGTAAACGTGAATCCGCGCTCCCTACATTGCCAAAAGAAGGCGTCAGCTCCACCAATCCTATATCTATACGATCGTTATTATTTTTTAAATCATCTTGAGCCATCACGCGTACCTCATATTTCATATTACTCATAATCTCTACGTGATCAGTTAACAAAGATTCTTTACCTTCAGTAAAATCCTGAATGGTGTTCATATAAAGAGAAATCTCCTGTTGACCTTCATTAATGCGTATCGACTGCATCGGCTGAATGCCGATCGTCAGTCTGGTAGAGGCTGTCTCCTGGGCAGAAAGGCTTCCAAAGAAAAGGGTCGAAAGAATGATTCCCAGCATTTTAAATACCTTCATAGTACATCATTTTGTCTTTCCTAAATATACAACAAAAAAAAGTGAAAAAAACATGATTCAAATCATGTTTTCTTTATTTTCTAAAGTTTTTTAGTTTCCTGTAATAGTATAAGTAATAACGGTTTCAAGGGTTTGACCTCCTGATGTTAAAAAAGCTCCGGTATTCGCTGCAGGTATGTGATATTGTACATCAAACGCACTGTTCTTTTCACCTGATAAAGAGTTGAATACAACACCGCCTCCTGTGGTTAAAGGGGTAGAGTTAACGTCTGAACTTTTTCCTTTTCTAGAAACCAAGATATCAACATTATTAACAAGCGGTGTACTACCTGCTTCAGTAGCATTACTAGTAAAATGATCAGCACTGGCCGTAGCGGTAATCTTATAACCTTTTGACGCAAAAACCGTCATATTGGTCACGTTTGATTTTGCACCATTTAAGAAATCTTCTTGATCATTTAAGCTGATCGATGCATTCTCGTCAATTACAATGCTGTATAGTTCAGCAACGTTTACTGTAAGTGTAGTGCTACCTGAACCAGAACCACTTCCATTAGTTGTTGAACCCCCTGCCCCTGCTACAGGAGTACCTGACTGAGCCGATACATTCATTGAAAAGAAGGCTGTTAGTGCCAAAGCTGATAATCTTAAAATTGTTTTCATTTTTTTTCTTTTTTTATTAGTATTATTTTGAAAATAAGAGCTAAAAATCTTTGTACTCACCTCCCTAATTTTCTATTACAAAAGTATAACCGATACCCGTTACCCAAATTATCACTTTCTTAAAAATGATTATCAAAAAAGATCCTTTCCTTTTTCCTTTTCCCCTTTTTCACAGATTAAGACAAATAAAAAAGCACGATAAAAATCGTGCTTCAAATGAGGTATAAAGGCTATTAGTTTCCTGTAATAGTATACGTAATAACCGTTTCAAGGGTTTGACCTCCTGATGTTAAAAAAGCTTCAGTATTCGCTGCAGGTATGTGATATTGTACATCAAACTCACTGTTCTTTTCACCTGATAAAGAGTTGAATACAATACCGCCTCCTGTGGTTAGAGGAGTAGAGTTGACATTTGAATTTTTTCCTTTTCTAGAAACCAAGATATCTACATTGTTAACAAGCGGTGTACTGCCTGCTTCAGTAGCATTACTAGTAAAATGATCAGCACTTGCCGTAGCGGTAATCTTATAACCTTTTGACGCAAAAACCGTCATATTGGTCACGTTTGATTTTGCACCATTTAAGAAATCATCTTGATCATTTAAGCTGATCGATGCATTCTCGTCAATTACAATACTGTATAGTTCAGCAACATTTACGGTAAGGGTTGTGCTACCTGAACCAGAACCACTTCCATCAGTTGTTGAAGTAGCTGTTTTCAGTACAGGAGTAACTGACTGTGCGGATACATTCATTGAAAAGAAGGCTGTAAGTGCCAAAGCTGATAATCTTAAAATTGTTTTCATTTATTTTACTTTCTTTTACTTTAATTTATTTATTAACAATTATTTATTGCTGCTAAGCGTTGTTTTGATTTGGGTGCAAATTTAAAGTGAATACTATTTTTATTTGTTATCATTTTCCTTTGAATCATTGTCAAAAAAAATAGCATTCTAATAATCTTATAATAACATTCACTTATAATTTACGGCACAAAATTAACGGAAACCACATCCCGAATAATTATCAATTTAACTCAAACTACTATCAAAAAACAATTGATTACCACCTGAAAGCTGCACACATTCAGAAGAAGAAGAAGAAGAAGAAGAAGAAGAAGAAGAAGAAGAAGAAGAAGAAGAAGAAGAAGAAGAAGAAGAAGAAGAAGAAGAAGAATCACAAATAGAAGTCACTGTGAACTTGTTTAACTTCGTTCAGTCGCAAGCTTTAGTCAGAGCCGAGCGAAGCGAACTGAAGCACTCATCCAGTCGGCTGTCACTATGAGCCTGTTTTACTTCGTACAATTCGCAAGCTCGGGTCAGGGTCTCATAAATCAAAAAACGAAAAAGCACTATTCTCCCCAACCAACCCAAATCCCTACAACGGACCCAAAAGCCAGCTACAATTCCCACCACTCTATAGGAGATGCATGGATGATAAAAGGATTGTTGAATTGTTGATCCCGTATCCGGGACAAGTTGCGTTGAATTGTTGAATCGTTGAATCGTAGAGTTTCAAGTTTAAGGTTTCAAGTTTAAATTTTAAGGTTAGATAAGCGAATTTTACATCCCCCTAGCCCCCTTCAAAGCGGGAATTTATATTCATGTTGATTCCTGATTGTTATACTAAACATAAATTATATGAATGACCTTGGTTTACATTATAAAAATGCAGTGAAATACCACAAACAAAAAAAGGCCTGAACGTACTACATTCAAGCCTTTACCATTTGTATATAAAGTAAATTATTTACCTAATTTAATAGAAACCCCAATTAAACCTGTTACGTAACCACCGGTAGTACTGTCTTCTCCAGGAATACTATAACCATCGTAACCAACATTTTGACTAAAGTTCATAATATATGTACCGTCTAAGAAAATACCAACACGGTCACTAACATTGTACTGAGGTTTTAATCCAATTTGGAAATTCCCCATTGCATCGGTAGCGTCTGTAGCTTTACTTTTACCAAAGTTTAAACCAAAACCAGCATGTGCCATAACATCAAACTTTGTAATTTGTGAGTTTATAGCTTGTAATACTTGATAAGTAGCTTCTGCCGTTAACTTGTTGTAGTTTACACCGTGGTTACTGAAATCTTTATGCTTAAAGGTTGTATTTGAATAAGTTCCGCGTACACCCCATAAATTATTTAATTGGTAGTTTGCGCCTAACTGAATAGTGTTTAATCCACTTACGTCTGTACGATCTACATTATCTGGGCTGAATGCCAAATTATATCCATAACCTGCTTCTAAAGTTACCTTATCTAAAAAAGAAGATTCTTGGGCATTCATTTCATTTAACGATACCACTGCCAATGCAGCTACTAATACTAATTTTTTCATTTTTTATGATTAATTGATTATTTACATTAAATATAGTGTACTTGAACTATGATTAGTATTTCTACACTATTGCCCTGCTTTATATAATTAATTTCTAAATTGTAGTTAAAAACACTTCTAGTTTTAACAGGCGCAAATTTATTCATAAAAAATTAACCAAACTAACAATTAAAACGCTAATTGTTAATTTGGTTATTGTTTTTAAAAAACATAAGATATAATATGCTATTTATTAATGAAAAAGCAACAATTACCTTATTCTATAAATTATCTGTTAAGCTTTGCTGAAAAGCCCACGCTGTCTGCATAGAGTTTTGCAAGGAGGTTTTTGGTTGCCAGCCTAGTTCGTTCTGTGCCAACGAATAATCGGCATAAGCTTCTACGATATCTCCTGCTCTGCGCGGCTTAATTTCATAAGGTATTTTAATATTATTAGCTTTTTCAAAAGCATCAACAATTTCTAAAACCGTTGAGCCTGTGCCCGATCCTAAATTAAAAAATTCCAGATTCGATTTATTTTTGCCCGCTAACAGCCGTTGAATTGCTTTTACGTGCGCTTCTGCTAAATCATTTACATCGATATAATCGCGTACCGCAGTTCCATCACGGGTTTCGTAATCGTTGCCAAAAACACCTAAACGTTCTCTAATTTGCATAGCTGTTTGGGTAACATAAGGAATTAAGTTATTTGGAATTCCATTAGGCACTTCACCTATTAAGGCAGAATCATGTGCACCAACCGGATTGAAATATCTTAATGCAATTGCTTTTTTATTAGTAGCTTTTACAAAATCTTCTATAATTTCTTCGCCCATTTTTTTAGTGTTACCGTAGGGCGATTCAGGTTTTTTAAGCGGTGTACTTTCGTTAATTGGCATTTTATCTGCCTGACCATAAACCGTACATGAAGACGAGAAGATAAAATGATCTACCTTGTTTTCATCCATCACCTCTAATAAATTCAAAAGTCCCATTAAATTATTGCGGTAGTACATTAATGGTTTTTCTACTGATTCGCCTACTGCTTTGTACGCTGCAAAATGAATAACGCCATCTATTACATTTGACTGAAAAAAAATGTTTACGGCATGAAGATCTTTTAAATCTATGTTATAATATTTTGGTTGGATACCTGTAATGCTTGTTATTTTTTCCCATACCTCTAATTGTGAATTGGAAAGATCGTCGATGATTGTAACGTTAAAGCCTGCCTGCTGAAGTGCAACCACTGTATGCGAACCTATGTAGCCTAAGCCGCCTGTTACCAAAATGTTTTTCATTAAGTTTTATTTTTTAATGCAGATCTACTTATGTTTATTATAAAATGATCTACTAAGGGATGTACTTATTGTATTATTTATAAGGTATCTTATTCGGCTAATTTAGTAATTTCTTTTTCTACAACTGTTTGACGTAAGCCAGAACTTGAAAATCTGTGGTCGCGACGGTTGTAATATAATTGAATGCCTTTTTCTTCGCAATACGTTCTGCCTGTAAAATTCACTTCTTTATATTCTTCCCCTAAAATTCTAACATCAATTTTAAATGATCTTAAAATATCTTCTAAATCTTGTTCTGTTGCATAAGGAACCACCTCATCTACAAATACACAAGCTTTTAATTGAATGTAACGCTCTACCACACTTTGTACAGGCTTGTTTTTGTTTGGCCTATCTATAGTTGGATCTGTTTGTAAACCACAAATTAAATAATCGCACTGTCTTTTAGCATCTTCTAACATTTTAATATGCCCCGCATGCAGTAAATCGAAGGCGCTAAACGTAATTCCTATCTTCATAATTGTTGTTTCTCTTTTTTGACTAAGAGCGGAAATTTACCACTTTTTTTTAAATTGTGAAAGTCATAAGCTGCTGATTGTAACAATAAAATGCTTTAGTTTTTTTTTGAATACAACTACTTTACGGAATAACATTCACAAAAACATTTTAAGTTTAAAAGCATTAAAGTCTGCCTTCTACCGCTTCTGTCAACACCCCTTTAACATCGTAAATAACGGCATTTGGTTCTAAAAGGTCGCGTAAGTTAAGTTCTAAAAACTGCTGATGCCCAACTGCAAGTACAGCGGCATGATAATTTGCCTTACTTAAATGCTCTACCACCTTTACACTGGTATTTATTTTTCTTTTGCGCCAATCTACCCACGGATCGTAAACCGTTACCTTACAACCGTAATCATTTAAACCATCTACTACATCCCAGACTTTTGAATTTCGCATATCGGGACAATTTTCCTTAAAGGTAACTCCCAAAACCAATACATTAGCATCTTTGATCTTTATATCGTTTCTAATCATGAGCTTTACAACTTGGGAAGCTACAAAAGATCCCATGGAATCGTTAAGCCTACGTGCTGTTAGAATCAATTCGGAATGATAACCAACCTGCTGTGCTTTTTGCGCTAAGTAAAAAGGATCAACCCCTATACAATGGCCACCAACAAGCCCGGGCTGAAAAGGTATAAAATTCCATTTAGTTCTTGCAGCTTGCAAAACCGCATTCGTATCAATATCCATAAGTGCAAAAATCTTTGACAATTCATTGACAAACGCAATGTTTATATCGCGTTGCGCGTTTTCTATGACCTTAGCTGCTTCGGCAACCTTTATAGACGGTGCTTTGTGTGTACCGGCTGTTATTACTGAACGGTAAAGAGCATCAACATGTGAAGCAGTTTCGGGAGTAGATCCTGAAGTAACCTTAATGATTTTATCTATGGTTCGTTGTTTATCACCCGGATTTACACGTTCTGGTGAATATCCTGCAAAAAAATCGACATTAAATTTTAAACCGGAAACTTCTTCCAAAACCGGCACGCACTCTTCTTCGGTAACGCCCGGATAAACGGTTGATTCATATACTACCACATCACCTTTTTTAAGTACCTTTCCTACTAACTGTGATGCTTTTTTAAGCGGTGTTAAATCGGGACTGTTATTTTTATCTACCGGTGTTGGTACAGTTATAATATAGTAGTTTGCTTGTCGCAGTTCGTCTTGCGAAGAACTAAAGTACAGACCTGTACCTTTATTGGGCAGATGATTTTCGGGTAGCAGCACCTTTTTTAGATCAACCTCTGAAACTTCATTGGTTACATCTACCGACTGCCGCAACTCTTTAATTCTTGTTTCATTGATATCATATCCTATAACAGCATACTTTTGTGCAAAAAGCACTGAAAGTGGCAAACCTACATAACCTAAACCTATAACAGCTATTTTATATTCTTTTTCCATTTTTTATTTTTTCAACAAGTGATTAGTACAGCAATCTTTACGCCAAAGGTGTTTTCACACAGCATGCGAGCTATACAGACACGTGATTCTACAAATTAAAGTAGAAACACTCAAAAAATCCACAAAGTGTTGCATGAAGCCTCTAAATTTATAGGTTATTTAATAGTGATAAAACAAATTTGATAAAAAAAAACGGGCTAATGCCCGTTCTTGTTATTTATTTTGAAAGAATGTGTTTAAAGCATTACAATTCAATATCGTAAAGTTTAAGTTTGTTGTAAAGGGTTTTTCTATCGATGCCCAATATTTGTGCGGCTTTTGTTTTATTGTATTTGGCTTTTTCAAGAGCTACACGAATTAATTGCTCTTCGGTAGCAGATGAATACAGCTTAAGATCTTCACGTTGTAAGGTAGTACCTGACATAGTGGTGACTCCGTTTAAACTATGATTTGCTGTATCAACAGGTTTTAAAACATTGTATTCAAACATTTCTGCGGGCAGCACACTTTTCTCGATAAAGGCTGTTTTAGTAAGCAACACCGCACGTTTTATAATGTTACGCATTTCACGCAGGTTACCTGGCCATTCGTAATCTAAAAAAACATCGGTTACTTCTTCAGACAATCCTTGAACATTGCGTTCTAATTCTTGGTTAGATTGTGTGATAAAGAAATTTGCAAATTCTAAAATATCCTTGCCTCTTTCATTTAATCGTGGTGCCTGAATTGAAAATTCGTTTAAGCGATGGTATAAATCTTCACGAAAATCGCCTTCACGTACTGCTTTTTGTAAATCTTCGTTGGTTGCAGCAATGATTCTAATATCTACGTCTACTTCTTTACTGCTTCCTACAGGTTTTACTTTACGTTCTTGTAATGCTCGTAACAATTGTACCTGCACATCATACGAAAGGTTACCCACTTCATCTAAAAAAATGGTTCCGCCGCTGGCTGCTTCAAAATGCCCCACTTTATCGGTAGTTGCACCTGTAAAAGATCCTTTTACGTGACCAAAGAACTCACTTGCCGCCAAATCTTTGGGAATGGCTCCACAATCTACCGCTATATAAGGTTTATTTGCTCTTTTACTTAACTTATGTATAGAATATGCAATATTTTCTTTTCCCGTACCACTGTCGCCAATTATTAAAACCGAAATATTCGTTGGTGCTACTACGTTTATAAATTCATAAAGCTCTTTTGATTTTTCGCTTTTACCTTTAATAAAATGACTACCTGAATAGGAAACAGTTGGGGTATTGTGTTGGTTATTTGATACCTGAACTTCGTAATTTACAATGGTAGACGTTTTACCGGCGTCTGCTAACGCTTTATTGATTGTAAGCAATAACTCGTCTGAATTAATGGGCTTTGAAACATAATCAAACGCACCCATTTTCATAACATTAACCGCAGTTTTAATATCGGTATACCCCGTCATAAGTATAACTTGTGTAGAGGGATTTACTACTTTTATGAATTTTAAAATCTCGATACCGTCGCTATCTGGCAAACGAACGTCGGTTAAAACAAGATCAATCTGTTGATCGTTTAAGATGACTGTTGCTTCTTTAAACGAAAATGCACTGAAAACTTGAAATCCCTTTTTTGCAAGGAACGTCTTCATCATCAGGCAAAAAGAAACGTCATCTTCTATAATTAAAATATTTTTCATTTTAGTGATATATAATCATTAGGCTTAATAAGGTTTTGGAAAGTTACAAAATATTTAGATAGGTAGTATCTATTACAGCTAAATAACTCTATTTTTATTGTTTATTTTTTAAGAAATATCTAATTAAAACAACAGCTAACAAACACCAAATAAACAACTTAGCCTTTTAACATTTTAACATAAATATGTTATTAATTACATTTGTATGACCTATGAACAATTGTAAGCCAACAGCGAAATTTATACGTACCAAAACCTTTACTTCTTTCATTTACAGCAATCTATAAAGAATCAATTAGCAAGAAATTTAAAGGTTGCGTTCGTATAAACTTTAAAAATAAATTTCAAGATTATTAACTAAAAAGTAAGAGAACCATTATATTATTTAAGGTTGATTTATGACCTTTGCAATTAAATTTACTGACTTTAACATTTTGCATTGTATGAATACAAACCTAAATTTATCAACCAAACATCTTTTGTTTGTACTTATAACCGTTATTATATGGGGTACCAACTTTATTGCAATTTATTTAGGTTTAAAAGAATTACCTCCTTTTCTTTTTTGTACGATACGTTTTGCACTTTCGGCATTACCTTTTGTGTTTTTTATACCTAGACCCAAAGCACCGTTATTATTTATTATTGCGTTTGGAATTTTTAATTTTGCGTTACAGTTTGGATTGCTTTTTAGTGGGATACAAATGGGATTATCACCCGGTTTGGCATCATTAGTTATGCAGATACAAGTGTTTTTTTCAATGGGACTTGCAATTTTACTGTTTAAAGAAACACCCAATTGGTTTAAAATTTCGGGTTCATTAATATCGTTTGTAGGAATAGGAATTGTGGCAGCACACGTAGGCGGCGATGTTACCACTATAGGTTTGCTGCTAACGTTAATGGCATCATTGGCGTGGGCATCGGGAAATATGTTTACCAAAAAGATAAATGCCGTTTCACCCCTTTCTTTAGTGGTATGGGGAAACCTTGTTGCTTTTCCGTTTATGGCGGCTACCTCGTATTACATAGACGGAACTGACTTAATTATACATTCAATCAGTACTATTTCGTGGACTGCCGTACTTGCCATAATTTACGTTGTTTACATATCTACACATATTGGTTACGGGCTTTGGGGTTTGTTGATAAAAACATATCCTACCGCTGCTGTAGTTCCTTTTACCCTGCTTATTCCTATTGTGGGGTTTTTAAGTTCGGCGATATATTTAAAGGAAGAATTAACAGATTGGAAATTGTATGCCTCTTTTTTTATTATGATAGGACTTGTTTTTAACCTTTTTGAAAGTAAAATTTTAAAATTTATTGCGCTGATTAAACGGAATAATTAAGAGATCGGCACATATATATTAACAATCGTTATATCTTTTTATTTTTTTTAAAATTTTAAAGATACTTACAACCTTTTATGATTTTTTTACGTCTATAGTTTAATTGAAAGACAATTACTATTTTTGCAATTATTTATTAACATTAAAATTTTATCATGAAAAAAGTAAGTACTTTATTATTTGCCTCAACAATTACCTTATTTTTATTATCTGCATGTTCTAGTGACGATAACGCACCTGCCCCACAACCAGAACCAGTAAACCACTTATTGGGCAAATGGAAACTAAACACTATGAGCATAAAATCTTATGAAGATGGTGAACTTGTAGGTGAAAATAATGATCTACCTGTTGCATCGCAAATTACATGGGAATATGAATTTAAAGCCGATTTATCAGTAGAATATTACATGGCTATACCGGCTGCAGAGTTTGAAGAAAAAGGTAAAGGAACCTATTCTACTTCTGGAAACTCAATAACCATAACAATTGATGGTGAGCCAGGTGTTTTTGAAATTTCTAAAAACGATGCAGACAATTTACACTTAAAAATGACGGAAGAAGAAGAAAGCGGTGGCGTTATCTATAAAGAAGAAATGGAACAAAAGTTTATTAGAAAATAATATATTGTTAAAAAACCACTCGTAGGAGTGGTTTTTTTATTTAGGCATTTTAACATACGGTAATATCCTTTTTTTGTTAAAGGCATTCACCCCGTTTAAAGGAACCATTTCTATTGGATCTACGTACCATTTGTTAACTCCTATATCAAAATACGCCAAGGCATTTGATACAAGATTGTTAACATCGCGATTTACCACGTACATACCCGACTGATCCGGCTGATTTTCCGGATAATCTAACCATTTAAAATTCTTCATAGCTTTTTTTTCTTAAATTTAGTGAAAATTATTTTACCAATCCTATACAAGCATGGTTGATTCATTTTTATTTGTATGATGATTAAAAGCAATCCGTTAGTTGTATTTATTTCCTACATAGGAGGAACATAGATTTTTCTTATGTTTTTAAAAGTTTATGATAGACGTTTTACTTTTAGCATAGCAAACTATGTGAAAAAATAATATCATTTTCTATCCCATCTATACAAAATAGTTATAATTCTATACGCCTATGTGGTTATTTTTTTATTTATTTTGAATTACACCCATCGAGTTAAAAGTAGTTTATAAAACATTCGTTCTTAAAAACAGGAATCATTCTGAAATCAAACCTATCAACATTCAGCTCCTACTGATTTAGTTAGTATGATGCTTGTAAGGTATCAATACAAATTATTTTTTGTTTGAATTAGCTTTAAGCACTAAGTAGCCAATTGTTCCTGCAATGATAGAAGTGAGCAGCACCGAGATTTTTGCTTCGGATACAAATAATGGTTCTTTAAACGAAAGTATCGAAATAAAAATAGACATTGTAAAACCTATTCCGGCAAGCATTCCTACACCAATTATATGCATCCAAGTGCTTCCTTCGGGTAAAGATGCAATACCCAATCTTGTGCATAGCCACGATGTAAGCAATATGCCTATAGGTTTACCAAAAAATAAGCCGAAAAATATTCCTAATCCTAAAGGGGCAGTTAACCCGTGTACCATTTCGGGCTGCCAGGTAATATTGGTATTGGCAAATGCAAACAGCGGAATTATAAAAAAGTTTACCGGTTTTATTAAGGCATGTTCTAATCTTTCTAAAGGTGATTCTACAGCTGTATCGTTTGTAGGAAGCGTCATAGCTACCATTACACCCGCAATTGTAGCGTGTATGCCCGAATGATGAACGAAATACCAAATAAAAATACCGGGTATAAGATACAAATATGGATTTTTAACCTTAAAACGATTCATTGCAATAAGCACTAGCATTGCTACAGCAGCGTATCCTAAGTATCCAAGTTGTATGCCCGAAGAATAAAAGAACGCAATAACCAGTATCGCAATAAGATCGTCTACAATTGCCAAAGCGGCAAGGAATATTTTTAAACTTATAGGAATTCTTTTATCTAACAAGGAAATAACTGCCAGCGCAAAGGCAATGTCTGTTGCCATAGGAATTGCCCAACCAGAAACTGTTTCGGTTCCATTATTAAATAGTAGAAAAATAATTGCAGGAACTATAGCGCCCCCTATGGCACATAAAATAGGTAATAAGGCTTTTTTAGGTGATGATAGTTCACCTTCTACAATTTCTCTTTTAATTTCTAGTCCCACTAATAGAAAAAACAGAGCCATAAAACCATCGTTTATCCATAAAGAAACGGAATATTTTAGATGGATTGATTCATTTTCATAACCTAAAGTAGTATCTAAAATATTTTGTAAAGCATTACTTAAGGGTGAGTTAGCAACTATAAGTGATAGTATTACACACAAAAAAAGCAGAATACCACCAAAGTTATTTGATTTCACAAAATTTTTAAACACCGTTAAGTTAATCATACTCATGATCTATTTTTTTATTGCAATGCTACAAAGATACCATTAACCGCAATAAATTGAAGTATTATCCTATGCATTCAATTCAAATAACCAAAATACTTTAGTGATTGGTTTATATTTACAAAGTTGTTGCTAAGTGTTGTATCTTAAAAAGGATAACCAATTGCTATGTTTAGCATTAAATTATCGCGGCGCCAGTATTTATCTTTAAAATTAATTTCGTTAAAACTCCAACGATCACCTTTTGGATAATAAGGTACACGTAATGGTATCGCTAAATCGGTTCTAAGTATCAGTATGTTAAAATCAAAACGTAAACCTATACCTGCGCCCACGGCAATTTCAGACAAAAAATCTTTGCTTATTTTTCCGCCTTCGCGTCCTTCTTCATCATTAAACAACCATACATTACCGGCATCAACAAACGCAGCGATATTTAGAAAACTCACCAGTTTTTTACGGTATTCCACATTGGCTTCTAACTTAATATCGCCCGCCTGATCATGAAAAAAAGAAGATTTATCGTTACGGGGATCATAGCTCCCCGGACCAAGCGTACGTGCTCTAAAAGCGCGTATGCTGTTGCTTCCACCAACAAAAAACTGCTTTGAAAAAGGCATGTGAATAGAGTTTCCGTAAGGATACGCTACGCCTCCTATAAAGCGACTGGCTATTTGAGAAGTTTCATCAAGCTTTAAATAATATCTAAAATCGTGTTCCATTTTTACATATTGGCTATAAGGAACTCCTAATATTGTTTTAGGTTCTTTTTGATCGGCATTTGCTCCCGAAATTAACCCCGTTAAATTGGCAGATAAATCCAATAATCCCTTGTAATAAAACGTGTGTTTTTTAGGTAGCATGGTTGTGGTGTATGTATAGGAATATACAGGACCAAAAATTAACTGACGCTCTGTTATACGTGCTAACGATGGATTGTCTGCCTTCTGCTCTTCGAACTTAGCTGTTTCATTTTCAGGAGTTACATACGTAATTTCTATCAGTTTTAAATCATGTTCGCGCAAGGCGTTTTCTTTCCAAATATATCCAAACGATGCATTAAAATTATGTAAGGTGTACAACTGTGTCCGGTTTTGAAATTCGTACCCCAACTCTACCCTTGTGCGGGGCACAAAAGCACTTGAAGATTCAAATTTAAAAGGCGCAATAATTCGCGGCCATGTTAAACTAAACCTACTACCCACACGGTAAATATTATTGGCATCTTTATTACCACCCAACTGAAAATCGATGGCAGTATAAAGCGTGGCTGCAAAAAGTTCTGCTCCTCTTAAAAAATTACGGTGGCGCCAATTAAAGTTTACTTCGCCACCCACATAACTTGCCGAGTTTGATTTACCCAAGGTTTCTAAACGCAACGATTTAAAATCGTTTGGTGTAAGGTAATAAAACACATCAAATTTATTTGAAAGTGAATCGGTTAACACAAACTGATTTTTAACAAACTTAAACGTTCCCAGATTAATCAACCTGCTTAAGGTAAGGTTGTGGTTGGATCTGTTGTACAAATCGCCCGACTTAAAATACAAGGCGCGATCGTAAATCTGTGGTCTAAATTTTTTCTTTGGATCAATAATATAACTGTTTTCTTTCCATAAAAGGGTATCCACATCTGCCCGAACCAAATTTCTACGGTTGCGGTTGTTGCGTAAGTTATAGTCAGAAAATATGTAAATTTTATCTATAGTAAATTGTTTACGCGCTAGTTCGGGTGTGTTGTTCTTCACCTTTAGGTTTAAATCTACCTTATGCTTAACTTCGGTACTGTCTACCTGAATGATTAAATTATCAGGATCAAAATAATAAAAACCGTTTTCTTTTAAGGATGCATCTATACGCTCGCGTTCGGTTTTAATAACTTCTAAATTAAACGGTTCGTTTACCTTTAACAATGTTTTGTCGACTGTTTTGTTTATTTCGGTTGATAAAACGGTGCTGTCTGTAGGAAAAGTAACCTTGTTAATTAGATATTGTGTGCGTGGCGACACATTGTATTTAATTTTAACTTTTTTATTTTTTGGTAAGGTATCGTACGAAGCCGAAATATTAAAATAACCACGGTTTTCGCCGGTATTTTCTATAAGATCTAAATTAAACGGAATATCCACATCACTTAAATGTACAGGCTTCTCGCCTACCTTGTATTTTAACCAATGTTTGAAACCTTTGTCTTTTTTAGGTTCGCTTGTTATGTTGTATATGTACAATTTTGGTCGTAAGCCTAAAAACGAAGCGTTAGGTTTTGGTGTTAACGATGCTTCTAAAACATTTTTAAGTTCTGTTTTTTTTGATTTTGACAAAGAATCACTTAAAATGTTAATGGACGCACCAGTGTATAGGTAATCACCTTCGGGTACAAATCGGGTATTGCTGCAACCAACCAAAAACAGTGCTGTTGCGGCAAAAAATGCTTTATTTAGTTGTTGTGGTAGCTTGCTCATTTTGTAATGTTCTTTGGGTTCTTTTAAATTCACGGTTGCGTTTACGGCGACGTAATAAATCACTAAACTGGTTGTAATCAAGTGTTATAACAAAACCAACACCTGTTTCTATAATCTGCCCCTGTAATGCTACTTGATATTCGTTTTTACGATATGCTTTTAACATGTATCTACCATCGCGTGACAATAAATATTCTATCTGAATATCACCGGCAATATTGGTCATTTGTTCGTTTTGGCGTTCAGATCCTTCCAAACCAAAATTACTACCTACGGTAACTTTTAAACGGTCGTTAAGCAGTGATTTAGAAACACCAATGTTTAAATCGGTTCTGTTTTCACGTGTTCCGGTGGTATAATCGTCTGACGATTCTAAATCGAAGTTTAATTCTACACCTTCTACCAAATCTGCAGCCAAATTATTTAATTGTTCAGACAACATACGGCTAACACTTTGGCGAGCCATACTTTCTGCGGACATTCCCGTACTGCTTTGGAACGGATTTTCGCCAATGAACCTATTTAACAACAACAAGGCAAAAACTTGCTTATTCATTTCGGATTGTTCGGTACGAAGCTGATCTAATTTTGAATCTACCAAACTTGTAACATCAGATGATACTCCCGGGTTGTTTCCATCAATCTCAATATCAAACGAAATAATAGGTTTTAAAAGTTCACCTGTCATTTTAAGAAAGGTATTAAACGGAATGCGCTGTTTGAACATATTGGCTTGTTCATCATCGTCTAATTGCTGTTGAACCAAATCTAGTGGTGCCGCTTTTGTTTTGTAAATTGCCGTGATGTCTACATTGGCTTTTGTTGGTTCGCCTGTCCAAACAATAGAACTGCCTTCTTGAATAACGAAACGACGTTTTAATAAACTTACCGACATTTCATAAGCACCTTCATTTACTTCGTATCTACCAACAAGCGTTGTTTTACCCGATGGATCTATTCCGCCCGTTAATTCTGCTTCACCTTGTAATTTTATAAAATCTCCGTTAGCCTTATCAATAATGATAGAAAGTTTGGCATCTTTATTAAGTTCGATATTTATGTTTACATCTAAACCTTTAAGGGTTTCATCTAATTGATCCTGCGGATCTTTTAAAGTATCTTCTAACGCCAACTGATCTTTGTCTACAAACTCAATAATACCTTCGCGTTCTTGCAACGCCGGGCTAGATTGTGGTAAAACAAATGTAAAATCGGTTTTATCGGTTACCGTGATTGTTCCATCTATTTTTGGCAGGTTCATATCGCCTTTAACACCGATGTTTGCATTGATTGCCATAACACCGTATAAAATTTGATTATCGGATTTTGTTGAGTTAACCACTTTAAAATCACGCGCCGATACATTTAATCCAAATTTAAAATCTTGATAGGTTTGTGTTAAAACAGCTCCGTCTATTGTTAGTGCGTTGCCATCGGTATCATTAATTTTAAAGGAATTAAACTCAATTCCACGGTTTGTGAAGCTAATTTCATCATTCATGTTCTGAAAGGTGGTATTAAGCTGGGTTACCCCAAAACCTGCATTGTTGAATTTAAGACCACCTAGAATAGAAGGTTTGTCAGTGGTGCCCGAAACCTTTAATTTACCCGAAATGTGTCCTTTGGCATCGGTTAACTGGTTCATAGAAAAACCTTGTATACTGGTCATTTGCAGTGCCTGAATATCTACATCGGCATTAAAGCTACTGGCAGCGGTATCGTAACTACCTTTAAGTACCATATTGTTATCAAACCCGCTTAACTTTACATCGGCATTGTATAAACTTGCCGTTTCGTTAGCAACCTCGGCGTCTATTGTTCCTATAGCATTGCCAAAAACCTTTAAATCTTTTACGTTTAAATTGGCTGTAAGGCGCAAATCGTTCATTAAATCTTTAATTTCTGCTTCCCCATTAATGGTTCCTTCTGCTAATAAAGAATCTTTGCGCACAATTTCGGTTAAGGTTTCAATCTTAAAATCCTGGAATTTTATGTTTAAAGGTGCTGTTGGTTCTGTACCGTTAGAATTTACCAAAATGGAACTGTTGTTGTTGCTTAACTGTAAATTTTGGGCAACAATACCTGTTGGGTGAATAGTTAACTTATTATCGGCAGCAATTGCCCAGGTATCGTAATTAAGAACCAAACCATCTTGTTTTAACGAAACATCGACCAACTCATTAGCTGTTGCTACATTTCCGGCAATTTTATACTGTACTTCGTCTTTTTCGTTTTTAACCATTAGGTTATAATCAATCACATCGTTCTTCACAAAACCATCTAACACAATATTTGCCAGTCTAAACTGTTCACTGTCTAATTCATTTAATGTTACAGCATAATTTAAACTTTCTTCGTCGTTACCTGCCGAAAGTTTGATGTCGTTGAGTTTATAAGCACCATATTCTAATTGCGGCACACTACCATAAACGGTTATTTTACGAGTATCGGCATTGTAAGCACCATATAAATTAATGGTTTGGAAGGATTTTAATTCTGGAACAAATTTACGTATTAGGTCGTCGTTCTTAATTTTCCCGCGGAAATCAAAATATTGCGATGGAGCAATGGCAAGTGGTTCTGTTGATTGTTTTTGAAACTGATAATATTGATTAACCGTATTTAGAAGCGATGTACTTATTTCGGTAAGTTTGTATTTTCCGGTGATAGATGCATCTACAATTTGCGAACGTAGATCAATGCTGTTAATGGTATCGTTACTTATGGCTTTTAAGCTGACTTCGCTTACAGGATAAATTTCTTCACCATCAGACAATACAAAGTCTTGCAAAAGCAGTTCGCCGTTTAAAGCATCAGGATTTAAAGACGAAAAATCGGCATTCAATTTTCCTGCCAGTGCCATTGGTGTAGCATAAAAGCCCAATTTGTTTAAATCTACCTTGTACACCGTACCTTCTGTTTTAAGCGTAGGTGCATCGGCATTATAAACGCCACTTGCAACTATATTCAGTTTGGCATTTTCATCGTCAGAATTTAGTGTAACGTTGTAATTACCGTTGGTTAAACCGCCTTTTACCGAAACACTACGGTAGGTATAGCCTTTAAAACCAGCTTCTGTAACAAAAGCATTAACGGTTGCATTGTTTTTTTCGAAATTAAAACCAGTACCTTTGATTTCGGCATTTGCAGTTACTGAACCTAAATCTTTATTTTTTAATAATTTACCAACGTTAAAATTTGCTAACGTGGCTTTTAAATCATAACGCTCGGCATTTTTTACCTTTTGGTTAAACGTTCCGGTAATTTTTGCATTACCAAAAGAAGTCTGCATACCTAAATCGGCATAAATATCATTTAAGCTACCTTTAAGTTTGCCTGAAACAGATAGGTTTTCGGGGATTTCAATGGTATTTGGAATACTGTTTTTGGGTGCCAAAGCGGTAATCAACTGTTTATTTGCCGTAAGATCGTTTACTTTAAGATTTACCCATAAATTATCGGTATCCAAGGCATTTTTAATGGTACCAGCAGCATTTACGTTTAAATTTCCTAAACCGCTTAACTTAAATTCCTGCACCAAAAGATCGTTCACAATACCTTTTACATTAGCCGTAAGGTTAAGCACCGCATTTGGATATTTGTTAAACGGAACGGTATTTTTTAAGTTTGGAGCCAACCACAAAATATCTTTAAAACCAATTTTGTTTTGTGGCAAGTTTGCTTCTATAGCAACATTTCCTAAATTGTTAGATAAATCGTCTATAGATGCATACTGCAATTTTAAACTGCGCTGTAAAAAGGTATTTGGCGTTTTAAGTGTAAGATTTTCTAATAAAGTTTCGGTTTCGGCATATTTGAATTTAGTTGATAATTCTTCTAACACAAAGCCGCTTTTTTCAATAAAAGACAAATCCTTAACTTCGCCCGTTACATTTGTACCAACCAATTCCAAACTGCGCACTTTACTTTTTAGTTGTGCTATATTTAAATGATTAGCATTAAAGCTTTTGGTGGTATTTTCGCCTTTGCCGTTATTATAAACTACGTTTACATTATCTAAATCGGCTTTTTGCAACACCACTTTTAATGGATTTGCTGTTGAAGCTACGCTGTCATTTTCTGTGGTTGATGCCACTGCCTGTGCCGCTTTAGAATCTGGAGTTAGTAGAATATCAACAAAAGCATCTTTAAAATTCAAATTCTTTAGGTTGAAATTAGAATTTGGCAGATCTAATTGATCAATTTTAGAAGACAGTTCCTTAAATACGATTTTTGCTCGGGTTGCCGAATTTTCATCGTCATAAAGCACATCGAAATTGGTAAGGTTTAAACTTTTAACATCAACTTTTAACGGATTTTTCTGTGAAAGTGAATCTACCGTTTCTTCAACATTTTCTGCCACTTCTTGCAACAACCCTTGATTAAATGTCAGTTTTAAACCATCGGCATTTATGTAATTAACCGCATAATCATTGGTTTCTAAATTAAAAGTGGTAACAATTGTTTTTAAATTGGTAAGTTTTAGGGCAATGTCGTTTTTACTGTTTACATCTTTATAAGCCACATTCACATTTTGTAACTGAATTTTATCTAAATCAATTACAAACGGTTTGCTATCGTCGGTATCTTCTTCTTTTTTTGCAAAAGCATCAATAATATAATCGAAATTAAAAGTATCATCGGCACGTTTTATAACGTTTGCGTTTAATCCATCTAGATCTATCGAAGTAAATTGCGCGGTATTGTTTAATAATTTTGGAAGATTAAGACCTACATTTAATTGGTTTACATATAAAAGTGTATCAACATCTTGCCCTTGAAGAAAAAGGTTTTCTATTTCTATTTTATTGGGGAAATGGACATAAACACGATCTAAGGAAACCTTTGTTTTAATTTTATCTTCTAAATAAGTAACCAGTTTGTCTTTTACAAAATTTTGAACAGCAGGAAACTGTAGCGAATATATCGCCACCAAAATAATCACCAATAAGCAGGCTAAGGTAATTAAAAGGTATTTAACTACTTTCCAAATCTTCTTTTTCAAACTCAATTTTTTTTTCTTTTCCTAACAAAAATATTCATAATTAATTGTAAAAGAAAGTTATTTATGAGTTTATTATTACAAATTGTGTGGTATTTGGTAGTTTGGAAGGTAAAACTGTTTATTTGTTGAATCGATGAATTGTTGATCCCGATGGCTCGGGACAAGTTTTGTTGATTTGTTGAATCGTTGAATTGATGAATTGATGAATTGATGAATTGATAAATCGTTGAGTTGATGAATTGATGAATTGATGAATCGTTGAGTTGTTGGTTTGTTGATTTGTAAAAAAAATTAATTACCTCACAAATTAAATAACATTCAAGTCTTTTAAACAGCTTTTCATTTGTTCAAATGTTCTTTGAATATCGTTATCTAAACCAATAGAAAAACGAATCAACCCGTCTGAAAGTCCCATTTCTTTTTGTTCATCGGCAGGAATTTCAGATGATGTTGAAGTTCCTGGTGCACTGAATAACGTTTTATAGAAACCTAAACTTACAGCTAAATAACCAATATTACGTTCTTGCATTAATTCCATAACGGCGTTGGCTTTTTCTAACGAACCAACATCAATCGTCAACATTCCGCCAAAACCAAATTCGCTGTTGTACATGCTTTTGAAAATTTCGTGCGATGGATGTGAACTTAACCCCGGATAAACGGTTTTAATACCAATTTCGTTAAAAGCATTTGCCAAATACAAGCCGTTAGCACTATGCTGTTTCATACGTAAATGTAGCGTACGCATGTTTTTAAGGATACTTGCAGATCTAAAACTATCCATTGTAGAACCAAATAACATACAAGCACCATCGTTTACGCTTTTTAACGCATTGATAAAATCTGCGGTACCACAAACCACACCACCAACTGTATCACTACTTCCGTTAATGTATTTGGTTAAACTGTGAATAACAACATCGGCACCTAAATTTGCTGGTGTAACGCTTAAAGGTGAAAACGTATTATCTACCACCACTTTAATATCTTTTGCTTTCCCTATTTTTACAATAGCAGGAATATCGGCAACTTCTAACAAAGGATTACTTACCGTTTCTAAATAAATAACTTTTGTGTTTGGTTTTACTAACGATTGAATTTTATCAAGATCTGTAATATCAACAAAGTCGATCTCTACACCAAATTTCGGTAAAAAATTCTTTAAAAACGCATACGTACCACCGTAAATAGTACGGCTTGCAATAATGTGATCGTTTTGCTTACACAACTGCATAAGTACTGCCGTAATAGCGCCCATACCCGAAGCGGTTACATTGGCAGCCTCGGTATTTTCCATTTGAGCCAATGCCGCACTTAAATATAAATTTGAAGGCGAACTGTGGCGGCTGTATAAATAACACCCATCGGTGTTTCCTTCAAAAGTATCGAACATACTTTTTGCAGAAAGAAAGGTATAGGTTGAAGAATCTGAAATAGAAGGATTTACTCCCCCGAATTCTCCGAAAAACTGTAAGTCTTGAATTTTATCGGCTGGTTTAAACATAGGTTTATTATAAATTGATTAATAATTAAAAGTAAACACACGGTTTTATATAATCAAAAAAAATAGTGATAAACAGAAAATAAATCTAATATTTAATTATATTTGATTATTATTTGACTACTTTTTATCAATATCGATTAAAAAACAAAACATGAAATTAGACACTACAGATTACAAACTTATTGAACTTTTACAACAGAATTGTAAGCAAACTACTAAAGAAATGGCAGATCAGCTAGATCTTTCGACCACCGCCGTTTACGAACGCATTAAGAAATTAGAGAAACAAAACATTATTACCGATTATATCGCCATTGTTAATAAAGATAAAATTAACCGAAGCTTTATGGCGATATCACATATTAAAATAAAATCGCATTCTAAAGATGCTATTCTGCGTTTTGAAAAAAAGGTAAACCAAATTCCCGAAGTGTTAGAATGTTTTCATGTAAGCGGTGAATACGATTATATTTTAAAAATTGGTGTGCAGGATATGGAAGCTTATCGCGAGTTTATGCTGTCTAAACTTACTACCATGGAAGAAGTACAAAGCACACACAGTATGTTTGTAATTAAAGAGGTTAAAAACTTACGCACGTATCAGGTTTTATAGGCCATTTAGCTGAAATTGGTAAAGAAAATCAATTGTATCGAAAACAAGAAACTTAATATTGTTAGAAGTTCTCGATACAAAATTTTTCGAATTTTTACTGGAACTGACGATCTTGTGTGAAAGAAAATATCCACAAAAATTCAACTATTTATTATTCCAAGGGTGGAATTTTTCTACTTCTTGTTTTAATTTTTGGCGATCTAAATGCAGGTACACTTCGGTTGTAGTAATAGATTCATGCCCCAACATTAGTTGTATGGAACGCAAATCGGCTCCGTTTTCTAATAAATGAGTGGCAAAAGAATGACGTAACGTGTGCGGACTAATGTTTTTGTTGATGCCCGATAGTTTTGCCAAATCTTTAAGAATAGTAAAAATCATTGCACGGGTAAGTTGTGCCCCTCTCCTATTTAAAAAAAGAACATCTTCGGCTTCCTGCTTGATTTTGATTTGGGTTCGTATATTTTTTACATAGTGATTTATCTTCTTTATTGCAGATGATGCTATGGGTACAAAGCGTTGTTTAGATCCTTTACCGTTGACTTTAATAAAACCTTCATCAAAAAACAAATCAGATAATTTTAAACTAATTACTTCTGATACCCGTAAACCGCAAGAATACATGGTCTCTATAATAGCATCGTTTCTTACGCCTTCTAACGTATTAAAATTGATACAACTTAGCAACAAATCAATTTCATGAACACTTAACACAATGGGTAATTTTTGTGCTTGTTTGGGTAATTCTATAAACGTAACCGGATTATTTTCTAGTAAATTTTGTAGAATTAAAAAACTATAAAAATGATTTAGGCTCGATAAAATGCGTGCTTGTGTAGCTGGAGCTAAAAAATCGGCTAAAAAATAAATGAAATTGCGAATATCGGTTTCCTGGACTTTTAAAAAATCATTTTCATCACCTAAAAACTGTTGGAACTTCTCTAAATCGTACAAATAATTTATTAAGGTGTTTTCTGCCACACCTCGTTCTAATTTTAAATAAATTGTGAATTGTTCTATATAATTGTCCATAAAAAAACCACCTATAAAAGGTGGTTAAAAATACTATATTAAATTTTATTAGTCAAATTTATAACCGATACCAACTTGTATCACGTTATTTTTAACAGCATCGCCAGCACTTGTGTTTTCTCTGATATCAGATAAACCTAAGTTGTAACGTGCGTTTACAAATAAACCAACAGGCAAATCATAAGCCAAACCTAAACCAAGACCAAAATCGGTTGATTTAAAACTGTCTTTGTTGTCACCTTTAACATTTGAATTGACACCTGCTATTGTAGTATCTAACTCACTTTCTGCTTTCATTAGAAAACCTATTTGAGGACCTGCTTCAACCGAAAAACCATCAATTATATAATATTTTGCCATAATAGGCACGTTAATATAATCTAACTTTTGTTTACCCTCAAAACTACTCGTAATTCCTAAAAGAGTTGTAGATCCCGATCTACTTGAACCTTGAGCTGAATAAACCACCTCTGGTTGGATTGAAAATTTTTCGTTAAACTTAATTTCGGCTACTGCCCCAACATGGAAACCAGTTAACATATCTGAATTATCATCTCCTGATAAATTTGCAAAATTTAAACCTGCTTTAGGACCAAATTTCACTTGTTGTTGAGCAACTGCAGTTGTAATTGTACCCAATACAAATGCTGCTAAAATTACTTTTTTCATAATACTACTATTTTATTTTAAAAAGTGTATTACCAAAAGTGTGCCAAACTAAAATTTATATCCTACAGAAATTTGTACCGATGTATTTGTTAATGGTGCAAATTTAAAGTTATCGTTCATATAATTCACTTCTCTCAACAAATCGTCGGTAGCATCAGGAATGGTAAATTTTTGATAATCGTTATCAATTTTATAGACATCTTGTAAGCCCATGTAATAACGGAAATTTAGAAAAAAACCACTTTCCATATAATAAGAAAAACCAGCGGTAATTCCGTAATCTAATTTTTCATAAAAATCGTCTGGATCTTTACTGCGGTACCCTGCTTCAAATAGCGCTTTATCTAATTGTGAATAAGATGCTACATAACGTGGATCTGTAAGGTATAAATACTCACGTGCGGTGTTGTATTTATTTGCATCGAACTGACCTTTCGCGTCAAGCATATAACCAATTTGTCCACCTAATTCTATAGAGAATTTTTTACCGGCATAATATTTAAAGGTTACAGGTAAATACATGTAATGCATGGTAACGTCTTCTAATTTCATTGTTTCGGTTACCTTATCGGTAGCAATATCAATTTGATCGTATTCTGCCCCTTTATAACCTTGTACAGCATACTGTAATTCTGCCTGAACGGCAAATTTTTTATAAAAAGACAAAGGTACTTCTATTGTTCCACCAATCTGTAAGCCCGGCTTAAATTCTTGTGTGTTACCACCTGTTAATCTAGACATGTTTCCACCGACTTTTATACCGGTTTCAATTAAATTTCTATGATTACGTTGTGCGAAACTATTTGTTGTTAACAAACCTAAAAAAGCGATTGACAGTAATATTTTCTTCATTAGTTCAGCTTTAAAAATATTTTAAGCCTTAAAGATATAAAAAAAGCCTTTCAAAAATGAAAGGCTCTTAAATTTTTATTAAAATTCTTTTAAATTTCTTACAATTTAAATGTTAAACCGAATGTTGCAGTATCAAAAAAGTTATTAAAGTTGTTGATGTTTGCATGGAAATCGGTTGTAGCTTTAGAATTTGGAGCATCAGATTTTCCTGAATTAAACCCAATTAAGTTGCTTAAAGCAAAGTTTACAGCAATTTTAGGCGTTACAAAGTAATTGAAACCTAAAGTTGCATTTACACCAAAATCGTTATACTTAGGTAATTCTGTATTAACTGTTACATCATCTGTTACCGTGATTGTTTCTCTTTTAGTAGAGTCGTAGCCAATACCTAATTCTGCATAAGGTTGAAATCTTTTCATGTCTGCAATGTAATAACGACCAAATACTTCAAAACCAACCGTACTAAGTCTTGCTTCATTATAATTGGTATTTACATCATTGTAGTCTTCTATGTTTGACGCACCAATGTTTAACCCTAAACCTACAGCAAATTTATCAGAAACAAAATAACCTGCTTTTGGTGTAAAGTTAAAGTTAGATCTTTTTATAGTTTCAGCTCTGTCATCTTGTGTGTTCGCTTGTAAACTACCTTCTAATAAAATGTCACCTTGTTTAAAGGCAAATGGTTGCTCTTGCGCTTGTACAGCAGCTCCCGTTGCTAATACAGCTAATGATAATAAAATCTTTTTCATTTTCTTTTATTTTTTTTATAATAGAACAAATTTACGAAATCGATAATTTAGACACCTACACTTTTAACAATTATTTAAAACAACGTTATTAATTTCTTAAAGAATTCAATTATTGACAATTACAATTAATTACATGTCAAACATTTACATTCCAACAGCTTAAAAAATAAAAACATTTATAGCGATTGATTATTTTTTGATACTTTTACGTTAAAATTTAATATCAACTGCTAATGAAAATAGCAATTATAAACGGCCCTAACCTTAATTTATTAGGAATAAGAGAACCCGAAATTTATGGTAATAAAACATTTGAAGCTTTTTTTGAAGCTTTAAAAACAGAATTCAAAACGGTTGAATTAATTTATTTTCAAAGCAATCATGAAGGTGCTTTAATTGATAAAATTCAGGAATTAGGTTTTAGTTTTGATGGAATTATATTAAACGCAGGTGCTTATACACATACTTCTATTGCTATTGCAGATGCTATTAGTGCAATAACCACACCTGTTGTAGAAGTACATTTAAGCAATGTTTTTAAAAGAGAAGAATTTAGGCATCATTCTTATATTTCGCCCGTTGCAATAGGAACCATCGGTGGTTTTGGGTTGCAATCTTATAAATTGGCTATTCAGGCATTTTTATAAAAAATGCCGTTCAAAAGAACGGCATTTTGTTTTAATATGCTTTTGCAAACAACACTCTTTTTGTTGAAGGTTTGCCTGTAAGAATACAAACTCCGTCTTCATCTGGCTGATCCATAGGAATACAGCGAATGGTTGCTTTTGTTAAGTCTTTAATTTTTTCTTCGGTTTCTGGCGTTCCGTCCCAATGCGCCAATAAAAATCCGCCTTTGGTTTCTAAAACTTCTTTAAATTCTTCGAACGAGTTTACTTCGGTAGTATGTTCTGCTCTGTGATTTATTGCTTTTGTGAATAAATTTTCCTGAATATCGTTCAGTAAATTTTCAATATGATCGATGATTGAATTTTCTGCTACAATTTCTTTTGATAATAAATCGCGACGAGCTACTTCAAACGTTCCGTTTTCTAAATCTTTAGGTCCAATGGCAATACGCACCGGCACCCCTTTTAATTCCCATTCGGCAAATTTAAAACCAGGTTTTTGTGTATCTCTGTCATCAAATTTCACAGAAATTCCTTTCTTTTTAAACTCCGCCATCAATTCATCAACTTTGTTACCAATCTGTTGCAACTGCTCTTCATTCTTATAAATAGGAACAATTACCACTTGTATCGGAGCTAATTTTGGAGGAAGCACCAGTCCGTTATCATCAGAATGCGTCATGATCAACGCACCCATTAATCGAGTTGAAACGCCCCATGAAGTCGCCCAAACATATTCTTGTTTACCTTCTTTATTGGTGAATTTCACATCGAATGCTTTTGCAAAATTCTGACCTAAAAAGTGCGATGTTCCTGCCTGTAACGCTTTACCATCTTGCATTAACGCTTCAATAGTATACGTATCATCGGCACCGGCAAAACGCTCACTTTCCGTTTTATATCCTTTAACAACAGGTATTCCCATGATGTTTTCAACCACATCAACATACACATCCTGCATTTGTTTAGCCTCTGTAATAGCTTCGGCTTTAGTTGCGTGCGCTGTATGACCTTCCTGCCATAAAAATTCAGCAGTACGCAAAAACAAACGCGTACGCATTTCCCAACGCACCACATTTGCCCATTGGTTAATTAAGATCGGCAGGTCACGGTACGATTGTATCCAACCTTTATAAGTACTCCAGATAATAGCTTCAGATGTTGGGCGAACAATTAATTCTTCTTCCAATTTCGCATCAGGATCAACCATTAATTTTCCCGGATTATCTGGATCGTTTTTTAAGCGGTAATGTGTTACAATAGCACATTCTTTCGCAAAACCTTCGGCATTTTTCTCTTCAGCTTCAAACAAACTTTTTGGTACAAACAAGGGGAAATAGGCATTGCTATGACCTGTTTCTTTAAAACGACGGTCTAATTCTCCTTGTAATTTTTCCCAAATAGCGTATCCGTAAGGTTTGATAACCATACAGCCTCGAACTCCTGAATTTTCAGCCAAATCGGCCTTTACAACCAGTTCGTTATACCATTTTGAATAATCTTCTGATCTTGTAGTTAAATTCTTACTCATTTTTAGTATATTGGTATATATTTTGATTAGATAATATTAACAAATTATTTTGTACAAATCTACTTAAATTTGTAACGTTCAACAATAAAAACTTTAAATATGCTACCTAATATCTTTAAGAGATCGAATTTAATACGTTTTTGCCTTGTAACCTCTTCGGGACTGCTTCTTACGGCTTGTTCTGGCTTGAACCAAAAGCCTTACGATGTTGACGGAATTTACAACAACAGCAAGATTGTTGTAGAAGATACGCATGAAAAAGGAGCTTACTATTCTGAATACTTCAAGGAAAAATCGGAAGAAACTGATGCTTATTTTACCGATGTTGATAATTATACATCTAACTACAATGAACCTAACGGCGGTTGGGGCGATACCACTTCTGAAACGCAATTAGTTTACCATTATAACAACTGGGGCTGGGGCATGGGATTTGGTTACGGTTTTGGCTGGGGTGGCTGGGGTGGCTGGGGCTATCCTTATTATGGCTGGGGCGGCTGGGGTTATCCTTACTACGGCGGTGGCTGGGGTTGGGGTTACAACAATTACAGAAACATTTCTAGAAGCAACAGTTACCGCACATTAACTACACGCCAAATGGCAGGCGCAAACGGAAACCGTATGGTTGCCAACAATACCCGCAGTTTAAGAGGATCAACCTTAAACAGCAGTAGAAATTTGAATGCAACCAACAGAACTTTTGCCAGAGCCAATTCGTCTTTAAATAGAATATCGACAAGTCAGGGAATGATGCGCAACACCAGAACGACCTCTTTTGACGATAACAGAACCATTAGAAACAACAGATTCAACACCAACACGCGTACCAACAACAATACTCGTATGGAACGAAGCACAAGCAGACCAACTTACACTCCATCGTCTAACACCAGAATGAATACCGGTGGCAGCATGGGTGGATCACGTAGTAGCGGAAGTATGGGCGGTGGAATGCGTTCTGGCGGCGGAAGAAGATAATTTATAACGACAATTAAATTATAAGATATATAGATACAGGATGAAAAAAATATATTTACCATTGCTTGCTGTTTGCGGATTTCTACAAACACAGGCACAGGAATTTAACCCAGCAGATGCTATTAGAATTGGTACACAACAAGTAAACGGATCGGCACGTTTTAATGCAATGGGCGGAGCTTTTGGCGCTTTAGGTGGTGATGTTTCGGCTTTACAGATAAACCCGGCGAGTTCGGCATTGTTCAACTATAACAATTTCAGTTTTACGGGAAATGTTCAAATTCAGAAAAACAATGCTGTTTTCAACGGATCATCATCTACCGCAAAAGAAAGTGATTTGAACCTATCTAATTTTGGAGCGGTGTTTGTGATCGATTCTAAAAATCAAGATCAGGCATTAAAAAAAGTAACCATTGGTTTAAGTTATAATTCTAATGTCCGTTTTAACGATCGATATTTCAGCAGCGGCATGAGTAATCAATCGGTTACAAACTACTTTTTAGATCACGCTAATTTTGGAAACAACGGCGGAAGTATTCCACTTGATTATGTTCAAACAAGAGAAGGGGAATCTATTACCGATTTATATGATTATCTAAATACCATTCAAAACGGATTTTCTGCTCAGCAAGCCATGTTAGCTTATCAAGGATATCTAATTAATGATACCAATAACGGCTATGTTTTAAACGGAAGTGGATCTTCTTTTTATCAAGAAAACGAAACTTATGTAACTGGTTTTAACAATCAACTTACGGGGAATGTTGGTTTTGATATCAATAAAAAACTATATCTGGGAGCGAATTTAAACGTGCATTTTGTTGATTATCTTACATCATCAGCAATTTATGAAGAAAATAGATCGCCAGTTACAGCCGGATATCAAAAATTATTATTCAATAATCAAACATATACTTACGGATCGGGATTTTCGTTTAATGTAGGTGGAATTTTCAAAGCGACCGAAGAATTAAGAATCGGAGCATCTTATCAATCACCAACATGGATGAGTCTGCAAGATGAATTTTCGCAAAGTCTTCAAACCAACATTTTACAAGACGGAGCTGTTGAAAACTACAACATCAATCCAAACCTTGTAACCTTGTACAATAAATATTCGGTTAAAAATCCGGGATCAATTTCTGGAAGTTTAGCTTATGTTTTTGGAACCAAAGGCTTATTAAGTGTTGATTATATACGTAAAGATTACAGTACTACCGAATACAGTGCAAGCGGTGCTAATTACAGCAGTACTAATAATTACTACCAAGACATGATGAAAGCAACCAACGAATTTAGAATTGGTGGTGAGTACCGTATAGACAGAGTTAGTTTGCGTGCAGGTTACCGTTTTGCCGACAGTCCGTACAAAAATAAAGAAACCATTGGCGACTTAACAAGCTATAGCGGTGGTTTGGGATATAGTTTTGGCGCATCGCGTATTGATTTAGGTTATCAGTTCTGGCAACAAGATTCGCAACAAAACATCATCAGTTCAGGTACAAACGGTGTTGCAGACATTCAGTCTAAAAACCACAACATCAGTTTAACATATACAGCAAGCTTTTAAAAAGCAGATGTCCATAAAATAAAGTCCTTACTTCCACACAGTAAGGACTTTTTTTATAATATCTTTGCACCAAAATTTAGTACTAATGAAAACGTTACACAAACTGCTTCTTTTAAGTAGTTTAACTTTTATAAACGTGCGTTCTTTCGGGCAGGAAGTTACCACAAACCCTTATACTGCAAACAACAAAGGAAAAATCTTTATTTACTGGGGCGGAAACCGTGGTTATTATTCAAATTCTGATATTCATTTTAAGGGGAATGATTTTGATTTTACCGTACACAATGCCACCGCGCACGACAAACCTAAAGGCTGGCACGTAGATTACATCAATCCTACAAAAATGACCATTCCGCAAACTAATTTTCGTTTAGGATATTATGTCACAGATCATTACAGCGTTTCGGTTGGTTTAGACCACATGAAATACGTTATGACGCAAAATCAGGAAGCATATGTAAGCGGGAAATATCCAAACGAAGGTATTTATGGCGAATTATTACCTAATGGCAATAAAAAACTAACCGAAGAGTTTTTACAGTTTGAACATACCGATGGTTTAAATTATGTGAATGTTGAATTGGCTCGTACAGAAGATATTTCTAAATATTTAGGAATAACAAATACCGACAAAATTCAGTTTAACGCCATTGCAGGTGTAGGTTCGGGAGTTTTATTTCCCAAAACAAATGCAAAATTATTTGGCAGAGAACGCTACGATGAATTTAAAGTGGCAGGTTTTGGCGTATCGGGAAAAGGTGCAGTAAATGTTACCTTTTTTAAGCATTTATTTATACAATACGAATCGAAGATTGGATACATAAACATGACAAAAGCACCAATATCTAACACACCCGGCGAATATGCCAAACATGATTTCACATTTTTTGAAAGCATAATTGTTGTTGGTGGCATTTTTAAACTGTAAATTAACGTTTTAATAGAAATTAAAAACGTAATTTTGCATCCTCAATTTTAAATCTATGAGAACTAAATCTTTAAAGAAAAATAAAATCAACGTTGTTACCCTTGGGTGTTCTAAAAACGTTTACGACAGTGAAGTTTTAATGGGACAGTTAAAAGCAAGCGGTAAAGATGTTACGCACGAAGCTGCCAATAATGAGGCGAATATCGTGGTAATTAACACCTGTGGTTTTATAAATAATGCAAAAGAAGAATCTGTAAACACCATTTTAGATTATGTAGACAGAAAAGAACAAGGTTTAGTAGATAAAATTTTTGTAACCGGGTGTTTATCTGAACGTTACAAACCAGATTTGGAAGCTGAAATTCCAGATGTGGATCAATATTTTGGAACAACCGATTTACCTTTGCTTTTAAAAGCTTTAGGTGCAGATTATAAGCATGAATTATTAGGCGAACGTTTAACCACAACGCCTAAAAACTACGCTTATTTAAAGATTTCAGAAGGATGTGATCGTCCGTGTTCGTTTTGTGCCATTCCTTTAATGCGTGGAAAACATGCATCGCAACCAATTGAAAAACTGGTTAAAGAAGCAGAAAATTTAGCAAAAGACGGCGTTAAAGAGTTGATCTTAATTGCACAAGATTTAACGTATTACGGGTTGGATCTATACAAAAAACGTAACCTTGCAGAATTGCTTGAAAACCTTGTAAAGGTTGAAGGAATTGAATGGATTCGTTTGCACTACGCCTTCCCTACCGGATTTCCGATGGATGTATTGGAATTGATGAAGCGCGAACCGAAAATCTGTAATTACATTGATATTCCGTTACAGCACATTGCAGACAACGTTTTAAAATCAATGCGTCGCGGAACAACGTATGCAAAAACAACGCAACTTTTAAAAGATTTTAGAGCAGCAGTTCCAGGAATTACCATTCGTACAACTTTAATCGTAGGATATCCGGGTGAAACCGAAGAAGATTTCGAGATCCTTAAAAACTGGGTTAAAGAAATGCGTTTTGAACGTTTGGGCTGTTTCACTTATTCTCACGAAGAAAACACACATGCTTATTTGTTAGAAGACGATGTTCCTGCAGATGTAAAACAAAATCGTGCAAACGAAATTATGGATATTCAGGCACAGATTTCTTGGGATTCAAATCAGGAGAAAATTGGAAAAACATTCCGTTGTATTATCGACAGAAAAGAAGGAAATAATTTTGTTGCAAGAACCGAATTTGATTCACCTGATGTTGACAACGAGGTTTTGATCGATGCAAGCAAGCACTATTTAAAAGTAGGCGAATTTGCAATGATTGAAATTTACGACGCTACCGAATTTGATTTATACGGAACACCTGTATCAAAATAAAAACCAAACCGAAAGACATCTTTCGGTTTTTTATTGTTTAAAAAACTATGTCCAGCATCATACTACTTTTTCTGTGTCTGTTTATAGGCATCGGAATACAAAAGATCAATAATTTCCCTAAAAATACAGCCGTTGTACTTAATCAGTACATTTTGTATGTAGCCTTACCTGCAATGGCACTGCATTATCTGCCCAAAATTGCATTAGGTTGGAATTTACTTTTACCGGCATCGGTAGCGTGGATTGCCTTTGGATTATCATTTTTGCTTTTTAATTTTCTGGGTAAAATCTATAACTGGTCTAAAAAACTTACAGGCTGTTTAATTATTACATCGGGATTGGGAAATACATCGTTTGTAGGAATTCCGATAATTCAGGCTTTGTATGGCGATGAAGGTTTAAACACTTTAATTATTGTCGATTTACCAGGAACATTCGTAGTACTATCAACCGTTGGCGTTTTAGTAGCAACTATGTATTCCAACCAAAAAGGAACAGGTGAATCGATCCTAAAAAAAATGTTCCGCTTCCCTCCTTTACTAGCTTTTTTAGTGGGATTAACAATGGTTTTATTCCAAATCGATTTTCCAGATGCTTTAAGCACTACTTTTAAACAATTATCTGCAACTATATCTCCAATCGCTTTAATATCTGTGGGGTATCAATTGAAATTTAAATCATACAGCAAGCACTTTAAATTTTTAATCTTGGGATTATCTTTTCAACTACTGATACTTCCGTTTGTAATTTTAGCTCTTTTCTATTTTTTATTAGGAAAAACCGACTTGGCTACCAAAGTCTGTATTATTGAAGCGGCGATGGCACCCATGATTACTGGAGCGATATTAGCATCAACCTACGGACTAAAACCCGAATTAAGCAATATGATGGTTGGTTACGGTATACCACTATCGTTTATAACTATTGCCGGTTGGTATTTTATTGTGGAATATTTGTTGGTGTAAATTCTATTTAAAATACAACTATCATTCTATTTAATTCATAAAAAAACATAATTATTTGACACCTATTACCAGTTTTTATATATTTAAAACTTAGAAACTGTAGAAATGAATTGGAAAGCCGAATTAATTATTCACCGAAATGAACCGCGTATTGCCCTTTATTTTGTTAAAGAAACAACACTATTTACTTGGGTTAAAAGTTTTAATGATGTACGATGGAGTGCTACAAAATCATGCTGGCATGTACCTGACACAAAAGAAAACAGGTTCACTTTTAAATTAGCAGAACCTTCTACCCCTTATGCAATTCAAGAGTTGGAGATCTTTAAAAGATATTTGTTATCTAAAAGATACAGTACAAATACTATAAGTACTTATTGTGATGCCTTAAAATCTTTTTTATTTTTTTATAAAGACAAACCGATTAAAAACATTACCAATGAAGATATTATTGTGTATAATAATGAATATATCCTGAAAAATAAGTTATCGGCATCCTATCAAAACCAAATAGTTAATGCAATTAAGTTGTATTTTAAAATTGTTGAAAATAAAAAAATACAGATAGAAGATATACACAGACCCAAAAGAGAAAAGAAATTACCCATTGTATTAAGTAAACCCGAAATAATGAAAGTTATTAATAGTTTAGATAATATGAAACATAAAACACTACTTGCTTTAATTTATTCTGCCGGATTACGAATTAGCGAAGCCTTAAATTTACAACCAAAAGACATAGACAGCGTACGTATGCTAATACACATTAAAGACGCGAAAGGCAAAAAAGACCGATATACTTTATTGTCTGAAAAGGTTTTACTATTACTACGAGAATATTACACCTTATATACACCAAAAAAATATTTATTTGAAGGACAATTAGGTGGAAAATATAGTAACCGAAGCGCTCAAATAGTATTAAAACAAACAGCACAAAAAGCGGGGATATTAAAACCTATAACCTTACATACCTTACGCCACAGCTTTGCTACTCATTTATTGGAAAGTGGCACCGATTTACGATATATTCAAGCTTTACTAGGACACAGTAGCCCAAAAACCACAATGATTTATACGCATGTAAGTAATAGTAGTTTAAGAAAGATAATAAATCCTTTCGATATTTAAAAGATTTTTTATATTTGATAAAATAAAAATGCGAAACAAAACAGTAAAAACATGCGCCTATCTTGTCTTATTTACAAGAAAGTAGTATTAAACCTTCGCATATAAATAAGTTAACTGCAAGCGTAAAACGAAAATCTAAATGAAGAAAATATTGTTTCTTTTCATTATAATTCTAAATTTATCCTGTCAAAATAGTAATCTTGAATTTGATTCTGTTTATCATTTTAAAAATGAAATTTCGGATGACAAATTTTATGAATTATTGGAAGAATCTGAATCAAATGATAATAATTCAGAATTAGAAGAAATATTAACTGAAAATCATATTTCAGATTTCTATAAAACATTAAAATTTATTGAAAAGAATTATACTGATAAGGAATTAATAAGTTCAGAATTATATCCAGAAATAAAAGAAATTTACAAAAATGATTTTTCATTTGAAGATTCAAAATGTATTCCAATTTATAGAGATATTTTAGTGTTCAAAAAGAAGGATTCTATTGTCGCTATTTCAAAAATTTGTTTTGATTGTGAAATGCAATATACTTTAAAGTTGAATCAAGAAACAATTGAAATAGATAACGAAAAAATATTAAAATTAAAAAGCATACTAAAATAACGCCAGCAGTTAACACAAGTTTGGCTCAATGGCGAGTAAAGGCAAATCTCAAAGTTGGTTTTCTTTTTTGTCGCAATCGCCTATTTCAATTTTATTAATTAAATTTAAAAATTAAAAAGGCGTTGCTTAGTTTTGGTTAATCGTAAAGTTTAGGCTTTATTTTTTCGCCACTGCGCCAAGCTTCGTCCCGTTGGCAGAAATGCCCAAAAACAGAAGAGAATTCAACAACTTAAAGTATTAAATGAAAAGAATAATTTCAATAGCAATCCTAATTTTATTTGTATTCCAATTACAAGGTCAAGAAAGAAAAAGCCCAAAAAAGATAAAAGTTAGTGGAGATTACATTCATTCGGAAACTGAAACAAATTTTCCCGAACTATTCGAGAATTATAAACGAATAGATGTTTACTCATTTGACAAAAAAGATAAAAATATCGGTGTTACATACGAAAGTGAAACAAACGATAAAAAAACAACACTTTCAATTTATATATATCCAACAGAAGAAGCCTCAGAAGACAGATTAAGAAATGAGTATTTTAATTCTATGCAATCAATAGCATATATTTCTAAAAATGGAATAAATGCAACACAAAAACTTATTAAAAAAGTTGGCGAAAAATATATCTGTAATGGGATTAAAGCAGAAATGAAAAATGATAAAAATGAGATAACCCAATTATTGCTATTTGAATGCGGAACTTGGTTTTACAAGATTAGATTATCAACAAACGAATTGGATTCAATTCAAATCGAAGATATTGAAAAAAGAATTATTGAAAAATTTGAACCAACAAGACTAACTGGAAAAGGAAAATTAAGTACTAAAGCAAATGTATACTTTTCTAAAAGTGCTTTCTGTGATTCGATAATGTTAGGCTCAACAATGGGAAGTGCATTCAAAAAAATTGAATGGGCGTTGGGAAATGTAAAAGAAAACGAAAGAGCATCTGGTTTTCCTGCTTTGTACATTGATATGCATATTGAAAGTATAAAAGAACTCCTTAAATTTCAGGAAAAATATAAATATAAAAAAACACAAAGTACAATTGAATATTTAGGAGAATTAAATTCAATAGTTGAAGCAGGATTTCTAAATGAATTTTTAATGGACCAATACAAAATGCTTTTAATTGTTCCTGATGATAGGATTTTAAATTTTGAAGCATATGAAAAATGGAAAGAGAATAAAAAACTAACTATTGACTTAAATAAAAAATATTATGTCATATCATACAAAATTGAATAAATAAAGGCACTATCTGCCAACACACGCTACAAGCAATTTGGGTTTTAGGCTTAATTTGAATTTGGTTTTGTATTTGGAAGATTTGGCAAATCCGAAGAATGGGCTTAATTTAGTCCCAAACTGCTTGTAGCGCGGGAACGTTGGCAGTAATGCACCGAAATATTTAAGATTGTGAAATGGTTTTTATTCATAAAAAAGAAATTAAAAATAAAACGTGAAATGTCATTGGAAGAAGATATTGAATTTAAAAACGCAATTAAATCGCATATTAAAATATTAGAAGATTCCATTGAATATCCAAAAGATATTGCCTTAAAACACATTGTGGAAATTCTGAAAGTAATTAAAACTAAATCTGATTTAAAAAAGCAGAAAGACTTAATTAATCGTATATCAATTGACAGCGTGGAAAATTGGAAAACAATAAATACAATTGGCGAATTTTTAAAAACTCATTAAGTTTCGTGAAATTGATAATTAAATAACTAAATGACACAAAAACAAAAATTGCTTAATACAATATACTCAATACTTCTGTTTATAGTGACTTCTATAATTTGGTATTTAATATATCAAGCTCAATTTTTAGTTTATGACGATAATTGGGGGAATTTAATTTTAGCTTTTATAATATCAGTCTGTTCTTTTTTCTTCCTAATCTTTGTATGGTCAAATTGGAAAGAAATAATTCTGAATTGTAAATGGCAAACAATATTATTTTTATTATTTGCTTCTCCAATTAGTGTCGTCGGAATTGTTTTTAATTATGAATTATTCTTTGGAACTACTCTAAATGTATAAAAATAAGCACTACTGCCAATCGAGTAGACGGCTCCGCCAGAAACTGACGGAGTGCGCCTCTCACACCACCGAGCGTACGGGTCACGTACTCGGCGGTTCGCAAAGAGATGGGTTAAGTTGTAAATGTAATTCAGTTAAGGAAACATATCCTCTTTTCTTCAGGCGTTGTAAAGTAATGGTAGTGCCTAGAATAGGACTTTGTGCTATTGCCCAACCGCCTTTCCGTGTTCTGCTCCAAGCGTAGGCATGGTCTTGGTCTACACCTAATCGAATCAGGTTTTTCCTTTTCCTTTCAGGTTTTTTCCAATGATGCCAAATGCAATAGCGCAGTCGGTTGCGAAGCCAACCGTCTAAATCTCGTAATTTGCCCAAAATACTCGTGCCTTGGAAATAGTTCAACCATCCGCGTTGCACTTCTTTTATCTTGGCAATACGCTCTTCAAATGTGGCTGGTGTGGTTTTTCGGGTGATTGTTTTAAGTCGTTCTTTTAGTTTCTTCCATGCTTTTTCCGATACAATGAGTTGGTATTGATTTTTACTTCCTTTCTCGTACGTAGGTACGAATCCAAAACCCAAAATTGTGAAGTTGATTGGTTTTCTAATCCCGCTCTTTTCTTCATTTATAGTCAATTTGAGTTTGGTTTTCAAAAACTTTTCAATTACTACTCTTGTAGCTTTGGCTTGATTGTGGCTTTTGCAATAGATACTAAAATCATCCGCATAACGTACAAATTTATGTCCTCTTCGAGTCATTTCCTTATCCAATTGATGGAGTAAAATGTTCGACAATAGCGGACTTAGTGGACTTCCTTGTGGAACGCCTTTTCTTCGTTTATGTAGTTTTCCGTTGATTTTAATCGGTGCTCTGAGCCATTTGCGTATGAGTTGCATCGTAGCTTTGCATTTCACTTTTTGATAGATTAAATTCAGTAATAAACAATGGTCAACTTCATCAAAGAAGTTTTTCAGGTCAATATCCACAATGTGGTTTAATCCTGAATGGATGTATTCCCGAGATTGTCCAACGGCTTGTCGGGCATTCTTGTGGGGTCTAAATCCATAGCTGTAATTACTGAATTCGGGTTCGAAATGCGGTGCAATAGTTTGTGCTACGGCTTGTTGCAACACACGTTCTGTAGTGGTGGGAACACCTAATAATCGGGTTTTCCCGTTTCCTTTCGGAATTTCAATACCTAAAATGGGTTGCACTTGGTAGTTGCCTTGCTTGATTGCTTCAATCAGCTGTAGTTTCTTTTCTGAAAACACCTTGCGGAGTTCTCGGACAGAAACACCATCAACACCCGCACTGCCTTTATTGGCAATCACGTGTTCCAATGCTTTTTGAAGATTAAACGGATGTACTACTCTTGTTATCATTTTAGTCGTTTTAACCTGTTTTCGTTAAGTAGGGCTACAATGCGTTCCGTTACCTATTGAAAACCTCTTTACGTTCAGTCCTTCCTTGTTTGTGAGACCTATGCGGTATCTATTCGCACCTCGTTTGCCTGCAAGTACTATGACCTCTGCTGACTTCTTGGATTGATTAACTCGTAATCGCCAAGACCTCCCCTGGTAAATGCTTTTTCCTTCCGTCTATCGCCGGTACATCTACATAACAATAATCTGATTTAATAGCATGTTCAGAACACTGTTTTGGACTTCGTATTGCTGTGGATACTCATCCTTATTGCTATGACTCTTATGTACTTTCTGTTCGTCGGTACAGACTTTTGCAGTCCTGCTTCCTTCAGTGCATACCTCACGATAAACCACCTTGCAGCTTGCTAACGATTCGGGTTTTCAATCCGCTCGTAAGGGACTTGCACCCTCTGGAAAAATAACACCCCGAAAACTTGGTTCGTAAAACTAAATTTGTATTTTTGAACTATTTGAAAAGCTTTCGGGGTGTGTCCTGCATATGCAGGGCACACACACACGCTACAAGCAATTTGGGGATTTGGCTTAATGGAAAAATTGGTTTGTATTTGGAAGATTTGGCAAATCCGAAAATAGGGCTTATTTTAATCCCAAACTGCTTGTAGCGCGAGAACGTCAGGCTGTGAAAAAAGTCCTTTTCAGCAAGGAAACAGCTTGTAGAATGAATTTATACACACTTATAAGGTGCTTTTAGAGCACCTATTTTTATGCACAGATTTTTTCTTCTGAAATATTGAAAGGCTTACATGGAAGTAAATGATGTCGTTTTTGGATAAAAATAGTACCGCCTGGGTACTTGGGTGACCATTGGTGCAGTTTTTCCATTAGGTTGTCAAAACCTAAGATATTGCGAACTCTTTTCATATTGTACACCAACATGATTAATGCTACTTCTCCATTCACTTTCTTTAAGCCTCGTAGATTGGTATAATACAAATTCCATTGCCGCTTAATGGTGCCAAAAATATGTTCATTGATTTCTTGTCGTTGGCGATATAATGCTGGATTTGATTCGTAATTTTCTTTGTTCTTTTCTACATATGCAGCATATTCACTGCGTTCTATCTCTCTTCGGCCATCGTGCCGACCAGTACATAAATGTTGCACTGCGCAACTTTGACAAGCTCCTGTTCGGTATTTTTTAAACTGA
>Ga0233380_1000093_pt1 | contig 52417 bp, 53 predicted proteins | sample ElkDunMinimDraft_9_FD_191541 | JGI IMG/M metagenome (GOLD analysis project Ga0233380, IMG submission 191541) | Fecal eukaryotic communites from dung pellets of Tule Elk in California, USA - Elk Dung F36 | ecosystem: Host-associated > Mammals > Digestive system > Large intestine > Fecal | place... | reverse complement strand
ATTCGGTGATGCCAATGACAGGCCCCGCCTTTGCGTTGCTGCTTACCGCCGCACTGTTTCCGCAGGCAAATGGTGTGCTCGGCGCCCAGGACACAGACAAGATCGACGTTATTATGGTAGAGCGCGACGCGGATGCGCGCATGACGGTGCCCGTACGCATCGGTACGAACGGTCCATTCCGTTTTCTTATAGATACCGGATCACAAAATACGGTCGTCGCGATCAGCATCGCAGAACGGCTGGCCCTGAAGCCGGATAGTCGCGCTATGATTATCAGCGTCGCCGGCAGCCGGATGGCCGACACGGTCGTGCTGGACGAGATCGGTTTGGGCCGGCGTTCGTACTACGGCCTTGTCGCACCGCTTCTCGATCGCGGTGATATCGGCGCGGACGGCATTATCGGGCTGGACGGATTGCAGGGGCAGCGTGTGCTGATGGACTTCAACCGCAACATCATAGCCGTGGATGAAGCGCGCAGACTTGGCGGCAACGACGGCTTCGAAATCGTCGTGGAAGCTCGGAAACGTTCCGGTCAGCTCATCATGACCGATGCAGTGATTGATGGCGTGCACGTTTCGGTAGTGATTGATACCGGCGCGGAAGGCACGATCGGCAATCGCGCGCTTCAACGCGCGCTATCCAACCGGCCCGTCGTGGCGCAGGCCCAGCTTACCAGCGTTACCGGACACACGATCACAGCCGACTTAGGTGTAGGGCGCAAGTTGCGGCTTGGTGGAATGGATATTTCAAACTTGCCGCTTGCCTTCACCGATACACCTGCCTTTGCCGCGCTGGAACTTGAGCGTCGCCCCGCCATCCTTCTTGGCATGCGGGAATTGCGCCTGTTCAATCGCGTTGCCATTGATTTCACTACTCGCAAGGTGTTCTTCGACACGCCATGGGAGGGATAGCACGCCCAATGATTGCGCCCTTCGCTGTATTCTCGCCATAGCACCGGTTCTCTTCCTGCTGTTTGCGACGGCAGGGACAGCGCAGGAAGCACCGCCGCCACCTTTGCCCAACACCGACCAGCGTGACGTCGTGACGGGCCAGCCGGATAGCTATCAGCGCCTTACCGTTCCTGTGCAGATATCGGGCCGCGGACCATATCGCTTTGTGGTGGATACCGGATCACAGAAATCCGTCGTTGCCCGCCATGTCGCCGATGAACTTTCCCTTGAGCGTGGAGCGCAGGAGCGCATCATCGGACTGACAGGCCCAGAGATGGTGGAGACTGCCACCGTGGCTGAGCTTGGCATAGGCCGCCGCCGTCATCGCAATCTGGATGTCGTGATCTTCGACGCGCAGAATATCGGCGCGGACGGCATAATCGGCATAGACAGTCTGCAGGGCCAGCGAGTGCTGCTGGATTTTGGTAGAAATCTGATGACGGTGGGCGATGCCCGCAGCCTAGGCGGTGACGATGTGATGATCGACACCGGATCGGACACTACCATCGCCAACCGTGCGTTGCAGCGCGCGCTGAACAAACGCGATGCACTGACCCCGGTTATCCTGATCAGCGCATCGGGGCAAACGCTGGTCGCCGATATCGGCATCCACCGGCGGTTGGAGATAGCCAGTATTGGCATCGCCAACCTGCTAGTTGCCTACACTGATGCACCTGTCTTTGCCGCGCTGGGGCTTGATCGCCGGCCAGCGATGATGCTGGGCATGCGCGAATTGCGGCTATTCCCGCGTATTGCCATCGATTTCTCGCGGCAGAAGGTCTACTTCGACTTGCCGCCGCCGGAGTGACGCGCCGACGAGCCCGCTTCCTGTTTCCCGACAGCCAAACTACATAGAGCCCATGCCACCAGACACACACACTAACGACGCCAGTGCCCGCCACGATGGCTGGCACACGCTGAAACGATTCATTCCCTATCTGTGGCCGCGCGAGAATCCGGGACTGCGGTGGCGGATCGTGGTTGCCGTCCTCCTGATCATCGCCGCCAAAGGCGTCACGCTTGCCCTGCCCTTCGCTTACAAGGCTGCCATCGACACGATGACCGGGGTCGGCGCGGCGCTTGGCGACCGAGAGCCGCTGCTAGGCATTGCACTTGCCTTTGTGCTGGCATTCGCGCTGGGCCGATTTGCCAGCGTGCTGTTCGATAATCTGCGCAACATCGTCTTTGAACGCGTTGGGCAGGACGCGACGCGGGCGCTGGCAGAGGATGTTTTTGCCCGGCTCCATCGCCTGTCACTGCGCTTCCACCTTGCCCGCCGCACGGGCGAAGTGACCAAAGTGATCGAGCGCGGAACCAAGAGCATCGACGTGATGCTCTATTTCATGCTGTTTAACGTGGCCCCTACCATTGTCGAGTTGCTGGCGGTCGGGATCATCTTCTACCTGCATTTTGGCTGGGGCCTTGTCGCAGCAACTGCGGTGGCCGTTGTCGCCTATGCGGCCGTCACCCGCTGGATCACCGAATGGCGCAACGAACTACGCGAGAAGATGAACCGGCTCGACAGCCGCACGATGGCGCACGCTGTCGATTCTCTTCTCAATTACGAAACCGTGAAATATTTCTCGGCCGAAAAGCGCGAGGAAGCCCGCTATGCGAAAGCGACCCGTGCCTATGCAGATGCCGCTGTCAAAAGTGAAAATTCGCTGGGCGGACTGAACATCGCGCAGGCGCTGATCGTCAATCTGCTGATGGCGGGCGCGATGGGATACACTGTCTGGGGCTGGTCACAGGGGCGCTTCACCGTCGGCGATGTGGTTTTCGTGAACACCTACCTCACGCAGCTTTTCCGCCCGCTCGACATGCTCGGCATGGTCTATCGCACCATCCGGCAGGGGCTGATCGACATGGCCGCCATGTTCACACTGATGGATACAGAGGTGGAGGTGCAGGACGCCCCCGGCGCCCCCGCACTGGTGATCCGGCGCCCGACTCTGGTCTTCGACAATGTCGTCTTCGGCTATGACAAGGACCGCACGATCCTGCACGGCCTCAGTTTTGAGGTTCCTGCCGGGCATAGGGTTGCAATCGTTGGCCCATCGGGCGCGGGCAAATCTACCATCGCGCGTCTGATCTTCCGCTTTTACGATCCATGGGAGGGCCGCATCCTGATCGACGGGCAGAATATCCGCGAGGTTACTCAAACTTCGCTGCGGTCAGCCATTGGCATCGTCCCTCAGGATTCAGTGCTGTTCAACGACACCATCGGCTACAACATCGCTTATGGCCGCGACGGCGCCAGCATCGAGGACGTTGAAGCGGCGGCACAGGGCGCGGCCCTTATGCCACTGATCGACCGGCTGCCGAAGCGGTTCGATACCGAGGTGGGCGAACGCGGGCTCAAACTATCCGGCGGCGAAAAGCAGCGCGTTGCGATTGCCCGCACGCTGGTAAAAAACCCGCCGATTCTGCTGCTCGACGAAGCGACCAGCGCGCTCGACACGCGGACGGAACAGGAAATTCTGGCAACGTTGCACAAGGTTTCAGAGAACCGCACCAGCATTTCCATCGCACACCGGCTTTCGACGATCATCGATACCGACCGGATCTTCGTTCTTAATGAAGGGCAGCTGGCCGAATCCGGTTCGCATAACGAACTGCTACGGTTGGACGGACTCTACGCGGAAATGTGGGCGCGGCAGGCAACCGAGACGGAGAACGCCACCGAGGCAGCGGAGTAGCGCACAGGGTCAACCCCCACACATCCTTGAGAGCGTGTTAGCGCTTCAGGACGTCTGCAGCGTGCCAAACCACTGCCTGGGCCACTTTCACACCGCCTTCAACCGCATCGAAGGTCATCGCCGGTGAGCCATACAGGCGCCAGCCCTGCGCGAGCGCTTCGGACACGCGATCGCAAAAAGCACGGTCGTCCTTGCCGGTGAGGAGGCGATAAATCGGCTTGTCGTCTGGCAGCATGGCGTTCTCGTGGTTAGCCCCTCCCCCTACCGGGGGAGGGTTGGTTCAGAGGATATACTTCGACAGGTCGCTGTCTTGCGCCAGACTTGCCAGCCGCTCACGCACATAGGCCGCGTCGACCTGCACGGTCTCGCCACGGCGATCTTCCGCCTCGAAGCTCAGGTCCTCAAGCAGCTTTTCCATCACTGTCTGTAGGCGCCGGGCACCAATGTTCTCGACGCTTTCATTCACCTGGGCCGCGATCTTCGCCACTTCGGCTACGGCTTCGGCTGCGAAATCCAGCGTTACCTTCTCGGTAGCGAGCAACGCCTTGTACTGTTCAACCAGATTGGCGCGGGTTTCCGACAGAATACGGATGAAGTCGGCCTCGTTCAGTGCCTTCAGTTCTACCCGAATAGGCAAGCGGCCCTGCAGTTCGGGCAACATATCGGATGGCTTGGAGACATGGAACGCGCCGCTGGCAATGAAAAGCACGTGGTCGGTCTTCATCGGCCCGTATTTGGTGGCGACCGTGGTGCCTTCGATCAGCGGCAGCAAATCGCGCTGCACGCCTTCGCGGCTGACAGAACCGCCGCGCACGTCGCTGACCGCGATCTTGTCGATCTCGTCCAGAAAAACGATGCCGTTGGTTTCGGCGTTAATCAGCGCGACACGCGCAACGTCGTCCTGATCCATGCGCTTTTCGGCTTCTTCGTCGACCAGCTTGTCCCAGGCGTCAGGCACCTTGAACTTGCGGCGCTTCAAGGGACTGCGGCCCATAGCCTTGCTCATCATGTCCGAAAGGTTGATCATGCCGACATTGCCCCCGCCCATACCGGGCAATTCGAAAGGCATTGAGGGGGCCTCTTCGACCTCGATCTCAACCTCAACGTCGTTCATCGCATCTTCGACGATACGCTGACGGAAGCTTTCTCGCGTAGCCTCAGACGCGCTTTCGCCGACCAGGGCCCGCAGCAGCCGGTCCATCGCGGCCTCAGAGGCTGCTTCGCGCACGGCCTCGCGGCGGCGCTCTTTCTCCAGTCGGATCGCCTCTTCAACCAGATCGCGGGCGATCTGTTCCACGTCGCGGCCGACGTAGCCGACCTCGGTAAACTTGGTCGCCTCCACCTTCACGAAGGGGGCTTCGGCAAGTTTAGCCAGACGGCGGCTGATCTCTGTCTTGCCGCAGCCCGTGGGGCCAATCATCAAAATGTTCTTGGGTGTAACCTCGTCGCGCAATTCGGGCGAAAGCTTTTGCCTTCTCCACCGGTTCCGCAGCGCTACCGCGACGGCGCGCTTGGCTTCTTTCTGGCCGACGATGTGTTCGTCCAGTGCTGCGACAATAGCCTTGGGTGTGAGATGTTCGTTCATTGTAATCCTGGGATTTCTGTTCGTATCGAAAGACGCGAAAAGTTCGGTTAGATGACTTCCAACGTCACCCGGTCATTCGTGAAGACGCACACTTCCGCAGCGACCTGCATCGCGCGGCGGGCGATCTTTTCCGGATCGTCCTCGTAATCTGTAAGGGCGCGGGCGGCCGCAAGCGCATAGTTACCACCCGAACCAATGGCGGCAATGCCCGCTTCCGGTTCAAGCACGTCGCCATTGCCGGTGAGAATCAGCATCGTCTCGGTATCCGCGACGATCATCAGCGCTTCCAGATTGCGGAGATATTTGTCGGTCCGCCAGTCCTTGGCCAGTTCCACCGACGCGCGCATCAGTTGGCCGCGATGCTGTTCCAGCTTGCGTTCCAGCCGCTCAAAAAGAGTAAATGCGTCGGCCGTCGCTCCGGCAAAGCCGGCAATGACACTGCCGCCCTCACCTATTCGGCGGACCTTGCGCGCGTTGGGCTTCATCACTGTGTTGCCCATGGAGACCTGCCCGTCGCCGGCAATAACCGTGCGACCGCCCTTCTTCACGCCGATGATAGTAGTACCGTGCCACTGAATAAGGCCGTGGCTAGCCCCGCTGTTATCCATGAGGGGGATATATGGACATCCGGCCAGTGTTCAAGTTGCGGCCGCTGTTCAAATGTCAGGCCGTGCTGAAATCAGCTTCCGGGCGCGCCCATGCCACCCGGCGCCCCAACGGAACCGATATTGCCAAAAATATCTTCGATCAGACCGCGATCACGGCCCAGCGTTGGCGTCTTGTCGCCATCGGGATCGATCTCGACAACGTTTTCCATGCCCTTGCGATCAACCGCAGCGACATTGCCCGCCGCATCGAAGCGGACGCGAAGTACTGTCTGCTGATAGGTTTCCGGCACCTGGAACGGGGCCTGCTTGGTATCGATGGCAACATAGTACCACGCCGGTTCGCCATATTGGCTGACGAACGTCGGCCGGCCCAGCGCCCGCTCCACCGAAAGCTTGTTATCGACACCTGGCTGCACCGAATCGACCAGCGCCTGATCGATAAGATAGCCACGATGGTCTTTGATGGATGCGCAGCCGCCTGCCAGCGCGATTACCAGCGCCGCAGCACCTGCAACCCGCACCATTTGCCCAATCGACTGCATTCCGTGCTCCGAAAGTACTGCGGCCGGGCATTGCCAGCCCGCCGCGCTGTCCTGTATCGGCGAAAGCCTTAGGGCCCATCGCGCAACATCGCAATGCCGCTTGGGTTCTGGCATTTTAATCTCCGATGAATGGAAGGAATCTTTGTGTCCCTGCTATCCCGCCTTTTCGGCAAGCCAGTGGACGACCGTGCGCATGTGCGGCCCTTGTGGCATCGGATTGTCGAACTTGCCCGTAAACCCGAATGGTACGCCCAGCACGGCGTTGCGGACACGGTCGCTGGCCGCTTCGATGCGGTTACTTTGGTGCTGGTGCTGGTCCTGCTGCGCATGGAGCGGGAGGAGAAGCTGATCGAGCCATCCGTGCGACTGACCGAACTGTTCGTCGACGATATGGACGGGCAGCTTCGTCAGTCAGGAGTCGGCGACCTTGTTGTCGGCAAGCATATCGGCCGACTGATGGGCGTTTTGGGCGGCCGACTCGGTGCACTGCGTGAGGCGTTTGCCCAAGGTGATCAAGCAATGGCAGAGGCCGTCGCCCGCAACGTCACACTCACGGAAGGTACTGACCCCGCCGGCATCGCTGCCGAGGCCATAATCTTGGCCCGTCACCTGGCCAGCCTTTCGGACGACGACGTTCTTGCAGGAGCTATCGCGCCATGAGCACTCCCGAGTTCTCACGCCGTTTTGACGTGCGACAGGTTGAAGGTAAGGCCGTCAAGCTCGTTGCCAGCGAGCAGGAGGGCACGGCTTTGGCCCAGCGGTTCGGGCTGGTTTCAATCAGCCGACTGGAAGCGGCTATCCTGCTGGAGCGGGATGGCAGGGTGGTAAAGGCCAAGGGTAACCTGTCTGCCGATATCGTACAGAGCTGTGCAGTATCGGGCGACGACCTGCCTGTTGTTGTGAATGAGACGCTGACGTTCCGCTTCGTGCCGCAAGCCGAGGACCACGCACCTGACGAAGAAATCGAACTTGGCGCAGATGACTGCGACGAGATCGAATATTCGGGGACATTTTTCGATCTGGGCGAAGCTGTCGCCCAAAGCCTGGCCTTGGCCATCGATCCGTTCGCAACTGGGTCGGGAGCCCAACAAGCGCGCCGCCGGGCGGGCATCGTAGGCGAAGAAGCAAATGGTCCATTTGCCGCGCTGGCTGCCCTGAAGAAAAATAACTGACAGGCCGACACAACCCTGTCTTGGCGCAATTCAGTCCAATCTGCGCACCCCAGCCGAATGCGTTTCACGGCGTCACACAATTTTGGCTCGACGGAAGCTGGGTAGCCTCAATCAAAGCGGGCTGCAGGATTTCGGCGTGATATCCCGACATCTGCACATAGGCCGCGCGTGATACATCCCCGCCGGAACGAACACTGCATCTCCGCGTAGTCCCCTTTGTAGCTGAACGGAGACACGAATGAATATAGCCAAGCTCGCACTCGCCGCAGTCGGCATCGCTGCACTGGCAAAAGCCGCCGCCGCCATTCCCAGACCCGGCCCAGTTGGCAATAAAGCGGTACCCCAGCCCGCCAAGCCGGTCGAAATCGAGCGGTACATGGGACGGTGGTTCGAACAGTTCCGCTATGAAGCCTCGTTCCAGAAAGACTGTGAGGGGGTCATAGCCGATTATTCGCTCAACCCTGATGGCTCGGTCAAAGTGGTGAACAGCTGCAATCAAGACAGTCTGGAGGGCAAGTACCGCCAGTCGTCGGGCAAGGCCAAGGTGGTGGATGCGGCTACCAATGCCAAACTCAAGGTTTCCTTCTTCGGCCCGTTCTATGGCGATTATTGGGTTCTCGATCACGGCGACAATTATGAATGGTCCATCGTCGGCGAACCGTCAGGCCGCTATTTGTGGGCCCTCACACGGGATGGCCAGCCGAGTACGGAAATGGCGGCGATGCTTGAACAGCGCGTGAAGGCGATGGGATATGACTGGTCGCTGGTGCGTCAAACCCAGCAGCGACGGCAATAACGCCATCTGCCCCAGACTCTGCAGGCAGCGCATGCGTGTTTACCGTCTCGCCTCCGAACGTCGATAGGATCGATCATGCGCGTGACAATCTTCAGCACCAAATCCTACGATATGCGGTTTCTCGATGCGGCAAACACGGCAGCGGGGAACCGCCACCTCCTGTGCTATAGCGAAGCACACCTCACCACCGGCAGCGCAGCCCAAGCAAACGGTTCCGGCGCAGTGTGCGCATTCGTAAACGACACGTTGGACCGTCCCGTCCTCGAAACGCTCGCAGCCGGCGGCACCCGGCTCGTCGCGTTGCGCAGCGCGGGGTTTAACAATGTCGACCTTGTCGCCGCCGCGCAGCTTGGAATTACTGTGGCCCGGGTGCCAGCTTATTCGCCTGATGCTGTGGCAGAGCATACCGTCGCGCTGATCTTATCGCTCACCCGCAACATTCATCGTGCCTACGCGCGCGTGCGGGAAGGGAATTTTGCGCTGGATGGCATGCTGGGCTTTGATCTGCGGGGGCGAACTGCCGGAATCGTCGGTGCCGGAAAAATTGGCATGGCCGTCGCACGCATCCTTGCAGGGTTCGGCTGCCGCGTGCTCGTCTACGATCCCTTTCCATCACCGGCCATAGAAGCGATCGGAGCGCTGTCGGTGCCAATCGAAGCGCTGTTGATGGAATCGGACATCATCTCGCTGCATTGCCCGCTAACGCCCGATACCCACCACCTTATCGACACAGAAGCTCTCACCCACATGAAGCACGGCGTGATGCTAATAAATACCGGGCGCGGCGCATTGGTGGATGCCAGCGCACTGGTGGCTGGGCTGAAGACTGGTGCAATCGGCTATCTGGGGCTCGACGTGTATGAGGAGGAAAGCGATATGTTTTTCGAAAACATGTCCGACCAGATATTGCAGGACGATATCTTCGCCCGCCTTCTGACCTTTCCCAATGTCCTGATCACCGGGCATCAGGGGTTCTTCACCGCAGATGCACTGACGGCGATTGCCGACACGACTATCGAAAACCTGTCGAGCTTTGAGGATCGCGGCGTGCCAGCCAATCCGGTCGAACCGATCGCCTAAACGCGCCTTCGGGCGTTGCACATGCAAATAATGGGCTGATCCAGCGCCAGGATGATGTGGCCCCGCGTCCGGAACCGACCAGCATCTCACGCGCTACCGAGGGTGGACCTTGCGGGGCTGATGCCAACCGGGAGATGCAATTGGCTAACAACGCCGACACCCCATGGCATGCCTTGCCGGGCGATTCCGTTCTAGCCCGCCTGAATACAGATACAGGCGGGCTGGCCAAGGAAGAGGCTCTCCGCCGGCTAGCCGAACATGGACCCAACAGCTTACCCCAAACGGCACGGATGCACCCGCTCCGCCGATTCCTCGCCCAATTCAACAGCGCGCTGATCTACTTCCTCATCGTTGCGGCCATCGCTGCAAGCCTGTTGGGTCACGCGATCGATGCCGTGGTCATCATGGCTGTGGTTCTCCTCAATGCAATCGTCGGCTTCCTCCAGGAAGGTAAGGCGGAACACGCGCTAAGCGCCATCCAGAACCTGATCTCTCCGCAAGCCAGTGTCGTTCGCGATGGGCAGCGTCAGGTTGTCAATGTCGAGCAACTCGTTCCTGGTGACATTGTGATATTGGGAGCGGGTGACCGCGTTCCAGCCGATCTGCGGCTTTTGCGGGCACGCGGCGTCAGCATCGACGAGGCGCTGCTTACCGGGGAATCCGTTACCACCGACAAGCAGGATTTGCCGGTGGCCCGCGATACGCCGCTCGGTGACCGCACCAACATGGCGTTTTCAGGCACCCTGGTTACTACCGGGCAAGCGACGGGCGTGGTTGTGTCGACGGGGTCCGAGACCCAGATCGGCCAGATCAGCACGATGCTGCACGATGTCCAGCCGATGACCACGCCGCTGCTACGGCAAATCGATACGTTCGCGCAGCGTTTCACCTGGGTCGTGGTTGTCGGCGGCGTGCTGCTTTTCACCTTCTCCGTTCTGGTGCGTGATTTCGACTGGACCGATGCGCTGATTGCCGTGGTGGCCCTGTCCGTCGGCCTTATTCCCGAGGGCTTGCCAGCCGTCATCACCATCACGCTGGCCATCGGCGTGCAACGCATGGCGGCGCGCAAAGCCGTGATCCGCAAGCTTCCCGCGGTCGAGACGCTGGGCGCCACTTCGGTCATCTGCACCGACAAGACGGGCACGCTTACCCGTAACGAGATGACCGTTCGCCACGTCTATGCCGGTGGCAACGTCCTTGAGGTGAGCGGTTCGGGCTATGCACCCGAAGGCGTACTGACCACCAACACCGAGGAAGACGACGGGGCTGCGATCGCAGCAGCGCAGCCGATCATCCGCTGCGGCCTGCTGTGCAACGATGCGACTTTGCGCGAAACTTCCAAGGAATGGACGGTCGTGGGCAATCCAATGGACGGCGCGTTGATCGCGCTGGCCATGAAGTCGGGGCTGGATCCCGATCATGCCCGCAGGGCATGGGCACGGCTCGACGAGATTCCGTTTGATGCAGCCTATCGCTATATGGCGACTCTCCATCGCGGTCCCGCTGGCGAAATCATGCTTTTCGTAAAGGGCGCGCCGGAGGCGATACTCGCCATGAGCGGCATAGAACCCGCCTCTTGGCATGAGCGTATCGACAAGGCGGCCGCGGCGGGAGAACGCGTGCTCGGTTTCGGCATGAAACGCCTCGAAACCCCGCCATATCAACTGACACACGCCCATCTCGCGGACGGCGTGGAATTCCTTGGCCTGATGGGCTTCATCGATCCCCCTCGGGATGAAGCCCTCGCGGCGGTATCTGAGTGCCGCGCGGCAGGCATCGCTGTAAAGATGATCACGGGAGACCACCGGGCAACCGCTCTTGCCATTGCCAAACAGATCGGTCTTGCAGACAATCCCATTGCCGCGACGGGCGCCGATATTGACAGGCTCTCGGACGACGATCTCGTGCCATTCGTGGAGCGCGTATCGGTTTTCGCACGGACCAGCCCGGAACATAAGTTGCGCATCGTTCGCGCGCTGCAGGCAAACGGCGCAATCGTTGCCATGACGGGCGATGGGGTCAACGACGCCCCCTCGCTGAAACAGGCGGATGTCGGCACCGCGATGGGGAACAAGGGCACCGAAGCGGCAAAGGAAGCTGCCGAGATGGTGCTGCTGGATGACAATTTCGCATCGATCGTCGCCGCAGTGAACGAGGGACGGACGGTCTACGATAATATCCGCAAAGTGATCTCGTGGACGATCCCCACCAACGGCGGCGAGACGCTGGCCGTGGTACTTGCCATTCTGGTCGGATTCACCCTTCCGATGACCGCCACGCAGATCCTGTGGATGAACCTTGTCCTTGCCGGAACACTCGGGCTGGTACTGGCCTTTGAACCGCCAGAGCCAGGCGTTATGAATCGCCCTCCGCGTCGGCCGGATGCGGGCCTGCTCTCGCCATTTCTGCTGTGGCGCGTGGTGCTGGTTTCCATATTGCTGACGGCAGCGGCGCTAGGCGTGTTCTTCTACACACTCAGCAATGGCCGTGACGTGGAGACAGCGCGGACGATGGTCGTCAACGTGCTTATGGTATGCGAAATCTTCTATTTGTTCAACGTTCGCTACCTCCACATGCGCTCGTTCACCTGGATCGGCGCCACGGGCACTCCGGTGGTACTCGGTGCGATTGCGACGGTGGTGATCGCTCAGTTCGCCTTCACCTACTGGCCGCCGATGCAGGCATTGTTCGACACCCGGCCACTGACGTTGGCAGATGGTTTGCTAATCATCGCCGTGGGCTTCGTGCTGATGCTCTTTCTCGAAGGCGAGAAGCTTCTGATGCGCCGGCTCGGCTGGTTTGAGGAACTCCGCCGCTAGGTGGTCCTGACGGACGAGTGGCCAGCGGTACGCAGCGCCACCACTCGAACCGTATGATCCGAGGGAGGTCAAGAAAAAGCCCCAGAACCAAGGGCTCTGGAGCTTCTATCAACAGATTAGGCGACATGGAGGAATTAGAACGGGATATCATCGTCAAGATCGTCCGCAAAGCCCCCGCGCTGACCGCCGCCCGAGGAGCTTCCTCCAGAGGAGCCGCCGCCCGAAGCGCCGCCACCCCAGTCATTGCCGCCAGAACGCGAGCTGCCTCCGCCGCCCCATTCGCCGCCGCCGGAAGAACCACCGCGTGCCCCACCGCCGCCGCCCGATGCTGAATCAAGCATCGTCAGGACGCCGCCGTTGCCGCCGACCGAGATTTCGGTGGTGTAGCGGTCATTGCCCGACTGGTCCTGCCACTTGCGGGTGCGCAGTTGGCCTTCAATGTAGACCTTGCTGCCCTTCTTCAAAAAGCGTTCGGCCACACCGACAAGCCCGTCGGACTGAAGCACTACGCTGTGCCACTCGGTCCGTTCTTTCTTCTCGCCGGTCTGCTTGTCCTTCCAGCTTTCCGAAGTGGCAATACGCAGGTTAGCGATGCGCCCGCCGTTCTGGAACGACTTCACCTCCGGGTCCTGCCCGAGATTCCCGACCAGAATGACCTTGTTGACGCTGCCTGCCATCGAATCGTGTCCTCTAAAATGCGAGGCTTTGGTACCGGATGGGTACGGCAGCGGCTATCCCGCCGCTCGCCTTTTCCCCACCGCTTTGGCCCATCGCTTTTGAGTTTATGGGCATTAGAGCCCCAGCGCTACTGCCGTCCAATAGGTCGCGCCCGCTGCAATATAGGCCATTGCAAACAGATAGGCCAACATGAAGCCGGGCCACACCCACCCATTCGTTTCGCGCCGCGCAACTGCAATGGTCGACAGGCACTGCGGGGCAAAGACGAACCACGCAAGGAAGGCCAGCGCCATCGGCAGCGTCCAGCGCGACTTGAGCTGATCGCCCAGCGCCATGGCTTCTTCTTCTTCGTTGTCTGCAGCAACGGCGTAGGTTGTCGCCAGCGAACTGACAGCCACTTCACGCGCCGCCATGGCGGGAATCAACGCCAGCGCCATGTCTCGATTGAAGCCGATCGGTTCAACTACCACGGCAACCACATCCGCCATGCGTCCGGCGATAGAGACATCAACCTGATTTTCGCCTTCACCCGCCTGCGGAAAGCTCAGCAATATCCATAGCACAACCGTGACTGTGAAGATGATCGTCCCCGCGCGGCGCAGGAATATCCACGCGCGCTGAAACAAACCGATGGCCAAATCCTTCACGCGGGGAAATTGGTACTTCGGCATCTCCATGATGAAGCCGCTTGCCGCGCCCTTCGTCACTGACCGCCGCAGGACCAGTGCCACGGCCATGGCACCGACAACACCCGCGACATACAGCGCGAACAACACCAGCCCCTGAAGGCCAATGCCGACTCCAACCTTGGTGTTGGGGATGAAGGCTCCAATGATCACCGCATAGACGGGAAGCCGTGCGGAACATGTCATCAGGGGGGCAATCAGGATCGTTGTCAGGCGGTCCCTGGGATCACTGATGCTGCGCGTAGCCATGATGCCCGGAATTGCGCAGGCGAAACTGGACAACAACGGGATAAAACTGCGGCCGGAAAGGCCGACATACGCCATCATCCTATCCATCAGGAAGGCAGCACGCGCCATGTATCCCGTGGATTCCATCACCAGGATGAAGAAAAACAGAATGACGATCTGCGGCAGGAAAACCACGACAGAGCCGACACCCGAAAGCACGCCCTCGGTAATGGCATCCCGCAACAGGCCGGGCGGCATGACGGCCACAACCTGCGCGCTAATCCAGCCGATGGCACCTTCCAGCGCATCCGCGAAAGGCGACGCCCACGCAAACACCGCCTGAAAAACGACGAACAGCAGGCCAAACAGGATTACCGGGCCGATCCAGGGATGCAGGAACAACCGATCGAGTTTCGAATGCAGCCGGTGCCGGGTGGTTTCGGAAAGGATTGCGCCATCGGCAATCGCATTGGCGGTAAGCCGCCGCTCCGATAATGTCACATGCGGGCGGTGATGCTCTGGCGCGCGCGCTTCGGCCGCCTGTATTGCGGCGGCAAGCTCGGGAAGGCCCTTGCGACGCACGGCAACCGTGGGGATGACGGGCACGCCCAGCGCGCTTTCCAGCGCGGCGGGATCAATCACCAGCCCGTCGCGCTCGGCAAGATCCACCATGTTGAGCGCGATGACCGTCGGTCGGCCCAGTTCCAGAACTTCGAGCGCGAAGACGAGATGCTGTTCAAGATTCGATGCATCGAGCACCAGAACGAGCACTTCCGGCTCCGCTTCGCCGGGAAATTCGCCAAGAATAACCTTGCGAGTTACTTCCTCATCCGGGCTGGTAGCGTGCAGGCCGTAGCTGCCGGGAAGGTCCGTCAGTTCCACTGGCTCACCCGATGGAAGCACCAGCCTGCCGGCCTTCCGCTCCACCGTTACACCGGGGTAGTTGGCGATCTTCTGGCGCGCGCCGGTAAGGGCGTTGAACAGCGCGCTTTTGCCGGCGTTAGGGTTGCCGACCAGCGCGGCAGTGCGATGGCGGCTCATGACAGCGTTTCCACTTGCATGGCCCGTGCATGGGCTCGGCGGAGGGCAACAGTCATGCGGCCAACGGTAATCGCCAGCGGATCGCGCCCGACGAAAATGCCGCGATGGGCAACCGAAACACGCGCCCCTTCTTCGAGGCCGAGAGAACGCAGGCGCTGCGCCTCCTCGTCCACCAACAACGACCAGTCAACGGCGATGATTCGTGCAAATTGGCCTATCGGGAGGCGATCAAGTGTCATGGATTTGCGCTGCCAGAACGATGCGGCAATTGCAAGTCACTCGCAATAATTCGACACAATCGCCGGCTTCATCATCGGGCCGGATAACGAAGTCGGCCAAGCAGGCGCGTGACGCTGAACCGCTGATCTGCGGGCCGCAGCATCTGCGCCTTGGCTTTTTCAAAGCGGATCACATCCCCGATCCGGCGATCAAGGAAAGCACGGGTTTCCGCCTTCCCTTCGCTTTGGTCGCTGGCGAAAACAGCAAGGGTTGTTGTGTAGATGCCTGTCAATGTCGCCCGCTTGGTGTAATAATTGTAGTCGGTCGAAGCATCACCGGCCAGCCGCCACATCAGACCGGCGCTCTGCCAACCGAACCGCAGGGCCTGCGTTGCATTTTTCGGCATGGCCATGATCGCCAACGCACGCTTCAGCGCCTCTTCCTTGCCCGCGATAGCATCGAGCCGGAACTGCACCAGCCGGCGAATGCGTTCGCGGATAGACAGGTTAGCAAGCGCATCGGCGGCGAATTCCGCTTCCATCGCCACATCGATCGATGCGATCCAGGCACCGATCATCGCCATCGCCCCGTCCTTGAATGCCAACTTGGCCACACGAGGATCAACCCCGTGCACTACTGCGGCATTATCAACCGCAGCGTCAGTCCAGCCATCGAACGCAGCAGCCGATGCAACTTCACCGGCCAAAGCGAGGCGCATCTCGTCTAATGTCATGTCAGTGGAGGTCATCATGGCGGTCAGAGCGAAGGTCCATAGGTTGGCCCGCTGGCCGATTGATCCGTGCGAGGCTTGGCATTCGCCTCAATCTCCGAAAGCACACGGCGGTTACCGCTGCCTCTGGCATAGTCGCGCGCGGAACGCCCTGAATTGTCTGCCCGGTCAGGGTCCGCCCCCGCCTTCAGCAGGACACGAATCATGTTGTAATTCTGGTTATGCACGGCACCGATCAGCGGTGTTTCCCCAGCATCATTTGCCTCGTCGACGCTCGCGCCCTTTGACACCAGAAGCTCTACGCCCTCATCAAAACCAAGGTTCGACGCCACCACCAGCGGGGTACGCCCCCGACTGTCGCGCGCATTCACATTGGCGCCCTTGCCCAGCAGGAACGACATCCACGTAACATCCCGGCGCATTGTCACGAGGTGCAGCGCGGTTTCGCCAGACGTAATGTCGCGTGTGTTGATTATAGTGGTGCCCGGCAGACTCAATATGGAATCAACCGCTGCGCCATCGCGCTTTTTCACCGCCTCAAGAAACTTGAAGCCAGCGGAAAACTGCGCATGCGCTGGGCCTGACACTGCCAGCAGCCCTGCTGCTGCCAGAATAAACAACCGTCCTGCCCGCACCAATTTCGACACGTTTCTTGTCCTCCTGTTTCACGGGGAGCCTCACATCGGCCCAGTCATACCTTGCAACGAGCGGTTTAGCAGAGCATGAACCGCCGCGCCATGACCAAGCCTTTTGCCCTTATTGCCGCCCTGCTCCTGCCGATTACACTTTCTGCCTGCAACAGTGCCCCGGTAGAACGCCCTCCGCTGGAAGGCGCGGCGATCGGCGGTCCGTTCACACTGACGGATGAGAATGGCAAGGCGGCACAATGGTCGGATTTCGACGGCAGCTATCGCATCGTCTATTTCGGCTACACCTTCTGCCCCGACGTTTGCCCGACTGACGTGGCAACGATCATGCAGGGCTTTACACGCTTCGAAAAGGCCCAGCCTGAACTGGCGAAGCAGGTGCAGCCAATCTTCATCTCCATCGATCCCGAACGCGATACACCGGCGATCATCAAGGAATTCACTGGTGCCTTCCACCCTCGCCTGCTGGGGCTGACCGGTACGCCGAAGCAGATCGATGATGCGGCGAAAAGCTTTGCCGTCTTCTACGGAAAGGGCGAGGAAACGGCGGGCGGCTATCTGATGGACCACAGCAATGCCACGGTCCTGTTCGGCCGGGATGGCAAGCCAATCGCCCTGCTCCCTGTCGATCAGACCCCGCAGGCAATGGAAGCCGAGCTGGCGAAATGGGTGAAATAGACCGCTTCTGGGAAAAGCCCATCGAGTCCCTTAGCCGGGCGGAATGGGAAGCCCTGTGCGACGGCTGCGGTAAATGCTGCCTGCACAAGGTTGAGGATGAAGACACAGGCGAGGTCTATATGACCAACGTCGCCTGCAAATTGCTGGATCTTTCAACCGCGCGCTGCAGCGATTATCGCCACCGCCGCGCCCATGTACCGGATTGCCTGCGCCTGACACCGCGGCTGGCCGCCGAAGTTTCCTGGCTGCCCGACAGTTGCGCTTATCGTCTGCGCGCGCGGAATGAACCGTTGCCGGACTGGCACTACCTAGTCTGCGGCGACCGCGAGGCCGTTCATCGCGCTGGCGCATCGATCAAGGGCAAGGCCATCAGCGAGACCGTGGCTGGCCCTCTGGAGCATCACATCATCTGGACCGATGACGACGATGCGCTGGACGCCTGACTGGCTTCGGCGCGGCGGGGACGAAACTCCCTCTATCAACCTCGGGGAACGCGTACTTCCGGTGATCGTCCGCCGCCTGGCGCAAGCCCGGCGCATGACGCTGCGCCTTTCGCCCGACGGCAGCGAGATTCGTATATCCATGCCCCGCTGGGGCCGCACCGCCGACGCGCTGGCCTTTGCGCAGGCACGTCGCGACTGGCTGGCCGCACAATTGGAGGCGGTACCCACAGCCTCTGCCGTTTCACATGGCGGCACCCTTCCCTTCCGCGGCGCACACCTGCGCATCGAACACGACGACGCCGCGCCGCGCCGGGCCGTTGCGTGTAACGCAGCCATCCGCATCGGCGGCACGGCGGAAGCCCTTCCCGCACGTCTGAAGCGCTGGCTGCAGGCAGAGGCGCGTGTTCTGATCGAGGCAGACTTGGCCGAATATTGCACCCGGGCAGGTGAGACCGCACCGCGCCTGCTGCTCAGCAGCGCGCGCCGCCGGTGGGGCAGCTGTGCGGGCGACGGCACGATTCGGATAAATTGGCGGTTGGTGATGGCGCCCGATTTCGTGCGCCGCTCTGTCGTCGCGCATGAGGTGGTTCACCTCGTCCATTTCGACCACAGCCCACGCTTTCATGCGTTGCTCGCCGAACTGTACGAAGGCGAAATCGAAGAGGCCAACGACTGGCTGAAGCGCGAGGGGCGCAGCCTTTACGCCCATTTCGATCACCCCCCCGGGTAAACCCGTAACACCGCCTTAACCATGGCGTGGTCATATGCGCGGTATGGCACGCCTTGCCCTTCTATCCATAGCACTCCTGATGCTCTTTCCGTCTGCTCCTGTGGCGGCCAACGGGGCCTGCGCGCTGTGTTTCAGCAATGATGGAACGGACAAGCCGGGCGACAGACCACTGACCATAGAGATCACATCCGGCATAACCTTCAGCCGTCTGGCACTGACGGGAGACGGCCTTGCCAGCGTTGAGATAAATCCCGTTACCGGCGAAAAACGCACCACCGGCGCGATCATGGATCTTGGCGGCAGCGCCGTTCATGGCCGCGCCCGCATTTCCGGCATGCCCCGGCGGGCCGTACGCATATCCATGCCGGCACGCGTCGCCATGACCTCTGCCACCGGAGGAACAGCAGAGCTCTCGGACTTCACTACTGACTTGCCAGTCAATGCCGTGCTCGATTCGGGCGGCTATCTGGAATTTTCGTTCGGGGGCAGCCTGAAACTGAACGGCGCAACCGGCGGAGCGCTGCGCGGACGCATACCAATCAGCGTCGAATACGATTGAAACTGGCGTTGAGCGCCCTGAACCCCTATCTGGGCGCGATGGCACTCATCAGCCCCTCAAGTTACTGGCGCAAGGTCAACCCGGTCGGCGCAGTCGCCGATTTCCGAGAGGTATATCGGCAGGCAGGCCACAACCGTTGGCGGTTCGCCCTGGCGGCCGCTGCAACGACGTTCGCGATCTTTGCCGTTATCTGGCAGGAGGAAATGCGCGGTCCACCGGCGCGGCCCACTGTCACGCTGATCAAAAGCTGGCCCGCAGATCGTGGCGATGCGGAAATCATTCGCACAAACCGCGAGAATCAAGAGCGCAAGGAGCGCCTCGCCGCAGAGCAAGCGCAGCGCGACGAGGACGTGCGCAAGTTCTACAAGGAACTGGGCCGCGCGTCTGGGATGGACGTCGACGCGATCGAGAAGGAAGCCCAGGCCGAACGCACAGCGGCTGATGCGACGAAAAATGCACCTCAGGCACAGGCGCCAGCCCAAACCAAACCCACCACTCAAGCCAATCCCGCGGCAGAAGTTGCCGCCGACAGTGAGTGACGACCTGCGTTGGCTGGCGGCCGCCTCCAGCCTTGCCTGCCGCGCTCGACCATTCAGCCGCCCCAACCCAGCCGTTGGCGCCTTGGTCGTTGCAGGCGGAAAGGTCGTCGCCCGCGGCTGGACCCAACCGGGCGGCCGCCCCCATGCAGAAGCCGTTGCGCTAAAGGCAGCTGGTGACGCTGCCCGAGGTGCCACGCTCTATGTCACACTGGAACCTTGCGCACATAATTCACCGCGCGGACCGGATTGTGCAGGACTTGCCGCCGCATCGGGTCTGGCGCGCGTCGTCATCGGCTGCGCCGATCCTGACCCACGCACCGCCGGCAAAGGTATCGCCCGAATCCGCGCGGCAGGCATTACCACAGACCTCCTGCCTTCCCGCGAAGCAGAAGCCAGCCTATCCGGTTATCTTGCCGTGCGCCGGCTTGGCCGTCCGGAAGTAACACTGAAACTGGCCACCTCGCTCGACGGCTGCATTGCGCTGGCCGATGGCGAAAGTCGCTGGATCACGGGTGATGAAGCCCGCGCGCACGGGCACGCGATGCGCGCAAAGTCGGATGCGATTCTTGTCGGCGGCGGGACTCTTCGCGCCGACCAGCCGAGCCTTGATGCGCGCCTGCCGGGACTGGAGGGCCGCAGCCCCGATCGCTGGGTACTGACCCATGGCAGAGCACCCGAAGGTTGGCATTCCATTGCTTCACCCAGTGCCATCGCCACCATGGAAGGCGTGCAGTATCTGCTGATCGAAGGCGGCGCGGGCGCAGCCGCAGCATTTCTGCGCGCCGGATTGGTTGACCGCCTCTTGATCTACCGCGCGCCCATCATCATCGGCGGCGGACTGCCCGGCATTGGCGATATCGGCCTTACCACACTGGCGGACGCCCACGGCCAATGGCGATTGGCAGAACGCCGCCAGCTTGGCAGCGACACACTGGAAGTCTACACGAGCGGCGAAATCCACACGAAGGTCCCATGTTCACAGGCATAATCACCGCCATCGGCACAATCCGCGAAGTCCGCCAATCCGGCGACCTCAACGCAATCATCGCATGCCCCTTTGATCCGGCAGGCATCGCCATGGGCGCCTCCATCGCCTGTTCCGGCACATGTCTGACTGTGGTGGACAAGGGCGGCACGGCGGGCGACGCGTGGTTCGCGGTCGACATTTCAGGCGAGACGGTGTCCTGCACTGTTCCGGGCCGGTGGCAGACGGGCGGGCAGCTGAACCTCGAACCAGCGCTGAAGCTGGGTGACGAACTGGGAGGCCATATCGTCACCGGACATGTCGATGGCGTCGGCATCGTAGTGGCAATCACGCCTGCAGGCGATTCACGCCGCGTAGACATCGCCGCACCAGCGGAGCTTGCACCTTATCTGGCTCCCAAAGGCTCTATCACGGTAGATGGCGTGTCGCTGACAGTGAATGAAGTGGCTGACCAGCCCGATGGCAGCTGCCACTTCTCGCTTAACATCATCCCGCACACAGCCGATGTCACTACGCTGGGGAATCTCCGGCCAGGCGATGCCGTGAACCTCGAGATTGATGTGCTGGCACGTTATCTGCAGCGGATGCAGAGCCTCCGCACGTAAGAATCGGTTACCTAACGAGGAAGGCATAATGCGAGGTTGGCAGTGAACTCTGCCACCCGGCAGAGCGGCGGTGAACGTCTAGCGTTCGCCGTCTTTCCCATGCGAGGTCGTATTGCTCACGTTTTCGTCATGACCGCTCTTGTCGCTGAAGAACGCTAACGCAAACAGGCCGCAGCCCAGCAACACCGAAACAAATACACCCAGAATGGTCGCGACCACGGCATGAACTGTCAGACCATCCATGGCCGCCAGAAACGCCAACGCGCCAACGACCATCAGAACGGATGCAATCGCGATCCACTTGACCATTCGCTGGAACTCCAGCTTGGCCTGCTGCTTAGATTGGGACATGATACGTGTCGCCTAGCCGCCCCGATCTGCGATAGCCAGACAAATTGCCCCATAGCCCAGCTTTTCGGGCACCTGAGCTAGGGAGCCAGCGAACCCTTCGCAAAGTCCTGACGGGTGATCGCATAAACGACATGGCGCACCATGCGGCCGCCGCGTTCAACAACTTCGTCCTCGTCGGTCAGGCGGCCACCGATTTTTTCACAAGCCTTGCGAGAGCGAATATTGTCTTCGCCAATGTGAAGAACCACCCGATCCACTCCGGTAAAGGCGTGGGCCAGCATCAGGCGCTTCATCTCATGATTGAACGTGCTGCCCCAGTGGCTGCGGGCCAAGAACGTCCAGCCGATCTCCACTTGAGAACGCTCGACATCAAGCGACTGAAAGCGTGTCGAGCCGACAATTGCGCCGGCCGCCTGATCGATAGCGATCAGGGCGCCACCCAGTTCCACGGCGTCCGCCATGAAAGAGCGGAACACCGGCTCCTGCCACCGATCATGCGCAGGATGGACTTCCCATATCAGCGGATCGGATGCCAGGACGAAAAGTGCCGCGAAATCATCTTCGCGATAGGGACGAAGCAGCACCCGCTCTCCCGCCAGGATCGCCTGGCGGTCAAAAGGTTCAGCCCGTGACATCCGCCAACGCAGCGATGAACTTGTCTATATTGCCCATCGTCAGTCCCGCCACGTTGATGCGACCAGAACCTGCCATGTACACGCCATGCCTCTCCCGCATCGCCAGCACCTGTTCACTGCTGAGCGGGACGATGGAAAACAGACCGTTCTGTCTACCGATGGGCGTAAGATCGACGGTTCCGGCTTTGCCGGATGCGGCCAACTTGGCACGAACCTGACGCATGCGATCACGCATGGTATCAAGCTCCTCAAGCCAGAGCTTTACCAGTTCAGGATCTTCCAGAATAATGCGCACCGCAGCCGCGCCATGATCCGGCGGCATTGACCAGGCGGCCCGCGCCAGCGCGTGACCGTTCGACAGCGCCGCCGGAACCTGCGCGGCATCAGCCAGCATCAGGTACACTGCACCAACGCGGTCGCGGTAAAGGCCAAAGTTCTTGTCGCAGCTATAGGCGATCAGCGCTTCTGGCACTTCGGCCACAATTTTGCGCGTGCCATAGGCATCTTCTTCCATGCCGTGGCCCAGACCTTGGTAGGCAAGATCGAGGATCGGCAAAACGCCGGATTTCGCCAGAGCCGGGGCGATCTCATCCCAGTCGGTATTCGAATAATCAATCCCGGTCGGGTTGTGGCAGCAACCATGCAGCAGGATGGCGTCACCCGGTTGCACTTCGGCCAGCACCGCGCGCAGGGCAGCCATGTCCACAACACCGTCGGCGGTTGCATGGTTAAAGCCCTTCAGTTCCAGCCCCAGGTCGGCAACGATCTGCGCGTGGTTAGGCCAGCTTGGCGTGCCCATCCAGATACGCGTGACCCCAGCGCGCTTCGCCAGCGCTGCGGCAAGGCGAACCGCGCCGGTGCCACCGGGGGTCTGCATACCTTCGATTCGGCCGCCCTTGGTCGGGTCTTCCTTGCCGAAAATCCAGGGCATCAGTGCATGGACAAAGCCCATGTCGCCTTCGGGGCCTAGGTAGGCCTTTGAATTCTGGGTCTCAAGCAGCCGCTTTTCCGCCGCCTTGATCGCGGCGAAGACAGGCGTGTCGCCGTCTCCCGTACGATAGACGCCGACACCAAGATCGATCTTGTCGGTCCGCGTATCGGCGTTGTGGAGCTTGATCAGCGCTAGAAGCGCATCGGCGGGTTGCTGTTTAAGATTACTAAGCATGACGCGCGCCCTTAGACCCGCCGGGGGGCTTGGGGCAAGGGGCTTTGGTGTTTGGGCGCTGCGCCAGGCACGGTCAGAACGGTAGCCAGTCCTGCTTTTCACTGAACTTCATATAGCCCGCATTGACACCAAGCCGTAGCCCCGCGCCGGCCCGAACGGGTATCAGCACGACGTCGCCAGCCCGCATGTAGCTGACATGGAAGCCGCCAATGAAATAGGCCTGCCCTTCGCCCGCCGGGAACCGTTTGTAGAGTTCCTGCGAATCATAAAGATTGTAGACCAGCACAAAGGTGTTGGCGGCGTTCGCGCCTGCATCGAAACCGATGGACGGGCCAGTCCAGTAGACGGGCCGCTGCCCCTCCACTTTGTGGAACAAAGTGCCTGAACCATAGCGCAAACCAACAATGAAGGCCCCGCCGCCCTCTCTACCAACGATGTAGCCGTTAGGCTCACCCTGTTTCGCGAGGAGATCCTCGATCACCCCGGCCAGCCCCTTTGCGCCCTTGCCGAACAGCCCCTCAGCCGCCCCGATGAGGTCGTCCTCATGATAGGTTTCACTTGCTGGCGGTAACACCATGGGCGCAGCAGGAGGAGCAACCGGCGGGCTTGTGACGGGGGGGAGGGTGTCAACGGGGTATGTCATTGGCGGAGGCGCTGCGGCCTGCGAACCGCCCTGGACCAGATCGCCGTCGATGACGGCGTCGGGATCAACCTGCGTCATTTGCGCGGCTGCCTGCGTCGAGACCAAAGCAGCCAGCACCACCATCAACCAAATGCGGCTAGCGGGCATTATACGTTTAAACATCGTCGCGACCTGTTTCCACGCCAACCCGACACACGGGACGGCACCTTGCATCACATAGAGAAACCAACCTGAATCTCCCGCAACGCCCCGGCGACGAGGCGAGTCGCAATTACGGCAAAGCGAGTCAATAAAAGGTGGCGACGCCCTCTTGCGGGTGGCGAATCCCGCCGCTATAGCCCGCGCTCGCCGCTGCGATCCGGAGACGTGGGTGAGTGGCTGAAACCAACGGTTTGCTAAACCGTCGTACTGGTAAATCCGGTACCGAGGGTTCGAATCCCTCCGTCTCCGCCATCGCTCCTTGGTCTTCTTAGATTATCCCGCCAAGGGGCTGCCGGCCCATAACCGCCCCCGATAGGGCGCAGACTTGGATTTACACGCACCTACGTATGACGGCGACTGCGAAGTCGCCCGCACAGGCTTGCGTTCGTTTCGGGCGGGAACGCCCACCAAGAAGAAACGACTGTCGGAATGCCCCTCCTTTATCGTCCCGGTTCTGTCCAAGCACTGATGGCAATCGCGCTTGGAAATTCCACCCGGTGGAACGTCAGGTTTGTAAAGCCAGCTTGGTACACATAGGTCCAAACATCTGCGCCGAACTCAGTGTGTACTAAATAATCGTCGAAATTGGCGGGATCGCCATGATAGCTCGGCGCAAGGCCTGCACGATTACGCGTCAAGCGCCCATGGATGATTGGCACGGTGAAACACAGCCTGCCGCCCGGGGCGAGCACTCTGCGGCATTCCTCAAGCGCCACCACAGGATGCTCTACATGTTCGAGCGTGTCGGAATGGACCACGAGATCAAAACTGCCATCGGGGAACGGCAAGTGCATCAAATCGTATTCCGGATAGTCGACGCGTTGATAGGCACCAAGCGTCGACAACACATGCGAAAGGCCCTCCGCGCCATTGCAATCGAGCACTCGCCAGCCGCCTAGTTGGCCGCTTTCAATAGCGCAGCGCAGGGGCAATGCGGTTCCACCCATTTCACGGACGGCATTTCCTAATGCAATAATCCTAAGGTTTGCCCCGCACGTGCTACACCCTCGACCCTGCTGGCGGTCGACATACTCGCGTTCGCTTTCCGAAAGTTGCCATTGGGCGATGAGTTCCGGCAAGAGCACACGCTGTTCCCGAAACTGATCGCCGCCACAAATCGAACAATTCAATCCTGCCATGTCAGGGGCTTCCCGTTGCCACCATCGGTAATGGGCCCACCGCCTACTGCTTCAAGGCATTTTGGCCGATCCCCTGATATCCTTGGACATCAGGTAGTCAGCGACAGCGCTATACGCGGGCAAAGAGGTTGGGTCGTTAGCTGCATTCGCTGCGGTGGGATTCGACGCGAACCGGGCGATCACCATGTCCGCGCGCGGATCGATCCAGATGGTCTGCCCGTGAACGCCGCGGGCGGCGTAGGCCCCGTGATCGTTGTTACTGATCCACCACATGCCGCGATAACTCCATCCCGGCAAATCGAAGCCCGCTTTATCGAACGCAGCACGGCTGCCGCCTCGACGGATGCTGGCGATCGCGGATTTCGGCACGATCTGTTTGCCGTCCAGCCGCCCGTCATCAAGCAGAAGTTGGCCCAGCCGGGCCATGTCGCGCAATGTGGCGCTAAAACCTCCGCCAGCGAATGGCGTCCCGACCGAATCGACAGTGTAGTACGCCTCGCGCTGGACACCGATCTTGCTCCAAATATGTTCGGACAGGTAATCCGCGACGGATTGTCCGGTCGTGCGCGCAATCAGCCAGCCCAAAGCATCAGCGTTGACCGTCTTATAACCAAAGGCCTCACCGTGCTGGCCTTTCTTGCGCACGGTCTGCAGGAATTCGAAATAGCTGCGGGGGCCCTGATCGCCAGCTGGTTGCACCAAAGGGTTGCCCGCCTGCGCATAGGCCCACACTTCCGCGTTGGGGTCGGAATAGTCTTCCGAAAAATCGAGCGCCGTGGTCATGTCCATGACCTGCCGAACGGTCGCGTCGCCGAAGGCGCTGTGCTTCAATTCCGGGATCAGGTCGCCGACCAGCGCCGTTTCATCCAGCCGACCTTCTGCTACCAGCATCTCGCCCATAAGCCCGGTTAGCGACTTCGTTACCGACATGGCTGCGTGTAAGCCGGTCCGGTCCAGGCAGCCGCCATAGCGTTCATAGACGATGCGCCCACGGTGAAGCACGATGACCCCGTCGGTAAAGTTGGCGTCAAAGGCCTCGCCCCACGTCATCGTCTTGTTCGAGCCCAATGGTGTAAACGTCACCGCGTTGATGCCGGGGTTCAGTGCTTCGGGCAGTTGGCTCGCAGCGGCCGGCCCCCTCGCCACGCCGACAGTCGGCATCAACTCGCGAAAATGGCACACCGTCCAGCGCAGCTTCGGGAAGGAAAAATAGTCAGGGTCGCTTATGCGGATTACCTTGTCGGCTGGCGGGGGAAACCCCTGCATCCAGCCCAAAGTTTTGGGGTCGGAGGTGCGGGCGGTCCATGTTTCAGCAGACGGCGTTCCCTTTTCCTGCGCCTTTGTCTGCTCGGCCATCACCAAGCCTCCAGACACTATTGTCGCGGCCAACATCAGACTCGTGACGTTCCTCATCCGTTTCCCACTTCGCGCGCTCCTGGTGATTACGTATGCTCGCCAGTCGTCATTCCAGTTCCTGCACGCCGCCGCCCGAGACGGTCAGAATTTGGCCGCTGACCCAACTGGCCGCAGCGGAGCACAAGAACAGCGCCGCGTTGGCCATGTCCTGTGGATCACCCAGCCGATGGATCGGCGTATGTTCGAGCATCTTCCTCTCAATCTCGTCGTTCAGCACCAACTTCAGCGCATCAGTGCGTGTGGCGCCGGGAGCAATCCCGTTCACACGAATATTTTTCGGGCCAAGATCAAAGGCAATGTTGCGCGCCAGATGGCTGGCCGCCGCCTTCGACGAGGAATAGGAAGCCATGTGCCTGTTCTTGTTCTCGGCCGCCATAGAGGTGACGACGAGAATCGCACCGCCTCCCGCCCGCTCCATTTCGGGCGCGACCAGTTGCGCCAGACGGAACAACGAAAAGACGTTTAAGTCGTAGGCTCGCCGGAAGTCCGCCATGGGCATGTCGAAAGGCTTTGGCCCGCCGCCGCCTGCGTTGCTGACAAGCACGGTAAGTTTGCCGAAGGCCTCCACCGTCCCGCGAACCAGCGCTACAAGATCATCTTCGTTCGTGACGTCGCAGGCCAGTCCAACTGCCCGTCCACCTTTGGCTTCGATGCCCTGCGCCACGGCCGCAGCCGTGTCCGCGTGAAGATCGCTGACGACAACCGCTGCTCCGGCAGCGGCGAAAGTTTCCGCAATGGCGCGTCCAATGCCCGCCCCCGCCCCGGTCACCGTCGCTACATGCCCGTCGAGCCTGAACGCCTTCGGATCGTACATGCCGTGTCCTCCGAACCCCTCGCGAGCCGTCTCCCAGCAAACGGGCGGACGTCGGTTTGGTTCCACGCCTTCCGCGTCTTCGCGGCGATGTGAAGTTCAGCGACCGAACGACCACCTGCGGCGCAGGATGGATCCAGAGAAAGATCGACAAAGGCCCATGCTGCCGGAAAGGGGTTAACCCCCTAAGCAGCCATGCAGGGAAATCGCGCCAGTATCCCACAAGCCAGTGGTCCCGGCAGTGCTCCTACGTTGATCGCGCCTGTTAGTTGCCGTCCGCGTCGACGGTGAACACCATGGGCTTGCCTCGCGACGCGGGTTCCCATCCAGCGAGCAAGGCTGCACGAATGCCCCGAGCGACAATGGCGTTGTTGATCTGGAGACGCCCCCGCTGCAAGCCCTTCAACAAGCGTTTCGGCGGAGGAAATTCCAGTACCGCCCCGCGCTGTGTGTTTTTCTGCAGCAGGGCCACCGTCATCCCCTGCCAGCCGTTGGATTCGCCCCACTGCGGCTCGCGCCGGAGCTCCCACTCATATTCGAGCCCGTCGACCTCGACGCTACCTGCAAGCCTTTGTGTGTTAAGCATGTCGGCATCCGTAGCATGTTTATCGCCGCAAGCCACGAGGATGCCGCCATCCTCACCATTCGTGAAAGTATGACCACCAACCAGAGCCACGAGGCTCAGCGTCTCAGGCTACCTATTGGCATCAATAGGCGCATCCTCGCGGCCCCTTTCGCCAGCCCGGACGTTTAGTTAAGATAGACTGGCCGCAACGCCCTGCGGCTGGCACGACACACGCCTCAGCGGAGAATTCTCTATGAGCGCCACCGACACCACCCCGCCCGGCATGCATGAATGGCAGGAGCAGCACCTGCGGCGTTACCTCCAGTCCGGTGGAACGGAGGGCCATTTGTACGATTTTGGCCCGATTAACGACGCGGGCTATCAGCCGATCTGCCTCATCAAACATATCGGCCGCAAGACTGGCCGCACACGAATCCTGCCGCTGATCTACGGCATGGTCAAAGGCGAGATCATCATCGTCGCCTCTAAGGGCGGCTCGCCGGTGCACCCCGCCTGGTATCTCAACATCACGGCGTTGAGCGAAGTCGAGGTCCAGGTCGCCACGCAAGCCTTCCGCGCTACCTGGCGCGAACCCGCCGACACCGAACGGCAGCGAATCTGGGATCAAATGGTTGCGATCTATCCGCCGTACGCGGAATATCAGGAGAGCACGAACCGGTTGATCCCGCTCGTCATGATGAAACCCGTTGCCGCGATCCCGGTCTTCACGGAAGCCCAACTCGATCACTGATGTTCAGGTTGCTCGCTATCATCCGTGGGGGGCCGCGTCCGTGAGTAACGGTGCCCCCCAAGGGACGTCAGCCCGATGTCCCGGCTTGGGACGCAGCGGGAAGAACGGCTCAGGTTCGGGCGTTGGCATGTTTCCGCGCAGAAGCACGCGACCCGCGCTGAGCCCGCCGACAACCTCCAACTCTACGCGCTGCTCGTCGCGCTGGCGAACATCCTCGATCGCCTCGCGCACCTCGTCTTCGTCAAAGCCCAGTCCCGTGAGCACCGCACGGCTGAACAGCAGCGCCGACTCAAATGTTTCGCGGATCTGGAAATCAACGCCTGCCTTGATCAGCCGCAGCGCATGACCGCGATCAAACGAACGCACGTATAGTTTGGCAAGCGGGAATTCGGACTGACAGAGTTCGACAATGCGATCAGCAGCTTCCGGTTTGTCGACGCAGATCAGGATGGCTTCTGCCTCGCCCGCGCCAGAGGCATCCAGCACGTCAAGGCGGGTGCCGTCCCCATAATAGACCTTGAAGCCAAAGTTTCCCGCTGCCCGGATCATGTCGACGTCGGCCTCGATCAGCGACATCTCTACACCCTTGGCAAGCAACGATTGGCTTGCAACCTGCGCGAAACGGCCGAAGCCGATAAACAGAACCCGGCCAGTCAGCCCCTCGGCAGCCTCCGTCCCCTCAAGCGAAATTGGCGCGCTATGCTGCATCCGCTTCTGGACGATCAGAACCAACGGCGTGAGGACCATCGAAAGGATCACGATTGCGGTTATGATGGCTGAAGTTCTGGCATCCAACAGGCCCACGACTAACGCTGCACCGTAGAGCACGAACGCAAATTCGCCGCCCTGCGCAAAGAGCGCCGCACGATGCATCGCCGCACGATGATCGGAGCCGGAAATCCGCGCCACACCATAAATTCCCGCGGCCTTTACCGCCATGAAGACCAGCACGCCGCCGATCACCATCTGCCAGTCGCTGAGCACGATAGAGAGGTTGAGCGACATGCCCACGCTCATGAAAAACAGACCCAGCAAAATGCCGCGAAACGGCTCGATATCTGTCTCAAGCTGGTGACGAAAATTGGATTCTGACAGCAATACCCCAGCCAGAAACGCGCCCATTGCCATCGACAAACCAGCGGTCTGCATAAACAGGGCGGCCCCCAGCACAACGAGCAGCGCGGTTGCAGTCAACACCTCGCGCGCTCCGGCCCGTGCAATTAAACCAAAGAGTGGATCGAGCAACCAGCGGCCCGCCGCGATCAGGGCCAGCAGCGCGCCAATGGCGATTCCGATGCTCTGCCAAAGCGGCGTTGCTTCCGGCTCCCCCCGACCGTTAAGCGCCGCCCACAAAGCCACAAGCGCCAGAAGCGGCACGATGGCCAAGTCCTCAAGCAGCAGGATTGAGAGCGCCTTCTGGCCCTCGGGGCTGCTTTTCTCGCCCCCTTCGTCAAGCATTTGCATTATGACTGCAGTAGAGGAGAGCACGAATCCCATTGCGCAAACTGCAGCTGCTGCGGCTCCGTACCCAGCCAACATGCCGACGCTGGTCAGCAGCGCGCCGCAGGTCAGCACCTGTGCAGATCCCAGTCCAAAGATCTGGCGCCTGAGATTCCACAGTTTTGACGGCCGCATCTCTAGGCCGATGATAAACAGGAACATCACCACGCCCAGTTCCGCGATATGAAGCAAGGTATCGGCATCCGTGAACAGACGCAGTCCGAAAGGGCCAATCACCAGCCCCGCAGCCAGATAGCCAAGCACCGAGCCCAGCCCCAGCCTCCGAAACAGCGGTACAGCGACAGTAGCGGCGGCCAGCAGCACAACAACATGGCCAAGCCCGAAACCAGTTGCTTCCGCCATCTGCTTCGCTCCCCTGTTCCTGGCTATCATCACTAATCAGGGTGCCCGTCCCGGTATTCGGTATCGGTTACACCATCGCGACTGAACGCGTACGACTGGTCCCGTTCACAGACATAAACTGCCGTTACACTTCAGGCCATTGCAGAATTTCATCGGGCAGAAGTATCCGGATCCGCTGCCGTCCCGTTTCAAGCACCCCTTGCTGTTTCAGCGCAGCGATTGATCGAGTGACTGCCTCGCGGTTCGCGCCGATGCTGTTGGCAATCTCGGCGTGGGAAGGCGCATTGAAAAATCCGCTTCCATCCACATGGCCCGCTTCCAGCGTGAGTTTGGCGAGATAGGCCCGAACTCTCTGTTCGACACTGTGCGTTGTGGATTGGTGCAAACGATTGGTCAGTACGCGGATGCGCTGGACCAGGTCTTGCATGACCCGCCGGTTGATTGTCGGAACGGCGTCCAGAATCTTGTGAAAGTCTGCGGCGCGCAGGACAAGAATTTCACTTCGGGTCTGGGCATACACTGCCAACGATCTAGGTTGCCCGTCGATGGCGGAAAGCTCTCCGAAGTATGTGCCCGTTGCAATTCCACTGAACTGAATTTCCTTACCTTCGTTGGTCCACAGCACGCATAACAACCGTCCTGAGATCACGAAGCAGACATCCTGTGAAGGATCGTCGCGGTTGAACACCGTTTGCCCGGCATCGAGATTGCGGAGCAATGGATGGAGGTCGAGCCGATCAAGTGCTGATGGGGCGACGTCCGCAAAAAGCGGGAGCGGCAGGAGTTTTTCTGTGTGCATTCACAGCACATGGCACCCCTGCCGCCATCGGCTATACGACTAGCAACAAACCTTCGCTCAAAGGATAATTGCGCTCAGGTGATGCAATGAACATTTCGGTGACCTGATACCAGGTCTGCCCGTTCGCCTGCCCTTCCTTTACCATGTATGTCAGTGTGCCACGCGGCGCGTACAGCTTCACATCGACGCCGTGCATATTAAGAATGCGCTTCAGGTCCTTGGCAAAGTTGTTCAGAATCGAATTATCCTGCGCCTGCTCTCCAACGTCGCAGGCCATCAGATAGATTTTCTGGAACGACCCATTAGCAAATCCGACTGAGGCAAGCTGATCGTAGAACGCCTGCGCTTTATAGCCAGCAAACACGCTGCCGTTGCCGTGCGAGTTGATGACCAGAGTATCGCCCCGATCCTTGTTTGCCGGCGCCATGGCCGTTTTCTCCAGCATTGCGAACGCCTTGGGATCGGACGTGCCGAAGTGCTCTTTCAAGGCCTTTAGCTTGGCGGCGCGTTCCGCCTGGCAATCACCTTCCAGTGACATGTATGTTAGCATCGTATTTTCCTTTCATTGATAGGGGTTTGGGGCTCAGCCCCGGATGATCTGGTCGCGATGGGGGGCAACTTTGTCGGCCACGACCTTTGCGGCCGCATTGAATGCCCCGGTATTAAGGGTCGCGCTGATCGCACTCTGGACAATCCGGGCAGAGGGAGAGTGTCCGAACACGACCATCCTCTGTTCCGGCAGTTCGATGGTGAAGCGGCTGAGCCAGATGCTCCCGTCCCCTGTAATCCCCGCGAGTGCGAAGAACGGCCCGGTCGAGCCGTTTTCCCACCACGACGAGAGAACAGGGTCGACCCGATCAGTGGCCGCCAGACGGGCAGATAGCGCTGACCGCAGCGAAGCATCCGACGCCCCCCCGATGATCGCCATGCCCGCTTCGCCAAGCGGAGTTTCTCGATCTTGGCTGGCGCCAGTGGACACCACCCAACCGATTTTGCCGAGCGTTTCCTGCGGAACCATGGCCGGGTTTTTCCGGGCAGCGAGCCAGGCAAGTAGCAGGCTGTCCTCTACCGTCGCCCGCAGGCTCTCCATGCAATCCTCGGGGATGCCGAGTAACACACCGCCAATCGCCTCGAAGTCGTACGACATCGAAGTCTCCTTTGTTGAAGTGTCAGATGTCGAGTTCGAGGACGAAGTCCTGCGCATTTTTGCCGAGCTTTTCGAGCACGGTATTGCGGACCTTGCCGTACACCGATGAACTCAGCGTCTGGACGTTGGTCGACTGCTTCAGATCCGTGCTCTCGGACGAGAAATTGAAGAACAGGACGTCCGTGCTTTGCTGTTCGGAATTGTAAAAGAACGCCATCGTCTTCATTGCCACGGCACCGTTGGTTTCCGTGCACACGCTGATCTGGAAATTGCCTTCGGTTTCGGATGAGGCGGAGTGGTTGAACAGCCTGAGCTTACCGTCCTGCTCGGGCAGCTTGCTCATCGCATCAAGCGCCGCCGCAATGACCAGAAATTCCTGGCCGGTCAGCGCAGCCTTGGCGATGTCGAGGACGACCTTGTCCATCGTGAACGACATCTGCTGCGACTTATACGACTTCCAGTTGAAACCCTGCTGGCTCCAGCCCAGCTTGCCCAGCACATTGGTATAGAAGGCATACCATTCCATTACCTGCGTCTCGCGGTTGAACTGCTTGTCCCCTGCAAGCTGCGCCAGCAGGGTCGAGTTCAGCACATCCTCGCGGTTCTGACCCGAGACATCGGCGACAAAGGCCACGACGCTGCCTCCATCCACAAAGGCAGCAGGCTTTCTGCTATCGTCCGCCGCCGCCGCCGGGGTCTCTGCCAGATTGCGGGTTTCCTTGATTTCGGCTGCGGTTGGAATTTCCAGCGTGTTCAAAAATTCAGTCGGCATTGTACTGTCCTTTCAGGGGCCTGCGGGAATTACAGGTCGATTGCCTGGATCGAGGCGGTAGCCGCCTGACCCAGTTTCCGGGTGAGCGGGTCTTCAAACCGCCCCCACAGATCGGCGTTGAGCGTGATCCGCGCATGGCGGGCGATCAGTTGCGCTCCGCTGCACAACTGGCTCACGAAAAAGCTGCGCCAGCTACCGGCCGAAACCGCGAATTCGAGCTGGAGAAGCGTCGCTTCGAGCTGGAGATTGTTGTTGATCCCCGCAGTCACTGCGGCAAATACAGTGCCGTGCGCGGCAACATCGCGCCGTGACCACCACGTCGTGAGAGCTGCATCGAGCGGGCTACCGGTCTGCGGCTGCGCCATCATTGCAAAGAGCTGCGCCATGTCAGCCCGCTGTTCTGCTGAAACGAGATCGCTGGTGAGTGCCAGGATCGCCTGTCCCGGATCATCGCCGTTCGCTGTTGCCGAATATTGCAGCACGCCGGCATCGGTTACGTTCCATGCGATCCGGCCCAATTCTGCGCTCAGGTTCTGGAAATAGGCCTCGGTTCCGATCGCGAACCGCCCGGTACGGGTGACAGCCTGCCCCCAAAGCAGCGACAGCGGCAGCGCATTGACGATGCTGGTAGGCAAGGCATCCGAATAGACTGCCAGCGCACTTCCTGCGGTGACCAGGCGAGTCACAGTGCAGACTCCAGCCGCACCGTATCTAGATCTAGGGTTGCGCACCGCACATTATCCGCGAGTATCTTGGCCAGTTCCTCATGCAGGGCGTCGCGAATGGCATTGTAGGCTGGCCATTTCAGCTTCAGCAGAACGGGGGTGATCGAGCAGGAAAACTGCGTGCCGGGTGACAGCATGCTGCGCCACGACGCGGCCCGCACGGACAGCTGAAGATGGGCAGTCGGGATAATCGGCGCCTTGCCCAACTGGATGATAGGCCCGATGGTAAACATGTGATTGTTGGCCGCGATGGCGCTCTGCGACCACCATTCGTCCAACTGGTCGGTCACTTCGGCGGGCGCATCGTCCAGCGCTTCTTCGAAAGCGGAAACGCTCCTGTGAAGTTGCTCTTCGCCGGCCTCAGGAAGCGGTATTGCCTGCCGCGTAACGTCAGCGACTGCCGAGACACAGGCCTGAAGTGGAGAGGTAGCCGCGCTATCCTGGGATCGCCGGATTTCCGCGGTCGCCGACACCTTCCATCCCAACGTGCTCAGGCTTTTGACCATAGCATCGAAATACGCCGAGCTGGTTGGATCAGGGTCAGCAGCCCGCGCCACCATCTGCGCCTTGGTGAACGTATAAAAATATGCGTCCAGCGTGTCGGCGCTGGCTGTTAGCGCCAGCGCCATCAAACCGCCCGGGGCAGTACGAATTTTGAGGGCAGACATCACCCTGCGCTCCCGACTAGGTTCTGCGGTACTGCCCGGCAATGGTCTTTGACGTGCTCTCCGACTTTCTCGGTCAGCTCATCGCGCTTGGCGGCAAAAACCTCAGCCTGAAGGACTGCCGACATGTGCGAAACCGAAAGGTCAATCGATGCAGCCAACACCTCTGCAAAGAGAGCATCCGCAGAGTTTGCCTTGAATGGCTCTGCCTTCCAGCCGATCAGGCCCTTCTTGAGCATTTCAAGCTTGTCGAGTTGCAGAGTGAGTGTCGCCAGCTCAAACGCGGGGCCATCAGGGCCAATGGAAAGCTGGCCGACGGAACCGACCATCACACCGCCGTCAGCGGCTGCCTCCCAGAACATACCCGTAACCGCAGCGGAGGCGCCCGTACTTACCGATGCTAGGGTTTTCAGCGCATTGAAAGCAGCGTTGATGCTCGCCGACCCGGCCTGGCTTTCGACGCGTTCCGCCACGGTTGCTGTCTGCTTGCCAGCCCCTGACATGAGCTGACCGGTTCCGGCATGGGTGATTACCCAGCCCAGGCTGCCCAGTTGATTGGTCCATTGCGAAAGGAAGGCCTGCGCCTTGTCGGCGGGACCGGCAGCGTTGCGCGCGGCGCGGGCGGCGGCATTGGCAAAAACCATTCCCAGCAGATAATCCTGCAGCGCTTGCTGGCTTGGCGCACCGGCGATTGTCGTCAGTACCTGATCGACCGTGAGGATCGGATTGGTCATCGCTATTCTCCGACAAATGAAAGGGTGCATGCGGCGGGCAATGCCGCCGCATGCGTGCGCGATCAGATGTCGATCGTGGTGTTGGCGATGTGGGCCGCTTCCTTGCCGGCAAGCTTTTCGATGAGCCCGCTCTTCACCCCGTTGTAGAGTGCAAGGTTCAGGTTCATTTCAAGGTTGTAGGCATTCACCTTCAGATCGGCGCTGTTGCGCGCAACGAATAGCGAGCGCCAGTTGTCTGCGTTGAAATTGAAGCCATAGTAGATCATTGTGATGTTGGCCGAGCCGTTCACGACGGTCAGAGGCCCCATTGCCATGTTGACCTTGCTGGCGTTGGTCGATGCCTTCTTCCAGAAGAAGTCCAGAAATCCGGTGGCCTTTGTATCGGGCTGCTGAATCCCGTTCAAAATACCGGCCAGAGCGTTCTGCTGCTGCGCGGTAAGGTACGGGTTGAGGATCGAGGAAACGATTGCAGAGGGGCTGATGGTAGAAGCCGCCTGCTTGTAATCAAGCTTGCCGGCTTCCGTTACGTTCCAGGCGACCTTCTGAAGCTGGTTCGTCATCGCATCAAAATATCCCTGGCTGCTCGCGTCCGAGTTAACGGTGCGCGCATAAGCCTGGGCAAACGTGGTGGTGTAGCTCCACGCGTCGATCAGATCTTGCGGAACGCTGCTGTCGCTATAGGCAATTGCGGAATCGGCGGTGGTCAATGTGATCTGAGGCATGATGTACTCCCGGTTAGCCATTCTGAACCGATGGTTCGGTCGGCTACCGGGATAGGATCGTCTCGGATTCGGGTATGTGCGCTAGGACACACAGCTGAATTTATTGATTACTTTTGCAATATGGCTTTCGTTAGCAGCCATTCCGCAGGCATTCGCGAAGCAGTACGGGGGTGCAGCGCAAACACCTGTTCGGCGAACATTGCCTCGCCGCTTGCGTCGATAAGACTGGCCGCGCGCACCCACAGATCCTCGGCGCGCCTGACATTCCCTATTTCAAGGCTCGCACGGGATAATGACGCCAGAAAGATCGGGCGATTGATGGCTGCACCCACCGCCGCAGCCTGATCCAGCAGCGGTTCAAGCAGCGTCATTCCCTCTTCATGCGCACCGTCATGGATTTTGTAGACCGCGAGCCACATGCGTCCGATGAGCGACCAGAACGCGGCCGACTGTGTATCCGCCAGGCCGATCCCCGCTTCGACTTCGCGAACGGCGGATTGGCGATCGCCGCCGAAAAACAGAGCCGCCGATCCAAATATGTGGATCCAGGGTAACTGCGTGATTGCCCCAATCGCAACCAGATGGTCTTTTGCGCGGGCAAGCGCATCATGTGCCCGGCCGATGCCATACAAACGGGCGCAGACATGGGCGCGGGCAGAAAGGATCGACGCCAGCGGATCGGCGCCGATCTCAAGAAACAGGCGAGCATCGCGTTCCGGTGAATAAAGCTCTTCGACGCGTCCGCACGCTTCCTCGCACAGCGCGAATTGACCCGAATACAGCGCATGCGCTGCACGGTGGACTTCGAAGAGCATGTCATGGACCGGCCCTTGTCCCGTCGCCAAAACACGCATCTGGTCCACCATCCGCGCGCAGTCGTGGAGCCGGGCCCCGATCATCGCATGGGAAACAATGCCATAACGGACGAGCATCTGCTCCAACGTGCCGGCCCCTCCACTTTCGGTTTCAGCCTCAAGCTGGCGGTAGCTGGCCAGCACATCGGGATGCGCAAATCCCAGGCGCTGGACCTGTGTGCTCGTAAACAGTGCCAGCGTGGATAGCCGTGCGTGATGGTTTTCTCCGGCAGGTTCATGCGGCATTTGCGCCAGCGCTTGCTGAAAATAGCCCAGCGCAGGATCAAAGTGCGCCGCGTGAAGAAGATGCCGCCCGGCGTTGATACATGCGGGAATGATCGCCGTGGGATCGCCCGATGATAGAGCGTGCTCGGCAAGGAGTTCGGGATAGGCCTGGGCGAATGCTGGATGCTCATCGCTAAGCGCAGTAAACACCTGCCGATGGAACATCCGCCGTCTGCTGGGCGGAATCATCGAATAGGCGGCATCGCGTAACAGGATATGACTGAACGCAAAGCCGCCGGGCATGACCGTAAAAACGCCGCTTCGGACTAGATGGTCAAATTGATCCCCTGTCCGCGCATCTTCGGGAACCAGCAGGGCCAGATGATCGCGCAAGAATGTGCGCCCAAGGATCGAAGCCGCCAAAATCAGGGCTTTCTCGTCATCGAAGCGTTCGATCATTGCCTGATAGGCAGCCTCGATCGTCTCCGGCAATATGACGGCTTCATCCGTGACATCGGAAAGTTGCTCAAGATGTTGCGAAAGCACGCTTATGAAAAGCGGGTTGCCCTCGGCCTTTGCCAGAATCCTTTCACGCAACCGAAGCGAAAGATCCGCCCCGCTGCGTGCCACCAGCCGCAACGCGGCGGCGTCGGACAGCGGCTGCAACTCTACGATCTCCAACCCGTGTCGATCTGCCAGTTCGCGCATTTCCGGATAGGGTCGCGCGGCCAGCACGACGCGCCCCGCAGGGAACCGCCGCAGCGCAATGATCGCTTCCACCACTGCCAGACTATCCGGATCAGCCCACTGCACATCATCAAACGCCAGATGCGCTGCACTGCGGTCCATAAGGAAGATAAGTAACCGGGTAACTAGGTCGATACGGTTCTGACGCTGACCCTCGGGAGTCAGATTGGGCAGCTGGTCAACTGGCAGTCCCACCATGGCTTGGAATGTGCCTAAATCGCCCGGGATCGCAGGAAAATTCTGCGCTGCAAAAAATTCTTCGCTTTCGTCAGCTGTAGGCATAACGCCATCGAACAGTTCGTGGATCAGGCATTCCAACACTGGAAAGAACGGCGTGCGCGCAAGGTTGGCGCGGGCCGACATACGAATCTGACTCTCGGCATTTTCGGCTAGCCGATCGAGCAGCGAGGTCTTGCCCAGTCCCATTTCCCCAATGATGAGGAAGGCAGGGCAATCAGGGCATGACGCGTCATCACCCATGACGCGCGCGAGCACGTGTTCGCGATCAAGCAGCGGACCATTCCCCGGCGCATGAAGAAAGCGATAGCTGCGCACTTCAAACGTCCCCACCGGCCGATCAATCCCGGAAAGCATCACGTCACGCGCGCCGACGACATCGATCGAAGCCAGCCGGGAAATAAAATGCGCCGCTTGCTCTGAAATGACCACTGCGCCCGGTGGTGCGATCTGCTGGAGACGTGCCGCCAGGCTGGCGTGATAGCCGGTGATTTGCGGGACCAGAGCGCGCGTATCTTCCCCGTGGCACATGACCTTGCCGGAATGGAGGCCAACGCGAACTTGCAGCCCGCTCAGCCGCACCGGTACCCGCTCCACCAGCGACAACCCGCATGCCAGCCCCGCAAGTGCTGCGTCCTCTCCATCGTGCTGCAACCCGAAACAGCCCATGGCGCCATCGCCATAATGCTGCAGCAGCAGCCCACCATAGCTGGCGATCAGATCGGCTACGGCCTCATGGAAGCGCCCCAACATCGCGTCGTAATCATCAAGTTCCAAATCCTGCGAGAGCTTCATCGAGCCGACCAGATCAACGAACATGATCGTCAAAATGCGATGACGCGATACAGCGGGTTTCACCGTCCGTCCGCATTGCGGACAGGCGGTTACGTCCGCACGCAGTGCTCCCCCGCATTGTTGGCAGGCCGCCATTTAGATGCGGTCAATCAAGGTGTTGTGCCCAATTCCGCGCGCGCGCCGCGTTAAGAACACGTGTGCCGTCCAGCGGGTTGGTCATCGACCATGAGCACCAGATGCGAAATGCGCCCGGAAGCTCTGGCCCCCACGCCGGGGACAGCGGCGTGCAATCGAAAGACCCGGAGGCGAAGCCGCCTGCATTGGGGTCGTTTATTGCAACCTGACCGGAAACCGGGGCAACATAGGCCCGGTCCAGTTCCAGATTGAACGCGTTGTAGAGCAGGCCGCCGCCTGATCGCCGCGTAACGAAGGAAAGGTCCAGTATCTGCGATATTGCGCCGTGGGCGGGATGCGTGGAAAGCGGCACCGGGTTGCTGCGCTGCTCGAAACAGGCATCAATCGAAAGCCCTGCGCCGTTCGACACCGCGAACCGGCTGTCATCCATCTGGATACGGGCGCCAACCTTGTCCATCGCATAGAAGAACCGCCCGGCGAAGATTGCCAGGCGATTGTCGACATAAAGGCGGCGGGGATAAAGGAACGGTGCCCGCCCGCCGTCGGCGGTGCAGGTGAAGGGAATGGCAAAAGTCGCCTCGCCATATGGGCTCATAGACAGCAGACCCGGCAGAAACGAGGGGCGCACGTTCTGATAGCGGCATAGCGACACCCCCACCGGATGGAATCCGGGCCGGGCCATGGGGGCTGTGGCCAACGACAGGCCATCCGGCAGCATCGCCGCCACCACATCGCGCGGCAGCTCGTAAAAGCAGTACCATCCTGACATCTGCCCGCGTGCGTAAAAAGGCGTCAGCGGCCAGCCAGCGCTGGTCGCGGAGTTCGTCAGGAATAGCGCCTGCTGTGTGACTGTTCGTTCACCAGCGACATCGCCTGCCCCCACATTAAGGAGCGGCACACCCGTGATGGCGGATGCGGCGGCGATCCCGGACATGGTGGCGCCTTCCACGCAGCCCGCGTTAAGGCCACTGCGCGTCCAATCCCCCGCAAGGAACAGGTTTGAAAAGCCTGAATCCCCGGGGGCAAGACGGTGATACACGCTGTTGGCAACGGACAAGACGTAGCGTTCTGACCCGTACATGTTCACGCGCCGGTAAAAGCCCGCCTCTCCCTTATGGATCAGCGCGTTGTCGAACCGGCCTTCATGCGCGGCCTTTGGCCAAAGCGCGACGAGATGCTTGTTTTTCCAATCCTCGATGCTTGCGTCGAATTCTTCCAGCGACTCGCCATCCGGTGCAGGCGCGCAGAAATAGGCGAGCATTTTTGGCGCGTCGTCTCCCCATTGCTCATGCGGGAGCAAATGCGACATGTCGGCCCAAGTATCGAGCGGTTCTGCAAACCCATCAATTACCGTCTCTAGCGGACTAGGAAGTTTGATACCTGCTGGATTGCACGCGGTGACACGCTCTTCCCATCCAAGCTCTGCGGCATCCTTTTGCAGCCACAACTGCGCGGCGTGCGTGCCGACCGTTTTCACGCGATCGAGCATCGTGCGCCACCGCTGTGAAGCCTTCGCCAGTTCGCCGGTCATATACGGCAACGACCCCAGCGACGCGCCCAGCAGGACGACATCAAAATCACGGCCTTTCTGCAGTTCGAATGCTTCGCCCTGAGGCGGTTCCTTCTCGCATTCAAAATTGACGCCGGAATTGCGCAGCCCAGCGCCATCTACCAGCTGATCCCACAGTGGTTCAGATGGCCAGCACGGCATGCCTTCGACATCGACCAGCGGATCGTAGTCGCCAGCAAGAACCGTTGCCTGTCGCCGCATCGATATCGCACCGATTGCCCGTCCTGATGCGTCCAGATGCAGGTCCCGGGCGGCACAGAAGAATTCAAACCGTACGCCCAACGCCTTGAGCAGCTGATAATAGGGGGCGAAAATGGTGTCCCCCATTCCGGCCTGCATCTTGTGAAAAATTGCCCCGGAATAGGTAAAGATCAACCGAGACATCGCGCGGGTAGCGGTGCCGGCACCGACATTGCCCTGCCGATCGACGTCCCCGCGAGGAAAGCCGAACACGAAATCATAGCAGCCGCGAATGATCGCAGAGCCAAGCGCGTTTTCGCTCGCCCCGTTCTGCCGCAACCAATCGGTGAATTCGAAACGATCCAGCAGATCGTAGCCCGACAGAAAGGCGTCGGACAGCACCGTGCCGCGCATATAGGCGAGCGCGATGTCCGCCAGCAAAAGGCCGCGGCGCAGGGCATCTATCGCCATGTTCTGCGGTGTTTGGAGCGCGTGGACACAGTCCTGCGCATCGCGGATGAAATCTGCCAGAGTATTGATCTGCGCAGCGCTGTGCAGACCCGGATCGTCAGACATTGCTGAAAGATGCAGTTCGATCTTTCGGTGTACAGGAAGCAACGCCGTTGGCAGTTCAATCCCCGCAGCTTCGCCCTTAGCGCGCAACGCTCCGTTTCCTGCCAGGAATTCTACAATGATGGCCAGCACGTGCTGCATCATGTCCAGCGGGCCGGGAACGCTAGTCGCGGTCCCCGGCACCCGGTCATTAACGGGCAGATTGATCAGCCAGGGACGCCAGGGGTTCTCCCCGCCAGCCCCGTTCGGAACCTGTTCCGCCAGGAACAGATGCGACAGGGGCTTGAACGCCTTTTCCATCGTGCCCAGCGGATCTTCGGGACGCCGCAGACCAAGCGAAAGCAACTGATCATAGCAGGCGCGCATGTGGCGGAACGCGTTGTCATAGAAGCCCGCCCACACATGCAGGCCGTGCTCCTCAATCCGCTGACCGAAACGGGCATTTCGTCCGCTGGCGCCCTTCCCACCCAATCGCCATCCAAGCTGATAGATGGTGATCTCGTACTTTTGCGCCCAATCCGGAATCTGGGTGATCGCAAAAGCCGTTGTGATCGCACCGACGCCGCCGCCAATGACGGCAATCTTTTGCTTTTTCATTCCACCCCCGCAGTGCATGCCCGCTGCACAACCGAGTCGATTATACTATAAATTTCAAAGTAATAGCAATGCATCCGCCCCATTCAGGCCAGTGACTCAGGCCTACTTCGCGTAGCAAAATGAGGCGGGCAGAGGCTGCCTTACTTGCGTAAGCCAACGTGGATATTTGCCTAACCTCAACCGGGATATTGGCAGATTCCGCATGGGCTCCGCGTTAGCAACGCCACTCCCATGATGCCCCGCCGGATGCATCCGAGCGCCCGCACATCAGCGCGTAAAAATAAGCGCCGTAATGTGGATGACCGAGGACGCCGCACGCCCATCCAAAAGCTTTTTGTGCGTCATTTCGGTGCCAGACGCCCTTAGGAGATGCGCGGCCATCACGGTTAAATCGCAACGAGACGCCGGCCTTTGCGTTCGTGGTGATTTTTTGGCGTTGAGCCCTAGTTCGCTCATTTCACAGTACCGCCAAGCGGATCGCAACACGGAATGAGTCATTGAATATTCAGGCTCACGCCCTATTCTTGAAAGCGTGCGGGCCGGGCCCCTCTGGCGACCTCCCCTGAAAGGGATCGCGATGTCGGACCGCATCGAGCAAGCTCGATGCAGGTTCACTTGAGACGATATCCTTAGAACCTCTCGCGCTGTTCGTTGGTCGATACCAAACGAGGAGTCAGATATTCGAACATCCATCCCATCAAAGCGCCCGTGCCGATGCGCAGCGCGATGAACGGGGATATTCGCGCCGCGCCAAGCCACGCATCCTGAATTTAGCGGGCTGGCATCGCTTCAACGCGCCTGCACCACTCACATTCCTATCAACATTATTCAACCGCTTCTGGCCGCGCCGGGCCAGCGCGAGGAGCAACAACCGTGAATCACGAAGACCGGAAAGCCATTGAGGACCTGTTCGGCAAGCTTGCCGCAGTCGAACGCCAATCATCGCCGCGCGACCCCGACGCCGAGGCATTCATCCGCGAGCGCCTGACCCATCAGCCCGGGTCGCCCTATTTCATGGCGCAGACTATCGTCGTGCAAGAACAGGCGCTCGCCGCTGCCAATGCCCGCATCGCGGAACTCGAACGCCAGCCTGCCCACAGTGATGAGCCACGGCGCGGAGGCCTGTTTGGCGGACTGTTTGGCGGTGACCGCCCCCCGGCACGCCAAAGCCCGTGGGCCGCTGGGGCGGCAACGCGTTCCCCTGTAGCGCCCGCCCGCGGCGGCGGCTTTCTTGCCGGCGCAGCGCAAACGGCTGCCGGCGTGGCCGGAGGCATGCTGATTGGCAGCGCTTTACAGGGCATGTTCGGCGGGGGTGAGGCTGAAGCCGCGACACCCGAAAGCACACCCGCCGACGATACGCCCACTGACGCCGGCAATGACACGGGCGGCGACGGCGGCTTTTTCGATGGTTTCGGCGACGACTGGTGACCCGCAAACGCACGTAACATTCAAAAACTCAAATGCATCTGACCGGCGCCGAAAGACTGTTGGCGCCGGTCAGATCGCATGAACAGCGCGCACACTGAATCCGTCGCCCACAATGATCGCCGGATGAAAACCATCCCGACACCCCAACGTTAAGGAGTTCGATACCAAATGGAGATGCTGCTAGACCCCTCCATACTCGCGGGGCTTGCGACCCTAATCGTTCTCGAGGTCGTCCTCGGCATCGACAACCTCGTTTTCATTGCGATCCTTGCAGACAAGCTCCCTCCCCACCAGCGGGACAAGGCGCGACTCTTGGGCCTCAGCCTGGCGCTTTTCATGCGGCTCGGTTTGCTGGCCAGTATCGCCTGGATCGTCGGCCTGACTGCGCCGGTCTTTGAGGTCGCTGGAAAACCGTTTTCATGGCGCGACATCATCCTTGTGGGTGGCGGCCTGTTCCTGCTGATCAAGGCGACGAAGGAAATCCACGAGCGGCTTGAAGGCGATGCTGCGCACGGGACCTCGGGGCCAGCGCATGCCGCATTCTGGGTCGTGATCGCACAGATCATCGCCCTTGATGCTGTCTTCTCCCTCGATTCCATCATCACTGCCGTTGGAATGGTCGATGAACTGTGGGTGATGGTGACAGCCGTGATCGTTGCCATGGGCATCATGATCGCCGCGTCCAAGCCGCTGACCACCTTCGTCGGCAAGCATCCCACCGTCATCATCCTGTGCCTCAGCTTCCTGCTGCTGATTGGATGCAGCCTGATTGCGGAAGGCTTTGGCTTCCACATCCCCAAGGGCTACCTCTATGCCGCAATCGGCTTCTCGATCCTGATCGAGATGTTCAACCAGATGAGCAGCCGGAACCGCCGCAAGGCGCTGGCGCACGTGCCGCTGCGTGAACGCACGGCGCACAGCATCTATCGGCTGCTTACCCCGGCGACGGCTGTCCCTGCTAGTGGGGCGTCTGTTCCCGCAGATGGCAGCGACGATGTGGCAGCCGCCTTCAAGCCTTCGGAGCAGGCTATGATCCGCGGTGTCATCGAACTGGCCGATCAACCGGTCAGTGCGCTGATGACTCCGCGCTCGGACGTTTTCTGGCTAGACGTGGAAGATGATGCCATCACCAATCGCGACCGGCTGATCGAAAGTGGCCGTACGCGCGTTCTGGTGTGCCGGGGCGGCTTGGACGATATGCTTGGCGTCGTCGAAAGCCGGCATGTGATCCCCGCTCTGTTGCGCGATGGCAGCGCGGACATCAGCGCATTGGTACAGCGTCCACTCGTGGTTCCCGATGCGATTACGGCGTTGCGGCTGATCGACGTGCTGCGCGAAACCGGTGAACGGTTCGCCGTTGTGGTGGACAGCCACGGCAATATCGACGGCATCGTAACATCGACGGACATATTCGCGGCAATCGCTGGCGATCTGGCGGAGGATGACGACGATGGCGATATCCAGCGCATCGACGAACGGACCATCGAAGTCGATGCCAGCATTACGCGCGATAAACTTACCGAAGAGTTGGGACGCGCACCGCTGACGACTGATCGCCGCTATACATCGCTCGGAAGCTTCCTGCTGTTCGAATTTGGCCGCATGCCGGAACCGGGCGAGACGATAGAGCGCGAAGGCCTGTCCTTCACAATACAGTCAACGCGCCCGAACCGGGTCGAGCGCGTTAGGGTCACAACAGTGTAATTAAGGAAGGACGAGGGCCCGCCCGAAGGTGGGCCCTCCGTATCCTTACCAAGTCTGGCGTCCGTACCACTCGTCCACGTCCTTTTTGACGCGATCCTTCGTGTGTCCGTACCGCTCCTGGATTTTGCCTTCGAGTTGCTCACGCTTGCCGGCGATCACATCAAGATCATCGTCGGTAAGCTGGCCCCACTGCTCCTTGATCTTGCCCTTCAGTTGCTTCCAGCTTCCCTCAACACGATTCCAGTCCATGAAAATCTCCTCTCGTTGGATTGCTGTTACACAACGTGCCACGCGGGGCATGGTTGCCGGATAGCACGGGGAACGTTCCACGATTTGCAACCAGGCACGCTAGCGCGCCGCCGGTGCAGACATGTCATGTGAAATAATATTGAACTAAATCATTATCATATTTTCTTATAAAGCCTGAAATCGTCCCCACTTGCGTAGTTGACCGAACGCCTGCACCATGACGGGCACATAACGGGAGGCCGGGCGACATGAACTGGCAGATGCAAACGGTGCTGGCGGGCGTGCTGGCGGCAATTGGGCTTTATGTTCTTTTCAACCCTGTGGGCGTCACGACGCTAGTAGCCGGGATCATTCCCTGGCTGTTATTGGCTGCCGGCGCGATCTATCTTTTGGGCGTAGTCCTGCGCAAGCGGGTGCGCCCGGTGTCCATGATCCTTCCCGGACTGGTGGGCATTCTACTGGTGTATGCCGGGCTCAGCCTGAAGTTCGGCGACCCGCAATCCGTAGGCCCGATAAGCCTGCCCTTCATTTTCTCCCTTCTCCTGCTGGGCGGCGGCATTGCAAAGCTGCTGACAATCCCCGGCGTGCGCAAGTCGCGCTATTTCCCGGCATTCGCGGGTTCTGGTGCCATTTCCGTCGTGATGGGGCTGTTGGTGATGTTCAACTGGCCGGCAGTTTCAGCCGGCTTCATCGGCGTGATCCTGGGGCTGGAATTAATTGCCGACGCAGCGTTTCTGGCAGCATTCGCCTTTCGCGACCGGGACAAGGAAGAACACAGGGAAGCGCTGAATTCCGATCCGCGGCGGTGATCTGCTAGCTGAAGGCGCCCCAGAGCCCGACAGCACGCCATTGGCAATGCAGCGCAACGGGTTGTGCTGCCACTGAATTTTCCTCCTACCCCCTGTTTCCACCAGACCGAAAAATGGCTTACGTGGTCATGAATTCATTGGGAGACGAACGCAAATGACCGACGTAGCCGCCGCGCAGAACGGCATCCTACAGCTTCATGCCCGCTGCACTGACGCCATCTGGCGCAAGGATGCAGAGGCATTTGGCGAATGCTTTGCCACCAATGGCGAGTGGAAAATTGCCGGCATGCACATGAAGGGACGCGAAGACGTCACCAGCACCTTCGCCAAACTTCTGGGTGCGTGCAAGCGCGTGCAACTGCTAACCAGCCTGCCCGTGCTTGATCCAGGTGAGAACGACGAAATCATCGGCCGCATCCAATGCACCGAGATCGCCCGCATGGAAGACGGAACCTCTGCGCTGACGCTGGGCGTCTATTTCGACCGCTATGTTGAGGAGGCCGGACGCTGGCGGTTCCGCTGGCGGCACTGGGGCCTGCACTATCGCGGCCCTTTCGAGCTTCCCGCAGACTTTGTCGATTGCCCCGACTACGGCAACCCTCCAGGCCTGCCTGGCGCTGACGAACCAACATTTACGAAACGCTTTGCGCAATAGCATCTGCGTCACGTTGACATTACCCTCTCCCCCTGCGGGGAGAGGGTTCTTGCGTCAGTGATAAGCCAGAGAGTCTTGAGCACCAGCAACATATCAGCCCAATAACCGTGCATCGCATCGCGCCGGCGTTCCCTTGGTCCTTCCAATTGAACTTCTGCCCCCCATTTGCGAAGACACGGCATTCAACCGACTCCCAAGGAGAAATGACATGGCTGACTCCGAAACGAAGGAGATGGAGCAGTCCGCACGCAAATACTGGTCCGCTGAGGGTTACACCGAGGGCGGAGTTATTCGCGAGGTAGACTATTCCACCCAGTCCGGCGGCCTCGATCCGATGTTCGAAGGCATCAAGATCGTCGACACTGACACCCACATCACCGAAGCGCCCGACCTTTTCACCTCGCGCGCGCCAGCGGCGTACAAGGACAAGGTTCCTTATGTGAAGCTCGACGGCGATGGCGTTGAGCGTTGGTACGTTGGCGACCGCAATTTCGGTTCGATGGGCGGCAACGTTATCCGCAAGGACAACAACAAGCTGCTGGGCCGTCTGGCATTCCCCAAGCTTGAGCAGGCCCACCCAGGCGGCCACCTGATCAAGGAACGTCTGCAGGCAATGGACGACATGGGCATCTACGCCCAGATCGCTTTCCAGAACTCGGGCGTGACCCAGGCCGGCTCGCTGATGAGCCTTGGCGACAACGACCTCGCGATCAAAATCGTCGAGATGTATAACGACGCGTCGCTGGAATATCAGCAACAGTCCGGCGAGCGCATTTTCAACATGGCCCATCTGCCCTTCTGGGATAAGGCTGCCATGGAGAAGGAAGCCCGTCGTTGCATCGACATGGGCCTGCGCGGCTTCGTTCTGCCTGACACGCCAGAGCGCGTCGGCGTCCCCAGCTTCCTCGACGAATACTGGACGCCCTTCCTTGAGATGTGCGACGCAACGGGCACGCCGCTCAACTTCCACCTTAACGCGGCAATCGATCCCAACACGCTGACGTGGGAAGGCTTTGCCTTCGAACAGACGCTGTCGGTGGTTGCGACCATGTTCTCGATCGGTAACGCTGCGACGCTGGGCAACTGGATCGTTTCGGGCCGTCTTGACCGCCACCCCAACCTCAAGATCGGCCTGATCGAAAGCGGCGCCGGCTGGGTTCCCTTCGCCGTCGAGGCGCTGGAGCACCAGTTCGACGAAATGCTGCCCAAGTTCTCAAAGGTGCTGACGCGCCGTCCGTGGCAGTATTTCCGCGATCACTTCCGCTGCACCTTCTGGTTCGAAAAGGTCGCGCCGAAGATCCTGCTGGAAACCATCGGTGTCGACAACGTGATGTTCGAAACCGACTTCCCGCACCCGACCTCGCTCTATCCGGGTGTTCAGGAGCACCTGAAGGACGTGCTGGGTGGCTACACCCGCGAAGTCCAGAAGAAGGTTCTGCAGGACAACGCTGTAAAAATGTACCGCCTGCCCTTCTGATCCGTCAGACGCAGTTGGTTAACGAAAAGCCCCTTCCCCATCGCGGGGGAGGGGCTTTTTCTTTGCGTGCAAAAGTGCGCGCAGATTCTGATTGGCGACCACCCGCACCAATCTCGATCTATTCGACCTCTACCCTTATGCGGGTGATCCGCGTGGTTCTGATCAGCCAGCACCCGCCCACTTTGACATAAGTTTCATGATAAAAGCCGTAACCGGTCAGCCGCGAGAATGGGCCGCCTGCGGGGAAGAACATGCGATCAGTAAATGCCCAGATGCCGATAGCCGTGTCCGGGCTCGTAATCTCGATTTCGGATTGGTGGCCTTGGTGCACGCTGACGATGCCAAGCCGCGCCATTCCGTCTGACATCCACATGTCCCGGCCTCGCAGCGTCACGTTCATCGCCGGCAGATGGTCCACGCCCGTCTGGGGATCGGTGCAACACCCATGATAGTCCAGTTCGCAATCCTCGGCCAAAACTGACCGAACCATGTCGCCGTCGCAAACATCCACGCCTCGCCAATAGCAAGCCTTGACCTGCTTGATCCCTTCGATCGCAGCCAGCCGCTCAATCTCGACCATTCTGTCCTCCCTATAACTCTGTTTTTTGCGTTCGCGCGCTTTGGTGCGATTGACCGAGCCTGCTTGAAGCACCCCGGCACCCGATAAACGGCAGCCTCCCACCTATCGGCAGAACGAACCGCCACCCAGTTCCACATGCAGATGATCGTGATGCGCGGCGTTGTAATTCGGCCCGAGAACCGTGCCAAAGCGCTTGCAGGCGCTGGTATGGATAACCCGCAAGAATTCCCGCTCACGCGCGGAACCAGCCGACCATCCGTCGGAAACCGTGATACGGCGGCCATCGGCCAGCACAAATCCCGATATGTCGATGGCATCCGCTGTTGCGTGTGCTGAACGCCTTCCCGAGCCTGCTACATTGCGGCAGTTGTAGCTGCCCATCGTCTCGATTCTTACCAGCGGGCTGCCAAGAATCTGCCGCGCCGCGCGGTCCACACCGAAACGCGCCCAACCGGCAAAGCTATCAGCAAGCGGACAGGTGACTGGACCAAGATTGGCAAGACTCAGCGCAGAATCGTCGCCCTGAAGGCTGGCCAGCCGAACTGTGTTTATCGTTGAGCAGCCCCCGCCGAAGTACTGATCGGGAAGCGGCGTGAAGCCGACCCGTTTGGCGCCCAGTTCCGCGCGGCATTGCAAGGCTTCAGGCCGCTGGGAAATCGTGGTCGTGGAACGTTTTACAGTCTGCCGCTCAGGCGAACGCGACCCATCGGCGCAAGCGCCCAGCGTGGCAACTACAGCAAGGATGGCGACAAATCTGCGCATGGCCCAAACCATTGGCACCATGGTTATGAGGTTCTTTCAACCGCACCGGCGCCAATTGCGACCAACGGAGTCCTGCCCGCCCACTTCTCCACAACTGCGTTGTGCGAAGGGCCGTCAAACCACAGCACGCGTGGCGCTTCATGAGTTGACAATACTGGTCCCGCCTCTAAGTGCGGCTCCGGGCCACGCGGTCCCAACGCCGCGCGTGCTCTCTGTGAGGAGAGACTACAAATGACTGCCACGCTTCCCACGCGCAAACCCGCGCGTCCGTTCTTTTCTTCCGGTCCCTGCGCCAAGCCGCCCGGATACTCCCCCGAAAAACTCGCTACCGAATCACTGGGCCGCTCGCACCGCGCCAAGATCGGCAAGTCGCGCCTTGCGCTTTGCATCGACCTGATGCGCGAAGTGCTGCAACTGCCGGATACGCACCGCATCGGTATCGTCCCTGGTTCTGACACCGGCGCGTTCGAAATGGCAATGTGGACAATGCTGGGCGCCCGCCCGGTAACGACGCTGGCTTGGGAAAGCTTCGGTGATGGTTGGGTCACCGATGCTTCCAAGCAGCTGAAGCTTGATCCCACAGTCATCCGCGCCGATTACGGACAGATCCCCGATCTTTCGCAGGTCGACTGGTCGAACGACGTGCTGTTCACCTGGAATGGCACGACATCCGGCGCGCGCGTGCCAAACGCCGACTGGATCCCGGCCGACCGTGAAGGCCTGTCCTTCGCCGACGCCACCAGCGCCGTGTTCGCCTATGACATCGATTGGGACAAGATCGATGTCGCCACCTTCTCATGGCAGAAGGTTCTGGGCGGCGAAGGTGGCCATGGCGTACTAATCCTTGGCCCCCGCGCTGTCGAACGGCTTGAGACATACACGCCGGCATGGCCGCTACCGAAGGTCTTCCGCCTGGTTTCCAAGGGCAAGCTGTCCGAAGGCGTATTCAAGGGCGAGACGATCAACACGCCGTCGATGCTGGCTGTCGAAGACGCCATCTTTGCGCTGGAATGGGCAAAGAACCTGGGCGGTCTGAAGGGCCTGCAAGCGCGATCCGACGCTAATGCCGCTGCACTCAGCAAGATTGTCGCCGACCGGCCGTGGCTTTCCCACCTCGCCGCTGATGAAGCGATCCGCTCAAAGACCTCGGTCTGCCTGTCTGTCGAAGGTGCCGACGCCGATTTCATCAAGGCCTTTGCCGGCCTGCTCGAAAAGGAAGGCGCAGCCTATGACATCGCCGGTTACCGCGATGCCCCTGCGGGCCTTCGCATCTGGTGCGGTGCGACGGTTGATACGGCTGACATCGAAGATCTCGGCCCGTGGCTCGATTGGGCCTGGGAAACGCTGAAGAACTGACGCGACCCACCCTCTCCCCACAAGGAGAGGGCCTAGCGAGGGGTAACCCCTCTCTATTTCCGCAATCAAGGGCCGGCGCGAGGCACTACCCCCTCACCCGGCCCACTCCCCAGAAGGGGAGAGGGAGACTGACATGACCAAGCCCCGCGTACTTATTTCGGACAAGATGGACCCCAACGCTGCCGTGATCTTTCGCGAGCGCGGCTGCGAAGTCGATGAAATCACCGGCAAGACCCCCGAAGAGCTGAAAGCCATCATCGGCCAGTACGATGGCCTCGCCATCCGTAGCTCGACCCGCGTCACCCAGGATATCCTCGATGCTGCGCCTAACCTGAAGGTTATCGGCCGCGCTGGCATTGGCGTGGACAACGTCGATATCCCAGCGGCTTCGGCCAAGGGCGTCGTTGTGATGAACACACCGTTCGGCAACTCGATCACCACTGCCGAGCATGCCATCGCACTGATGTTTGCACTGGCGCGCCAGCTTCCCGAAGCAAACGCCCAGACGCAGGCCGGCCTGTGGCCAAAGAACGGCTTTATGGGCGTTGAAGTCACTGGCAAAACGCTGGGCCTGATCGGCGCTGGCAACATCGGCTCGATCGTTGCCAGCCGCGCGCTGGGCCTGAAGATGAAGGTCGTGGCCTTCGATCCGTTTCTTACCCCGGAACGCGCTGTGGAAATGGGCGTCGAAAAGGCCGATCTCGACACGCTGCTGGCCAAGGCAGACTTCATCACCCTGCACACCCCGCTGACCGACCAGACGCGCAACGTCCTGTCGAAGGAAAACATCGCCAAGACCAAGAAGGGCGTGCGCATCATCAACTGCGCGCGCGGCGGCCTGGTGGATGAAGTTGCACTGAAGGAAGCCCTGGATTCGGGCCATGTCGCTGGCGCCGCACTGGACGTGTTCGTCACCGAACCTGCGAAGGAATCGCCGCTGTTCGGCACGCCGAACTTCATCTGCACGCCGCACCTTGGCGCGTCGACCAATGAAGCGCAGGTCAACGTCGCGCTGCAGGTGGCCGAGCAGATGGCCGACTATCTGGTCAACGGCGGCGTCACCAACGCGCTGAACATGCCGTCGCTTTCGGCCGAGGAAGCGCCGAAGCTGAAGCCGTACATGGCGCTGGCGGAACGCCTTGGTTCGCTGGTAGGCCAACTGGCACACGACAATCTCGACAAGATCAGCATCGAGGTTGAAGGCGCGGCAGCCCAGCTCAACATCAAGCCGATCACGGGCGCTGTGCTGGCCGGCCTGATGCGGAACTATTCCGACACGGTGAACATGGTCAACGCGCCCTACCTTGCCAAGGAGCGCGGCCTGGACGTGCGCGAAGTGCGCCATGACCGCGAAGGCATCT
>Ga0233380_1000090_pt1 | contig 53785 bp, 50 predicted proteins | sample ElkDunMinimDraft_9_FD_191541 | JGI IMG/M metagenome (GOLD analysis project Ga0233380, IMG submission 191541) | Fecal eukaryotic communites from dung pellets of Tule Elk in California, USA - Elk Dung F36 | ecosystem: Host-associated > Mammals > Digestive system > Large intestine > Fecal | place... | reverse complement strand
ATTGTTTTAGGTGTGAATGATTTTGATTTAAGTAAGTTGAATTATTATCCGAACCCGGTAAACGATGTTTTAACAATTACTTATGCAGATGTAATAACAAATGTAGAAGTGTTTGATTTAAACGGACGAATGGTAATACAACGCACTTTCGATAACCAAACGGTTCAGTTAGATTTTAGCAGTTTAAGCGCTGGAACTTACATGCTGAACGTAAAAACGAAAGAAAATAGTCAATTTATTAAAATTGTAAAGAAATAGTTTTAAATTAGCCAAGAGCAATGTCCTTGCTCTTGGTTTAAAAAAAATAAAATCAATATTATGAGACAATTTATACTAATTTTTTTGTTCTTAATTCCGTTTGTTAATTGGGGACAGCCTTATTCAATGACATGGGACGGCTCAACCTCTGTAGCGCCATGGACTCAAGTAACAAATGTTTTTAGTGTTGCTCCTGAAAGACCTTGTCAAGGAACACACTCTCTTAGAACCAGACTAAATGGAACTAGTCAAAATCTTGGAACTGTAGTTCTTAGATCACCATCATTATTCACAGCTACAGGTGGGGTTATCACCTTTTCTTATGATTACAAATGGTTGATTTACAATACAAGTTTAAGTCAAGCGCCGATAGCTAGTTCGGGTAATCAATTAGATTTAAAATGGGAATGGGCTAATACGGCGACTGGACCATGGAATAGTTTTAGTACTGTAGATGGAACAAACCATGTTCTTTCAGCAGGGTGTAATACTGTTACAGCTACATTTGCACCAAAACCAGGAGCTTTATTTGTTAGGATAACTGTTAAAAATACAACGCCTACTGCAGATAATTATTTTTATTTAGATAATATAACTATAGATCAAGGACCACCACCGACGTGTATTATACCAGATGAGATTTATATAACAAATAAAAAAGCTGATTCATTTACAATAAATTGGGTAAATGCTATAGGGCAAACAACACAAGATTACACTTGGGAAGTAAGAACTAGTGGTGAACCAGGAACTCCAGTTGGATTAGTGGCTACAAATCCCCCAGCTGATACTAGACCAGGATTAAATGTATCTATTACAGGTGGTTTAACACCAAGTACTACTTATAAAGTGTATGTGCGAGCTAACTGTAGCTCTACAGACAGTAGCTTTTGGACTGGGATTGATGTGACTACAGCGTGTCTACCTCCTCCATTTACTCCTCCTGCACCAAAACAAGTATGTGGTATTCAAGATTCTTTTTTAGCGGTGTCTGGGCCAGGTACAAGTTTTTGGTATGATATTAATGATAACTTAGTGCTTGCTGATAATAATGTATATAACATTCCGCAAGTTTCGGAATCGCATAGCTATACCGTATTTAAAGGTTTATATGATAATTTTTTTGGAATTGTGCAAGCAGGTACAGGTCTTACATCAGGTAATGATGCAACACCTTTTACAAATGCCAAATCACAAAAAATACAATATATTTATTTAGCAGAAGAATTAAAGGCTTTAGGTTTTTCAGCTGGAGTTATCAAATCTTTTGGATTTAAAGTAGGAACAACAGGTGGTACACTTCAAAGAGATAATTTTACCATTCACATGGGGGAAACTCCATTAGAAGAGTTCTCTACAGATAATAAGTTCATACCAGTAAATAGGTTAACATTAGTTAAAAATTTAGCTAACCAATTATTGGTTGTGAATGATGTGAATATGTTTAAGTTAGATACTCCTTTTCATTGGAATGGAACTTCAAATATTGTAGTTCAAGTAACTTATGCAAATCCAACTGCGGCAACTATACCAACGGCAACATCTAATATTTATTCAACGTATAGTGCTATATCTTCAAATCGTACGTTGTTTACAAAAAGTGATGCACTTGATATGACGTCTATAAATGCTGTAGCAACTGGAACTCGCTCTTTACTTAGAACCAATGGCTATTTTGATGTAATCGCAGGTTGTTTCAATGATCCAATAACTGTGGAATTAATCTTTACAGAAGCACCAGAATTTGTCTTGTCTGCTGATTTAGTAAACAATTGCCAGGGATCTCCATTAACTAAACTATATGTTTTAACAGGCGCAGGTGATTTTAACACTTATACATGGACTATTACAGACCCTACTCATCCTGGATTTAACGATAATACACATCCTGATCATCCAGACAACGCAATCGTAGGGGATCAAAATATTGGTTGGACTTTTAACACTACCGGACCAATGGAGTATACATTGGTTGCGTCTAGTACTTTAGGATTAAAATGTTTAGTAACAAAACATATAAGTGTTGAAAATAATCCTGTTCCACAAATGTCACAAATACTAAGTAGTTATAGTTTATGTACTACCGACATTCAAGAACTTAAGATTGATAATTTTGTAAATGAAACTCCGGTTAGAAATTTATTTAATGGAAATATTACAGGTGTAACTTTAAGTAATGGTGTAATAGGTGATGCTATTGCTAATGAAACAACATTGTTCTCTGAGGGTACAGGTAGTTTAAAAGTTACTTACGCTGCACAAACAAATGCGATTGTTGATGTTGCAACATCTGTTAATATGGTAAATTTAAAATCAATTTTAGTTGAATTTGACCATATAGCTGCTTTCCAAGCAACAAGTACAGCTGTAATGGATTATGCGTATTTAGAATATACAACAGATAATGGTGCAACTTGGAAACCTTTCTTGCCTGCAAATTATACTGGTACGGCTAGTACAGCGCTAACAAAACCAGTTGGTAGTCCTACCTTGCAAGCAATGTTCTTTACAAGAACTTCTTATGCAGATTGGAGTGGCATTCAACAAAGTTCAGTTCCATCTACAACACCTTGGAAATCAGAAAAATTTGTAGTTCCAGCAGCAGATTTTACTGGAACGGGCACTTTTAAAGTACGTTTTAGAATGGGTGCCGACGGCAATACACAATTCCCTGGATGGTATATTGATAATTTAAAAATTACACCAGTAAGTAATAACCAAGTTACATGGACGCCAATTGCTAATTTATATTATGATCAAAATGCTACGGTTCCTTATGACGGAAGTATAAATTCAGGTATCGTTTATTTAAAAGGATCAACAAATAGTATGAATGTTCCATATAAAGTGGAAGTAACTAATCAGTATGGATGTAAAGCCGAGAAGAATTTTACAGTAAGTATAGGGTTAAATGAAGCACCTACTGTAACTAATCTTGATAGCTGTGGTACAATTAATGTTTCAGCTACAAACTTTGGTAAAAATCCAAACGGAACACTAAACTACTACGCTAGTCAAACTTCTAGTACACCTATAACGCAAATTACAACTTCTGGAATCTACTATGTAGAACAAGTAATTTTCGGATGTAAATCTGCAAGAGTTCCATTTACAGTTGTTATAAATGCTATAGCGCCAGTTCCAACAGCTACTGCGTCACAAAGTTTCTGTGGTTCTGCAACAGTAAATGATTTAGTTTATAATTTGGTGCCAGGTTTCCAAATTAAATGGTATACAACAGCTACTTTAGGAACGCCATTAGCAGCTAATTTACCAATTAATAACGGAACATATTATGGTGAATTAACGAACGGTGTGTGTGTGTCTCCAAGTAGAGTAGCAGTTAATGTAACTGTTGGGGTATTGCCTGCAGCTGTTTCTTTAAGCAATGTTTATATTTGTGGAATATCAACTATCGCTGATATAGCTGTTTCTTCTGCACCAGGAGCTACAGTAAATTGGTATCAAAATATTACAGATGTTACGCCATTGTCAAATACAACAGTGTTATTAACAGGAACTTATTTTATATCACAAAAGATAAATAATTGCGAATCATCAAGAACTGCTGTGAATGTTTCTACAGTTCAAAATTTAACAATGCCTACGGCTGCAAACATTCAAACATTCTGTGGTTCTGCAACAATAGGTAGCTTAACAGCTTCGCCTACTACAACTGGCGCAAATGTTTATTGGTATGGTTTCAGTGCTTCTGATACACCTTTAGCAAATACAACTCCATTAACAAGTGGTACGTATTATGTAGGTCAATCGGTAGGTGATTGTGATTCTCCAAAAAGAGCAGTTAGTGTAAGAATTTTAAGTGTGAATCCACCAGTAATTAACCCGATTAATATTTGTGGAGACGCAACTGTTTCTTCGCTTCCGTTAAATCCAACGGCAGGAACAAACTATAGAATTTACGCGTCGCCTTTTGCTACTACAGATATGGGACAAAATGATCCTATAACAACAGGAACGTACTATGTTTCATTAGTAGATAATGGTTGTGAAACAGGAAGAGCGACAGTTTATATTACTGTTAGCGCAAGACCAAATGCTCCAACAGGTAATATTACACAAACTATTGTTGATTCTGGAGTAGTTCAGGATTTAAAAGCAAACGAACCAAACGTAGTATGGTTTGATTCTTATAACGATGCAGTAAACAATAGTAACCCATTGCCATTTAACACACCATTACAAAATGATAGAGTGTATTACGGTGTTCTTATAGGACCAACTGGTTGTACAAGTTTACCAATAGCAGTTACTGTGAAAATTGTTTTAGGATTAAATGAATTAGATTTAGCTTCATTAAGATACTATCCTAACCCAGTTGATTCAGAATTAACAATCTCTTACAAAGAAGCAATTAAAGCTATTCAAATTTATGATGTTTTAGGAAAAATGATTAAAGCACAAAAATTCGAAGCAAACGAAGTAAGAGTAGATGTTTCTAATTTATCGGCAGGAACTTACATGGTAAAAGTTCAAACTGATACAGGTTCACAATTTGTTAAAATTGTAAAAAAATAATTATATAGAACGAGAGGCAATTGCCTCTCGTTTTTTTATAGTGAAACAAAGCTAACACTGGTTAGCTTTGTTTTTTTTGTAAAATAACAGGCTTTAATTAAAAATAACCTTTTTTATTTTCAGATATACAATTGAAGTCTTATTTTTGCTTATTGCCAAATTAACAAATCAATAAATATTGGTAATTAAACATTATCTACTATTATGAGAGCAATTACTAAAGAAGTATATTTAAAGTGGTATGAAGACATGCAGTTCTGGCGCAAGTTCGAAGATAAACTGGCGGCTTTATACATTCAACAGAAAGTGCGTGGTTTCCTACACTTATATAACGGACAGGAAGCAGTTTTAGCTGGTGCCTTACACGCAATGGATTTATCAAAAGATAAAATGATTACCGCTTATCGTAACCATGTGCAGCCAATTGGTATGGGGGTTGATCCTCGCCGAGTTATGGCTGAACTATTAGGTAAAGCAACAGGTACTTCTCAAGGTTTAGGTGGATCTATGCACATTTTTTCTAAAGAGCACGGTTTTTATGGTGGTCACGGAATTGTAGGTGCGCAAATTCCTGTAGGTGCAGGTATGGCTTTTGCCGATAAATATTTAGAAACTGGTGGTGTATCATTAACTTATTTTGGTGATGGTGCCGCACGTCAGGGATCTTTACATGAAGCATTTAATATGGCAATGTTGTGGAAACTCCCTGTGGTGTTTATTTGTGAAAACAATGGTTATGCAATGGGAACTTCGGTAGAACGTACTGCAAACCATACCGATATTTGGAAATTAGGTTTAGGTTACGAAATGCCTTCTTACGCTGTAGATGCTATGAATCCTGTGAAGGTTGCAGAAGCAATGTTCGATGCTATGGAAAGAGCTCGTAGAGGCGAAGGTCCAACATTCTTGGAAATGAAAACGTACAGATACAGAGGTCACTCAATGTCTGATGCGCAACATTACCGTACAAAAGACGAGGTAGAAGAGTACAAAAAAATTGATCCTATTACTCAGGTTTTAAACGTTATTAAAGAAAATAGCTGGGCGACCGATGAAGAAATCGAAACGATAGACCAACGCGTTCGTGATTTGGTTTCAGAATGTGAAAAATTTGCTGAAGAATCTCCATATCCTGCAACAAACGTGATGTACGATGTGGTTTATGATCAAGAAAATTATCCGTTTATCCCTCATAAATTATAAAAAATGGCTGAAATTATTACAATGCCTCGTTTAAGCGATACTATGACAGAAGGTACCGTGGCATCTTGGTTAAAAAAAGTTGGTGATAAAATTTCTGAAGGTGATATTTTAGCAGAGATTGAAACTGATAAAGCTACAATGGAATTTGAATCGTTTCATTCTGGAACCCTTTTATATATTGGCGTTCAGGAAGGTGAAACAGCAAATGTTGACAGTGTTTTGGCAATTATCGGAAAAGAAGGGGAAGATTATAAATCTTTATTAGAAGGATCTTCTTCTAAAGGTGAAAAAAATGAACCAACTGATACCAAAGAAGAACAATCAACAGCATCTGATTCAAAAGCTGATACATCTGATAAAGAGGAAGTAAAAAAAGAACAATCAGAGGAAACTTCTTCGGAAATACCTGATAATGTTAGTGTTGTAACAATGCCTCGTTTAAGTGATACGATGACGGAAGGAACGGTTGCTACGTGGTTGAAAAAAGTTGGAGATGATGTTAAGGAAGGTGATATTTTAGCTGAAATTGAAACAGATAAAGCTACAATGGAATTCGAATCTTTTTATGCAGGAACATTGTTGCATATTGGTATTCAAGAAGGCGAATCGGCACCGGTTGATAGTGTTTTAGCTATTGTTGGTCCTGCTGGAACCGATGTTTCTGGTATTTTGTCTGGCGGATCAAAACCAAAAGCAAAAACCGAATCTAAAGAAGAAGCATCAAAAGATAAATCAGATAAAAAAGAATCAAACACAGAAAAAGAAACTACTGCAAAAACAGAAAGTTCATCATCTACAAATGATTCAAACAGGGTTTTTGCTTCGCCCTTGGCTAAAAAAATTGCTCAAGATAAAGGCATTAATCTTTCTGATGTTAAAGGATCGGGTGAAAACGGACGCATCGTGAAAAACGATGTTGAAAACTTTACTCCATCTGCTAAAACTGCAACAGCAGAAACTAAATCAGAAAAGAAAGCTCCAACGTCAACTTCAGCTCCAAAAGCAGTTCCTACGGGAGAAGTTTATGCAGAAGAAGTTAAAAACTCGCAAATGCGTAAAACCATTGCGCGTCGTTTGGGCGAATCTAAATTTACAGCGCCACATTATTATTTAACTATTGAAGTTAATATGGATAATGCAATGGAATCTCGTAAATTGATCAATTCATTGCCAGATACTAAAGTTTCGTTTAACGATATGGTTGTGAAAGCATGTGCCATGGCATTGAAAAAACATCCGCAGGTAAATTCGCAATGGACAGAAGCCGCTACCATTATTAATCATCATGTAAATGTTGGTGTAGCTGTAGCTGTTGAAGACGGATTGGTTGTGCCGGTTGTAAACCATACCGATTTGTTGAGTTTAACGCAAATTGGTGCAGCTGTTAAAGATTTGGCAGGAAAAGCACGTAGTAAAAAACTGCAGCCTAAAGAAATGGAAGGTTCTACTTTTACGGTTTCTAATTTAGGTATGTTTGGTATCGAAGAATTTACTTCGATCATCAACCAGCCAAATTCAGCTATTTTATCGGTAGGTGCAATTATTGAAAAACCTGTTGTTAAAAACGGACAAATTGTAGTGGGTAACACCATGAAAGTTACGTTGGCGTGCGACCACAGAACGGTTGACGGTGCTACAGGAGCGGAATTTTTACAAACATTGAAACATTTTATAGAAAATCCGGTTACAATGCTGGCTTAACCTAGAGAAAGTTATTTATGTAAACCCGTTTTGATTTTTCAGAACGGGTTTTTTTGTATTTTTGTTTAAAACGTAAAAAAATGAGAAAAATTCTTCTGTTTGCAGCTTTATCGTTGTCTTTAGTTGCTTGTAAATCTAATAAAAGTACAGATGTTTCAAACTATCAGGTAAAAGAAGCCGAAGTTAGTGCTATTTTAAAATATTTAGCTTCTGATGAATTGGAAGGTAGAGATTCAAACTCTAAAGGAATTGAAAAAGCAGCCAATTATCTTGAAGAAATTCTAAAAAAATCTAACGTTAAACCATATTTTTCTACTTATAAAGATACACTTTCTAACTATGATAATTCGTTTAATGTGGTTGGATATATTGAAGGAACGGATCCAAAACTGAAAAACGAATTTGTGATTTTAGGTGCACATTATGATCATATCGGAATTACAGAAAAAGGTTTTGAAGACGATTATATCAACAACGGTGCAAACGATAATGCTTCTGGAACCACCGTTTTAGCTGAAGTTGCAAAGTATTTAGGAAAAGTAAAAAACAACAAAAGAAGTATTTTGGTTGTGTTTTTCTCTGCCGAAGAAAAAGGTTTGTTAGGATCGAAACATTTGGCTAAAAAGTTAAAACAACAAAATATTAATGTTTACAGCATGTTGAATTTTGAAATGGTTGGTGTGCCAATGAATTACGATTTCAAACTATTTTTAACAGGATATACCAAATCAAACATGGCTGCGAAACTAAACGAATATGCTGGAAATACTTTTATTGGAATGTCTGAAGGAGCTGAAAAGTACAACTTATTTAAAGCGTCTGATAACTATCCTTTTTACGAAGAATTTAAAATTCCTGCACATACTGTTTCTGCCTTCGATTTTTCGAACTTTGATTTTTACCACCATCCAAAAGATGAATTTCAGGTAATGGATACAAAATTTATGACCACCATTACTCAAGAAATGCTCCCGGTTGTAACTAAAATGATTAACGCAGATACGAAAGAAATAAAAATGAATTAGGCAAGTTTAACCTTAAACAAATAAACAATTCAATAAAATAAATGAAAACCATAATAATAACAGGAACAAGTCGTGGAATAGGGGCAGAGTTGGTTAAACAATTCGCAGCCGAAGGGCATACTATTGTTTCACTTTCACGAAGCAGCAATCCTGAATTAGAAAACCTGCCAAATGTTTATTACAAATCGGTAGATTTAAGCAACGATGCTTCTGTATATGAATTTGCTGTTGCATTGAAAGATCAGTTTAAAAAAATCGATATTTTAATTCATAACGCAGGAAGCATCATTAACAAACCATTTGCCGAAATTTCGTCTGCCGATTTTGAATATGTTTACAAAGTAAACGTTTTTGGTGTTGCAGCGTTAACTAGGGCGGTTTTACCTTTAATGTCTAAAGGAAGTCATGTTGTTACCATTAGTAGTATGGGCGGTATTCAGGGCAGTTCTAAATTTCCCGGTTTGGCTGCGTACAGTTCAAGTAAAGGAGCCGTGATTACGTTGAGCGAATTATTAGCTGAAGAATATAAAGAACAAGGCGTTGCGTTTAATGTTTTGGCATTGGGTGCGGTACAAACAGAGATGCTTCAAGAGGCATTTCCAGGTTATCAGGCACCGATTTATCCAAACGAAATGGCGGTTTATATTAAAGACTTTGCCCTAAACGGAAATCGTTTTTTTAATGGGAAGGTTTTAGAAGTTTCATCAAGCACGCCTTAATTGAAAAACGTTTTAGCTACATATTTACCCGAAAATTCGGTCGATGCGGTTTTTGAATTGATCAAAACATACCACATTCATTTTAAAATTGTAAATGGACGGGTAACTCGTCATGGAGATTACCGAAAAAATCCCGATGGATCGCACCAAATCACAGTAAATGCTACGCTTAATAAGTATCGATTTTTAATGACAACCATACATGAAATTGCACATTTGGTGGCTTTTCAAAAATATGGTCGGTTTATAAAACCGCACGGGTTGGAGTGGAAACAAACTTTTCGCTTGTTAATGCTTCCCTTTATAAATCCGCAGGTTTTTCCGGCAGAAGTTGTTCCTTTTGTGGCAAATCATTTTAAAAATCCATCGGCAAGCAGCGATACCGATGCTATCTTATCAATGCAGCTAAAAAAATTCGATGCTCCTACAAATAAAGTTTTTGTCGATGAATTGCCTTTGGGAACCATCTTTAAAATTGAAAACGGGCGTGTGTTTAAGAAAGGAAAACTTCGCGTGAAATTATTTGAATGCACCGATATAAAAAATAACCAAGTATATTTGTTTAAACCTAATATGCAGGTAGAACTTTTGAATACCTAACAAATGAATAAAAACTATTATGCAATAATAATGGCAGGTGGCGTGGGATCGCGTTTTTGGCCTGTTAGCACCCCCGAATTTCCTAAACAGTTTCACGATATGTTGGGAACGGGTGAAACGTTGGTTCAAAAAACCTTTACACGTTTAAGTCAGCTTATCCCAAAAGAAAATATTTTAATTTTAACGAACGATAAATACAGCGATATTTTAAAAGAACAATTGCCCATGATTACCAATGAGCAAATTGTTTTAGAACCCGATATGCGCAACACGGCTCCGTGTATTTTGTATGCATCTATGAAAATTAAGAAGCAGAATCCAGATGCGGTGATGATTGTGGCTCCGTCTGATCATTGGATTGAAGATGAAGTACAATTTGTATCCAATTTACAGCGCGCGTTTGATAGCTGTGAATCTGATAATGTATTAATGACTTTAGGAATTATTCCAACATTTCCAAATACCGGTTACGGATACATCGAATACAATAAATTAGATTCACGTCAGATTAAAAAAGTGGTTCAGTTTCGAGAAAAACCGGATTATCAAACCGCAAAAACGTTTATACAACGTAGGAATTTTCTTTGGAACTCGGGAATTTTCGTTTGGAATGTTCGATCTATTTTAGCAGCTTTTGATAAGTTTCAACCCGAAATGTATCAATTGTTTCAAGCAGGATATTCAACATTCAATACCCAAGATGAAAAACAGTTTATTGCAGAAAATTATAGCAAGGCAGAAAATATTTCAATAGATTATGCTGTAATGGAAAAAGCAGACAACGTATTTATTTTACCCGCTACTTTTGATTGGAATGATTTGGGAACTTGGGGATCTTTGTACGATAAACTGCCTAAAGACGAATGTGACAATGCTATGGTTAATGGAAATTTGTTTGTAGAAAACGCAACAAATAACATTATTCGTACAAATCCTAATAAATTAGTAGTGATTGGTGGTTTAGATGATTTTATTATTGTTGATAAAGACGATGTGTTACTTATTTATCCAAAAAAGAAAGAGCAAGATATAAAACAAATCGTAGCGAAAATGAATACTAAAAAGTCGGATTAATTCCGGCTTTTTTATTGAATAATATCTTAAACATGATAAATATCATAGGTAATCATCATTATAACGCTATGATTGTTGTTTATTTTGATTATAACTTAATAAATTAATAATATATGATAGCTAAAATAAAAAAATAGTTTAAATTTATACCTAATTTTGTAAAGGAATCATTAAAAAATAGTATATGGAAGAAATTATTACTTCTATACAGAACTGGCAAGTTATAAGAAACCAGCCCGATCTGTTAATTGAATTATTTTCGCACAACTTGGGATTTGAACTAGATGTAAGTCAATTTCCTCCTAAAAAGCCTTTACATGCTTATGCAGCTATAAAAAATGGAGAATTTGGATTTTATGTAATTTCAGAGGTTAATGATATTGAATCTCCAGATGAAGTTTTAAGTTCAAATTGTTATTGGTGTCCTTGTGTAAACGCATTCACAAATCCGCAAGAGATACCACAAGCAGTTGCTATAAGTAGAGTGAATTCTTGGAGGAATAATTATAGAGAATGGATTAATGAAGTAGTAAACACTCCTTTTGGAATGTATGAAATCTTTTATATACCAACAGAAGGACTTAAACGTGAACGATATATGGCACTTTTTGCATTAAAAAATAATGATATTACACCTACTTCGCTAGAAGCCGATTTAGTTTTAGTAAACAATTCTGGTGTATGTTATGATACAATTCACGGTGAACCACCTTATAGGGATAAACCTAAATATTATATTTTAAATTTAATTTAAAGATTATGAAATTATTAAAATTAGCAATCTTATCGCTTTTCTTTGCGGTTATAGTAGCAGGCTGTAATACAGAACAGCATAATAATGATGAGGTAGAAAGTTCTAAACTACAAAAAGCAAACGGAGATTATACCTTAGAAGAAATTTTAATGGGTATGCGAACATGGGATACTATGCGTACAGTTAGTAAAGATCAATTATTACCTTTATTAGGTAGTGTAAACAGTTTTAATTTAGATGTATCAAAGTTTCCTCACGGTATCGCTCTAAATGCTTACGCTTGTATATTAGACGGACAATTAAAATTTGCAGTAATTTCTGAAAAGTATGATAATATTCAGTATAAAGATAGCTTAAGAAATTATTTATATGTTGTTAGTACATCATATACAGATATTCAAGCTTTGACTGAAAAAACTTATGAAAGTTATACTTTTTCATTACCTACACAATATATTGAAGCAGCCGATGCATTAAGTCGTATACAAAATTGGAATTCGGATTATGCTGCATGGGTAGCAAATACATCAATTATTTATCAAGGTTTTAATATACCTACTTATGGTTTACAACAGCAAAGTTATAAGGTTTATTTAGGATTAAAATCGTCAGAAAGTAATTCAATTGTTAAGGTAGCCGATTTAGTGTTAGATAATACAAACGGAATGTTTTACGATACTATTGCTCTTTACCCACCATTTCGTGACCGAACAAAACATTTTATTTTAGATTTACTGTAAAAATAATGAAAGATTACTATTTTATATATGACACTTTTAGTTATGTGAATGCTTTTATATTAATAATTTCAGGTGTTATAAGTTTAATAGTTTTAAAACGAAGTAATTGTAAAATAATTAAAATAGTAGCTTTTTATTTATTATTTTGTTGCTTTTTTGATGTTTTAAGTAGATCTGTTATTTTATTTTCAAAGTATATTCTACATGATTACGCTAACATCTTTTTGAGAATAACGTTTCGCTTAGGTGAGCTGATCATTATTGGCTGCTTAATAAATAAATATTGGCTAAAAAGTAAAATTGCGTGGGGATTAATGCTGCTTTGTGTTTTTTTCTTAATTTATGATTTATTTACTTATCAATCAAAAGGGATACTTAACTATGAAGCACATGCGCAAACTGCTTCTACTATTTTACTTATTGGATTAATTATAACTAATCTATTAAAACAACTTAATAGTTCTAAAGATTATGATGTAACACACCAAATGCTAAGTATGGTTTTTTTAGCATATTTCAGCATAAATTTAATATATACAGTTATTCAGAATTTTATTATTAATCAGTCATTTACTAATAAAAGTTTTGTTATATTTTATTCAAGTTATGCCCTGTTGCATATAATATACTATTTTGTACTTGCCTTTATATTATTAAAAAATAGAAACAAGGTTGTAGGTTATAACTAACTACTTATGGAAAAATGGCAAAATTCTGATACATTACTAGTTTGGGTAATTATTATAATTGGTGTAATGATTCTATTAGTAGGTACGCTAATCAGTGTTTTTTACATTTCTTATAAAAAGGTAGTTAAAGCAAAAGATGAGGAGCTTAAAATTAAGATGGATTATCAACGTTCATTGTTAAAAGTTACATTAGAGGCTCAAGAAAATGAGCGAAACAGAATTGCTGCAGATTTGCATGATAATATCATCAGTTCACTAACAGTTATACGTTTAAAGACTGCAATGGGATTGCAACAGCAAGAGCTAGATCATTTGTTAGGAGCAGCAATAGATGAATCGCGTAGAATTTCTCACGATTTAACGCCACCTCTTTACGAAGAAAAACCATTAGAGAACATATTATTAACTATATTAAAAAATTGGAAAAACTTTTACATTGTAAATCATATTTTAGATGTGCGTACTCATTTAACTGTAAATAACGATGTTAAATTACAGCTAGTGCGTATTTTACAAGAAGTGCTTAATAATATTCATAAACATGCCGAAGCTACACAAATGAATATGACACTGCGCATTACACAAAAAAACATAGTTTTATTAGTTGCAGATAATGGTGTTGGCTTTAATAACCTTAACGTTAAAAATGGTATTGGGTTACAAAATATTGCACTGCGAACAGAAAATTTAAATGCAGTTTATAAATATAAAAGTTTAAAGGATAAAGGAACACGTTTTATTTTTATTTCAAGAAATGGAATCAATTAAATTAGCACTAGTAGATGATGATTACTTAATAGTAACATTATTAAAAAGTTTTTTTAACCAAAATCATTCAACAAAAGTGGTATATGATACAACGGATGGATACGAATTATTTAACTTTTTAGAAAAAAATCAATCAGATGTAGTTGATATTTTATTGCTAGACTTAAAAATGAAAACAATAGATGGATTAGAAGTACTTAAAAATGTAAAAACTACCAATCCTGATCTAAAAGTTATAGTAATATCATCTCATTACCAAGACAGTTCAATTGGTTTTATGACTAAAGAAGGTGTCGCTGGATTTTTACCAAAAGGAATGTCACCGTTTGAGTTGCTTGAGATTATAAAACATGTTCATAAAAACGGATTTTATCTTAATAAAGATCAAATGGAGATTTTACGTGAACAAATATCTTCCAAAGTATCAAAACCTCTTATAGGTTCCGATGATTTACTTACAGAACGCGAAAATGAAATTATTAAATTATTATGCCAGCAGAAAACAGCTAAAGAAATTGGTGAACTTCTATTTATAACTCAACGAACTGTAGAGGGGCATAAGAACAATCTTTTTAGTAAAATAGGTGTTCGAAATGTGGCCGGATTAATAGTTTATGCGCTCCAAAAGCACATTGTTACGCTAGAGGAGCTTTCATTGAATTAGTAAAATTAATAAAGCAGGTATTTTTACCTGTTTTTTTATTTCAGGTAATTTCTACCTTAAAGTATTGGCTTTTTTTTAACATTTTTGTTAATGAACCAAAAAGCTATTACATAAATTAATACTCAACTAAATTAACATGCATAGGTTGGGTTTTGTACTTATAATTTTCAGAATATTTTCTGTAATAGTATTTATTTAATTGCATTTATATGGCTTTTAGGTTTAAATTTTAAAACACTAAAAAAACATAAATATGGCTAAAAAATTACAAGTTTACATGATAATCAACAATCCTATTTATTCTGAAGGTATTGAGAATTTAATGGTTAATAAAATTTCAGCTGACGCAAATATTATAAGGAAAGAAAATTTAAAGACACTCATAAAAGAAAGAGAATTAGACATAAATACAAGCGAAATTTTAATTTATGATGTAGTTAAATTTACAAATAAAGACTTTAATTATCTTTTACAATTAACTTCATTAAATCCAAAATTTAAAATTTTAATAATAACATCAAACATTTGTATAAGCGATGTAAAGTTGTTGTTTGAAATTGGGGTAATGGGGGTTATTAAAAACAATACATTATCTGATCAGTTTGTTGAGTTTGTGAAGAAGATTTTAGATGGCACTAAAATACTATCAAAAGAATATTGGGACTTAATTGTAGAATACTTTTTTCATTCTGTAGAAAATGCCAATTTAGTAAAAGATAAGTGTGATAATATAGAAACAGAGATGATGTTGTACGATGAGCTTACAAACCGTGAAAAAGAGATACTAGGTTATATATGCGATGGTAAAAGCACCCGTGAAATTTCTGAGAATTTGTTTATAAGCTTACACACTGTTGAAACGCATCGTAGAAAAATACTTACCAAATTAGGAGTTAAAAATACGGCTTCAATGGTTAAGGTTGCTATTAAAACCAAGTTGTACGCATTGTAAAAAAAATATAAATCAAAAAAACCGCTAAAAAGCGGTTTTTTTTTGCCCAAATATTAATACAATGTTACTTATAATCTATCATTTCTGCATTCGAAATTATTAAATCTCTTACATCGTCATCGTTTAAATTAATTTTATAAATGTTCTTTTGCGAAATCATATCGTTAGATGTACTAGTAAAAATAATTTCTGAACTATTTGGTGAAAATATTGGATCTATATCTACCGATCCCATTGGTTTTAAACTTATAAAAGAAATGTCTTTATGTGTATTATTTGTAAAATCGTACATGAAAATTCTTGTGTCAAGTTGGCGATACTGCCAATCTTCGTTTTCTGATACATCATGTGTATAAAGCAATTTTGTTCCCGTACTATCAAAATCTAATCCGCCTACAGCTCCAGCTTTTCCTTGAAAGATAGTATGTAACAAATTACCATTTGCATCTAAAATAATTATTTTTGCTTTGTATCCGTTTAAATTATTTGTAGTAATGGCAATTTTAGTTCCGTCATTACTCCATGCACAACGCGATATAAAATGTCCGTCTGCGGTTTGGTAAATTTGCGTTTGCCCGGTTCCATCACTATTAATTTTATATAATTTATCGAAACTTGGATAGATAAATTGGCTACCGTCTGTTTTCCAAGCGTACGATAATTGGTCACTTTTAAAACCATTAATTGGAGTTTGACTTATTTTTTTCTCATTTTGTCCATCTAAACCAGACGTAAATAAATGTGTTTGCCCGTTGTAAGTTTGTAAATAAGCCAATTTATTAGCTGTGTTGTTTTTGCGGGGTCTCCAGGTTGTGTTGCTTAGCGGTGTTATGGTAATTACTTCATCTAAATTGGTTGCCATAATGTTATAATTCCCTAAGCCCTTACTAACAAAATGATAGCGGTATTCTGGATTTTGACGTACTGTAAATTGAAAAGCTTCACTGTAAACATCTGCATTTATACTGTCTGATGCTATAATTTGCCAAGTATAAGTTGTACCAAAATCTAAATGCGTCATTGCAATTTTTTTGGTTTTAATGTTAGGAATTTCAACTCGGTTATTGGTTTTGTTATTAATGAAGATTAGCTTATATAAAAGTTCATCTTTATCAATATCAGTAGCATCCCATTCTAACTCTACATTATTTACAAGATTGGTAGATAAGTTTTTAGGTGCAATTAGTACAGGAACAGTTGGTGGAGAGTTTAATGATTCGTCTGTAATCATTTCAAAAACAATCTGTACTTTTTGTTCATATTCGCTAATAGTTATTGCTTGGTATTCTGTTACATAACCTTTAAGTTCTGCACGTACAGAAAAATCTCCCAAAGGAAGTGTGCCTAAAATTTCAAAATTACCCTTTTCATCAGTAAAAACCGTTGTAGTTGCAGGGGTTGTTGTAATTTTAACATTGGCTAATGGCTCATTTGTTGCTTCTAAACGCACACTTCCTGTTAAAGTCCCTTTTGCGTTACCATCTATAACATCTTCGCTACAGCTAATAAAAATAAGTGAGAGAAAAGTTATTATTAAAAAGTATATTGATTTCATTTTTTATAAGATATATTGTTGTTATTTACCTAGATATATTTGTATACCTATGCCATATTGTAAAAAGTGATCGTTTCTTTTGCCAGATATCATATCGTCCCAATCATCGTTAAAGCCCATGTGGTATTTGCCAAAACCCCTAATGCCAACTTGTTTAGATACTAAGTATTCCAAACCAACACCCACTTGCGACTTAAATTGCATTTTTTTAAGAGGGGTTTCCATATCTCTCATAGAACCTACACCGGCAGAAAAATAAGGGGTGAAATTGTTAAAAGGTAACATAAGATATTCTAAATTAACCTCGCCTGATGTAAATTGTGATTTAAAGTATCTTTCGGATCCTAAATTTTGATATCCGTATGATAATTCAAGATTAAAATAGTCTGAAAAAAGATATTTAAAATTACCTGTTGCACCAGTGTGGGTTGCAATATCAGGGTAATCACCTTTTAAAGAATTTAATGTAAAGCTACCGCCAATAGCATAACGTGAACGTCTGTTAGTGTCCCAATCTCCTTTACCTGCAACTCTTTTATTGCTTTCTATAATTTCTTGATTGTATTCTTTCATTAAAAGGTCTACTTTGGCTTTTTCTTCATTTTTGGTAGCCCAAACGTCGTCTTTAATACCCTCTAAAATCATTAAATATACGGCTTTGTTTATAGCCTCGGTAACTGCCATTTGTACAGGTTCGTTGTTGGTGATACCTACTTCGGCTTCCATTAAACGCTCTACATCAACATATCTAAACATACTAGCGTTAATAGATTGTGAAAGTATGGTTTTAGACGTGTAAACGGTTTTTAATATTTTACCGGAACTTGTTGATACTGCTCTTAAATACACTGTTATACGATCTTGTCTGTATTCGCTAGATCCGCCAATGCCAAAATATCGGGCACCTGCACCACCGGTTAATATATTGGTGTCGTAAGATATTACCCCACCTTCTAATAGAATTCCTGCAAAAAGCAGAGGAGGTAGGTTGTCTGTGCTTTGTCCGTTAGAATATTCTTGACGGGTAGTTCTAATTATTTGTCTTTCGTTTAGTAAGTTTCCAATGTTTTCGCGTTCTATTGGTGCAAACCATTTACTGTCTTCTAACGATTTTATTAAAATTGTAGTTAAGCCTTGGGGTACAGCTGTACTCCAGTTGGCACCTACGTTACTAGCTTTGTATTGTCCGGTTTGATCGCGGAATTTATATACTCCTACAACAATAGGTTCTTGTGGTTTTGGTAATTTTTTAAAATCTTTTTCGGTTGGCGTTACTTCACCAATAACGGAACTTGCTTCTATTCCGGCAGGCGGTGTAAAAAAAACACCACAGCTTTGCAGAGTAACTAAAGATATTAAAACAAGCAAACGATTTGTTTTAAATAATTTCATGTGTGATTAAGATACTTGTTTACAGAATAATTTCAGTTGTTTCGCCGGTTTTGTTATCTATAATTCTTATAACGGTTCCGGTTCTGGTTTCATCAATAGATATAATTAAATCGCCAATTTCAAAAGTTCCTTCTTCTAAATTTTCTAAATTTTCGTTATCATCAAAAAGACCTCTTGAAAGTTGCGATAAAATCTGCCTTTTAACGGTTTCAGAGAAATTATCTAGTAAACTACTGTTTGATGATCTTTGGTTGTCATCAAATTTATTTTGTGCATTTGCAGATGCTAATAAACCACTGTAATTTAGCGGATTTCCGCCAAAGTTTGGGTTTACTGGTGTATATACTAATTGTTGTGCATAACTTATTTTGCCTGCGAACAATAATAAAATTATAGTAGGTAATATTGTTTTCATGTGATTAATTGTTTAATATGTAAATTCATTTTTTAATTTTCCCCTATGGCTTGCATAATTAATTAATCGCTGAAAAGTAGTTGCCACTTGTTCTTTAATAAATTCTTCATCTGGATTTGTAAAAAATTCGTGAATAAGGTCTTGGTCTACTTTTACTTGTATTATGCTTGATAATCCCCTGTATGGTAATTCGCTTACATTAATAATAAAATCGAATTTGGTAGGGTATAGGTTATAGGTTGAATAAAAAAAATCGTAATAGTCTTTGCCCATTTTTGTTTTAGAATCATCGGTAACAATTCCTTTCATAACGGTTAACGAAGATTCATTAATCGGTCTTAACTCTTTAGTAGTAATTTGTATAGAATCTTTAGTTATTAACCGGTTTTGAACTTCGTCGCGAATAAATATAATCGCAGTTATTTTTTGTTTTTCTGTTTGATTAATGGTAGTTGTTGAAAGGCTTTCAATTTGATTAGGCTCTAACGTAAACTTTCCTTTTTGTTGATTAACAGATAAGTTTTTGTTCTCATCTGTTTTTTTTATAAGTAATAAATAATCTAATTCATAATGATACCCGCCGTTGTTTTGAACTGTTGGTCTAAAAGTTAAGGTGTTTTCAGATTGTACTACCTCAATTCTTGCAACAATTAAACTATCTCTGTTTTCTTGTGCAAAACAAAAGTTAACAAACATGCTACAAAAAGCGAATATTAATATTAATCTGCTCATTAGTAATTTCTTATTATTACGCTACGGTCATTACCTTGTACGTTTATACTCATGTTTTCCATAATGCTGTTATTACCGTAAATTTCAATGTAATTATTAGCACCTTCCATGTTTACGTTAAGGTTAGATGGCTGTAGTTTCGATGTTTCGTTATAATACAATAACTGATGATTACCAATTTGGTTAACCTGCATCTGTTGACTTTCAATAGTTGCTAAGTTATAATCACCAATTTGCACCACCTGTGTACCATCTACTCTGTTTAATTCGGTAAGAATTAAAGCCTCCGGATGTATTTTTTGTAATTCTTTTTTATCATTTAAAAAAGATGCTTGACTTGTTTGCGCACTTAAAGTAAATACGCAGAAAAATGTAAAAAGTAATGTTGCAGTATTTTTCATAAAGAATGCTTTAAATGCTGTTAGTTTTATTTTAAAAAAAAAACTGCCTTAATAAAATTCATATAATCACACAGAAATTTATTAAGAACAGCTTTTTTAACAATTAAACAATAATATCTTTGAAAAGGATATTAGTTAGATTGTGTTACAGTAAGTGTGTTGTCATTACCAAATTGCGCCCCTACATGGAAATTATCTGCTCCAGTTTGGTTAATAGTAGCTCTATTGTAAATGCCTGCCTGTAAATTCATAGAAGAGTTGTCGCTTCCGTTTTGAGTTAAAGCAGTTTGGTTACGTTCGCCAGATTGCCACGCAATTCCCATGTTTGAGTCACCATCTTGATTAAAGACTCCGTAATTACGGTCGCCATCTTGCATAACGTATGCTTGATTTTCACCAGCACCATATTGACTCGTGTATGCGTAATTGTGATCCCCAATCTGAGTTATGTTAGAAATATTAGAATCACCATTTGCTTGATGTGTAAAAGCCTGATTAGAATCACCTTCTTGTAATACCTTTGCATCATTAATATTGCCATATTGAGTGATAGTTACTTGATTTAAATCTCCTATTTGATCTACATCAGCTTTGTTATTATCAAAGGTTTGTGTTAATGTAGTTCTATTACTGTTACCCATTCTATAACCTTCTGATCTATTGTCATCTCCTGTTTGAGTTATACTTACAATATTTCCACTTCCGTTAGTATACTCAGTTGAAAAATTGTCGTTCCCAACCTGACCGATAGTTAATTGATTTAAGCTACCAGATTGTTGACTATAAATTTTGTTATCATCACCACTTTGAGTTATTAATGCATCATGACCATTACCACCTTGTCTAACACGTGCGAAATTGTCATCACCACTTTGAGAAGTTTCTGCATTATGATTTCCCACACCATATTGAGATACAATCAGTTCGTTGTTGGTTCCGCTTTGTGTCGCATTAGAAGTGTTTGAATTTGAGCTGCTTGGAGAAACGCCTCGTCTAGCTTGTGTAATAGTAGCCTCGTTTCCAATCCCATCTTGTGATAAATTTGAAATGTTATTTGCACCCCATTGGTCCACAGTTGCTTCGTTGGAATCTCCTGTTTGTAGTATAGCGCTAGTGTTTTCGTTTCCTTCTTGTGTCGTCATTCCGATATTCTCATTACCAAATTGGATAGCTCCACTCACGTTTCCCTCACCTGTTTGCGAAACAGTAGATTTGTTTTCATTACCCCATTGTAATAGGTAATTTTCATTTGAATCACCCGCTTGGGTTGTTGTTGCGATGTTATCATTACCCACTTGAGCAGAATAATCGCGATTGTCTTGTGCCATTGCCGAAGCTGTTGCTAAAAACGCTACTGCTGCACTTAGTACTAATTTTTTCATGATGTAAATAATTAAATGTTAGTACTTCAAAAGTATTACGTTTATTAAAGCAGCACAATCACTGGTTTTCGGTATTTTAACAGAATACTCATAAACCATGATATTTTAATAGAATTTCAAAAAGCATATTAATGTGCTATAAAAACACTGTAGTATTAATTCTACATTTATTCAGGAAATCATTCTACATGATACTATTTTCATCTGTTGTATTTTTGAATTGTTGAAGCAGTAGAATAAACATAAAAAACATTGGGCAATAGTTTTTTATGTATTACTGAAGAGATTTAGGGAATTGAAAGAAAAGAATGGTTATTGTTGTTAGTAGTAAAAAACGGGAAATGAAAATTTTCCGTTTTTTCTTTTTTAGGAATCTATATAAATAGCGCTTTTTAAGATGAGGTTATATGTAACCATTAAAATAACCAGTAAAATTCTTCCCTTGCAATTATTTTTGGTTCTGTAATTCGCTAAAAATTGCTTTTAGGTAGTTTTTATTTTCGTTAGAAAAAGGCAAAGTAGCTTCGTTAATTAAATCGCGTAAATGAAGCTGATTTATTTTTTGTTGATCTTCTTCTAAAATAACAGCATCGGGATAATTTTCGTGCAACAATTTATCAAGCTGGTACAGTGCTTTGGTGTGTATACGGTTGTTGCTGTTATATTCAAAAAGCAGCGTACTGTAAATATAATCGTAATCTATAAATTCTTGTTGAATGTTTTGCAGGTTCAATGGCACTACAGAATCATCAACATCAAAAGACTGTCGGGTTGCCACATTTACATTTCCAATGTTGTTAATTTGGTTTTTGTTTTTGCTGTGTAATGTTTTTAAAGCATCGTTATACTTTTGCTTTGTCCATTCACTGCTTCTTACTTTTTGGCGGTAACCTTTAACCAATTCTTCAAACCCTAGTTTTATCAAATCTTTTTCGATACTGCTTTTAAAAAACGAAAACATATTTATCAATTTAAATCGAACAAAAAATCGAGAAAAAATCCCGATTATTTTTTACCTGTATGAAAACGACGAATTTCTTTTAGTAATTCAGACGAATAAACAAAGTCAACGATATCCTCATGATCGGTTACCATGATTTCTTTATTGGTACCTTCCCAAACCAGCTTGCCGTCTTTCAAGAAAACAATGTGTTCGCCAATTTGTAAAACCGAGTTCATATCGTGGGTATTAATTACCGTTGTAATGTTGTATTCGTGGGTAATCTCCTGAATAAGTTCGTCGATTACAATTGCTGTTTTAGGATCTAAACCCGAGTTTGGTTCGTCACAAAACAAGTATTTTGGGTTATTAACAATAGCGCGTGCAATAGCCACACGTTTTTGCATACCACCCGAAATTTCAGAAGGCATTTTTTTATTAGCATCAATAAGCTCTACACGGTCAATTACTTCTTGTACACGATCTCTAATTTCAGCATTGGTTTTTTTAGTGAACATTTTTAAAGGAAAACCAATGTTTTCTTCAACAGTCATAGAATCAAACAAAGCACTTCCTTGAAAAACCATCCCCATTTCTGTTCTAAGATTTCTTTTTTCATTAGGATCTAACGTAGAAAAATCTCTACCGTCAAACAAAATCTGTCCACTGTCTGGTAAGTGCACACCTAACAATGTTTTAAGCATAACGGTTTTTCCGGAACCCGACTGACCAATAATTAAATTAGTTTTTCCGGCTTCGTACGTGGTGGTAATCCCTTTTAAAACCTCTTTTTCATCAAAAGATTTTTTTAAGTCTTTTACTTCTATCATTAGGTTAATAACATTTGGGTTAAGATATAGTTACAGATAATAATGGAAATCGATGTCCAAACGAATGCTTTGGTTGATGCTTTACCAACTTCTAATGCGCCGCCTTCCATATAATATCCGTAGAACGACGGTACTGTGGCTAAGATAAATCCAAAAACGGCTGTTTTTATAAAAGCATATACTATGTGAAACGGCGTAAAATCGTCTTGCAAACCTTTTACAAATTCTTCGGGAGCTAAATAACCACCTAAAGATCCTGCAATATATCCTCCAAAAATACCAATAAACATACTTAAAGCAATTACAAAAGGGTAGGTTATAGAGGCGATTAGTTTAGGGAAAACTAGGTAGTTTAACGGGTTAATACCCATAACTTCTAAGGCATCAATTTGCTCGGTAACTCGCATGGTTCCTATACTCGATGTAATATAAGAACCCATTCTACCTGCCATGATAATTGATACAAACGTAGGTGAAAACTCTAAAATAATTGACTGCCTAGCCGTAAAACCAATTAAATATTTAGGAATGATAGGGTTGTTTAAGTTTAAGGCGGTTTGTATGGTTACAACCGCGCCAATGAAAAACGATAAAAAGGCTACAATTCCTAAAGAACCAATAATTAACTCATCGATTTCTTTAAAAATAAGATTTTTCATTATGCGCCATTTTGTTGGTCTACGAAAAATTTCGCCCAGCATGATGAAATATTTCCCAATGTTAGCTAACATTTTAATCATAACACTATTTTAGTCTGCTAATTTACCAAATAAAATTATATTTTAGTTTAGTAAAATTAAAAGATATCGTTTTAAAAAATGTATTTTTGGTTGCTTATAAAGGCATTTATTTATGAAGCAAATTTCTGTAATTGTCCCGGTTTACAACGAAGAATTAAGTATTGAAACCTTTTTTAACGCGTTTTTAAAGTTTACAGAAACTTTAGTTAAAACAGAATATACTGCTAGCGTTTTATTTGTTGATGATGGAAGTAAAGATAAAACAGCGGCCATTTTAAACAAATTGATTAAAGAAAATGTAAACTGTAAAGCATTAGTTTTTTCAAGAAATTTTGGAAAAGAAGCCGCTTTATTTGCTGGTTTGGAACATGCTGTAGGCGATTTAATGATTCCTATGGATGTTGATTTGCAGGATCCTTTTGAATTGATTTTTGAAATGATTAAAGCCTACGAAACTGGAGCCGATGTTGTTTTGGCAAGAAGAACCAACAGAGGAACCGATACCGTTGTAAAAAGATTTTCGGCACAATGGTTTTACAGATTGAACAATAAAATGTCGACCTTAAAACTAGAAGAAAACGTAGGAGATTTTAGATTAATGACCCGCCAAGTTGTAAATGAAATTGTGAGTTTACAGGAAAATCAACTATTCATGAAAGGATTAATGAGCTGGGTTGGTTTTGAAACGGTTGTAGTTGATTATACACGTCCAAGCCGTAAAGAAGGAAAAACCAAGTTCAACTACATTAAATTATGGAATTTAGCAGTACAAGGAATCACGTCTTTTTCTACTTTGCCCTTAAAAGTTTGGACATATTTTGGAAGTGTCATTGCTTTTATATCTTTTTTATACGGATTAAAAATCATCATTGAAAAACTATTCTTTGGGATAAACGCATCGGGATACGCGTCGTTAATGGTTGCTATCCTATTTTTTGGCGGAGTTCAACTCATCGGGATCGGAGTTTTAGGCGAATATTTAGGCAGAACCTATTTAGAAAGCAAACGCAGACCACGTTATATTATAAAACATAAATTAATTAATAAAGTAAATAATGTTTGAGAATTCATTTTTATTAAAAAATTATTACCGTATTGTAGATAAAATCAATAACAATAAAACTTTTATTTTCTTAATAGGTATAGTTTCAATAATATATATTCTACCTATACTTTTAGCAAATACATATTATGTAGATGATTTAAACCGTACGGTTGAGGGTTATGATTGGGAGCATGATGGTAGGTTTAGTAGCTCATTCATTATGCACTTATTGTCTTTTCAAAGTGAGATTGTTTATAGTTTATTTCCTTTTTCAAATATTTCAAGTGTATTAATTTTATCACTTTCAGGTTTTATTTTATGTTATGCAATTGGTGTTCGTAATAAAACTCAGTTGTTTATAGGGAGTTTAATTTTAACAACTTGTCCGTTTATCCTAGAAATTTTAGTTTATAGATTTGATTGTATCCCTATTAGTTTATCATTTCTATGTGTTGTATTGCCTTTTTTGTTTTATAAAAACAAAAAAATATTTTTTATAACATCTTTATTAGGGGTGCTTTTAAGTTTAAGTTTTTATCAAACAACAGCGCTTTCTTATTGTATTGTATTATGTTTTTTTCTTATTAAAGATATTTGGAATAATGAATTTAGAAATGTAATTATAAATGGTGTTTTATCGTTTATATCATTTATTTTAGGTTTTTTAAGTTATCAAACTTTAGTTAAAATTCTAAAGCTAGAATTGTTGAAAGACGATAGAGGAAGTTTTGTTTTTAAAGATGAAAATTTAAAACAGGTATTTAAAGATCGTTATGTGGGATTACAAGAGCTTGTTGGTACATTAACTAATTCATCATATAGATATACCCTTTATTGTTTGCTTACTTTTTCGGCTATTGGGCTATTAATTTATTTGAAAACTAATGTTAAAAAATATTTTAATAATATTTTAATATTTAAAGTAGTTGCTGTCTCGATTTTGTCTATGCTAATAATAATATTTGCTGCTGGTATAAATATGGTGGTTTATGAACCGCGATGGGTGCCAAGGGGAATGATTGGCTGGGGATTTGCTATATATGCTTTTTACTTTTTAATAATTATTAATAAAGAAACTTTTTTTAAGAACGTGCTTTTAGTGACAGCGTTTACACCAATGATTTATTATTCTTTTATTATTTCTTCTCAGCTAGGAATGTATTTAAAAAACCAAGATGAATTCTCAGACTTTATTATAAATTTAGTATCTCCCAAGCTTGTAGATTATGAGCGTGTAAAGGTTACAGAGCATCAGCGTATAAAGTTAGTAATAAAAGGTACTATTAAAAGGGCTCACCGTAATAACACGGTAAACGACAAAACAATGCCTTTCATTAATAAATTAGCACCAGTTTATGAAAATAACGGCTGGGGTTGGGGAATTATAAGAATGAATAAATTTAATAATATTGCAAGTGAATATATAGGAGGTGAAAAACGTGAGCAGATTCTCAAAAACATCGATGATTACCCAGTTATAGACAGAAATATTTACTATACTTTACGATTAAAGAATGATATTGCTATTATAGATTTTGATAATGAATAGTTTTTTAAATTAAAAGAACTTCTCTCTCATTTTTTTCCAACGGTATTTTCTAATGAATTTAGCTTGTTGGGTTGACACCAATAACGGAGTTTGATTGCTTTTCGCTTTAAAAAATCCTTTTAAATAATCAATAAACAACAAAGGTTTTTGTTTGCGTAAAGCTAATTTTAAGCTGGCAATTGTAGTAATTAATAAACCATATCCCAAGGTGTAAAAGGCTTCGCCTTGCTTGTATCGCGCCGATTGATCGTAGGTAGCGCCGGTTGGCTTTAAATGTTTCACTTTTAAATCTTCTAAAGTAATAATCTGCCAGTTGTAAAAACGGCACAACAATTCGTCAACCGTATCCCAACCCATAGCAGGTTTTAAACCGCCAATTTCTAAAAAACAATCTTTTCGGTAGGCTTTAAAAGCTCCGCGAATATGATCTTTATCGGTTAAACTTTCTAAAACCCATTCGTTGTTTTTCTCGATATACGCAAAACCGCCAACCATTCCAATTCGACTGTTTTTGTTGAAAGTTTCAATAATTCGTTCAAAATAATTATTAGGAAGAATCAAATCACCATCTAACTTCACAATAATATCAAACGAATCATCTAATGTTTCAAAACCTTTGTAAAACGCTCGAATAACCTTGCTTCCGGGTAAATGTTTGTTTTCAGATGCATTAAAAACCTGAGAAATATTCGCGTGTTTTTTTTCAAAATCGGCAATAATATCAGCAGTGCTATCGGTAGAATTATCGTTTACCACCACAATTTTATCGGGTACAACGGTTTGCTGCACCAACGAATTCAATGTTTGGGCAATAAAAGCTTCTTCGTTATAAGTAGGTATTACGCAATACACCTTCATACTAAATCTTTTCTGCCAAAATCATATAATAACGCGGAGTGAACTTTCGCAACAATGGACGTATCCCGATTTTATTCACAGCATGCGCCCATTTTTTTCGAGCCTTGATTTTGTAGCCGCATTTTTCAAGCAACCAATCCAACTGCCAGTCTTCAAACTCGTGATAATGTCTGTCCCAAACATCTGTTTTACTGCGATACGCCGGCGAAAACCACAAACGCAACGGAACCGAAATAACAATTTTCTTAGCCTTACAGTTTTTTAAAACGGTATATGGATTCAACAAATGTTCAAAAATTTCAAAAGCAGTCAGTACATCGTAATCTGTTTGTTGCAATGCTTCCTGGTTTTCATCTAAATCTTCTCCGGTGGTATTTTGTACGGTAAATCCTTCCTCTTTCATCAATACAGACAGCGGATTTTCTACACCTAAATCTAAAATTTTTGCATCTTTAGAAATGTGTCCCTGTAAAAAATCCATGGTAATTTTAAAGCGTTCTTTCGGATAGGTTTTTTCGTACATAATAGAAAATTGTAATTGGTAAAAGTAATTAAAATCAATTTAAAGATTAACGATTATATTTGTAAAAAATGTAGAATGGATACCAAGTTTTCTAGCAAACAGGCTTTGTGGTTTACGCTGATAAATTATTTCGGCGTGCTAATTGGCACGGTGTCCACGCTATTTATTTATCCCAACGATAAAGATTTGCTGGGTATTATTCGTTTTATCGATGGTTTTGCACAGATTCTTTATCCAATTATGGTTTTGGGTGCATCAACCGCTTTATTAAATTTTCAACCCAAACTGAACGATTTATTACAACGAAAATTATTTTCGTACAGCATGATTTCTGTTGTTTGGATGGTATTTTTCTGTGCCATTGGTGTATCGCTAGTGTACGTTATCGATGACTTTTTTTTTAGAGAGTTAAAAAACAAACAATATTTTATTTACGGTTTTTTTATAGCTATTTGCCTAGCGTATATTGATGTTTTTAAACGACAAGCAACTAACTTACAGAAATTGGCAATACCCGCTTTTTTCGAGAAAATTATCCCTAAAATTACATTACCACTCGTTTTTTTATTGATAATATACGGCTATGTTAGTGAAATAGTTGGTTTTTCATGGTATGTGGTATCGTTTGCAGTTATGTTGATCGCCATTGGTTTTTATCTTTTTAAATATTTTAAGCCGGTATATACTTTAAACTACAAAGATCTGTTTCAAGAAATCCCCAAAAAACAATACTACCAATACAGCCTGTACGCTTTTTCGGCAAGTTTAGGATCTTTTTTTGCGTTTAGAATAGATTCTATTATGATTCCGCAATTCCTATCAAATACAGCCAACGGAGATTTTAATATTGGGGTAAATTTGGCAAATGCCTTAATGATTCCTGCAGCCGGAGTGTTTGCCTTGTACAGTCCGCTAATCTCAGAATCTTTAAAGAAAAACGATTTGTCGGTTTTAAAAATAAAGTATGCCGATGTAGCTAAGAACCTTTTTTTTATAGGGATTCTACTATACGGCTGTGTGCTTTTGGGTATGAAAGGTTTTTTTGAAATTCTACCAACTTCCGATAAATTAGTGCCTGTTTTACCAGTATTATACATTTTAGGAGGAAATGTACTACTGAACATGGCAACCGGTTTTAATACCGAAATCATTGCCTATTCAAAATTTTACCGCTTTAATTTAATAGCTATAGTAGTACTTGCTGTTTTAAATGTTGGCTTAAACTATTACGTTTTAACACAGACTAATTACGGAATTATTGGCGTTGCATGGGCTTCGTTTTTTGCCATGCTGGTTTTTAACCTTACCAAGTTGTGGTTCATTTACCGCAAATTTAATATCCTCCCAATAAATGCCAATTATCTAAAAACCATTGCAAGCAGTTTGGTTTTGCTAGCAATTTCTTTTGCTTTGCCTTTAAGCGTTTTTGGAATGTTCGATTTTATCATTCGCTGCGGTTTCTTCGCAGGGATCTTTATGTTGTTGATTTACAAATCGGGATGGGTACAGGAATTTAACAACAACCTAGAGAAAGTGATCAAGTTGCTTTTAAGAAAGTAAACAACCAAAATAAACTTTGGGGGTAATATAAAATCTTCTAAAATAAAAATGCCCTGAAGATAGTCTAGCCACTAAATATTTTCACAACGTTGGTTCATTGTAGCAACCCAATTATTTAGTTGTAATCCAATACTGTAAACCTTAAAATTTTTCTGCCTGTAATTTTAATACTGCCGAATTACAAAATATTCATTATCTTCGTTTAAACTTTAGGGGTGTCTATAAGTAATTATAGACTGAGATTTTACCCTTTGAACCTGATCTGGATCATACCAGCGTAGGGAAAAGTAGTCTGTCTTGCGTATGTGCTATTCTGCACATTTGTGGACATTCCTAAAGTTTTTAATCATTAAAATTTAGGAATGGAACTCACAATCAATCACCAAAAAAAGTTTTTTGAAAACCCACCGGCATCGCTGGAACAATTGCTCTTGTCCGAAAATCTTAAGAAGGAAAAAGGTATTGCCGTTGCTCTCAACAATCAGGTTGTTCCTCAAAAACACTGGGGCTCTACTCAACTACAATCTAACGACACAATATTGATCATCACTGCCACGCAAGGCGGATAAATCTTATATACTATGAACGAGCAAACTGTTTCAACAGCACCTTTTCCCAATTCCAAGAAAGTGTACATCGACGGAAAATTACATCCGATCAAAGTCGCTATGAGGGAAATCACATTAAGTCCCACCAAATTGAGCAATGGCAAAATCGAAATCAATCCGCCCATTACCATTTACGATACATCTGGAGCATACACCGATGAAAATATCGAAATTGATATTCGTAAAGGTCTGGATAGAATTCGGGAGCAATGGATTTTGGATCGACACGATGTGCAAATACTGGAAGGTATCACCTCCGAATATGGTAAAGAGCGATTAGCTGATAAAAAGCTGGACGAACTCCGTTTTGAATACAGTCACAAACCAAAAGTGGCAAAGAGCGGTAAAAATGTTACCCAGTTGTATTACGCCAAGCAGGGCATGATCACACCTGAGATGGAATACATTGCTATTCGCGAAAATCAGCGTATCGAGCAATTACAGGGCGCCACCAAAGGTATGGATCACCAGCATCTGGGCAATAGTTTTGGAGCAAATACACCTGTTTCTAAAATTACACCCGAATTTGTTCGTGACGAAATTGCTGCCGGACGTGCAATTATTCCCAACAACATCAATCATCCCGAAAGCGAACCAATGATTATAGGGCGAAATTTTTTGGTGAAGATCAATGCCAACATCGGTAACAGTGCCGTTACATCCAGTATCGAAGAAGAGGTAGAAAAAGCGGTCTGGGCTTGCCGTTGGGGAGCCGATACCATTATGGATTTATCTACTGGAAAAAACATCCATGAAACCAGAGAATGGATTATCCGTAATTCACCTGTGCCAATTGGAACCGTGCCTATTTATCAGGCTTTGGAAAAAGTGAAAGGCATCGCCGAAGATTTAACTTGGGAAATATTCAGAGATACGTTGATCGAACAGGCAGAGCAAGGTGTGTCGTACTTTACAATTCATGCAGGGGTCTTGTTACGATATATTCACCTGACAGCAAATCGGGTAACAGGGATCGTTTCTCGTGGTGGCTCCATCATGGCAAAATGGTGTTTGTACCACCATAAAGAAAATTTTTTGTACACGCATTTCGAAGAAATTTGCGAAATCATGAAGCAATACGATGTTGCCTTTTCATTGGGCGATGGGTTGCGTCCGGGTTCTATTGCCGATGCCAACGATGCCGCGCAGTTTGCCGAATTGGCAACCTTGGGTGAATTGACTAAAATCGCATGGAAACACGATGTACAGGTCATGGTTGAAGGTCCCGGTCACGTGCCTATGCATATGATTAAGGAAAATATGGAAAAGCAGCTGGAAGCATGTGATGAAGCACCTTTCTATACGCTTGGTCCGTTAACAACCGATATTGCTCCGGGGTACGATCACATCACGTCGGCCATTGGTGCGGCGATGATCGGCTGGTACGGCTGTGCAATGCTTTGCTACGTAACTCCAAAAGAACACTTGGGTCTGCCCAATAGAAAAGACGTAAAAGATGGCGTAATCACGTATAAATTGGCAGCTCATGCCGCAGATCTGGCAAAAGGTCATCCTGGCGCGCAATACAGAGACAATGCTTTGAGTAAAGCCCGTTTTGAATTCCGCTGGGAAGACCAGTTTAATTTATCCTTGGATCCAGATACTGCACGCGAATTTCACGATGAAACCCTACCGGCAGACGGAGCCAAAGTGGCGCATTTCTGCTCCATGTGCGGACCAAAATTCTGTTCAATGAAAATCACACAGGAAATCCGGGAAGCCACCGAAAAAGGTATGCTGGATATATCTCAGGAATTTATCGATCAGGGAAAAGAAATTTATATATGATAGTGATTATATCTCCTGAAGCAAGGGTTGCGAACGAAACTTTATATGTGAATTCATTTTTCGAAAATGGATTGGATCTTTTTCATATTAGGAAATATGAATTTTCAGACAATGAAATTCAGAACTATTTGGATGGAATCGATAAGAAATTTCGCAGTCGGGTTGTATTGCACTCACATTTTCATCTGGCAAAAGAATTGGGTGTCAATCGGCTGCACTTTCGGGAAGACGACCGTCTCAGAAAATCGTATTTGAATTACGAAGGTCACCAATTATCTACATCGGTACATAGTATCGAAGATTTTAATAAACTCGATGAATTATGGCAATATGCTTTTTTATCGCCTGCTTTTCCAAGCATTTCCAAAGCGGACTATGGAGCGGGGCATAATGTTTTTAATGAATTTAAAAGAAAGAGCAATAGAAATGTTAAGCTTATCGGGTTAGGCGGTATTCATACAGAAAATTGCCAGAAAGTTTTAGAAAACGGAGCAGACGGCATCGCTTTATTAGGTAGTATTTGGCAAAGTCAAGATCCTTTAAACACATTTTTATCATGCAGGAAAATCGTCCGATAGTATTAAGTATCGCCGGTTTCGATCCTTGTGGCGGAGCAGGTGTGTTGGCAGATATAAAAACATTCGAGCAACTGAAAATACAGGGAATGGCGGTCATTACGGCGAATACTATTCAAACCGAAGATCATTTTATGGCTATCGAATGGCAAAATACACAAACGGTTCAAAAAGGTATAGAAACGTTGATGCATCGTTACGCTATTAAAGTGATCAAAATCGGCATTGTCAAAGATTTTATGTTTTTGAAAAGCATCGTGAATACTATCAAAGCAAATAATTCGGAAGCCTTTATCATTTGGGATCCGGTCATTAAATCTTCCTCTGGTTTTACCTTTTTCAATAAAGATGATGTAAAGAAATTACCTCAAGTATTAACAGAAATTGATTTGCTGACACCCAATTTTAACGAGTATCAACTGCTTGAATCGGTACTGACCCAAAGTAATAACGTACTCGTCAAAGGCGGACACCGAAAAGAGCAAGTCGGCGTAGATATTTTAAAAATAGGAAGTCACGAGATCGCGATTCTGCCTGATGCTGTTTCCGTTTCTCCAAAGCATGGTTCTGGTTGTGTTTTATCCGCTGCCATTGCTGTTCAGATTGCATTAGGACAGGATTTGGAAACAGCTTGCCGGTTGGGAAAAAAATATGTAGAACAGTATTTAAACAGTCATCATTCTTTATTAGGACATCATCATGATTAGCAGATTACATTATATTTCACAAGGCGGTACCGCTTTGGAACAGGAACAAAATATCCGAAAAGTATTGGATAACGGAGGCAATTGGATTCAGCTTCGCTGGAAAAAAGCTACCCAAAAAGAGTTGTTACAGCTCAGCGAAAAAATAAAAACGATATGCGAAAGCTATAAGGCAACTTTCATTATCAACGATGAGGTACAAGTAGCAAAAATCATCGATGCAGATGGCGTGCATCTGGGCTTGGACGATGAAAGTATTGCAAATGCCAGGGCTGTTTTAGGTTCACATAAAATCATTGGCGGCACCGCAAATACCTTAGAAAATGTACTGCAAAGAATAGGGGAAGGTTGTGATTACATTGGTTTGGGACCGTACAGATTTACCACCACCAAAGAAAAATTAAGTCCGATTTTAGGTTTAAAAGGTTATCAAAACATACTACAATCTTTGCAGGACAAAAACATCGAATATCCACCTATTATCGCCATTGGCGGTATCGAGTTCAATGACATTGAAAGTATTAAAAAATCAGGAATATACGGTGTGGCATTATCCGGTCTGTTAACACAGGATCCTTCCGTAATTCCACAAATTCAAATAGTATGACCAAGCTAACAATAGCAGATAAAACCTTTGCCTCACGTTTGTTTTTAGGAACGGGAAAGTTTGGCAGTTTACAAGATATGACCCAAGCGGTTCTAATTTCTGAATCTGAATTGGTAACCATGGCATTAAAACGCATTGATACACATAAAAAAGACGATGATTTATTATCGGCTTTACAGATTCCCAATGTAAATTTATTGCCCAATACATCCGGGGCTCGCACTGCCAAAGAAGCGGTTTTGGCGGCACAATTGGCACGGGAAGCATTGGAAACCAATTGGGTGAAATTAGAAATACATCCCGACCCGAGGTATTTGCTGCCCGATCCCATCGAAACGCTGAAAGCCACAGAAGAGTTGGCAAAATTGGGTTTTGTGGTAATGCCCTACATTCATGCCGATCCTGTATTGTGCAAACGTTTGGAAGATGCGGGAACAGCAGTTGTCATGCCCTTGGGATCACCAATAGGGAGCAACAAAGGTTTGCTAACGGTTGATTTTCTGGAAATCATTATCGAACAAAGTAAAGTACCCGTGGTCGTAGATGCAGGCATCGGAGCGCCGTCTGATGCTTCCAAAGCCATGGAATTGGGTGCCGATGCGGTTTTGGTCAATACAGCCATTGCGGTTGCCCGAAATCCTGTTCAAATGGCAGAAGCATTCAAAGAAGCCGTTATTGCAGGCAGAAAAGCCTACCTGGCCGGATTGGCGAGTGTACAGTCTGTAGCACGTGCGTCAAGTCCTTTAACCGCCTTTTTATTTGATTGATATGTCGTATTCTTTTGAACAGCTTTTTAAACAGTACGATTGGGAACAGGTTAAAGAAAAAATCTATTCAAGCACATCTGCTGATGTGCAATTTGTGTTGTCCAAAAACAAACGCACGATAGCGGATTTTCTGGTCTTGCTGTCGCCTGCTGCTGCACCTTATTTAGAGCAAATGGCGAATTTATCGCAACAGCTAACACAACAACGGTTTGGTAAAACCATTCAGTTGTACGCTCCGCTGTACCTGAGCAACGAGTGTCAGAATATTTGCACCTATTGCGGTTTTAGTTTGGACAATAAAATCAAACGTAAAACGCTATCCAATACCGAAATTATGCTCGAAGCCACGGCATTGAAAGCCATGGGAGTTAATCACGTTTTATTGGTCAGTGGTGAAGCAAATAGAACGGTGGGCGTAGATTATTTCAAAAATGCCGTCAACTTACTGCGTTCACATTTCACCCATATTTCCATCGAAGTACAACCACTTTCAACGGAAGAATATGAACAATTGAAAGAGGCGGGTGTCCACACCGTGTTGGTTTATCAGGAAACGTATCATCAGGATGTTTACAAAGCCTATCACCCCAAAGGGAAGAAATCTAACTTTGAATTTCGACTGGATACACCTGATCGAATAGGAAAGGCAGGAACGCACAAGATAGGGTTAGGAGTTTTGTTAGGTCTGGAAGATTGGCGGGTAGATAGTTTTTTTAATGCGTTGCATATCGATTATTTACAAAAGACCTATTGGCAGACTAAGTATTCCGTTTCTTTTCCAAGATTGCGACCGGCAGAGGGGATCATTGAACCAAATTTCCTAATGGAAGACCGTGATTTGCTGCAATTGATTTGTGCCTATCGTATTTGGAACCATGACTTGGAAATTTCCATATCAACCCGGGAAAACGAAAAATTCCGAAATCATATTATTTCTTTGGGCGCAACCTCAATGAGTGCGGCATCCAAAACCAATCCGGGCGGTTATGTGGTAGATCAGCAATCGCTGGAACAGTTTGAAACAAGCGACGAACGCAGTATGGAAACCGTTCGCAATCTGATTATCGAAGCCGGTTATGATCCCATCATGAAAGATTGGGAAACGGTGTATTCAAATACTTAATTAAATGAAAGACAATTTTACACGATACAGCCGACAGGTTTTCATTGAAGAAATTGGGGTAGAGGGGCAACGAAAAATCCGGGCAGCAAAGGTTCTGGTCATCGGAGCAGGTGGGTTGGGAAGTCCCGTTATTCAGTATCTGGCAGCAGCAGGAGTGGGAACTTTAGCCGTTGCTGATTTTGATACGTTGGAAATCCACAACCTCAACCGTCAGGTCATACATCAAGAGAAAAATGTAGGCAAACCAAAAGTGGAAAGTGCTTCTTCATTTGTTTCAGCATTGAATAGCGATGTGAATTTCATACCGATAAATGAAAAAGTCACGTCTGAAAATGTACAGCATATCATCAGTCCTTACGATATTATTATTGATGGTTCTGATAATTTTAAAACACGGTATTTGGTTAACGATGCCTGTGTACAGCTTGGTAAAACATTGGTGTATGGCAGTATTTTGTCATTCGAAGGACAAGTAGCGGTATTCAACCACAAAGGCAGTAAAAACTTACGCGATATCTTCCCGGAAACTCCTAAACAAGAGAACTTACCAGACTGTGACAGTCTGGGGGTTTTAGGTCCGTTACCCGGTATAGTAGGCAGCATTATGGCAATGCAAACCCTGCAGATTATCTGTGATTTAAATGTAATGAGCAATCAGCTGTTATTGATAGATGCTAAGAATTGGACGTTTAATAAGGTAGGGTTTTAATGCAAAAAAATTTTGCTATAAACGTATTAAAACTGGTTTTAAGAAACTGGCATACTTAACAAAGGGGTTTACTTTAACATCATGTGAGTTGTACGGATAATTTTAGTTTATTTTATCTGATTTTTTTACTATCTTAAACAAAAAAAATATGTTTTTTACCGGTTCCCGACTGTTTTACGACCGCTATCGCTTAAATACACCTAAAGGAAATTTCAATTTAAAACTCACTCCAGAACAGGTGATATATCAGTTTGCGGGTGATATTACAAAGGTGTTTTCGCTATTTAACCAACTGCCTCATAAGTTTAAACTTAATTTTAGCAAACGTATTTTAAACTTTTTAAATCAATACGAATTTGTAGTTAAAGAAAACGCACCGCTAACCAACGCACACAAAGTTGCCATTGCAGCAAGTTATGTAAAACTTACATTAGGGTATAAAAATTATTTAATCAATACCTTCGATAAAATGGTGGTTTATCCTACAGCACAGTACTTCCAACATCTGGACGAAACCCATACCGGACATTTTAATCCTAAATTGAATACTGTTATGCTGGCATTAGATGAATTTGAACGCGATATTTATTATAACCAAGATGGTAAAGATGTAGCCTTGCACGAGTTTACCCATGCACTGTGTTTTGAAATGTTGCAGAGCTATGCAAAGCATCCTGATGCAGACCGTTTTAAAAAAGGTTTCCGTTTAATTAATGAATGGATGGACGTGCCTCAAAATAAAGCTCAAGCTAGTCAGATGGATTTTATACGCGATTATGCGTTTACAGATAGGTTGGAGTTGGTTTCGGTTTTAATTGAATTGTTTTTTGAAAAAGAAACCATTTTTAAGCAGCAGTTCCCGGATTTGTTCATGTATGTTGGCGGTATGATCAAACATCCTAAAACTAAATAATTTGGTGTTGAGGTTCTAGCTTTCCTTTTCGTTAACCTGTACAATTAAAAAAATAACCTCCCTTAAAAAGGCTTAAACAAGGTTATATTCTATATTTATGCTCTGAAAATTGGAGTTGAGCAGTGGTTATTTATCCACTTCGCTTTTCCATTCGTGTTCAATGTTTGTCATTAATAAAGCGTTGTCAAAAGTTACTGAACCTTTTGGAAAATTTTTTTCGTTTTCAAAAAAAGTTGATTTTACACTTTTTACATCAAGTGGTCTAACTTCCCAGTTATACACTTTTAATCGAAGTCCCTCAAATTTATCCTTGTTTGGCGAGTAACCAAGGTCGCCATTTTCAAAAAAGTCAGATACATTATTTAGTGTTCCAAAAATGGATTTATCATTAAACAACTTTGTTTCGGAAGCGTTAATTAAAATTTCGGTTTCGTCTGAACTTTTAAAGTCAATATGATAATTTCCCACATTTTCATTTACGTTGAATTTTGCGTAGAAATGTTTTCCCGGAAATAGTCGTCCGCCAACAAGAGCGTTTAGTTTAAGCGAAGTGTCTCTGCGAGGAATGTAAACGCCAGATTTAGTTTCACCGTTTTCGTCCCACTCAACTGCAATTCTGTGAGCATCATTTTCAGAGTTCACTCCAATAAAGTCAGGAAGTCCTTTTGGTTTTATGTTTTTCAGTCTGATTAGACAAATTCCTACGATAGCTTTGTCCTTATAAAGTTTTGGTCTAAATGGAAACGGAATTATTTTTTCAACAGCTTTTGGTTCAGCCGTGAAGTTGATTAAAATTCTTCTGTCAATATATCCGTGTATTGTCGGGATTTTCATTGGCGTGACGGTTTTTCTACCATTGCAGGTAACGTGTCGCCGGTAAGCGAATTCGCGATGCCAGCAGACTGAGTTTTCTCTGCTAAGATATACTTTCTTCGTAAAAACAAATTTTCAACTTACCGAAATCTAGCGTAATTAGCTTACCGGCTGTTGTGTGCGGTGGCTTTACATTACTTTAATTATCAGATAAAATAAACACATTACTGATAAAAAAAATGAAAATAATGAAAGTCTAGTTTGTCTGTTGATTTTATTTCCATATTCGGTTCGTTCAACTTCGTTCCATTCTTGTTCACCTGCAGCATATCTGTGAATTTCCATTTGTCTATAATCAATATAAATCATGAAAACCATATTTATAATTGGAAATATTATTGTCCATAATTTTACATGAGGCGAGTCATTCGGAAATGTTCCAAGAACTAAGAATGCACCAATCATTACATTATTGAAATTAAATACTTTGTCATGAATTCTATCAAAAGTATTCTGTATTTGTTCTAAAGAATTTTCTACTCTTTGGTCAGATTTGTCTAATAACTTATATGTATCAGACATCATTTCATTAGTTTCTTCTCTAACATTCATTTTTGCTAGAGAAATATTTATTTGTTCAAGTAATTTGATAGCTTCTTTATCCATATTCGTGGTTTTGGCATTGCACACAACGGTTATGTATAAGATTAGTGGCGTGTTTAAGCACCTAATTTAGCAAATAAACACGAGATAGAAAATCCGCGAGGATTTTTGTAAGTAGGCGATAACTAGCCATTAATTTTATACGGTGTTGGCAAACGTTATTTTGGGTACTCTTTAAAGTTCATATTAATCTCTTCAATGTTCTGAAACCAATTAAATAGTTTCAAATCTTCAATTACTTCAGCTTCTTTCTCTTTTGGAAATGTTTTGATATTTTCTATAAATCCAAATTTAAAATGAGTTAATTTATTTGAGGTAGAAATTACAATTATTTTATCTGCTTTGTATTTATTCCAAACGCAATAACCTTCTGCTGCTAATTGCATTGAAATCATTACGTGTTCGTGTTCCATTTTTTCTCCGTGAAGTACCATTGCAACAATTATGTCATTAATAGTTCCATATCTCCGAGCTACAAAATATCCGCTTTCATTTTTATATCGGTTATGAAACTCAAAAAAAGTCTGCCCAAAAATTCTCCGCTCAAAACGACTTAAAGAAAGAAGTTCGGTCGCAATCTTAATATTGTTTGGGTTATTTCTATAAAGCACTTCTCGTTTAACGAATTCGTCAACGAAGTAGCTAACCTTATCTTCTTTCTTTTTTCTTTGAACCTCTTTGCGTTTTAGATATTCTTTCCATTTACCATCTAATTGAAAACTCGCTCCATTGTATTCTTCCGAATCGAAATTTTTGTTGAATTTTCTATCATTAAAAAGGTAATCTGCTAATAAATCCAATTCGCTACCTGAAAAAAGAATAAAGCGTTTTTGATTTTTTAATAGTTCTGTATTGTATAGAAAGAATGATTTATTCGTTTCCGAGTCCCAATCGTTTTCTTCTCCAAGCATCATAACAAGTTCTGTTTCTTTGAACGTAAATTCTCTTTCTTTGAGATATTCAATGAAATCAGGAATAGTATTTAATTCGGTAACAGTACCTAAAAATGAGTTCCAATTAAAAATGTGAGTAAACTCGCTATTTTTTGTAATCAATCCACCAGGATGGAATAGGGGAACCGTATTTAAGTTTATTATTAATCTATGAACACTGTCATAATTTTCAGGCAAAAAATCAAAAGAACCAGTTTCTGGATGATTAAAGCTAATTTTAGTATTCTTGTTCAGTAATTTTCTTTCTGCTCCGTGAATTTGTGCGATTGCTTTTTTCAAGGTCGAACGAAAGTATCGTTCATAGTTACCGTTAAATGAATAATTTTTAATAGAAATTATTATCAAATGGTTTTGGAAGATGATTAATAAATCGCAAATCTCTTTTTTGTTTCCTAATTCATCTTTCGGATTCGGAAAGCACCAATATTTTAAGTAAGTGTCAAATGCTATTCGGTTGACAGCTTCTTCTCCCTCAATTCCGATTTCGTTACTGTCCATTCTCTAATGTTTGCCAACTTGTTCAACGTATTTGGTATATATTTGTCTGATAACGGTAAGGCTTATTTCTAAGCACTAAGATATATTTTTTTTATTATAAATCGTCAAACGGACTTTTTATATGTTATAAGCTTTTTGTGCTTACGTGGGTGTAAATTTCAATTGTTCTGCTGCTGTTCTGAGCAAGTAATTCTTGAATATAGCGCAAATCAGTTCCACTCTCTAATAAATGAGTTGCGTAGCTGTGGCAAAGCCAATGTAAGGTCACTGGTTTTTTTATATTGGCTTTTTGCAATGCTTGTTTTAATACACTTTGAAGGCTTTTTGCAGAATAAATATTTTAGCATTCCAGATCATATGCAAGAGTTTAAAATAAAATTACTCAAAAAAATTGAATACCTATTATTTTATACTGGTTTTCAGATAAATATAATTTAGGAATCCTGTTCTTTTTCCCATTCTTTAACAAACTTATTTACGTCAATTTCTACCCCTAGTAAGTTAACTTTATCTTGATTTAGAGATTTAGCAAGTAAAATCATTTTATCTAAAGTAGGGTTAGCTTCACCACGCTCAATAGTTCCGATTAAATGTTTAGTTATACCAATACTTTTATCTGCTAGTTCTTGTTGGGATATATGGTTTTTATTATAGTCAGAACTAGGAATTTTTTCTCTAAGTTCTTTTACTTTATTTCCAATCTTTTCTTTTTCAGTCACCTTGAATTATTTAGCTTTTGCTAAAATTCATACTTATTTATAAAAATAATGGTATGATATAATATACCGTATTGTTTTTTTTATTATGTTTGTTATATAATTACAGAATATCTGTAATTTCGCAATACTTTATAAAAAAATATTAAGCTATTGCTTAGAATCTTGTAATAGAAAACTGGTAATTTTTAAACACACAAGATGATAAGTAGGTAAGCTCACGACCTAGGCGTGGCTTCTCTTATCTGTGTGTAAGGTATACCAGTACCTCTATTACGGATTTGTTGAGTTTCACGCCTTTTTTATGCTTTTTACTCAACTTTTTGCCGGTTATGGTGCTGTGTACAGGCACTAATATTTAAACAATATTATTTTTGTGGTCGTTTAACCTTTTAACTAAAATTTCATACCTCGTTTTGCGTATTGGTACATTAAAATGGTAGCTCATTTTGGCAGACGCCAAACCGAAAAATATTCTAAATCTCAACAGCGAGGATACTAAGTAGATACTGTATGGATAAAGCGTAGATAGAGCATGAACTACATTTTCGGTCAAAACAATAAAAAATAGAAGATTATTCTAAATTTCTCAATTTAGTCAAAAAAAACAGAAAATTCAAAAAAGTAAAATAGCTGTTGTAAGAAGTAAAAACAGTTAAATATAACAAATAAAAAACAAACGGCGAAAACACCGTTTACAAAAATGCCATTGTTCAGAGTATATTGTGAATTATTCAAATATAAAATTTGTGATAAAACTGAATTTACTAATTAGGAGGATTAGAGCGCCATTAGGTCAAAATCAAGAGTTGAACAGACGATGAGAGCGTAAGATGATCGGGAGCGTAGCGAAATTCGATCAGCTAGTGAACGAGGAATAGTTCAACCGATTTTGAACTGAGGCAAGATCAAAAAGAAAAGATTTTTGATTCTTTTGATCTTTCAAAAGAATAGAAAAACCGAAATGTATCAAGCACGACCAATTGAGATTAAAAAACGAAAGATATCTTTCACTCCATTTCATAACGTTTAAGATAAAAAAAATAGCATTAAAATAAAACAGATAGTCCAAAGCTGTCAACTAAAATAAAATCTTACGACTAAAAAACGATCACAATATACAAAAAGTTAGTCAGGTAAGTCACGAGCCAAGCACATAACAGTTTCCAAACCATAATAGGTAAATATTAATCAGATTAGTTTAGTGAACGTAGTTAAAACCGGAAAATGTTATGTGCCGAAGCTCTGAAAACAAAAACAAAGCCATATACCCAAGGTTTTTTTGGGCTATGTGCAGAAGCCCCATTTAAGCTTTGGCTTTATTACATTCTGAAGTTGAAACTAAAATAAAAAATCAGGTGCGATGCTGATTGCTTGTCTCGCTTTAGCGGAAGTGTCCAACATACGGTTTTATTAAAAACTGAATAGTTTAATTACGAGAATAAAAGCGCCATTATCATTAAAGCGAGCGTTGACAAGTTGAAGTGAGTGCAAAATCATAAGGGAGCACGAGCGACGTTCTTATGATTTAGCTTACAAAACGTAGTCGACCGTTTTAATGATACGGCAAGATAAAGAAAAAAGCACTTTTGGTACTTTTCGTGCGTGAAAAGTACAAAGAAACCTAATGTATCAGTTACGAACGATGGAGATTGAGAATCGAAAGAGATCTTTCACTCCATTTCATTATGTCAAGATGACAAACTATAAAGTACACCATCAGAAAAAAGTATAATTAAAAATCACCCCATTATGCCACAAAAAAATTTTGAATTACTAAAAAACAGCGACCCCGCTGCTTTAGAAAACATTCATGCCCAATACAGCAGAAGGATCTTTTGGTTGGGCAGACAGATACTCGATGATGATTTTGTTGTAGAAAATCTGGTACAGGATGCTTTTTTAAAATTATGGGAATACCGCGAAAAGGTAGAAGATCCCATGCATATCTTTTTTTTTCTGCGATATGTAATGAAATATAGCTGTTATTCGCACTATTCCAAACCGCGCAACAAATTTTTTAAAACAACCGTACGATCGTTCGAGAGCTACGAAAATTATGGAAACTATCTGGCAGGTTACGATCCGGCAGATGTTATTGAAAATTTAAAAGATCAAGAAGAGCAGCAGCGTTTATTTGATCTGGTAAACAAGGCACTGCCTTTGATAAGCTCAGAAAGAAGACACCTGATACAGCTTTGCTTAAAATACGGTTTCAGGTACAAGGCTATTGCGCAGGTAACTGGTAAAGGCATCAAGGAAACATCGAACCAGGTAAAGCGGGCCATCGAAGACCTTAAAAATATTGTTGATAAGTACAATGTCCTTGAAAAAAAACAAATAGGGGCTACAAAGCCAGAAGAACAAAAAAGCATCAACGAAAGGCAGTCTGCAGTGTTAAACCTCCGGTTCGAAAAGAAGTTTTCCTTTGCAGCCATCGCCAGCGAGCTTAATATTTCCCAAAAAGAAGTACACGATGAATTTATGGCGGGATATAAATTGATGCAGTATCAGCAGAAAGCATTATAACAGTATGATTATGGCAACATCAACCATGAAATTGACCCGAAAAATACAGATTGTAGTCGATCTCCCTACACAGGCAGAACGCAAGGAAGCGCTGGATACCTTGTACAGATGGCAGAACAGGTGCTACAGGGCAGCCAACCTTATTGTGTCGCATTTGTATGTACAGGAAATGATACGCGAGTTCTTTTATCTGTCTGACGGAATCAAGTACAAACTCGCCGATGAAAAAAAGGATGCAACGGGTATGTTGCAGCGTTCGCGTATAAACACTACTTATCGTGTGGTATCCGATCGTTTTAAAGGTGAAATTCCCACAAACATACTGTCTTGTTTGAACAACGCATTGCTTTCTTCCTTTAAAAAAGATATTGAAGGATATAGGAGAGGAGAATCTTCTGTTAAGAGTTTTAAGAGGAATATGGCATTCCCTTTTGGACTGGAAGGTATTGGCGGGTTTTCGTACAATGCAGATAAAAGGGCCTTTTGTTTCCGGTTGTTTTCCATTCCGTTCTATACGTATTTGGGAAAAGATTTTACAGACAAACGAAAGTTGTTGGAACAGGTGGTTGCTGGCGAAGTGAAACTTTGTACCTCACATATCAAGTTACAGGACGGTAAAATCTTCTGGCTGCCGGTATTTGAAATACAGAAGGAAGATAATAATCTGAACATAGAAGTTGTTGCAGAAGCGTCGCTTTCGTTGGAATATCCGTTGGTTGTAAAAATTGGAAAAGCCCGTTTAACCATTGGTACCCAGGAAGAGTTTCTTTACAGAAGGCTGGCTATCCAGAAATCAATGGAACGTGTGTGTATAGGTGTTAATTACTGCCGCTCGGACAAAGGAATCAAAAGAAAATTAAAGGCTACAGAGAAATTAAGAAAAGCAGAAGACAACTATGTAAACAACCGTTTACACCTTTACAGTAAAAGACTGATAGATTTCTGTGTACAGCATCGGGCAGGTACTTTGATCTTGCTGGATATGCAGGAGAAAATAGAGGTGGCTAAAACAGAAGAATTTGTGTTAAGGAATTGGAGTTATCATAACCTCATGACAAAAATAAAATACAAGGCAGATAAGGCGGGAATAGAACTTATTACAGCTTAAAAATACAATAACGAGGGTGCTTGTACACCCGTAGGGTGAGTTTGCTAGCAACACTCACTAAATGCACATTGTATATACAACGCGTGGGCTCATTTTTATTAAATAGCCACAGATACACACACTTATATGTTTTTAAAACACAATAAAAAACATAGTTGTTTAACTATTTATTGGCAAGATATAAGCAACAATAGGTATAGTAGTTTTTATCATTGATAAAACACATAGTCAAGCTCTACTTATTTTTCAAGATAAAAAAACTATGTAACCTAAAATTTGTTCAACAGTAAATACAGAACCTTTGTGGTAAAAAAAAACAACTACATTGGTTTTTAGTTTGTTACATATACACAGATAATGCGCTATGGATAAGTATCGTTTAATTTCAACGCAATGTTAGGGTTTTCCTGTTGTTGTTGTTGTTGTTTTCTAAAATTTTACTATCTTAAACTAAAAATATGTTTTTTTCTGGCTCTAGATTGTTTTATGACCGCTATCGTTTAAATACGCCTAAAGGAAATTTTAACCTAAAACTTACTCCAGAACAGGTAATTTATCAGTTTGCAGGAGTTATCACAAAGGTATTTCCACTATTTAACCAAGTGCCTCATAAGTTTAAACTTAATTTTAGCAAACGTATTTTAAACTTTTTGCAACAATACGAATTTGTTATTAAAGAAAATGCGCCCTTGACCAACGCGCAAAAAGTTGCCATTGCAGCAAGTTATGTAAAGCTTACCTTGGGTTATAAAACGTACTTAATCAATACTTTTGATAAGGTGGTAGTTTATCCTACGGCACAGTATTTTCCGCATTTAGACCAAACACATAACGGACATTTTAACCCCAAAATGAGAACTATTATGTTGGCGTTGAATGAATTTGAACGTGGTATTTATTTGACTGATGATGGTAAAGATGTAGCTTTGCATGAGTTTACACATGCACTTTGTTTTGAAATGTTGCAGACCTATGCAAAACATCCCGAAGCAGATCGTTTTAAAAAAGGTTTCCGATTAATTAATGAATGGATTGAAGTTCCTAACAATAAAGAAAAAATTAGTCAGGCTGGGTTTTTAAGATCTTATGCGCTTACCGATCGGTTAGAGTTGATTTCTGTTTTGGTAGAATTGTTTTTTGAAAAGGAAACTATTTTTAAGCAGTATTTTCCTGACTTGTTTATTTACGTAGGCAATATGATTAAACATCCTAAAATTAAGTAATTGTGCTGAGGTTTTTACTTGAGTTCACTAAGTTTAATTATTTTGCTTTTTATTCAATTATTTTAGAAACTAAATCATACTGGTTTTGCCATAGTTTTTTATAAGCGTCTTGTGTATTTTGGATTTCTTTATTGTATTCTTTAATTAAAATAGTTCCTTCATTAAATTGCGCTTTTACAATTTTAAGATTTGCTTCATTTAGTTTGATAATTTCTTCTTGTTGTTTTATTTTTTCATTTAATAACGCTACATCATTCATACGTTGTGTAGTAAATTGCGTATCGCTTTGCACTTGTTCGTTTAGTTTTGCAGTTACCAATTGGTTTTGTAAGCTTAATTTTTTTTGTTCACCCGATTTTTCCAACCATTGCGAAATCGGAATCTTAATACCTAAGCTAACATAGCTGTTTCCAAACCAATTATCGGTTTTAAAAAATCGTAAATCATTGTCATAAAACTGTGCACCGTAATATCCGTTTAAAGTTAGGGTAGGTAAGTACGATTTTTTATTAAAAGTTATCTCTTCTTCATTCAGCCGAACATCCCATAATAAAAGTTGTTGTTCAAGATCAGAATTTTTATCTAATACAGATTTTAAAATATCATCAATCGTTGTTGTAAACTTATCATATTCGGCAACGTTTAAGTAATTCATTAAGCTTACATACTTATTTTGCAAAACAATTTGTGCCTCTTTACGATTCATTTGGATTTCGTAATACGTTTTTAAGGCATTGTTCTTATCAAATTCAGATGCTCTTCCAGCTTCTACACGTTTTGTAATTACATTTAAAACCTCAGCATAATCGGTTTCTTTTAATAAAGCAATATCAAGCTGCTGTTGTGCCAAATAAGCTTGCGCATATAAATCAATAACTTCTTTCTCAAGATTTTCATCATTCAAGGCAGCATTTAACTTAGCTTTTTCGTATTGGATATCGGTTTGTTTGTTCGTCCATTTTTTCTGTGGATTAAAAACATCCCAAGACACTTGCAATCCCGCTTTTGCAGACCAATCTGTAGCGAATTTTAGCGGAGTAATCTCACCTGGTTGTGCATTTGGATCAAAAGCTATAGAAGGCACAGGCGTAACAGGAATTATTAAATTACGTTGTAAATTTCCTTCACCTGTTAGCAAGGGAAGTTGTTTTCTTTTATTGATTTTTTGTTGAATTTCTTGAATTTGAACTTCTAACAACCCTTGTTCTTTTTTATATGATTTTGCTTGCAACAAGGCTTCTTGTAACGATAAATCTTGTCCGTATCCAAAGGAACATCCATATAAAAATAAACTGACAAATAATTTCTTCATAATTTAAAATACCGAAGCAGGTTCTAATTTTGATATTTTTCTAACAGCAAATAACGATCCGCCAACCGAAATAAATAACGTAATTCCTAACAAGAAACTAATAAAACCAACACTAAAATTAATATTTAAACCACTGTTTTTAACTCCTTGCGCAAAGCCAAATAGCAATAAAAAGGCTATAGAAAAACCAATAATAGCGTACATGAAAGCCTGCATAATTAGTAGTTTGTTTACATACTTGTTATTTGCACCAATGGCTTTTAATGTTCCGTAATCTTTCACGCGATCTAATGCCGATGAATACAATGTTAAGCCAATAATAAAAAATCCTGATATCATAGCAAATACAACCAACGTACCAAAACTCATTCCCATGTTCGATGATACTAAAATTTCTTTAACAGTAGAATTTTGCAGTTTTTTTGCGTCCCAAGCTCTTAAATTAGGATACAACTGGTTTATTTGAGCAATAACCGTTTCTTTAGCTGCCGCATCATTTAATTTTAGTGAAATTAAACTTATTTGATAAGCTGGAACATTTCCAAAGAAACGAGCATTTGCAGTGTTTGTGTACATATAATTCCCGCCAAAAGCCTGCGCTTTTTTTGTAATCACCTTTATCTGTGCGCTTTTTCCGTTAATTTCAATGGGTTTGTTCAAATACAAATCTGTATTCCATGATTTGGCGTTGTAAAATTCTGCCGAAACAGCTTCGGGTAAATTTAAATCGTTAACAGATCCTTCCGAAATACGTGAAGCATTCGGACCAATAACAAACTGTGGCGCATCGCTACCAATAACAGTTACTCCAGCTGTGTTTCCATCTAAAAAACGTGCTTGACCACTTGCAATAACTACTCCGTATGTTTGTGCTACGCCTGGAATCGATTTTAATTGCTGTACATAACGTTGGTCAATTTTATTTAATGTATTGGCATTGGCAGTTTGTGATTCTATAACCCAAATGTCTTTTTCGTTTACATTTGCGTTGCCTACTAAATTGCCCATTAATCCCATTAAAAATAACAGTAAACCTACTTGTTGACCAATCAAGAAAATACTAATAACAATGGCAGTTATAATTCCTACAGATTTGGCACGATCGTACTTAATAAATTTCCAGGCTAGTTTCCACATTACTTCAACAGTTTACATTCTACTTTTTGATTAATCAACAGTTTATCTGCGCCTTCTGTAATGCGAACATTAAATCTACGCACTCTGCGGTCATTAGCCTCGCCAATAGTTTCGTATAAAATTGATTTGTTTTGCAATCCCAAACCAACAAATGAAACCAAACCTTTAGCAATAACGCTGGTTTGCCCAACTAATGTAATTTCTACCTTTTGATTTTTCTTTAGCTCACTGGCATAAAATTCATCTATTTCTGCTTCAATTATCAATTCAGAATTCGATGCTAGTTCTCCAAAAGATACATTTGGTTGTAAAATCTCACCGACTTGAACATCAAAAACCGTTAAAATACCATCTTGAGCAGCAGTGAATTTTTTACTCGCTAAATCAATTTTAGCAGCTTTTACTTGTATGTTTTGCTCTTTTAAGCGCGCGTTTTCAGCAACTTGTTTTTCTTGTAATTGTTTAACCATTTGCTGTTGTTGCAAATAAGTTAAACTATCAACAATAAGTTTTTGTTTTGTTTCTGCTTTCTGATTATATAATCGCTGGCTTGTTTGGTATTGATTTTTTAATTCAGCCAATTTTAATTGCGCTTGTTTAATCTCTGCAACGTTAATTCGGTTATTTGCTTTGGTAGCGTTATAACTTGCGGCAGCTTGTTGTAATTGTAACTGTTGCGTTACGGCTTCCGTTTCAAATAAAACAGTCCCTTTTTTAATGGTGTCGCCTAGTTTTTTATGAAGTTTAGTAACTTTGGTTGCTTCATCTACAGTTAAGTTCAAAACTCCAGCTTCTGGCATTACTTTTCCAATGCCTACAAAAGATGTTATTTGATCTGTGGTTAAAGGTTCTACTTGTTTTTCTTTGTCTTTTCCGCAGGCAACTAAAAGTACTGTTGCAATAATTAAACTATTTATAATCTTCTTCATTTGATATTTCATTTGATACATTACCTTCTTCTACATAAATAACGCGATCGGCAAATTTGCGAAGGCGTAAATCATGCGTTACAATAATAACAGCTTTTTCTTGACGAGATAATTCTTTTAGCTCTTCCATAATAACAGCTCCACTTTTGGCATCGAGCGATGCGGTTGGCTCGTCACACAAAATAATGTCTGGACTCGTTACCAAAGCTCTTGCAATGGCTACACGTTGTTTTTGACCACCACTTAATTTTTTTGGTAGATTGTTTTTTCTGTCTAGTAAATTAACTTTTTCTAATGCTTTTAAGGCGCGATCTTTTGCTTTGGATATTGGTACTTTTTGTAACAACATAGGTTGCATAACATTTTCTAAAGCCGTTAAAGGTTCTAATAAATTAAAATGTTGAAAGACAAAACCCACGGTGTTTAATCGAATGTTTGCAAGTTCTTTTTCTGATAATTGCGTAACATTGGTTTCATTTAAAAAAACATTCCCCTCTGTAGGATAAATAATGCACCCGACTAAAGATAATAACGTTGTTTTTCCTGAACCCGACGGTCCCATAATCAAGGTGAGTTCCCCTTTATTAAAGGTTACTGTTGTTGGTTGTAAAGCAACAACGGTGGTGTCTCCAGAAAGATATGTTTTGCTTGCGTTTTTAACCTCAACAATAGTATTAGACATATATAGTTGCTATAATTCTAGTGACAAGATAAGGAAAATTGCTTTAAAATTACAATGTCAATAACATAAATGGATTATAAAATAAAGGTGTGTGCTTTACATTCTTATATCAATAAGAAATTAAAAATAATTATTAGGTATGTTTTTTTTCTATTATGATTTTTTAAGTATATTTACGCTTTATTTATATTAAATCTAAATTAAAATATGAAAACAGCTTTAGCAGGATTATTGTTTTTTAGTGGTGTAATCACTTCAGCTGCGCAATGCACAACCGTTACAAGTATTAATGAAAATTTTGATTCTTGGAAGAAAATAGATAAATGTTGGAATGCTGAATCGGGTAAATCAATGCTTTATAATAGTGAAGGGAAAATTACTTTTTATTCTATGATGAGTTCGGGTGAAAGAATGATTTTATCTACACCAAAAATAAAAGCAGGAACGTATAATTTAACGCTTGATATTTCTAAAAACTCAGGAGATGCTTCATTAGAATTATTCTCAATTGCCAATGTATCCGATGATAAATCGTATGTATCAATTTCAAAACCATCGGCAATTACAGGTACTAAAAAATCGTACACAATTAATTTAAAGAACGATGCGCATTTAGGATTTAAAGTCCTTTTAAACAGCATTCACCAAGCGGTTTATATTGATAATTTAGTGTTAAAAGCTGCTAAATAAATTCAAAACTAAATAGTTGTTTTATATACAATCCACTAATCGAATAGGTTAGTGGTTTTTTTTGTGAAATATTTACTAAAAAGCAGTTTTTATGATTACAATCATAAGAATTGATGTTTAAACGGAGCTAATTTTGCTTAAAATAAAATTTTAAATCATGCTTTCAGATAAACAAAAAGAAATTATATTAAGCACCGTTCCGTTGTTACGTACGGGCGGAATTGCTTTAACTACACACTTTTACAACAGAATGTTTACGCACCATCCCGAATTAAAAAATCTTTTTAATATGGGCAATCAACAGTCGGGCAAGCAGCAAACAGCTTTGGCTATGGCGGTTTTGGCGTATGCAGAAAATATATCAAATCCAGCAGTTTTAATGCCTGCGGTTGATTTAATTGGTCACAAACATACCAGTTTAAATATTCAGCCGGAACAATACGATATTGTGGGTATGCATTTACTGGCATCGATCAAAGAAGTGTTACAGGATTTGGCTACAGATGAGGTTTTGGATGCTTGGAAAGCTGCGTACGGACAATTAGCCGGGTTGATGATTGGTCACGAAGCTAAAATGTATGAAGGTAAGCAGCAGACAAATGGACAATGGATTGGCTGGAAAAACTTTATAGTGCAACGAAAAGTACAGGAATCTAAAGAAATCACGTCGTTTTATTTGGTTACAGAAGACGGAAGCGCAGTTCCAAATTTCATTCCGGGTCAATACATCAGCGTTCAGGTTTTTCTTCCAAACATCAATCTAAACCAGATAAGACAGTACAGCATTTCGTGTGCACCGAATAAAGATTATTTACGAATTTCGGTTAAGCGCGAACGCAATGAAAAACTGGATATCAATGGAATGATCAGCAACTTTTTGCATGATGAGGTTCACGAAGGAAACATTTTAGCAATCAGTGCGCCAGCAGGAAACTTTACGTTACAAAATCTGTATCCTAAAAAAGTATTTATTAGCGGCGGAATCGGTCAAACACCCTTAATGTCTATGTTGGAATCTTTAGATAAAGCAACAGAAAACAATGAATTAGTTTGGATTCACGCTTGTAGAAATGAAGAAGTTCGAGCTTTTGGAAACCGATTAGAATCAATCACTAAAGAAAATCAGCAGGTAAAACAACATCAGTTTTACGAAGTGGTGAACGAAACCTTGGCAGCAAAAGATGTTTACAAAGGAATGCTCGATTTTTCTAAAATTGAAAAATGGCAGTTTGAACCCGAAGCCGAGTATTATATTTGCGGACCAAAACCTTTTATCGAAAAAGCACTCAAAGAGCTAACCGACAATAAAATCAGTGAAAATCATATTTTCTTTGAAGAATTCGGACCGAAATCTATCTAATAAAATTTATAATTTAAAAACAGAGAAGCAATGCTTCTCTTTTTGCGTATATGAACAATAGTATCGTTACAAAGAAAAATATTGTGTGGGTAAAGTGGAGCCGCATTGTGTATTGTGCTGCATTAGTGGGAATTATCGTTGGGTTAATCACGTTGATGTTTAAAAATTTAGTGGAAGAATATGAACATTTGCTTTTTAACAAAGCGCAGAATTTCAACCTGTTTTTCTTTATTTTTCCGTTGATCGGTTTGGTGATTATCCATTTTTTAAGAACCTACGTTTTCAACAAAAAAAAGAACAAAGGAATTTCCGAAGTGCTCCAAGCTGTGCGCGAAAGCAAAAAACTGCCTGCTTATAAAGTGCCATCGCATTTTTTCAACGGATTTTTAACGGTGGTTTTTGGCGGAAGCACGGGTATTGAAGTTTCAACCGTGGTGGCAACAGCTGCTTTGGGCGATATGGCATCACAAAAAGATCCGATCTTTAAAAAATACCGTAAAGAATTTATCGGCTCGGCAATTGCATGTGGGGTTACGCTTTTGTTTTGTAGTCCGTTGGCTGGTTTGTTTTTTTCGTACGAAACCATCGGCAAGCAAAAAACAAAAGTGTTTTGGGTAACACATCTTGTAAGCGTTGGCTTTGCTACATTAATAATTCTGCTTATGAATGTTACGCCGGTTTTTAACTTAGGAAAACACGAAACAATTATACATTATCAGGCAATTCCATTTTTTATAGCGCTGAGTATTTTGGCAGGCTGCTACGGAGTTTACATGACCAAAGTTGTGACATTTGTAAAGAAAAATAACTTTTTAGATTTTAGTCCGTACCTGCAATTAATCGCTGGTGGAGTACTTTTAGGTTGCGTGTTGTTTGTTTTTCCGCAACTGTATGGCGATGGATACCATGCAATAGAAAGTATCATTCACCATAACAGTCTGTTTGTTTCGCTAAGTTTCTGGCTTTTGCTTGGAGCCTTGCTTTTAAAACCTTTTGCGACTGGATTTACCTTAAAATTAGGTGGCGATGGCGGTGTGTTTGCACCAAGTATTTTCGGTGGAGCCATTATGGGTGCTTTGGTAGGATTTATCGTTCAGAAATACTTTTTTGCCGATGCCCAACTGATTAATTTTGTGGTTTTAGGTGTAGCATTAACCGTTGCAGCAACCTTGCACGCCCCGTTTACAGCCTTGTTTTTAACCTTCGGAATTTTTAATTCGTACGCATTGTGGCTGCCGTTGGCGGTTTTGGTGTTTATCAGTTTTTATATATCCAAAAAAATATTTCCTTATACAGTTTATACCTTGGCAATGAGCAAGTAGATTTACAATAACTGCCTATCTTTGTAGTTCATTTAAAATACAATGATTAAAGTCGATTTGATATTAAGCTGTGGCGGAACCTTGCGTAATGTGGTTAAAAATGAACTGATTTTTAAGGCAGGACATTTTCCATCGTATTATTATCAGGTGGTTGAAGGCAAGGTGAAGATGAACAATTACAGCGACGACGGTAAAGAATTTATTCAGGAAATTTTTACGGCAGGGCGCAGCTTTGGCGAACCACCGCTTTTTATAAATGAACCTTATCCGGCTAACGCCATTGCTATTTCGGCTGGTGTAGTGGTGCAGATTAAAAAATCGTTATTCGATGAAATGCTGTATAAACACCCCGAAGTTTCTATAGAATTAAACCGAAGTTTAGCTCGCCGTCTGTATTATAAAGCCATTATGGCACCTGAATTGTCATCGCAAAATCCTGAAAAACGTT
>Ga0233380_1000089_pt1 | contig 53863 bp, 52 predicted proteins | sample ElkDunMinimDraft_9_FD_191541 | JGI IMG/M metagenome (GOLD analysis project Ga0233380, IMG submission 191541) | Fecal eukaryotic communites from dung pellets of Tule Elk in California, USA - Elk Dung F36 | ecosystem: Host-associated > Mammals > Digestive system > Large intestine > Fecal | place... | reverse complement strand
GCAGACGATGGTGAAACATTGCCTGTGTCCGCTGAGCTGGCCCAGGTCATGCTCTCGGATCGCCGGCGCAAATGCCAGCATTGTGGCTCCAGCATGTGGACGTTGATTCGCAGTGGTCGCCCCATCAATTCGATGTACGACCTAGTGCTCAACGCGCTGCAGCAATTGCCGACCATTGGCCCGACAACGGCCAAGCGCTTGCTCAAGACCTTTGGAGAAAAGACGCTGGCCGCCATGCTGGAGGACAACGTCTACGAGTTCGTCAACCTCATGGATGAGAACGGGGATCTGGTGTTCAGTGACCGCCAGGCCAAGCGCATGGAGCGATCGTTGGCGTCGTTTGAGTTCTCCATTGGCCAAGGCGGCTACCAGCCGACCGAATTCATCAAACGCTATTTGCCCAAGGACTACTTTGGGCTGCTGGTGGTAGATGAAGGGCATGAGTACAAGAACGAAGGATCTGCGCAGGGCCAAGCCATGGGCGTGCTTGCCAGCCAATGCCGCAAGGTATTGCTGCTGACGGGCACGCTCATGGGCGGCTATGCAGATGACTTGTTCCACCTTTTGTGGCGGATGAACCCCACGGTCATGATTGAGGACGGTTTCAGGCCGTCTAAGTCAGGATCGATGGCGGGCGCGACCATGGCCTTCATGCGTGAGCATGGCGTGCTCAAGGACGTGTATAAGGAATCTGCAACCACCTCACACCGCACGGCCAAGGGCAAGGGCTTGACGGTCCGTACCAGCAAGGCTCCAGGCTTTGGCCCCGTGGGCATCTTGCGTTACGTGCTGCCGATCACGGTGTTCTTGAAACTGCGCGACATTGGCCAGAAGGTGCTGCCTGCTTATGACGAGTCCTTCATTGAAGTCGCCATGCAGGAAGACCAGGAGCAGGCTTACCGCGACATGTCAATGAAGCTGGTGACGATTCTCAAGCAGGCGCTGGCCATGAAGGACAGCACTTTATTGGGTGTCGTGATGAACGTGCTGCTGGCCTGGCCAGACTGCTGCTTTAGATCTGAAACAGTCCGCCATCCTCGCAGCAAGGCCGTGTTGCACATGCAACCGGCCATGTTTGAGGAAGGAGAACTCTCGCCCAAGGAAGAAAAGCTCATTGAGCTGTGCATGCAGGAGAAGGCATTGGGCCGCAAGGTTCTGGCTTACTCCATCTATTCGGGCACCAGAGACACCACAGCCCGGCTCAAAGCCTTGCTGGAGGCGCGTGGTTTCAAGATAGGCGTGCTGCGGGCGACCGTGGATGCATCCAAACGCGAAGACTGGGTGGCCGATCAGGTAGAGCGGGGCATTGACGTGCTCATCACCAATCCTGAGCTGGTCAAAACAGGTCTGGATCTGCTGGATTTTCCGACCATCGTGTTCATGCAGTCAGGGTTCAACGTCTACACCGTGCAGCAAGCTGCGCGCCGCTCCTGGCGCATCGGCCAAAAGCACGATGTGCGAGTGATCTTCCTTGGCTACAAAGGCACCAGTCAAATGGACTGCCTGCGTCTGATGGGGAAGAAAATAGCGGTGTCTCAATCGACCTCAGGCGATATGCCTGAAAGTGGACTGGATGTCCTTAACGATAGTGAAGGGGAGAGCATTGAAATGGCCTTGGCTAGGGAATTGCTGACCACTTAAGAAACAGTTCCTCATCGTAAGAACTTATGTCTTTAAATGCATTAAATTTAATTGAGCGTAGATAGGCAACTGTCGAAATCAATATTTATTGCAAATGAATGCGATGAGTAAATACTGCATAAGCTTGAAACGCTAACGGAAACGTTAGCGTTCTTTGCTGAATTTTTAATTCAGACTACATTTAACTGATGAATTAGAATCAACATCAGGAGATCTAGTTATTATAATTTTAAATTAAATAATATGAAAAAGAACTTTGTAAATTATAAATAGAATTATAGCAAGGTAAGCCAAATGTTTTACTGAAGCGAGTAAAATAACTGTTTTTTCAAGTAATCCATATATTAAACCATAATTTGTTCTCTCGTCGATTTCTGAAATCATCGGAGGTTGATCGAAAAGAGGTAACCATTGCCTCAGCATAAAATCATCGCCATTAAAATACAAACTATGCCCTCCGCTATAGAATCTATTCATCAAGAATTCATCATTAAACCCATAAAATCCAGATTTTCCTGCCATTCCCATACCATAAACGAATGCCGCACTTAACCATAAAATATGATCTTTACTTCCGCATTCATTAATTATTCGAAGTCTACCACCTCGATCAATGGCTCGCCAATTATAATCTGAGTGTAAAACAGACCCACTTAATATAAGAACTATATTTCCTTTTATATTTTTTTTGTTGAATATATTTTCCAAACACTTTACCACTAGATATGTGCCAAAACTGTGACAGAATATATATATTCTGTCAAATTCTTTGTCAACTAATTTTCTTTCTATATCTTTTTGCAATCTAGAGATTTGCATCCTTCTGAAAAAAGGAAATATAAATACAAGACTAGAGAAATATCCAAATTTATAATTGTGAAAAGTAATTCCCTCTGTTCTTTCTTCAAGCAATTTTCTCAATCTTGCTTGCCATTGACCAAAAGTGCGTATTCCGTGAACTGATAGGACTGCAGTTTTAGCTTCGTGGACTGCTCTTGATGTTTTGGAAATTCCGGTGTATTGAAGTGAACTAACAATTCTTGCCTTCCATAAATCAGAGTTTGATGGGGCTTCTACAACAATATTGCAACTTTTCTCAAACTCATTTCTGAATTTATTAGCGTCATCTAAGTGTGCAGTAATGCCTATAATTCTCTCTGGTTTTTTTAAATAAGACTCCCTATTTAATTCCATTAGCAATCCAATACCTACAGATGGATCAGGTGATAATTTGTCAGCGCGTTTCGGCAAAACAACGTCAAGTATCAATACATCAAAATACATTGCGCGTAGGTAAGTTCGAGCTTCATTTAAGCACGATGCCAACCGAATATCTTCATCATGAATTAGGCATTTTTCGGCAATGAATTTTTTTAGGCTAGAACTTCTTCTCCCATCGTCATCTACGATCAATATCTTCATGCTCAACTTGTTTTAGGAGATTAGAGATTTTTTCTTTCCAGATTGTTTTCGAACTATCGAAATGTACTAATCCAGCGTAATTGCTTCCGCACTCAGATTTTAACTCTTGATCAATCGTCTCCAATGATTTTGAAGAACCTTGATCGCTAAACGCTTCGTATTGCGTTACAAACAATATCTGTGTTAAAGATTGCGTTCTCAGTACTTTACGAGCTATTTCACGACCTCCGAATGCTCTAAACCGGCCACCGGAGTCATTTGCTGTTTTCGCATAAGTCGGAAGACTCATATCAAGCAGTATTATGTGAAATTGCCTATCAAGAATAGCTCGACTTCCTTCTGCAAAGGAATTGGCCTGTACCACTGACCAGTTTGGAAAGAAATCTGCTAGAAACGAGACAATTTTGTCTCGCTTGTAGTTATTGTCTTCCACTAAAAGAAGATCATATTTCATGAACTATTTTTACCTCAAATGTTTCTGGAAATTCAGGTGGTAACGATAAGTGAACGTCGAAGTGATCATCTATCAGACGTAATTGATTGAAGACCTTTGCGAGCCCAGAACCACCTTCGCGTCGCATTAATGAAATAGATAGCGGAGATCGCATTTTAGAGTCAAGCTTTGCCAATGATTCTATAGAGTACTCTTGAAATCTCTCTGTAGAGATACAATTTTGAATTGAAATGTGCCACGAATTATTGGAGTATAAACCTTTTATGTTTATAGGTGTTTCCGCTCCGAAACCGCTTCCTCTACATGCGTTCTCCAATAGGTTCACAATAACCACAATGAAAGCTTTTGCATGGTAGCCAGGTAATTTAACAATACCCATACTATCTGAGAAATCAATTGAACAATTTAAATAAATTCCTCTTATTCTATAGAAGCATTCGATGGATATTTTTACAAGTTCCTCTACAGTTCGAACAACCGTAGCTCTACTTTCACTTCGTTTAAACCATTCTGAGGCGACTGTTATATCTTCTCGAATTTCACTCTTAACTTGAAGGATTGAATTTATAAGCCCAGGCATAGGGAAATTCATTCGTGTCACTTCAATTCTTCCGAGCAAAACATCAAACAAATTATTTACTTCATCTTTGAAATTGACATTCAATTTTTCACGAATGTCGCATAGTCTATCTTCTACTTGACACCACAATTGTGTGAAACACAGATCTATAAATTCTTCGGCTTCAAATTGTTTTGCTAATTGATGATAACCATCAAGTTCATTAATATAAATATCAAAAACAAATGCTCTATCAGGATTTTTTGTTCGACTTATCTTCATCCATTCTTCAGCTTTTTCTATAAGAATATTAATTCCTTTAGAAAATTCTGCTAAGTGACTGTCTATTTCATTTAAGATATCATCTAGTAAAATCGAATTTTCATCGCGCCAGTGTTGATTAACTTTGTAATTGCCGTTTTCGTCGATTTCTGTTATTAATTTATGCTCTTCAAGTCTAGACCTCATTAGATTTGCAAAAAATCCATGTCGAATTTCTGTACTTAAATTTTTGTCTAACCCTAATTTTTCATCAGTCAAAAATGCATCATAAATAAGAACCAATATTCGAAGAAGGACTGAATTTCTGTCGCCTGTAACTAATGCATGTAATTTTTCCTCGTCTTCGGATATTACGTCATCGTCATCGTCATCGACATCAAAATCAGAGCTAACGCTAATGACACTTGTTACTTGATTAACATCGGTGTTAAGTGAGCGATACAATTCCAGCATCGAATGAACATCCGCTACGATGTTTCTTTTGATTGCCGCCGTATTAACTTCAATTTTATTCATATTGAATTCTGCGGCACCAGCATCAACCATAACCTGACCAATTATTTCGTCAACCTCTTCACGGTGAACATCAGGACTAATTAACTTCTTTTCTCTTAGTGCGTCCAGTATCAAGACTCGCTCTGATCTAAGCTCATTACTATCGGCAAAAGATCCAAGGTAGTCCATGGTCTCAATTGCACAAATGTCTCTAAAGAAAACCAACTGCAAAGAATCAAATGGTTGATCAAGTTCTAAAATATCTGTTGGTCTCGTAGCATTTTTGGCTAACAAATATTCTTCATATGTTTCATGAAGAAGGTACTCTTTCTGTGAATCAATATATTTAACATATATATCTAGAATAACCAAAGACTCTAAATTTGCTGTTTTGCTATCTATAATAAAGCTAACTATATTTTCAATCGGAAGGGCAATGTACATTCTAGCGTTTTCTGCAAGAGTTTCCGCAGAAAATCTTAATAACTTTGAATGGTCACCAATTTCCAAATAGTAACTTGACGCCAATTCAACAAAGTCTTTAGGCAGCGTAGCTTGTACTTTATAATTTTCTAGCAAGCTAGGTATTTCAGCTAAACTCTTGTCACTCCAAGCACATCGTATTTCAGATTTTTTTCTTCGTTGATCTATAAGAAGATCATCATCGCTAGCATATTTGAAATTTAAAACAGAATCGATTCCTGATTTTAAAATAGTAGATAAAATGGTTCCTTTGGACCACTGAGCTGCAGCCTTTGCTAACCAAGTAGTTCTATTTCTATCATATTTATGAGGAAGCGCCTTAAATATAGAGAGCTGAAGACAATGCGCCCCGTAGAAATAATGAAGTCGAATTGCAATAGAGACAAAATCATCAACTAATGTTGCAGGAGATGCCTCAACTCGATAAATTCTTGATAAGGCATTAATTACTGGTTCGAGCACACCCTGATTTAATGGTCTATAAATTGTTTGGTCTATCGCAATGGATTTAGCAACAATGTTTACAACATCGAACGGGACATCGATGCTGCTAAAATTGTCGTCAAAACTTTTAACAAGTTGCTTGTATTTTCCTTGTTCATACAAAAGAATCAATTCAGTAATTGTTGCATCTGATTTGGCTATGTTTTCGGAATCAGCTTTTATATAGGTTGAATCAAATATTTCTGTAAAATTAAATGCATCACCTTCTGCACCATGAGATGCTATCGCTTCACACACGAATTTTTCTAGCAACCAAAATTGATCAACTACTGGAAGAATTTGAAGTGCGCGAAATCCATAAGAATCTTTTTGAAAGCATGTTAATGGTGCTGGACAAAACATCAGTCGCAAGAAATCGCTCCATTCAATCAATTGAGCTTCTTCTAGTGTTTGAATAGTCCGCATAACACTTCTTTCGAAATGCAAAGTGGGATTACTTTCAAGTAGTAAAGAGAAACGCAAGAGCAAGTTGATCATGTCACTGCGAGAACGCTCTTTACACTCTTTACTAAAAGCTTCTAGCTCTTCAAATCGCTCCTGGCTATTTAATACTAAAAATTTCGAACGAATATACCACAAGGACTCACCTAATTGGTTTTTGCATGTCTCTAGGATTTGTTCTGCTGATTCAAAATCTCCTTTAAAAACTAGTTTTTCAAATTTCTTTCGTAAACAATGAAATAAAATAAGTTTCTCTTCGTTCTCATGCATTATGCTTTTATATACAAATGCAATTCTCTGCAAAGAAACGTTATCAGAAAATAATCTTCTTATGGAAAATTTCTCAATAGATACGGCAGATGCATTAAACACATTCAAAAATCTCGGTTTCTTAATCAACGCTAAGAATCGATCTTCAAACAGATGTTCTTTCTCCCGAGCTAGGAACCTCTGTACAGTTTTACTATATTGATCATCTTGTAGCGTGAGTGAAATAATCGGATTGGCAAGTACATCAAATGGTTCACTTTTAGGTCCCCAGCGTCTCTTAAGGCGTTTTAAATTCTTCACAAGTTTCTCGCTGTTAGTTTTCAACAAACAAATCTAATCTATCTATCTATCTCTTACAGATTTAGCAATTATTTTTAATTATATAAAAATTCTTTATTTTAGTCATTGTTATATTGCGATAGATTTAAAAAAAATAGCCTCGGTAGGCTCAATAAGTGACACCTTGCATTTCATATTTACAGTAATTTTCATTCGTAATATTTAAATTAATACTATTCAGCAGGGATGTAAGGCAATAATCACTATGAAAGCTGCCACTTAGCCATCCTATGGATCGCACAGCAACACTAACCTAAAACATCACTCGTCCGCACTTGTTTAGGTTTTCCCGTAAATGCCTTCATTGAATCAACGTTCTCTGAGGTACCTTTCAAACACGGTGTTCATCAAGGACTCTTACTGGGATCGTGGCGTTGTTTAAGAAATTAGCACGTCGAAAGCGGACCAACCAAACCACGCTGTCTCAACTTCAACTTCAACTTCTAGGAATATAGCTCCTCACTTAACGCTCAAGGTTCTTCGAGAGTACGGTGGAATAAGCGTTTGTCCTAGTTTGATGCTAATCGAGACCTCAGACATCAAGCACCCTTGAAAGCGATTGGAATTCAAAATGCACGGTCTGAAAACCGCCGCCCGTAGCCCAGACGCCAGTACTTTCAGAGTATGGTCATCTGATTGACCTACATCAATTAGGAGCAGCGCAGAGCGCCCGTTTTATGACAACGTTATCAAGGCGGGGGCAAGCCACTAAGAGTGGCTAACACCACTTCCCCTGAGAGCCCTTCGGAGCGGTTATGCTCGCGGCCCTAATGGCACGACGACCCGTAAGCAAAGAGCTGTGGCGGCAGCTACAACCCCTGATCCCAGCCTTCGAGCCTTCTGCCAAAGGCGGTGCGCGCAAACTCGCAATCAGCGATGAAGCTGCCCTCAACGGCATCCTGTTCGTGCTGCAAACAGGTATTCCATGGGAAGACCTTCCTCAATCCCTTAGGTACGGCAGCGGCATGACTTGCTGGCGGCGCCTGCGCGACTGGAACGCCGCTGGTGTCTGGGAGCAATTGCACCAGGCCATGCTGACTCGCTTGCGTGAACATGATCAGATCGATTGGAGCCGGGCCTGTATTGATGGCTCCTCGGTACCAAGCCCCCCGGGGGGCCAGGAAACGGGCCCCAACCCCACGGACAGGGGCAAGCTTGGCTCCAAGCGACACCTTGTCGTAGATGCCCGAGGCATCCCGCTGGTAATCCTGGTCAGCGGCGCGAACAGGCACGACTCCAAGATGTTCGAGAAGTGCGTGGACGCGATTCCTGCGATTGCAGGGTTGACAGGGCGCCCCCGTAAAAGACCCGCGAAGCGGCATGCCGACAAAGGCTACGACTACAAGCGATGTCGTGCCCACCTGAGACAGCGAGGCATCGCCAGCCGAATTGCCAGACGGGGATTGAGAGCAGCGAGCGGCTGGGCAAACACCGGTGGGTGGTGGAGAGGACGCACAGCTGGTTTGCAGGCTTTGGCAAGCTGCGAATCCGCTTTGAAAGACGGCTGGATATCCACGAAGCGCTGTTGAAGTTGGCAGCAGCGATCATCTGCGCACGCTTCGTGGGCCGGTGGTGTTAGCCACTCTAAAGACGGTCCTCCGGAGGCATGTCATTTAAGATGAAGATCGCTGTATGAAATTAACATTGAGCGACTTACTCGTTAGGGCACTAGATGCACCCTACGAGCGTGAAGAAGCAGGGAATTAAGAAGGCCTTGGCCAAGAACTTCTTTAAAAACTACAAAGAAGCTACTGCATCGAAAGTAGCTGGGGCCTTCCAACTAATTATCAATTTTTACGCACAAGACAGCCTGCCCTGAACCAGCAGCTTGAATCCCGTAGCCAGGTGTCGTTAAGGACCTAAGACCACCGCCACCACCGCTATCCATGTCCCAGTGAGATAGGACGCGCCATCTTCCTGGAGCAGTCCCGCCGCACATGGCTTCACATTGGCCGTCCGATATTGCTCCATAAGTTCCCCATTGGCACATATCGGTAATTGCGCCACCAGAACCTCCGCTCTTTTTCCATTTGCCAGCTTGGCAAGAAAGAATGACGCCACCAAAGCCAGGTGCTCCCAGTCCTTCTTCTGGACAAGCTGTATCTTCAAGTACCTTGGCTCCAGTGAATTGAAGGTATTCACCTGTCTTGATTCGGCCAGAAGCTGTGAGTGTTTCTGTGGCCAGATCATTGGCGTTGCGAATGTTGTGGCGCACTCCAGAATCATCCTGCATGTTGATGTCGCCGGTCATAGGCAAGCTGCCATCACGTCGAGCGAACTCCATAAAACCTCGACTGTCGTAGCCGTTGGTAATAGCTATCAGGCCCGCAATGCCTGTGACATTGGCACCAATGTTGATGTTATCGACCGAGACAAACATGCCAGCGCTCTCAGGCAGAGAAATGCCAGAACGGCCTGTACCAGCCACGCCTGCAGCAATCGTTGCGCGGCGCAGGTCAACCTCATTTGGATTTTGTAGATCCACCATTGGCTCTGTGGAAGCAACAAGCGCAGTCACATTGCAGTTGGGAATGGTGCATCCTGAACTGGGGACAGCCAGCCGCACATCAAATCCAATCGCACGTCCGTTGTAGACAAATGCTGCCGCATGCTGTTCGCTGAGTAGATCCATTCTGAACAGATCATCTGTTGTCGGTGCCCGCACACGCGAAGCAGGAACGGTGTGCCCATTCCTTTGTACAGATTGCAGCCGCTGAATTTGTGTAAAAAAGGTCGAGTTGTATGTTTTAACTGCATCATCGATAGCTGCAAGTCGAGAGCCAACCAACTTTGCCCGCTCATCTCCTCGGGCCGTGGCATCTTGCTGTGCGTAGCGCACGAGAATGCCACCAACAATCAGGCTAACAAGGACCACTCCGATGGCTAGTCCCGGCAGAAAAAAGCCGCCTTGGCGACGGCTATGAGTTTCACTTTTGAGCTTTAAACGCACCATGGCCATGCCTCAAGAGTTGTTCGCGTTGTTCATGAATTGCTTCTTCACTTCTTCTTTCAAAGCAGAGAATTCGCCCTTTTGGATATGAGCTGAGGCTTTGTTGTCACGAGGCAGCGCTTGAACGTCAAGCCTGCCGTTCGCAGCGAACTTTTGGTGGATGGCCAGTTGCAGTCCCGTGGAGAGCAGATCATTGGCGTTGGGTTCACCGGCGGCGTTGGCCATGGCTGCCAAACGCTGCAAGCCTTCGGGAATGCTTTTGGCATGCATGGTGGCCAGCACCAAGTGGCCATCGACGGCGATACGCACCAGCTCAGCTGCTGTGAGGTTCTCGCGGATCTCGCCGTAACCCAGCATGCTGGAATCCTTGGCTGGAAAGCACCGCAAAGCGGTGTGAACGGCTTTGTCAAAGCCACCCATCTCATCGACATCCAGCTGCTCACAGTAGCCCTTGCTTCCGTGCGCGCCTTCAATGGGATGCTCAGGGGGGTCTTCAAGCGTCAGTGCATAGCCACCATGCAGCTGCAAGCGGCCAGCAATTGTTGCGGACAGGGTGCTGGTCTTACCTGCACCCGTCTGTCCAAAAATCACAATCAAGCCGCCTTGCTCCTTCATGCTGCTTTGGAGAAGCAAGGCCTTGATCCAAAGTGGTAGCCCCAAGTCATCGATATTGGGACACTTCTCTGGCATTCTGCGCAATGCGTAGCGGTCATCGCGCATGCGCTGATTGCGCCAACGACTACCATCGTCAAGCTCAATCATTTTGCTTAGAGGATTTTTTTTAATTTCCTCCTTCAGTCGCTCAATAGTTTCTGAATGCTCATTAGTGGCAACTAATGGGCCAGGAAAAATGATCGTTGGCTTGTCTGCATCAATCGACAAGCGAAAATCGGTAATTGTTGGCTCACTCATTTGACTTATCGACGGAAATTGAAGGTAATGGTGTTTGTTTCCGACGAATTGCACTGATCGCCAGCGGTTGTCTGATTCAAAGCGGTGGTGATTGTTTTGATGGAAGTGCCATTAACTGTCGCGCTAATGTATTGATCACTAGCGAAACTTTCTGTGATGATGTTGCACTCGCGTGATGGAATGCCAGTAAGCGTTGCCACACCTTGGTTATTACCTGCAGCAGGTGCAAATGTGATCTCACCCCATTTAGAAATAATTCGTCCTGTGGGCACATTGCCGTTTCGCTCCAAGAAGCTATCAGTCATCCATCGTTTTTTTGCGACTTCTTCGGTAGTCAGCGTTGCAAATGAAGTCCGATGGGTATATGCCAATTGAATTTTTGGAACAGCGCTGTCCATTTCATTCGTGATTTTGCTTGCATTCATTCCAGCCACAATGCCCGGTATGAGCATGACGCCCAGCAACGACAACAGCGCAATGAGGGCTACGCCCATGCCGATTTCTGCAAGCAGCGCTCCGCGTTGTTTGAATGACAGGTTTTTTTTGTTGATTGTGTGAATTCGCATTTATAAAGTCCTAGTGAAAATTGGTTGAGAAAGTAAAGCTATCTATAAACTCTTGATACCAGCCTCCACTGCTTGAGAAAATTGAAGATTACTGATTGCGATACAAATACTCATTGCAGCAACACTAAACATTGCGATGAGACTGATAACGAGTGCGCGACCTTGTGCTTGCTCAACGAATTTCTCTCCGCTATCAAATGCCAATTTATAGATAGCGTTGTTAAATTCAGTTCTTTCTGCATAGTCTTCGATGCGATCCATCACGGTCGAATCAAATAATCCAGAGTCCAGCGCAAGAGCAGGGCGACCAGGCGTTAGTTTTAGGCGATGAAGCATGACGGTGATATGCCAGCTTAGCCATGGACTTGAAAACCTGCGCATCATCTCTAAGCCTTCCTTGATGCCGTGATTGTTCGATTGCAGCAAAATAGAAAGTGCAATTAGGAAGTTATTGCTTTCGTTATGCCGGTGTGATGCCCAAGGTGTTAGAGGTATCTTGTCGAACTTGGCACGTACATATCCATGCCAGTGCGATTTACTCCATTCAACAAGAATGCCTGCACCAATCGCAAATAAAGAAATAGCCACTGCGTTATTGATCAAACCAACAGATGTGTGATAAATCATCTGGGTCAGTATTGGCCAGCGGTTGAGCGGAATAATTTGAAGATACTCAGGTGCTATTAATATTGCAAACGTCACCAAAAAACCCAATATCACAAGGATTGCAATAATTGGAGAAATCAATGAAACAAAATAAATGCTGCGCACCTTGCCGAGCAATCGTATGCTTCGTCCTAAATAATCCATGGCTTCAGCAACACGACCATCTTCTTCTGCTGCTGTAAGAACCATGGCCTCGTAAGGCGGCACGGTATGCTGCAAAGCGTGGCCAAAGGACATACGGCGCATCTTTTGAATCCAATGCTCGTACAGTGGTGCCCAGCCTGTTTTTCGCTTGCGTGAGCGAATTGACATCACTTTTAACTGATCAATAATCGATGCACCATCACGCAATGAAATAGCAAAGTCTTCGTAGAAATTGCGTCTATTGGTGGCGAATGCGTTGAAGCGAAACTTGGCGAGTTTGAAGAAGTAGGTCATTCACGAAGCTCCACAACTTCGTAACTTTCCATGGGCTCAAACTCAAGCTCTAAGTCTCTTGGATCAATCCAGCCTTTAGAGACTTTGTAAAGGCCATGCTCAAACGCTGTTTTGCCTTGCATGTCTGGATCGTCAAATGCAGCTTTACGGCTGTTGCGCCAGTATTCTTCTGCCAGTTCATCCCTGCCTTCAGCAATGTGACCGCGTATGACGCGATCTGGAACAACGATTTCTGCGACAACCGTTGAATTGACAATACCTAAGTTGTTGCAATGCTCGCATCCTTTATCGTTGGAGCAGTAAATTCCATCGAGTTTCAAATTGAACTTGTGTGTCAGGAAGTTCTGTTTCTTTTTATCAAGGACGTTAACTGCAGGAACTTTGCATTGGTTGCAAAGCACAGGCAATAACCGCTGGAATATCATCACTGAGAAAAATTGACGGTCTGCCAAAACATCACGGGCAATACCAAGTCTAAATAGACGCTTTGGCGTTGTCATGGCAGAGGCGGTGTGCGAAGTCGTATAAATTTTGTGACCTGTCAGCACAAAATCAGCAACGATTTCCGCAACCACGCTGTCACGTGTCTCGCCAACCATGATGTCGTCAGGATCTCCACGCAATATATCTAGCAGCGTGCCTTGGTAATCCTTGCTCTTACCTTCACCTTCGTGATCGTTATGCTGAACAGATATTTGAGTGACACCAAATATCTTCAATTCCACTGGGTCTTCGACGGAGTAGCGTTTTTTGAATTTCCGCTTCGGATCAAACTCCATCATCGTTTTAAGAGTGGTCGTTTTCCCTGAGCCAGTAGGGCCTGTAATGATGATCAGACCAATCGAGCGGCTGACACTGAGTTCTAGTTGATTGACCTGTGACTCTGCGTAGCCTAATTCGATAAATGTCTTTGCTTCCCGGCCAACTTCCATTGGCTGTACACGCAAAATAATGTCCCAGCCGTCGGCAGCTCGAATGAACTTATAACGCAGCTTATAGACTTGACCCTCCACCACATGACGGATCATGCAGCTCATGGATTTATTCTCAATAGAATAAGTCCCTGTGCTGCGAGAACGTGCCTCAGCCATGTGGGTGAACAAGTATGACGATATTTGTTCCGCTACTTCAACTGAAAAGCTACGATGTTGATAGAGTCGGCTGTGAATACGAAACAGCGACATAGCCGATTGCTCTCTGCAGCATACATGCACGTCTGTCGTCTGTTTCTTGACTGCAATTGCAATTAGCTCATCAATGATCGGCTTTGCATCACTGGAATTGTTATTGACGGCGTTGCCGTTAATTGCTTTGTTCAATTCAGCAATTAATGCGGCATCTGCTAAACGCTCTTGCGTAATCTTGAAGCCAGTTTCTTGCACTTTAATTCTGAGTTGCAAGTGCTCTTGTCTTGCAGCCAGTGATTCAGAAGCAAGGATCATGACTTCACGGCTGCCAAGATCGATACAGCACAGTCCTGACAGATCATTACCCTGAATATTGAAGTTCTTGGTGATGACTGCACGCAGTGGCGGTAATTCCTGGCGCTTTTGAATTCGGCCCTCTCTGCGCATCGTGCCTAGCAGCGCTGTGGGATTGACGGTTCCTGTATTTGTAGTTGTGGAGACATTACTCATATGGCCTCCATTTATTGAACCGAAACGGTAGCGGCGGACTGCGTATCGCTATTGCTACCTGACTGTCGCCAATCCAAAGTTATTGTTTTTCTTTGGCTAATACTCTTTCCACTGAGTTTTATGAGCGTAATGCTGTAAGGCGTAATGTTCTCTAACTTCCAGCCATCAATGCGAGAGATATAGGGGTCTTGCATGGAAACGGGCATTGGAACGCCAAGATAATTGAGTTCTGCAACTTCTTGGCCCACAACGCCCCATATTGCTTCAAGCACCGGCTCTTTAGCGCTGTAATTCTGTTTTGCATCCAGCAGTGGCTGCGCATTGGCAGGAAGATCAGCAGATCGCGCATTGACACTCATTCCCTGATTTTGGTTGGCGCGAATTTTTGCATCCATTTCCGAATCAAGCAGTGACAGTTGCTTTTCCAGCAAATGGCCGAATGTATCTGTGGAATTTTTAATCAGTACAGGCTCAGATGCGTAAGCAATTAATGGAAATAACGCAATGAGAAATATGAATTTACGGCTGCGCATATGCTTGGACCTTCATGGAAAATGTGATGTTCTCTTTGATCGCAAATGTGATTTGCTCAATGCCGGTGGCGGCTGGCAATCGGTGTGCAAAGCTCTCCAGGAGCACAGCTGGGCCGGTTGCATCAAAAGTGGTGCGGACCGGAATTGAGACTTCCTCGCTGCCTGGGCCTCTGGCGGCAGTGACGGGTTCCCAGTTGATGAGTGGCTGGACCTGCAGGCCCACCAGGCGGGAGATTTGCGCCAAATTGCCAACATCGAAGCTCAGATCGTTGCGAAGTGGCAATTGGTCTTTAGTGCGCGCTGGTGACGGCTCTTTGGCAATCACAATGGGTTGCACAATCTGATCAATGCCGCCCTCTAGTTGCGGCTCTGGCCACTGCACTGGCTTGGCCTGCATGTAGCCCCGCCAAGTGGTGAGTGCTTGCGCGGCATAGATCACTTCACATTGCTGGGCTTTGCACGCCATCTCAGACAGTCGCCATCCACCTACGGTTGCCGGCAACGAGTGCAACGACTGGACGTACTGCGCCAAGTGCTCAGCTGGCAGCGTGGAGTTGATGGCCATGTCAATGTCTGCCTGGATTTTGGCCATGTTTTCTGCCTTGGCCTGTTGCTTGGCCAAGGCTTCGGCACGCGCACGCTCCGTCTTGCTGTGCGACTGATAAGCCATGTAGGCTGACCCAGCAACGACCGCAACGGCCAGGGTGGCGACCATGGGCAGCGAGACTGGCGAGTAGCGATCAAACGCAGCCTTTTTGTAGTCAGAATTCTTGAGCGAATGACCCAAGACCTCTAGCGACATCGAACGCAGTTCCATCCGATATGGAATGGTCGAAATCAGATCCGGCTCATCCGTGTAGACAGGTAGATCGCGTGTTCTTTCTTGCCCAGAGACAAAGTCACGCACCATCGCCATGACTTCATGCTCTGAGCCCACGAAGTCCATGCGCTTGGCAGGCAGTCCCTTGACGAGGGCAAAAACCCAAAACAAGCCTTCTTCAATCGAGATGAGCGACAAGTACGTCTTGTCAGGAATAGCTGCGCACAGCAATGACGCTGCAGCGACTGGACGACTGGCACAGTCCTTTTTGCTGACCAGTGCAACCTGCTTTTCGTGCTGATCTGGGTCCACCCACAAAAACTGCCAGCTTGCATTCGCTCCAGTTGCTAGCTGGCGAATCTCCGTACGCTGGCTCTCCAGGCCATCCAAAACCAGCCAGTCCAGGCCAGCCAGAGCTTGGCCATACCCCGCAACTTCAAGTTGCTTGAGCATCAGAGCACTCCCTCAATGATTTGAGGCGTCAGCAAGACCAGCACAGCACGGCGTGAAGTGCTGTTGACCATGCTGCCACCCAGCAAAGGAGACAATGCCCCATCCAGTGATCGGTCTGTGGAGGTGCGCTGCGAGGAGTCAATACCCGCCAGGAGGGCGGTTTCACCACTTGGCGCACTGCCATACAGGCTGTACTGATTGGCGTTGGATGGTGGGTACTCCAGGGTGACGCCATTGGAGACGAAAGTCTTGGATTCCCCCCGTGTTGATGCATCCATGGCGAACTGCATCACGACACTGCCGTTGGGCTGAACGGAGGCCAGCATGGTCAAAAATGTGCCCGTGGTCAGCTGTCCAGGCTCCACACTGGGCACCACCGTCGGTGAGCCAACATTTGCGCTGCTAGCTGAGCCAGATCGAGCTGGGTACACATAGGACTCGGTCGTGGCCACGCTGCTTGGACGGTTGTTGAGCATCGAGTAGGTCTCGTCCTTGCGAACAGTGACCTTGCCCACTGTGGCCAATGCTTGGATGAAGCTGCGCGTTGTGCTGTTGTCGCCGGTGCGAATGACGCCCAGCTGGCCCATACCCGTTGTCGTGCTTTGTCCAGAGGGCGAATAAATGCCGCCAGTCCACTTTGCGGCGGCATTGTTGATGGCCCAGCTCCAGTCCACACCTAGATTGCTGTTGTCATTGGTTGTGATTTCCACCACCTGCATGCGCACACGAATTTGGCGCCCCAGCGCTTTGTTTTCTGCATCAATCAAGGTGCGCACTTGGTCATGCACCTCCCTTGTGTCAGTCACCGTGATGATTCCCGAGGTGGACACTGCGTACTTGCCCACAGACGGTGTCAGCGTGGTCTCAAGTGCATCTTTGATGCTTTTGACCACTTCAAAGCTGGCTTCAGACTTCACATTGACATCAGAAGAAGAACTGCCGCTGCCGGCTTGAGTTGCACCATTACCGCTGCTGCTACTGCCGGTGGTTTCACCAGCGCTGGTGCGTTTGGTGATGGTGTTCCCAATCTTGTCTGTATTGAGAATGGTGGCGACCGTGTAGGTTCGTGTGACCAGACGAGAGATCGTGACTGCGTTGTCTCTGTGGCTGTAGTCCCAGCCCACACCAAAGCTTGCACACAAACGATCAAGCAGATTCACAGGCTCATAGGTGCCACCGATCATGCTCATTTGATCGATGATGAAGCCACGTTTCAAGGGCGCGTTGGCTGGCCCCGACATTGCCAACGGTGCTGGCAAAACGCCATTGAGGGCTGCGGGCACACGCGGAGCGCCGCCACTGGGTACGTCTTGCGTGGCCGCCGAGGATGGACCAGTTGCAGAAGCCAGCGCACTCAGTGGAACCAGCGCATCTGTTGTGACACGCACGGGGATGCCAATGATTTTGCTGATCCGCTCGGCATGCACTTGCAGCGTCGGGCTGTCAGGGAAGGAGTATCGGATCGGCTGGCGAAGCACAGCTGGCAGCTGAGACTTGCGTGCCACTTTGACGGTTTGTCCGCCCAGCCAGGCAGCGTTGATCTCGCGCCCAACTTCAGCCGCACGTGCATCTACAGTGCGGACCTGCTCAAGCTTATTGCGAACAACGTCCACATCTGCCTGCACTTGTGCGGAGATAGATTGGCGCTCATTCAAGCTGTTGCAAGCCGATAAGTTGGCGATGGCGACTGTTGCCAAGATGGCGCGCACCAGCGTGCGCTTTGTGTATGGATTGCGTGTCATGGGTGCGGTCTCATTCATTGCTGCTGTGCGCCTGTGCTTGTTCTGCTGCCTACGTCTGTTACGCGCACGACGTTGTTGTCCATGTAGAAAGTCGGCACCAGGGAGGTAGCGAAGGAAAGAAACAAGGCGCGAACGGCTTGGCGGTAGGTGCCGTGGTAGGTGGCTTTGGCAGGAATGAGCAAGTCGTCAGTGGTTTCCCATACCACTTGCCAGTCCGCTTGTTTTGACCACCTGGTCAGTGCATCAAACAGCGTCACGTCCTCTGGACCTACTTGCCAGCTTTGTGGGACTTCTGTCTCTTGAGGTGCTTGAGGCGCTTGAGCTGCTACGGGAGCTACTGGCTTTGCTGGCTCCATGGCGACAGGCTGGCCGCTCACGGTGAACGTCTGTACAGGATGTGCGCTGTGGGTGGCCAGCTCCTGGTACTCCAGTCGAACTTCATGGTTGACTTGCACCAAATTAAGCTGGGCACGCTGTTGCAACTGTCCATTGACGTTGGCCAGCGCATCACCGACTGTCAAAGACGCAGGCTGCTCCAGAGCAATTTGCTGCGCAACTGCACTGCCTATGGACTCATAAGGCACATCAAGTCTGAGAGCGAGTAGCTTGGCCAAGCCATCAACATCACCTTTCCATGTGACTGCAATTCGCGCATCCAGCAAGCTTGTCAGTGCAGCTCCTGCGGCCGCATCGGGTGCTACTGACTGGGCCATGCCCACACAGGGCATGGTCAAGCCAAGTGCGAGGCTGCAGGCCAGCCGTGTCAGGTGTTTGTGCATCTTTATCCTTGTCATGGAGCCACCGCACGTGCGTCAGCGATGGAAAATTCTTGGTACAGAGCGAGAACCTTGGGAACGTATGCCTGGGTTTCGCGGTAGGGAGGGATGCCCTTGTGCTTGCGCACAGCGCCGGGGCCAGCGTTGTAAGCGGCCAATGCAAGTGGCCAGTCACGAAACTCAAACCACATCTGGCGCAAGTACGCAGCACCTGTGGCCAGGGCCAGTTCTGGTTTAAGAAGATTGGTTTCAGGGTCTTGCAGACCCACGCCCTTGGCAGTGGAGGGCAGCACCTGGGTCAAACCGATGGCGTTGGCTGGAGAGCGTGCTTTGGGGTTAAAACCGCTCTCAACGGCGACCAATGCCTTGAGCAAAGCTGGCTCCAGCCCGTAGTGAATCGCTATGTTTGTGATAGCTGCTTCGTGTGCCCAATAGTTCTCCAGCACCTTTTTGCAGACCTTCGAGGTCACTTGGCCACGCAGACACTTTTCGGACGCAGTGGCTGCAGGCTGTGCCAGCAGCACAAGCAGTGGGATGACCACGCATCCAATAGAGCGAGCTATCACAGTGCCTTCATCACGCCGAGAACAATGCTCAGCGTGATCCCTGCGCGAATGGCGTGCAGCTTGAGTGCAGCCAAGGTGATTTTTCCTTTGCCGTAGCTTGACCACAGCGTGACCAGGCAAGCGGCAATGATCAGAGTCACCACAGACGCAAACATCAGATGCAACTGCTGCTTCATTTTTGGCATTGGCACACCAGAGCCTTCGACAAACCCAGCCATGAGGGCTGCCGTGATCGACAAGCACTTGCCTGCGCCGTCTCTCGTGCAGCTATCTGCTGGTGTGAATTTGCCAAGGGAGCTATTGCCACCTGTCGCTCCACCAGTTGAGCCAGGATTGCCGTTGGAGCCGGGTGGATTGGTTGTTGATCCACCGTTGTTGCTGGCACCCGCCATCTTGTCTGCCATAGAGCAGATCGTTGTGCCATTGCTGTCTGCGAAGCCTTTGCAGCTCCCAGAATTGATCATTTTTTGGCAATTGCCGATTCCCAGCTGGACGCAAGCTAAGACTAGGTTGCCATCTACTGGACGACCATCAAATGTCCCCATACCGATGAGCTGCTTAACTGAGCCAGCTTTCATCGCATCGACGGTCAAAGCAGACCAGGCATTAATCTGGTCTTGTAGTGAGAGTTGCTGATATTGCTGAGGTGTAAGGCGCGTGTAGAAAGCAATATTGGCCGTATTCATCTGCAGCACGCCATAGCAGCAAGTGCCGTTGTAGGCTGCTGTGTTTCCACCGCTTTCGACATTGATGGCCAAGTTGGCCACTGCATGTGCGTTGGCTTTGAGCCAGGTATTGGCGCTGGGCGAGTTCTGGATAGCGGCCACGATGTCGGCCGCTCCCACAAAGGCCGCAAGCGCCAGACCGCTGAGCATCCACAGGATGGCAACCATGCCTTTCGGGACGGTTTTCACCGGGAGTGCTCCTTGCCAGCATGGGCCTTGCTCAATTCGCTGATGAATTGCTCAGGAGGCGTTGCCCCGACCAAGCGCTTGCCACTGGAGAGGACAACCGTGGGTGTGTTGTTGATCTGATAGCGTTCGCCAGTGGCCAGGATTGCAGCCAAACCATCGATGTTGCAGCCCTGGTAGAGCTGCGGCTTAGCACCAGCCATCATGGCTTTCCAAACGCCTGCCTTGTCGTTGGAGCACCATGCGCCCCGCGCCAATTGCTGGCTTTGAGGGCTGATGACGGGGAACATGAAGCGATAGATGGTTACGTCATCCAGCTGATCCAGAAACTTCGTGAAGACTCGGCAAATTGGGCAGTTGGGGTCTTCAAAGACCGCGAACACCTGGCTTCCATCTCCGTGAACTTCTTTGATCGCGTGCTGCAGCGGCAGGCGGTCAAATGGGATGGTCATACGCTTGTCCATCTGTTGCGCAGTGAGATCCAGGCGCTTTTGCATGTCCATCAGCGCGCCGCCCACAAAGCCGTACTTGCCAGATGCATCGACATAGAAAATCTCGCCATCTGCGACCGCTTCGTAGATACCTGTCAGAGGTGTTGTCGATAACTGCTCAATCTGGATTTGTCCGTCAGAGTTGGCTTTAACTGTTGACTTGATGCGGGTGGCCAAGTCCTGCGGGACATCGCCTGCATAGCAATGAACAGAAGCTGCAGACGCAGCCAGTAGCGTGGTGATGAGTGTTCGCTTGAGCATGGGCGCACTCTAAAAAACCACAGCCAGACTTACCAGCGGAAATCGTCAGTTACATACCTAACGATTTCCGCTTGACAAATCGTTTTTTTTAATTTGTTACATTGACGCCCGTTTTAGGTGTGCGTTGTCCCCGCAAGCAGGCGGATCTGCTGCGGGATCAAACGCAGAGGTGTGGATGAATTTTGATAAGTGCGCCAAAGAGCTCTGTGATGAAGAGAACGGATGGGATGAACGTTTTGGAGACTTCCTTACGCATTTGCAGATGCAAGAAGGGCTCGCGGAGTCAACCTTGATGGCACTCAAAACACAAATAACAGCGTTCAATCGCTGGGTGTACCAAGCAACAGGACGTACGTGGGATAGGGCCGTGCCCGAAGACTTTTACGAGTATTTATTAAGTATGGAAGGGAAATTAGAAATATCGTCCCTTCAAGCCAAGCGATGGAGTCTCAGACGTTTATACAGCTGGGCAAACGGGGAGGGCGTTACTACCATTCGAAATTACGCATTTGATTTTTCTTTTAGAGCTTCAAAACAAGTCGTGAGCACAATTCCACCATCGGTGGAACAAATAAAACAATTGCTAGGACAGCCTGATATTTCAAGGAAAGAAGGAGTGAGAGACAGAGCTATTTTGGAGCTGCTTTATGCAACAGGTATGCGTTCTGCCGAATTGCTTTCGTTGGATGTATTTCAGTTCGGATCAGAATCATTATTAAAAGTGTGGGGCAAAGGTAGCAAAGAGCGGTTGGTTGTGTACGGAGAGGAGGCCAAACATTGGATTGCACAATACAAAGATGTTCGCAAGGAACTTTTGCTCAAAGGAGGCCACGCAGCCCTGCGCACAAACAATTTGTTTGTCAGCACTGGCAAGCACCCCAGTTACCAATACTATGAGCTGCGCAGAATGCTGAAGAAGTATGGTCAGGCCTGTGGGCTTCATGTAACGCCACACCGTATGCGCCATGCTTTTGCAACACACATGTACCAAGCTGGTGCTCCGTTGAAGATCATTCAAATGCTTTTAGGGCATGAGAATCTTCAAACATCATCTATCTACATTGCTAAGAATTCAAGAGATCCTGTCAAACTCTTGAAGCACCACCATCCAAGAAACTCTAAAACTAGAATTAGAAGTACGCATTTTGGGTAGGAGTAGCTAATTTAAGAAGCAATAAATGATGACTTGCACTCACCACAAATAAGAGAAATGCTGGGTTTGCCCCAAACGCTTATATTTTTGCACCCGCTGCATGTGTATTTAATTCGATTGGATTTATTGGGCGTTTGGGGTTGACCTGATTCAGTATCTGGAATTTGTGTACCCGCTGGGTTTCGCACATTGCCGCCAGGACGTATTGCACTTGCTAATGCTTGATTGGAGGACATTGGCACCGTGGTGCCTTGAATACCTTCAATACGTGTCGCCTGACTCTGCGCGCCTATGCGCACGTGTTCTACTGAAGGAAAACGGTCGTACCAGCTGAGCTTAAAACTGCCTGTGAGCAGTGTCTCGCACGCGCTCAAAAATCGGCCACCTGTGATGGCGTAATCAGCCATCATGTCGCCTGTGCGCTTGCCTCCTGGTTGACCCGTTGAGGAGGGCATCAGACCAATGCGCTCCATCTTGTTCGCCCACTCATCGTTGTGATACCTGCCTCGGCCCGGTTTGCCGTGATGCTCTTGCCACAGATGCACCATTTCATGCGCAAGGGTTTGCAGGGTCTCAACGATAGGGACAACTGCAAAGTAAGTGGGGTTTAAAGCGATTTCATCCGTGGTTTGGCCGGTGAGCGACGCGAAACGCGCAGGAGAAAAGTAACCGAAGGTTCTTTTCTCGCGCTGCAGTGTGATTAGACATGAGGGCAATTGCCCTTCAAAGAGCTCGTTGTTGAAGTGATCGTACGCCACCTGCAGTTCTTCATAGGTTTCACGTGTCGGAGCTATTGAAGTGTGTGAGGATGCAAGCGTCATGATATGTATTGTGCAATACAAATTGCAAATTTGATAACTTTTGAGTAACGCTCTAATGCACGTGACTTACGCCAAACGTAGAACAGAAAATGCGTCGATAAAATTACATTTTTTACACATCAGTGGAGTGAATCCTCATGGGAACTTACAGCATCTTGAGCTGGGTGGTCATGCTCGGTATTTTGGCAGGCATGGCCTGGCTTGTAAGGCTATTGCTTCGTTTAGCGGCCCCAATATCTAACGAGGTAGCAAACACATTCAAGTTTCGCACTGTAGTGTTTATCGTTCTGGCCATCATCATTCCGCTCTGGCTCATAACGTTACCGCTATTTTTGTACTTGGCCTACAAGTCCTACGCCGCAGGCAGACCACAGGTGCAAGGTGCCGAGCAACCGAAGCCATCTAACGCAGAACAACATGTCGCCAGTGAAATCGAGGCTCTTCACAAGCTCTTAATTAGCGGTGCGCTGTCAGAAGAAGAGTTTCAAACTCAGAAGGATCGTTTGCTTGGCACAAGTCACGTGGCTTAAGCGTTATTGCAGCGGACTACCCTTCTGTAGCCGCTGACTTCCAACTTTAGATATGCGAGATAGAAACATCTATAAGAAATGTCACTCTATACGCAGCCAATAAATCAAGCTGCGAGTTTGAGAGTTCGATTGCAAGCTGGGACAATTTTTCCGTATTGCCATGTGCGGAACTCAATAGCTTGCTGCATCTGATTAAATCGATACTCAAGTCGATTTTTATCATGATCAGAGCCTCCATAGAGCATGCAATAGTTAGGTAAGTTAATTTCTCTTTGTCCTTTATTCACAATTAAGCGCATAGCGCAAAGAGTATAAATATCATGTGCTCCAGCGCCATTAGCTGCGAACTCGCAAGTCCCTGAGCCAGCGCCATTGTAAAAACTAAATACTAATTCATTCGCTTGTGATTGAACATTCCCGATAAGAGTGAATGCAGCAAATTTCTGTCCATCTGGTGCAATACGTCGCTCCTTCAATTCTTTTGACCAAATCTCTTGAAGAAGTACACGATCCTTTGTTGAACCAGTAGAAGGAAAAGCTGGCGCATCAAAAACTACTTCACGAAATGGCTTCCAGCTATCATTAGTTCTTGTGTCAGCCAATGCATTCGTCAAAACTACTGAAGTTGTCGCAATAAATAAAATTTTTGCTGAATATGAAAATTTCATGAGGTGAATTTTTATATGTTTAAAACAATGGCTGTAGCAAATGATAGAGTATACAAATCCCCACGCATAGAAATTATTGCCAGAACCGTGTTTGGCAACTTCCCAGAAGTCGGTTACGATGTCTCACAAGCACGTTACAACTGCTTCTTGGATCACTAGGCCCATCTCTGCCTGGTGCGTATGAACTCTCATGCGGAGCAACGGATTGGGCTTCCATGCCGCTCTCGATTGCTGATGAGGCTAACCACTTCACGGAGTCCCAATGCTCAATTTCTCTCTACGTTTCCTTGGCCAGTCCACCAAATTTCTGTTCCGCGCAGTGATTGCTTTTGGGGGAATACTTCTATTTTCATTAATTCGTTTAATTTTCGATTATTTATTAACTGGCACAAGTGAAGAAGAAGGTGTGGAGTCGAGTATAGAGTCGACCGCTGAAGCAACACGCCAGAGGGAAAAAAGAACATCTGGCACGCTACCTGACAACCAATTTTTCTGAATTATTTTTTCTTACCTCCTGCCGATAATTTAGGAGTCTTTGCTCCAGAAGCACCTAATGCATTTGCGTTTCTCAGCATATCTCGATCAGTGCCGAGATTAAAACCAATCCATCCCATCATTGCGCTCCAAATAAGTGGCAGTCCAATGAATAGAAATGACAGCAAGATTTCGAGAAGCATTCTTTTATAGACCTGTGGTTGACCACTGCTGAAGATCTGCGTAATCTCTTGCATGATGGTGCTACCTGAGAAGCCAGGGTACATTGCTTCAATAAGTTTGGCATCCACCCACTGCGCAATCGTCCACATTACTGCCCAAAACTTCACAGTAAATATTGCAAGGCCACCGTACCAAAGAATTTTTATATCGTAACCACTCATTAGCGTGATGAGCGGCAGAAACATATACAGTGCCATCAATAGAAGCGCCTGAACCATCGGTAATGCATTAAGTAATGGAATCATCGACATTGATGAATCAAATGCGGCTTTACCGACGCCAAGCGTACTGATACCACCCGTTATTGATCGCCAAATGTTGGCGCCAGTGCCGTAGTTGTTCCCCATCACGTTCTCAGGATCAACGAACGTGGGATTGGCTTTTTCAAATGCCAGTCTGGCAACGCTGTCTTTCGCTTGATCCTCTGATGTAAAAGTCAGCTTGTTTTTGACAAAGTTCAGCAGATTGCGCCAGTTGGTGTTGTGGTTGCCCAAGCGCTCACGCACCCCAAGGTCACTCGCCTCCCACCATTGCTTGCAAGTAGGACGACCCCAGTCAGGGTTGACGTATCCAGCCTCTGGACCCTCGGTAGCGGGCACCTGGATGTACTCGGTGTCACGGTTAAAGTCGATGGCCCAGCCTGGAACTGGGTTGTACGAACGCATGTTTGCGTAAAAGCCTGGCTCAGTGCGCATGAACTGGCTACCAATCCAGTCCACATCTGTGGCACCACCGTAGTTGCTGCCTTCAGCCAGGATTGCTTTGCCATTGGCTGAGATGGTGGTCTTGTCCATGTTCAGGTATTGACTGCGGGCAGGCACAAAGCATTCGCTATAAAAGCGTTGAACTTCATGCAGCACAGCAGGATCTTCAATGGTGGCCATGCGTGCCAAGTCTTCAATGGTGCGAATATCACTGCTGGCACTGTTCAACCCAGCCCTGAAAGCGTTGTTCACGCCGGAAGACAGTCCCATGACCGAGTACCACCAGATCGGTACAAAGGCTAGATTGCCCGAGTTGCTAAAACCTCCTGTGGTGGCATCAGCCATAGCACGGTCGTAACCCGTGCCGGTACCGCCTTTTAAAGTGACAGGCTGGGGAGGACTGCCGTCCGGAGTCTTTGTTGGGGTATAGCTCAGATGCACGTTGCTCAGCGAGGTCAACGGACTGGTCATAAAGCACAGCATCATCACGCACACCGCGGTGACCAGCTGGGTTTGAACGGATTCGAGCAAGCTCTCGATACCTTCAAACCCCATTCCGCGCTCTTTGGCCTCGCGCCAAGCGTTAAAAATGATCAGAGGAAAGGGGAGTGCGGCTAAGCCCGTGCCTGCGAGAATTTCACCAATGATGTTGGCAAATGCCCAACCGTACATGGTGGTGAACAGCTCTAAGTAACTATCTAACTTCATGGTGCCTCAAGGGAGGAAGAAGAGGTTGGCAATCCGCGCTGGGCCGATAGGGAACATGAGCAAGTACAGACCCAGTACCAGTGCGGCCGTCTTGCGTGCAGCAAGCAAGCGGTTGTACTCATGCTCAAGAACGAACCCCTTTTGTCGCGCCCATTCGATGATCTGGGGCCAGGACAGCACGATCCACGCCGAAGCAGCGCATTGCAGCCAAATGCCAATGTTGAGGACTTGACGCAGTTGAGCTTGCATGGCTTCAAGACCTTCAGGGGGTGTCGATGCCAGCCACATCAACACCAAGCAAGCGATGCAAAAGACCAGCAGGGCATAACCTCCCCAGCTAAGCAGTAGTCTCCAGAGCCTGGAGCGGTTGTGTTTTTCGGGTTGCTGGGAATTCATCGCACCGCTCCATCAAAAAATGGGGCCGTTTCTGAGCGTGTGCCGCCAATTACGCTGGTGGACGCGCTGCCTGCAGCCAGTGAGTTGTTCATGATGGCCAGGGCGGTGTCGCCCGTCATTTCCTTGCGAATTCGAAACTCAAACATCAGATCGTTGATGTACTGGGTCAGGCGATCGACTTTGTCTTGGGCTTGGCGATTGATTTCATTGGAAGCCGTGGCCTGGGGCAGGCTCATGCCTGAGATGAGCGTATTGCGTGCAATCAGCGCCTTGTCGATGACTTTGTGCATGGCCAGCTCCTGAGACAGCCGATTTACAGCCACGGAGCGCACATCCGGGGGGAGCTTTCGCATGGCATCCACGAGCTGTGGACTCACCGCCATACCTGGCGCGCTGACCTTGGCCAAGTCCGCATGGCTGTTGCTCTTGGCTTCGGCCAGATTGCGCATGGATGGCAGCACGCCATCAAGCTCTGTTTCAAACTTAGGGCTCAGGCCCGTGGCCGTGACGGTGGACGTGGGCGTTGGGCAACTGGAGTCTTGCGTGCACAGGTAGATTTTTTGATCGCCCAGCACCTCGGTGCTCCACTTGGCTAAAGCCTCGGGAGTCTGGAACGCTTGCACCAAGCGGGTTGATGCCAGTGACGAGCTGCCGTAGTTCGCAGTCGCAAGCGAGTTGGCTGATTTGTTGAGCGTCACGTTATATCCAGCGACGGCCAGGTCACGGATCGGCTGGATCGGCGCAGTGCCTGCACCGCCTGCCTTGGTGCCAAACACCCAGTCCAGCCCACGACGCTGGGCTTCTTCGTTCTTGTTGATGTCCACCTTGGCCTGGACAACGTCGCCTTGCGCCGAAGCTTTGACTTTCCAAAGGTCGCCCTTGGCCATGGCCACGTACTCTTCGTAGGGGTCTTTGCCATTTTTGATCATGGCTTCCATCTCTTCGCAGCTCTTGAGCGAAGCTGACACCATCAAATCGGCCTTTTGGCTGAAATTCTGAAAGAGCTGATACAGACCAGGCTGTGCGCGCTGCAGCACGTACAGGGGCAGTGATGCAATACCGGCCTGCACGGCGCCAGTGATGGTGCTACCCAGGTTGTGGATGCCATTCATCAGAGTTGCCCAAGAAGCACCCACGTCAAACTTGCCACAGGAGTAGTTAGCCCGAACACCGGCGCTCAATTGCGTGGACAAGGCTCCACGGTGAGCGGCACCGCCGCTCGGAGATCCACCGCCCATGCGGTAGTACAGGCTGGACGATGAGACAGGTTGAGCATGAACAGAAGTAGGGTTGCCCAGCTCAAGGACGAAAACCAGAGCGAGTGCCGCCACTGGGAGCAGACGTGCAGAAAATGTATGCATGCGATGCCTTTGGATTCAAGGTACGGAATAAAGGTAGAGACCACGTCGGCGGCAGCATGTGTAGCGCTGCCACAAGTTCCAGGCGTAGCCATCGGCACTGTCTGTTTGGCCATCGCCCCAGGAGGTCAGTGACAGGGAGTCGTTGCTGCCAAACTCGACACATTTGGTCGAAGGCTTGGGCGAGAGCATTTGCCAGCGGCGGTGCTCGCCCACGTTGAAGTAGCGGTACCGACCAGTGCCACTGGGCGTGACTTTTGTGTAGATGTGCGGCTGCGCAGACTTGTAAATAATGGAAGCGACGCGCTCAGCCAGTACTGCAGAGGCCTTGACGGGATGCGGCTGGATGATTTCCCCAGTTCGCGGATAAACGCTGCCCCATGTCTGGCTAAAACCGGCTCCCACCTCATTGAGACCCGGTATCCAGGCTTGTGCGTAGAGCATTTCTGCAGGGACGATGCCGCGCCAAAACGGAGCGTCCAGCTCTGACTGGAAGTGCAGTCCAAAAAACGAAGCACCACCAGGGCAAAACAGCGTGTTCCCACCCGCAATACCTGTCACAACACTACTGATCTGCTGCAGGCCTTCGACCACCCCTTGAACTTGCTGGACCGTGTCCATGATGTTCATTACCTGCTCCACGCCTTCAATGGTGCGCATCACAGTGGAAATACTGCCTAGAAGGGCTTCAGGTGCGCTCAGCATCGCTTTAGCGTCCTTGCCCACGGTCTCTGCAATGCTGCTGGGTACATTGACCCAACTGCGTCCCGCTTCTGACAAGCCTTTGGTTGAGAAGCTCGCCAGCTCGGTGACATTGGGAACCACGATGGAGCTTGGCATCGACAGAGCACCGCCACCGGCCAGCATTGCAGCAAATTGCCCTGCAGGATTACCAATAGCATCGGCACCTTTGAAAGAGGCGATAGAGCTATCCGTGCTCAAGCCACCTGCGGACGAGTCCAAAGCAAATCCCGTGACTGTGGAGCCCGCAGTCGTCATTGCAGCAGCAACCGGCTTGCCGATGTCTGCCCAAGGATGCATCAGCGGTGCGTTATAGGTACTGACCACCACGTCAGGCACGTAGTGACTGATCTTGATCGATGTACGGATGTAGCAAACCGGATAACTGCATTGCAGAAAAAAGCACACCCCTTCCACTTGGTACTTCAAGCAAGACGGTGCTGCTGAGACGGTGTTGGCGATAATGGCTGGCGTGGACGTGCTGGCCGAGGCTGGCAACGGTGCCAATCCCATGAAGCAGGCAGCAGCCGGTGCCCAAAGGTGCTTTGAAATGGACTGCATCATGGACGACCTCCTGACTGCTGCTGATAGATGGCCAATGCCTTGTCCACATCCGGCACGCCATAAATCACAGCCTGGCGATTGATGACAACGGCAGGCAAGCGATCAAGCTTGTAGTGGATGGCCATGGTCATGCCGTTGGCTGCATTGACGATGTGGGCCTGGTACTTGCGCCGGATCTGCGCCTCCATGCGTTGCAAATGCGCCAGTGCATCAGCTTCCACTCCTGGAAGTCCCTGGCTGAGCTGCTGCTCGATGAGCGCCATCACATCCAGGCGGTAGACCTGCAGCTTGTAGCTGGGCGTTTGGGGCACAGCGACCAAGGTGGCCATGTTGGCAAATACCTCGACCGTAGTGGGCTGAGAGGGCTGTGCAGCAGTGGCAAGGCCTGCCATGGCTGCAGCAACAAGGGGTAGGGCGAAGCACTTCATGCGCGTGCCACGGCCAGTTGCTCGGCCACTTTGTAGGCCGCCTGTACTTCCGTACAGCCAAACTCTTCCATCAAGCGGCGACGCTGCGCTTTTTCATGGCCTTCGGTCATGGCCAGGGCAATGGGCAAAGGTGGTGGCACATTGCGAAACAGCCATTGGCCCATGGCACTGATCAATACACCTTCGGTGTATTTGGGTGGCTCCTTGACTGCAGACTCCATCATGGAACGCTGCTCCAGCGTCAAAGACCGAAACCGCTCCACTTCGCGGATCTCAGACTTATCCATGGTCAGCAGCATCCAGAACTCGCACATAGACAACACACGTTCCATGCTGCCTGGCAAATCCTTCATGTTCTGGGTAGCCAGCCAGAACCACATATTCAGCTTTCGCCACATTTTGGTGCCCTTGGCGATCTTGGGCCCTAGCAGCTCATTGGTGGTAATGATGTGACCTTCATCGGTCAGCATGATCAGAGGGCGGTCTTCAGCCTGCGCTGCTTCACCGCGAGACTGGACGGAGTCAATGAGGCTGGTATAAGCCACAGCCAAAGCATCGGTGTAGCCATCGTTGGTGAGCGTGCCCATTTCCACCAGCGTTACATCAACATCAGGCCAATCTTCACCTTCACGGTTGAACAGGCGCCCGCGCAGGCCTTGCGTGAAGACCATCATGGCCTGACCCATATCCTCTGCTCTGGCTTGGCGGTTGGACGACAAGGTGGGGTCGGTGTTCATGGCCATGAGCTCAAGGGCCACGTCTTGCGTCAATGGATGCTTTTTGCCCTCCTTGGCGCAGCGCACGGCGGCTTTAATGATGGCCCGCGTCACCAGATAGCGGTCAGCGCGGCGCATCTGCTCGGTTTCAACCCTCTCGCCACCTGTAATCATCATGATGGCCGCAATCAGCATCTCGCCCAGAATGTCGCGCCTTTCCTCGGCGTCATCGTCCTCGACTTCGTCTGTGGCTGGCGCAGGCTCCGTTACGCTGTCCAAAACCTCCATGAGCTTGTTGCCTTCGGCAAATTCGTCAGGAATGATCCCCGCGTTGAGCATGGCTTGCTGCTCAGCGGCGTGAAACGACTCCATGATTTCCGTATCCAGCAACAAGTGCTGTGCATGCACAAAAGGCGGCAGCGACTCCGTGCAGGTCATATTCAAAGTGACGCGGTGAACAGACAACCCCTTGGCTTCCATGTCTTGGACAAGCAAATCGAATGATTTGCCAGCATCGACAATCACCAGTCGCGGGCGATGGATGGCCATGGTCAGCATGGCTTGGTAGTTCAGTGTGGAAGACTTGCCCGCACCTGTTGGACCCAGAATCAGCATGTGGGCGTTCTTCTTGCGATCAAACTTGTTCAGCGGATCGATGAGCAGTGGTTCACCACCACGGTTCCAAAAGAACATTCCTGGGTGCGGTGTGCCACGGGCACGTCCATACACCGGCAAGATGGCTGCAACCTGCGAGGCAAATGTCAGGCGCAAGCGGCGCATATGCTTGCGGTCAAACTTGGGGTCAAACGCGAAGGGCAGGCCACGCACAAATGCATCCAGTGGCACCAGATCGTGCTGGGGTTCAATGAAGCGCATGCCCGTTGGGGTGAGCAGTGCGTTCATGTCTGAGATCGCGCTATCCAGCTCAGACTGGTTCTTGCCCGTCAAGTAGATACCCATGAACATGGGAAACAACTTGTCGCCTGAGATCATGTGCTTGATCACACGCTCACACTCACTGTGCGCTTCCATAGCAGCAGCTGTCTGTGCGCGTGAGGAGTCTCTGATGCGTTCCACATGACGCTCAACCGTATGCTGCGCCTCAATCACCACTGTCACTGAGAGCATGGAGCCGGGAGGCAAACGGTCAAACCGCGCAAATGCCTCCTTGCCCGACTTCAGCTCCGCACTAAAGTGTCCAATTGATGGGTTGCTGCGCAAACTCTGCAGTGTCATGAAACGCACTGGAACATCGTCAAAATTCCATGTGCCATTTTCCAAATCACTACGGGGCTGGGACAGCGACAAGGACGTGGCCAGATCCCAATCGCACAGGCCCACGGGTGCTTCATCGCCCGGATAAGGTGCGGTTTTGAGCAACTCGGCATTGGTTGGTGCCCAAGGTACTTGCCGATTGAAGAATGGCAGCATCCATTCGTAGAAGTCACGGCCATTGCAGCGACGCACACCCACACCAGCCTCTGTGAGCGTGGCCATCAAAGTGTTGGCCACGGCATCCATTTGCTGTGTCACGCTGGCTTGGCCAGGTTTGCCCACATCCAAGAAACTGCGATAAATGCAGCAGTACACGCGCCGCTGCTGCCCGCGCCAGGGCTGGCCTGTGACCAGGGTGTCTGTGAACAGTCCTTGTGGACGTGAAATCTGCTCAAAATGCTCTTTGAAGCCTTGCAGCACCGACTGGGTGTACTCGGAGTTCAAAATCTCCTGGCCACGTCCGCGATTTTGTTTGTGCTGATTCAGGATGTAGTCGGACAAAACCTGATTCATTCCATCGATGTTGCGGTCATCGTGCAAGAAACACTGGACGATCCAGGGTGCATCGTCCATTTCTGGAATGGCATGCAACGCTTCCTTGACCTTGGAGCAGCGATCCACCAAGTAGCTCATAGGCTGGGCTTCGGTCGCTACGGCCGACAACTCAAAGAGCGCGCCATGCGTGACACCGTCTTCCATCACAAACTGCTTTTCTTCTGGCGCGTAGCGTGTGTAGGGAAGCAGTGCTGTAAACGATGGAGGACGCAAAGCCAAACGGCGGCGATCCGCGACAGTCAGCAGTTGGTCTTTTTCAGCGGGGCCATCCAAGCCCATGAAGGCTTTAATTTGCTTAATCATGGACGTACCTGCCTTGCTGAGCGTGCGTTGCTCAAGTCTTCAGCTACTTCACCCGGCATGGCGTACTCGGTTTGCTCATACATGGGAAAAACTGTCACGTAGCCCGGCACCGGGTACTTGCCCTTGGCAAGGTGCGGATAGACCACCATAACCAAATCTGGATTGGGCAGACGCGCAAAGCGCTGCTGCATTGGCTCCAGCGCTGACCAATAGCGCTGTGTCTGACCATCGCCTTGAGCGATCGGTCGAACCACAGCATCACGGGCCAAGCGGTCGCGTGCAGTTTCTTTCGTGCTTTGCACGCTGGGGGCTTTGCCGCGGTACACGTCCAGCACGGTAGGGCTGCCCGCTGTGACTTCTTTCAGGGGAGATTCGCGTGAACCCATTGCAGAGCATCCAACCATGAGGAGGGCGGCCAAGCACACAGGTGCGACTGACAACCAGCGAAGAGAGGCAGGGCAGTTACTGAAGGCCATAACGTGCTCCAGACAAGATGTTGGGGGTTTGGGTGCTGTGCACCAACTTGCGAGGTGAGGCAGGTTTGTCGATGTGGATTTCCTGATCCAGGTGAACGACGATCTGCATACCGCTGGGCGAGACCACGGCATCAAAGCTGCTTTTAAGGCGCTCAGTCAGCCACTTGGCCAGCTCCTCTGTGGCAGCTGAGCCCATGCGACCCAGTGCGAAGTTGCCGGCATTGCCTGTAACAGCGGATTGGGTGGCATCACCGCTGGAAGTCACCGTGGTTTGCGCCTGTGCCAAGGCTTCTGCAGCAAGGCCAAGACCTTTGATGCCCACGAGGTCAGCCAAGTAGCGCGGGGCATTCGTCACAAAAGTGCCCTGCACGCAGGGGTTGCCATGCAAATCAGAGATGAAGCCCAGATCACCGCTGTTGGAGCTGGACGTGCCGCCAGATCCAGTGCGGCGGCTGGAGACTGTGCGGATGGCACCATCGTTAAAGACGAAGGCCATGCTGCGAATCTTTCCCTCTGTGCAGGAAAGTGCCATGTCACCGATGGCCACGCCAGTCACCACCATGCCAGCCAGATCCTCGGGCAGCTCCCAGCCGTTGGCGGCCAGGTTGTCACGTCCAATGAGTGCTTTGAACTGCATGGGGTCGGTGACGCGGCCATTGACCGGCACGCGGCCAATGAGGCTGGTCATCGTGGTCACACCAGCCAATGTGGCGTTCTCGGGAATCGTAAAGAACGGCTCAGGTCCTTTGGGTTGCTGAGCTTGTGCAGCAGCTGCAGCTTGCGCAGCAGAGCCTTGGCTGCGGGCTTGGGCAGGAGCGGCACCTGTGCGACGCACATACTGGGTCACAGTGTCTGTGCCACTGCGCTTGGTCTCTTGGACGTACCCCATGGGCGCCAGCACTTTGTAGCCGATGACACCAGAGGCTGGTGCTACTTCTTCACCTTGTTCGGCTGTAGCGCGAGACTGCCCACTCAATGAGCCGAAAGTGCCCAAAGCATTGTTGAAGGTATCAACAATGCCAGGTGATGAGGCATCCTGAGCTGGCGTTTGTGCAGAGGTGCCACCCAGTGAGACCACCTCATTGGTAGCAGCGGCTGTATTGGATGGATTTCCCTTGCGCAAATCCTCGTTAATTTTGAGCACTTCCTGAACCTGCTGGCGCAACTCACGGTTGGATTGCACAACGGTGGCCAGCGTTTCATTCGGAGTGTCTTGATCGGCACCCAGGGTCTCAGGAAGTGGCACCTGGGCCATGGGCGCAGCAACTTTTGTGCTTGTCCCGCTTTGCATGAAGACTGCACCAATGATCACCACAGTGACTACTGCAGCAATCGGAAGAAGTTTGTTTGAAGATACTGCCATGACGGTCTCCTACAAGCAGGACTCAAAAGAGCGCTCGCACACTAAGTACAGGGCTGTGGTGTCGGTGTCTGTACCGGCAGGGCCAATGCGCCCGTGCTGCGCAGTCGCAGCGATCCAGCGGCCACGCAGGGACTCCAAGGGAATTTCCAATGCAAATTTGGACAAATTGGTGATGCGCACCGCTGTCACAAACAGGTTGGCTGAGCGCCATTGGCCCAATGGAGTGGTTTCCACATGAACCCCGCGCAGCAGACCAGGCACCACATTGCTAGCGATGGCCACCTGAGACACGCCTGGTGTGGAAGTGGACAGTCGGCGCGGTGCATACAACTGGCGAGCTGCATGGCGCGTCAGCTCCACCATGTCCACTGCAGGCGGGGCAGCGGGTGTGGCCTGTGTGGGGTTGGCCACAGACGCTGGCTCATAAACCGATACCTGCAACTCGCCTGCGCCTTTGGGCGTTGGGCCTTTGGCTGCGGCTTGCGAGACCAAATCAATCGGAATTTGCTGTCCACTATCGACCAGCTCGGCAATGATGCGGATAGGCTCAAACGGCATCAGGGCAGTGGCGTAGATGGTCCCGGCAATGGTTTCCAGCCGTGCCACCGAATCCATGTCGTTGGGCACGTGCAGCAATGCATCCGCTGGCAACGTGATCAGGCGCTCCAAACCCACCGTCAAATTGACGCGTACTGGCTCACGCGCAAAGACTGCACGCTCCACGGGGCCAGTCACTGGAGCTGGCCTGACTGAGCGCAGCTGGGCACGTTGGGCAGCTGCAAGGGCACCACCTGAATGAGCAAGCGGTGCGGGCAAGCTCATGCCCGCCACATTCACACCGCCGGTATTGGTTCGCTGGCTACGTGCAGCTGGACTGGATGCGTTGGTAGGACTGTCCTGGCCAAGATCCACCGCCGCATTGCTGGACTGAGGTTGAGCGCCGATCAATTCGGGCGTATCACCTGTAGCAGCTAGGGTCTGAACCTGCTGAGCCATGGCAATGTGGGCAAACAACATGCTTGCGACAAGTACGCAGGTAATTCGTTGTTTATGCATATCAATCAACCGATGTATCCGTTGGCAGGCTCGATGGAGCAATGGTTCCTGGCAGTCGTGGAGCCTTCAAATTCGCAGCAGCTGCAGCAGGGTTCAAATCCGCAGGATTGAGACGGGCTGGCGCGTTGCTGCCAAAGCAATCCAGAGCCAGCTTCCAAGGGTTGCGCTCACGATCCACATCAAAACGCACGACGCGCAGCGGGTAGCGAATGAAAACGTCTTTGATGGCAGATCCGCCAAAGGTCTCCATGACTTGCATGTCTAAAAGGACGGTCCATGCATCACGGCCTTCTGCGACAACGCGGTTTTCGCTGTACGGAAAGCCTGGAATTTCGGTCACGTGGCGTGTGCGACGGCGCAGCTCACCGCGCAGATGGCGCTTTTCCATGTCGGCTTTCAGCTGGGCTTGGCAAGAGGGCGTCAGAAAATACTGCATCGCGTATATCTGCTGGCCATAATCCTTTACGCCATCGGACTGCCAGCGATTAATCTGCTGCCAGATGTAGTACCCAAATCCATAAACATTGGCTTTGGGAATAATGGCTTGGCCGTCAGTAACGCGAATGGTGTCACCCGCAGCTAAATCAGTTGCCACATGCACGTCAACATGCTTTGGTTGTCGCCAAGCAAAATAAATAGCCACCATGGCTAGGGCAATCACCGCAAAGATAACTAGCAGCAATTGCCTGTTGTGAAGTTTGCTTGATGCCAAGTCATTTGTAAATTTACCGCTACTCATTGGATTATTCAAATAGTTGTGACAAGGATAGATGAGCGCATAAATTAACGACCAATATCCCAAAAGCCTTTATGTGCAATGAACTTGGATGAAACATTGAATTTTTCAACCAAATACAAATGAATCATCTGCACGTAAAAACCGTCTGGGCGATTGCGCTTCACTTTCATCAAGTACAAAGAGCTGTACCACAGTGTTATTAGCGGAAGCACAATCACCAAAATAAGCAAAACAATTCCCAAGCCCGTAAATAATTGAAGCATTCCCGCTAAAAGGAAACTAATTGCAGCGGAGGCCAGTGCGATGTACATCGCTTCACTGGCCGCCATGCCGTTCAGAATGGGGGGCTCAACATTGACACGATCTGTCACCGGCGCATGGTTAACGCTTGGTGCAAGATGCTGGGGAGCTTGCTCTTGCATTTGAGTTAGGCCAAAGTTTCAAATGCGTACTTCACCATCATGATGACGAAAGCAATAATGATTACAGACATAATCAAATACTCTTTCAGATCAGCTATTTCGAGCTTTCCTTGAGAATATTGTCTCCAGCGTGAAATAGATCCAACCACAACCATTAAGAATGCAAGCGCTGCCAGCACCAGACCAAGAATAGTTAGGCCCGCTTTAAAGTAAGCACCAAAAATCCCGAAAAAGTCACCGTCTTGAACTGCCGCCCCTCCCAAGCCACCGCCAGTGGGAGTAGGCATTGTTGGTAATGCAGCCATAGCAGGGCCGCTCAACATTAAAACTAGCGCACAAAAAAAGGCAATATGAAAAAACTTTGCTACATCGATATTTTTAAAACAAATCACAGTGAACTCCTCTTTAGACTAAATCTTTAAAATCAGATATGAAACAAAACTTAGAACGATTACCAGAGATACAGCACTTTTAACTAATTGCGTTGCCTCCAGTTCATCGTTATTAAGTTGTTCAATCATTTTTCCGAGTACCCAAGCACCGAATATGAAAATGAAGCTAATTGCGAGGACAGATATGAGGTTGCGCATGCTCGATGGCGAAACACCGGCACCGGCTGCAAACGCTGAGGTCATCGCACCGTTCATCTCAGCTCCTTACTGGCGATAGTCACCACGCAGTGGCGGTGCAGGGCGCGGCTGGCGCGGCGCATCGGTATGCGTTGCCACACCTTGGCGCAGCAGCTCCAGGTCACGCTGCAGCCAGTCGTAGCGAAACTTGACCCGCTGACCAGTCGGTGCAGTGCGTTCGGCGTCGGCCACCATGGCTTGCACGCTTTGCAGCTCGGTGGCAATGCGGGCCAGCTTTTCGCGCTCCAGCTCGTCATCTGTCACATCGGCCCAGGCGGTTGCAGTCGTGGCCAGCATCAATGCAGCCAGGCAGGCAACCAAAGGACGGCAGCAGGGGTGATTTCGTAAATTCATGAAGCTCTCTTTCAAATAGGTTGGATCAGGCGTATTTCTTAAAGCTGGCCACAGTGGTAGACAAAGAAGCTGCCACTAAGACGGTGAAGACCATCACCATGTAGGCAGGGTTAAAGCCTCCAAACGGCCAGGTGAGGTACAAACCGAAACCGCCAGTCAGTGCCCATGACGTGTAGCGTTTGGCGTGGTGGTAGACGAATGAAGACTCACGGCCACCTGTCCAGCGGCGGATGTCACGACGCACCAAGCCGTCAATCACACCCAGCAGGCACGCCAGTGCAAATGCGGGCATTGCGAATGCGGCAATGGACAAGCGCAAGACCACGTCCTGCGCGACAAACATGCTCACAACCATCCATTCGCTGAGCACCAGCAGCAAGTTACGGCTGGCGGTGTGCAAACCTTGGAGCTGGGCACCGCCCTTGGCTGCAACTTGCTGGGCCTGGGTTGGGTTGTGTGGTTTGACCGTGCGCAATTGCTGATACCAGCGCAAAACGCCAAAGCGTTCATAGGGCCAGCGAACCCACTTGGCCAACTGCGTTGAGAAGGCCACGGTGTCACTGACCAGCAAGCTACGGGGAGCGGCCGCGATGTACTGCAAGTCCTGCTGCACGATGGACTGGGCGTGGCGAATGCCTTGGCCCTTCCAAAGCGTGTAGCCGCCACCGATTTCAATCAAGCACCCAATGAACCAGGCGCTGAGCGTCATGCCCAGCAATCCAAACACGGTGGAAAAAGCCAGATCCACAGGGCCACGTGTGCGCGGTTTTGGAGGAGCGCTGTTCTTGGCGTTCATCCGCGATGCCCCATCACGCTGCCGATAACGGCGCTGTGTCCAAGTGCCGACTGGCTTGTGCCTGCGATAGCAGAGGTGCTGTCTTCTTCGTCGGCTAAGCTGGTGTCAATGAGATCGTTGCCCAGTGGCTGCGAACCAAACCAATCGGTCTCAGCAGCCCAGCGCTCACTGGTGCGGTAGCGGCGCTTCATGTCCTCGGCCACGGCCATGAGGGAGTGGGGCACGAAGGGATCGTTTGTGGTGTCAGCCAGCGGTATGCGAATTTTGAAGCGTCGGTTGCCTTCCAGCAGGGCAAATGCTTGGCCCTGGGGCAGCTCCAGAATGTCTGCAGCTTCAATCAAGGGCACCTTGATCTGTGTGGCAATGTCATCGTTGCGCGAGACAAAATCCACGCCCGTACCTTGCGCTGCGGTGTCTGTGACACCGGACATAGGGGTGAGCTGAACCACGTTGACCTGGGGCACTTGCTCGGCCAGCAGGTTGGCGGTGGCCACAGAGCGCACGCGCAGCATCACCAAGTGGTTGAAGTTGTCCATGATCTGGCCAGCCTTGGCCTTGTCACCCACCTTGGCCTCGATGTCGAACATCGACTGCGTATAAGCGGTGATCTTGAAACCTGAGCCACCCAGCTTGTTGACCATGGGCACAAACTCTGGGCCCGCGATTTCGTTGACTTCGTCAAAGTGGCAGCACACATTGGGCAGCTTGATCTTGCCGTCCTTGCTGTGCGGATCTAAGCCTGTCTTGTAGAGCTTGCCGCCCACGGAAACCAGATCCGAGAGCATGGAGTTGCCCACGGCAGAAGACACCACGGAGTCAGACAGCGCATCAAGGCCCACATACACGATGCCGCCTTGGCGAAACACCGTCATCCAGTCAAAGATGGGTCGTGTGTCGTCGGGGTCGAAGTAGTCCGGGCTTATGAGCTTGCCCACTGCACCAGAGGTGAGCTTTTCCAGGAATGGTCCCAAGCTGGCCACAATCTTTTCGTAGAAAGAGCGCTCATAGCTGAACGCAGCGGCCAGCCCCTGCAGCACCTTGTCTTCAAGGCCCGATTCCTTGATCCACAGGTACATGGCCACCAGCTCGACCTGTCGATCAGCCAGACTGCGCGGCACCGGCACCTTCTTGTTGGCGATCTTGGGAATCATTGCGGCAATGCGTTCCTCAAAATCGACAAACCGGCCTTGTGCGGCATGGTTGCGGTACACCATGGTTGCGTAGTCCATGAACAGCGGATCGATGCCGGTCACGTCCTTGAGCAAGGTCTCATAGGTTGGAATGCGTCCCAAGGCCACCTGTGCCTGGGCCACGATGTTTGTAAAGCGCCAAGAAAATTCTTTGAACGCAGCGCTGTTGCCCGATGAGGGCAGTGCGTTGGTGGTGCGGCCAGCAACTTCGGTGATGCGGGCAAAGTTACCGATACCGTTGTATCGCGCAGAAATGTCGGGGTAGCCCAGGTGGAACAGGTAGAAACTGTTTTCGCGGCCAGCACGGCGTGCTTCGGCCTGCATGCGCAACATCAGATCCGCATCGCCCTTGGGATCGATCACGATGGTCACGTGACCGGCGTGGATGTCCTGCGTACACAGCAGCTCCAGCAGGCGCGTTTTGCCTACCCGCGTGGTGCCCATGACCAGCATGTGCCCGGAGCGTGCAGCTTGGCGCAACTTGATGGGCTTTTCTTCCAACACGCCCACGCCATGCAAGATCGGGGAGCCGCCCAGGTCAATGCCAGATGCGAAGGGATTGGCGGGTCCACCGGCATCAATTGCGCCGCGAAGCACGCGGCTGGCGAAGCTGCCAGAGCGCTCATCAGTCCAGGCACGCAGCTTTTCACCGGCCTTGGCCAGGCGCAGCTCGCGCACAGAAGGGCGCACATAGTCCTGGACACGCTTTTCACGCGTGTCCAGCTTGCGTTGGGTGTGAACTTGGGTCCACTCAAAGCCTTCACCCAAGTACAGGTGCTCTTTGGTCACCGGCAGCAGGTGAGGTGCTACCCGTGTCATCTTGGTGAATTTGAGGCCACGCTGGTAGCGGTGAACATAGGCAGCTTGGCGCAAGCGCTTGACGCCAAACCCTGCAGCAATAGCAGCCGTGACTGCACCCAGCGAATGGGGCATCATCAAAGCCCACGGGGCAGCGACGGCCACACTCGCAATGCCCAGCGCTGTGAAACCGCTGTAGGCTTCTACAGGCGGTCGCAGCAGGCCTTCCATGACGCCTTCACTCATGGCAGCTCCGCTGGAACATTTGGTGGAACAATGTTCCAATCCAATGTTCCAAATCGTCCAAAAGCTTTCCAAGTGATTGTCTTCATTGAATTTCTCCAGACGGAAACTGGAACATCACTTGGTACGCACGGCCATCGGTATGCACCAGCACTGGATAGACCCCAGCTCCAGCCGCCTGCAAGCGGCTGGCCATCCATGGACTCAGCTCTGGAGCAACTCCCAGTGGCTTGACGAATTGCTGGAGCAGCTTGAATGCCTTGGCATCCTTGGCCTGGACAACCACAACCACTGCACCAAGCTTGCGCAACTTGTCATGGTTGAACGCCAGCCAGCGCATGGACAGCTCATCGGCGGCCACGACCGCCAGAGGCTGGGTCAGCCAAGCTGCATCAAAAACTTGCACGCCTTCGCGCTGCAGCACCTTGGTTGTCAAACGGGTACGGAACGGGAAGGACAGCCCTTCCAGCACGTTGGATTCCTCGTCACCGGCCACCAGCTGGGCGATGTGTGCTGAGATCGGCACGCTGCGCCCACTGTCATACAAGACCTGTGGGGCAGGCTCATCTGCATGGGCGCTAGCCAGCATCCATGCAGCCATTGCCACTAGCGCCTTGAGACTTGGAACAGTCATGGCTTTGCGGGGCTTCGCGCTGGAACACGCGAGGATGGGGCAGGGGCAGGGCGCTCAATGATCTGTGTGCGCGGCACGTTGCCCATGTCTGCGGCACCCACGGATGACTGCACCTTGGGCAGGTCTTCAAAACTGATCATAGGATCGTTGGGATACAGCTTGGCCATGGCCTCTGTGTAGGCACGGTCCCAAGCGATGGAGCGCTCAACGTCCGCTCTAAAAATGCGCGCAAAGCGCTCGGCATACTGGCGGCGCTCAGCGTCATTGCGGGCACGGATGCCCAAAATCTCCAGCGGCGAGAGGTTGGGCACCGAGAAATTGCGTCTTGGCCCTTGGGCCAACACTTTGACGCGGCGCATTTCTTCGGCAGACAAGCTCCAAATCTCTTGCACCACGCGGTCAGTGGCATCCAGTTCGTTGACCGCTTTGCTGGATGCATTGGTCTGCGTGCTGGCCTCGACCGTGCTGCCGGTGCGCACCTGTGCAAGGGCGCCAGAGCTGGTCAGAGCCAGCAGGACAAGCAATGTAGATGTACGCATGCTTAGCCCCCTTGGCTCACAAAGAGTGTCAAGCCAGCACTGCCTGGAGCAGAAAACGTAGCCGACTGGGACACAGGATCTGCAGAGCGCAGCGCCAGTCCATTGATCACGTCACCAGGACGCAGTACACGGACGCGGCGGTCTCCAGGCAGGCCAGAGGCAACCACTACCGACGGCTGACCGTTCCACATATCCACCGACACGAGCTGACCGGACAGCTTGGAAGGCACGACTGCAGCAGTCTTGGTGGCCTCGGGCTGAACAGGCTTTGCGGCCACTTGACGTGGACGCTTAGCGGGTGGGATCTTGGCTTCGGTGGCCTTGGCCACCCTGCGAGGTGCGGGTTCTTGCACAGGCTTTGCCTGCACTTGAACGGGCGCAGCGGCTGTTTTTGCTGCGGCGGCATTGATCTTGGTCTGCAACTCCATTTGCTGCTGCAGCAATGCCACCAGTGTTTCCATGCGCTCTAAACGAGCCAGCAACTCGGCGTTGCTATTGGGAGCTGGGGATTGGGCAGGAACTGTAGCTGGAGCTGTGACTTCGACTGTGGCAGTGGCAGTGGCCACGGATGTTGCATCAGCTGCTGGAGCTTGTTCTGGCACCACCGGCTCATCCAGTGGCAAGTCTTCCAGCGAGAAAACCGCGCTTGGCTCAACCGGAGCTGCATTGGGTGCGGCAACGATGCGGTCTTCTGGGAATGAACCCAGCAAGTCCAGATCACCAGACAGGCGTGGATCAACCGGCTCAATCTGCGGCAGCGACGATGCAATCAGCTCTGCGGGGATGGTGGGCAGCTCAGAACCCAGCAAATCCGGTACGTCCGATTTGCTAGTCCAATTCAAGTAACCCAATACGCCAATGGCGACGGCAGCGGCCCCCATCACCACGCGATTGCGTGCTTTACCGGCGCGTTTGGTTTTCTTGACACGACCAGGCTGATCGGCTGCGGCAGCAGTTTGCTGCGCTGCTGTCGCTTCTTCCAGCCAGCTTTCAGGCTGAGGCAAAACGCTATCGACTGCATCAACGGGAGGCAGAGTGTCAGGAGCTTGTGGATCAGTGCTCATTGCTTACTCCTTGGATGGGGCAGGAGAAACAATGGGCTTGAGCGTGCGTGGCCCGTACTTCTGATTGAGCGTGAACCAGACCTTGCGCCGGATATTGTCGCGGTGCCAGTCCCAAGCTGGTCCAACCAGGACATCCAAAATACCTTGGACTGGAAAGGGCCCTAAAGAGCGTTGCGCTTCGGGAAGGGGCAACTGCAAAAAACGTGCGGCATCAGCACTGAGGGCGCTGCGCTCAACCAGTGCATAGCCCGTGCGAAGCAGGGTGTGGTCAATGGCATCGCCCACGTTGGTGACGTGCTCACGTGGAAACGTGATCTGTGCCACCAAGTCAAGCGGCTCAAACATGGCTTTGGCCGGTTCAGCTTCTGTCGTGGTGTAGCGACCCAGCATGACCCGAGTGTTGCCGTCCACCAGCGTCGTGCCATGGGCGGCAACAGAGGCGAATGCAAGGCAAGAGCAGGCAATGGTGCGGTACATGGAAATCCTGTCGATCAAAAAAGACCCAGGCCGCACGCAAGAGGAGAAGAAAAACAAATGCGACCTGGGCACAAGACGCAAAAGCGTCGCCGGGTCGCATGTTCAGTTTTTGGCAAGAATCCATCAATCGGAAACCGTCAGGTATACAAAGCACGATTTACGCTTGACGTGAGTAGCTAAATGTGTATTGCGGTTAGCAGGTGTAAAAGGATGCAAGCTGGGGCCGCTTGCTACTGGCTAAAGGCACCTACAGGCTACTGGCCCAACCCAAAGGGCGCGCCTACTCCTCATATTTCGTCGCAGGCGCAAAGGATTTACGGGGAAGGGGAAATGGCTCAAAGGGTTACGGGTAACCATATAAAACTCTTGAGAGTTATATATGGTGCAAAAGAACGCCAGTTGACTTTTTCAGCCAATTATAAATATTACTGCTCAATTATCAAATCATCAAGACTATCATCATCTATATTAATTATATCCTTGCCTCTTGCTATAAAATATGCTATTTCTCGACCAGAATTGAATGTTAATTCTTTTTTATTTTGCAAAAGGTATTTACTAAGTCTTCTAAAATAATCAAATTCTTTTTCTTTATTATCCCTCAGTCGCCAAACTAAAGAACTATGTCTAAAGAGACTAAATAAATTATCAAATTGGTCTGTCCGAATGAATTCACGCCACAAAACTTCAGTGCACTGGTCAAATAAAACAGGCAACGTTTCACTGTATAGATAATGATAAGCTCCCACCAACTTATTGACCTCACTTACCTCTAATTTTATTCCCTCAGAAGTACTCATCTGTGCAACAGTTAACATAGCTCTTAGAACGTTATAATCATTATTCTGTTTAGCATCATCAACTACGCTTTGCAATATCCTCCGCTTCTCATCAGAATCAGTTGATCTGCGAGCTCTTTCAATTGCTAAGGTGCCAAACAACACTGTGTGCTTCTGTTTTTTTGCTGTTAATTCAATTTGAAGCAACGATCGTTCTTTAGCAGCTTCGTCTTTATTCTCAGACAAATTAATAACCAAAGACTTTGCTTGTAAGCCAGCACCTGTCTTAGAATCAATAGCAATACATTTTTTTGCTGCGATAACAGCATCAGCATCTTCATGCAAATTTTCATAGCATAAGGCCAAATTCAAAAGATGCTCTTGTTTTGAAGCGGAAGAAATAGGCAAGTTCGAATCTACTACTTTCAAGTAAATATTTTTAGCCTTTTCGGATTCACCAATCATTCGTAGTGACTTTGCATAAAATCCACTTAGCATCCAATTTTTATCTATAGTAACATCATGGTTATTAAATATTGGATATAAATCCGAGCAAAGTGAAACAACATTACTCCACCTGTCACCTTGAAGCAATGCAGCACAGAAAGAGGTTGCCAAATCAATTGCTTTCTTTGATTCAGATTTATTATTTGAAGAAAGTGAATCGGAAAGATATCTAATTATTAATACGGAAGCATTGCCAAGCTTCCATACATCAAGATCTCTATCCTCAAAATTTGGACCATTCTTAGATGAAATACCGTTGAGAGACCAGTTATCGCCAAAATAAATAGTGAAAGCTTTTTTGTTTAGTTTTTTAAGCTCATCATCGCTTAGAATAGTAGTCAAATAATCGCGTACAGGTCGCTTAACAACAAGCGCAGATCCAACTTCAGCTGAAAAAACTCCGCCAACATTTGGTAACTCTACTGAATCGATAAAAGCGGATTCAACAAGCATCACAGCATGTTGTGGGAAGAATGGTTCAGAAGATATAAATCTCTTAACAGTGCTCAATAATTCACCTCTTGGAAATTGAGCTAAAGCTGTAAGTAAATTAAATGCTTTTTTTACATTAGGATCAGGAGAGCAACGCAATTCTTCAATTGCATTAATTAAACCCACTGGTGCTAACTGAGTTAAGCTATCTTTACCGGATAAATCAGTATCAAAGCTAAGCAAATCGTTAGTACCTACATATTGAATATTCTTTAATGCAGTATCGATACGAGATGGAAGACCATCAGTGTGTCTATGAATTTTTGAAATAAATGATGTATCGTGCCCCTGTCTTGACCAAATGGTATTTGCTGTTATGTAGGCTGATGTATCAGCAAGGTCTAGAGCTTGGAGACGAACATAATCAGTGGCATGAGGTGAAATTAAAGATTTAATTACAATACGTAAATCTTGGCAATATTCCAAGATAACTGATGCAATTTTTTCAATGTCAGCTTGTAACTTTTTTTCTTCTTTATCTTTACCTTCATTTAGTGGTACATCATTAAGTATTAGCAAACACTTTTTTTGTTCTGATAAAAGATCGCATAAATTAGTAAACGATATACCAATTTGAGCCTGAACTGCCTCGTAAATGTCAGTTGCATTGAAACAGGCATGTAAATCAATTTGATAAATGGGAGCTTCTTTTAAGCCAATTCTTAGCAGTACAGAATTAATGAATTCATCAGCACCTTGCCCCCAGTCAGCTGCTAACCAAAGGGGGGTACGCTTTTCAAGAGTTGCCGCACTTATAGCTTGTTCTGTTTTTCTTACATTCTCATGAGCTTCAGAGTTTGGTAGATTTTTTTTTATCGAATCTAGAACCTCATGAGATATGTTTGATTGGATTTTCTCATTGAGCTTAACGACAACTGTAGATTCATTTGAATTTGTATGAAATGTGTCAAATGACATTGCACCACTTTCATGATCAATATTCATCTGAAAATTTGGAACAAGCTTCATTCCTCCGTCTTGTCCTGAAATTGCTATTCTGGGCCATTGCTTTAGGTAAATCTTTGAATCGACCTCACTAATATTCAGCACGGAGTAGCCATGTGCTCTCTTACTTCCGCTCTCTGTTTTCTCAAGGCCGAATAGAGACGCAGACTGCAAATATCGGCGAGCGGAAAATCCGCCTTCAGAGTTCTGAATGGTTGTTGTTTCATGCATGTGGCCAAACATGTGAGCACTGAATTTTGATTGATTATATATTTCAGCGCGCCATTCATTTTGACTACGTTCACTTAGCCAATCTAATGGATGATGTGTAATAATAATATTTGATATATTATTAGATGTCCATCCATTTGGATCTTCATCAGTAATTGCATTAAGTTGTCTAACATCTACATCGAGTCGTTGTTTGTAATCGCCTGAACCTAGCTGCAGCCACGATGAATTCAAACCAATTAAACCAAAATATTTATCACCAACCTGAACACGTAAAGATTTATCTCCCGGAAGAATTCCATTTTTTACATCACCTGTAGGGAATCCATTTTCTTCTAAGCTCTCAGACCAGTGGCTGTAATTAGAAAATGCACTATTAATACAATCTCTATACTCCGCTGGTTTATTGTTCCAAAATGCATTTCGCAATTCTTCATCAATTTCCCAATCCTTAAAAGCTCTGACAGTCGAGTTCATTGAATCAGGCCTGCACAAATCGTGATTTCCTGGAACCGTAAATAAAATAGGATTAGAACCTAATTCATTCAGAGTTCTATAGATTTTTTTTAGAATCTCATCTAATTTCAAATATTCCTGTTTAGTAGCCTGTTGAGCTAGATCTCCAGAAAATACAATAACATTAATTTCCCCTGACTTAGCGTGCACACGCTTAATATCTAGCAAAAACTCTGCTTCAAAATTTGGCCATAGCCAAGATTGTGAATTAACGCCAACGTGTAAATCGCTTAAATGGAGAATATTAAGAGAATTGCTTACGGCGTTGCTTTGATCAATAGTGTTATTCAAAATAGACTCTTCAATTTGCATAAAATTTATTGTGCTAGTTTTGTTTAAATAAATTGTTAATTTATAAACAAGTCATTGTTTTTTACATCTACTAGCACATAGTTAAAAATTAATCAAGGCGAAACCGTGCACTCTGCTCCGAACGTTTTCGAGCTGACATTTCGTAACAGCATACCTAAGGTCTGCGGTTATGCATACCGGCCCTTTCTCGTTCATCCAAGCACTGTCTCTCAAGCAGCACCGTGCTAAAACTGACTTTCCGTACCTCGGGCGTGACCTGATGGATCGCCAGCAGGCGATCTTCACCATCACCGAATCCCTCATTTGTTTGGGCCATGAAGGCCGCACCAGCGCCTTGCTGCGGTGGCTGGGGCGTTTTGATGGGCTGGAGATGCACCTGGAAGAGGATGAAGACCCCGTGCTGTGTGTTCGCCAACTGCTGCTGCAGCACGTAGGCAACCAGCCCACAGACACCAAGCACCGCACCTGGGAGTGGCTCATCTCTTCGATCTTGCGCCTGCACTTTGTGCAAACCCACAGCTGCTGGGGCACGGAGACGAAGTCGCGTATCAAGTGGGACCCTCTGGCGCAAACTTGGATGGAGTTTCTGGAAGAGGGCATGGAGGGCGAAACCCTCTCCACCTGGATGCCTGGAGCAGGCAATCCTGACTTGGCCCGACGCAGCGCGGCCGCTCTGCTTACGGGCTGCGTGTGATGCGTCTACTTGGTCCACTTCAAGCTGGGGCAAGCTTGTTTAAAAAGTGGCTACTGCCAGCCCAAAAACCAATCGCCGTTCAAGCTGTTGAGGCTGCACCAGCCAAGCCCCTTGTAGCCGGTACTGAGCCAGGATGGCTGCGTGTATGCAATGCACCAGATCTGCTGCAATGCGTAAAGGCAGACAAAGCTCTCGCAGAAATCTGGCGCCAATCGCGGCAATCTGACGAGGTGTGGCAGCGGGATTTGCTGCCTGCCATCCACCGTTATGCAGAGTTTGTGCAGCTGATGCCGGCCTCCGAAGCCCACCACCATGCCCACGCTGGTGGTCTCTTGTCGCACACCATCGAGATGCTGCTGGTCTCAATGACAAGGCGTAATGCCTATTTGCTGCCCGAGGGCAGTCCCATTGAAATCATTGATGCGCAGCGCGATCAATGGACTTACGTGGTGTTCTTTGCCGCCTTGCTGCACGACATCGCCAAGCCCATGACGGACTTGCGCATTCAGTGGCGGTGCGATGGTATGGCCGACTCCGTGCGCTGGATGCCAGCGGGCGGCAGTCTTCACCAGATCATGGACCAGCGCAAAGAGGGCGAGTATCTGGTGGACTTTGCCCCCAAGAGCCAGCGTGACTACACGGCCCACACCAGATTGGCGCAAACACTGCTGCCAAGAATTGCACCAGCTTCGGCTTTGTCGTTCCTTTCCCGGTATCCGCAAGCACTTGTCGTCCTGGAGAATTACCTGTGTGGCCAGGACAAAGAAAGTCTGGTGGCCAAGATTGTCAAGAGCGCTGACAGCCTCTCCACCAAGCGGGCATTGACCAATGGCAGCAAGGCCCGGTTTGCGTCGGCTAAAGCTGTGCCACTCATTGATTTGATGATGCAGGCCATCTCCAGCATGCTGCAAGCTGGTACGGTGTTGCCGCTCAATCGCAATGGTGCTGCAGGTTGGGTGTTTGAAGGGTCAGTGTGGTTTGTGGCCAAGCGCTTGGCCGACAGCGTGCGCGAGTGGGTCAAGGCCAATGAGCCAGAAGAGGCCATTCCTGGCCAAGCTAAGAATGACCGGCTGTTTGATGCCTGGCAGGACTACGGCGTCATCGATCTGAACCCTGTGACAGGCCAAGCGATTTGGTATGTCGAAGTTCACGGCAGTGAAGGGGAGCAGGGCGGTTACGTGCATGAGTTTTCTATGCTGCGGTTCCCGCTGCCCAAGCTGTTTCAAAGCGAAAGTCAGTACCCTGCTGCAATGCGTGGCCAACTGGTGCTCAAGGACAAACGCAAAGCTGGTGCAGACCACGAGGAGCAAGAGCTTGCGCCAATGCTTGCTGTACCAGGACAAGCTCAAGCTGCTGCAAATTTGGAGGTTGAGGATGGGGCAACGACCGGCAGTCCATTGGCGGATGCGCCAACCGATCAGTTTCAAACAGCTAATACTGCTGCAGTTGCACAACCGACTAAAGCTGCTGCAAAGCCAGATCCGAAGATGGCCAACATCATGCGCAGTCCATCATTCAACAAGGCTCCTTCGCCAAAACCCGCCACGCAACAACGGCCTAAACAGCCTGCGGCAAGTTCTCCAGCTCCAGCTGCGGCAACACCACCTAAAGCTGCGGCAAAGCCAGCCAATGACAAGCCAGCTGGGCCAACTGTGAGCCCTGCTGTCATCAAGCCAGCGAACACGAACCAGCATGCTGCAGGCGAGGATGCTTACCTGCTGGATGAGGACTCACCGTTTCTGGCCATGACAGAGAGCGCCCGAGCGCCCAGCAAGCCGCATAAAGCTGCCAAACCACCCACAACCGTCAAAGCGCACGCAGCGCCTGCAGTGCAACCACATCAATCTGGCGCAACTGCACCGCCAGCTCCAGCGCAGCCCGTGCCATCGCCCGCGAAGCCACCGCAAGCAGCTAAACCTGCAGCAACTACGGCGAAGCCGCTACCAAAGGTGAGTAGGGAGTTTCGCAACTTCATGGACGAGGTGCCAGAGGTTTTGCCGCGCACTGCCGCGAGAGCTGCACCAGTTGCACCAGCTGCTGCGATAGCTCAGGAGCCAGTCTTGCTCCTGCAGCAATTGCCCAAACTGCCGAGCCATGAGGATGACAAGCCTCCAGCTGAGCCCAGCGAGCTGGCAGTGGACTTCATGCGCTGGCTCCAGCAAGGGCTGGTCAGCCGCGAACTTAAATACAACGAGACCGGGGCAGCTGTTCACTTCGTGCCCGAGGGCATGGCTCTGGTGTCACCGCGGATCTTCAAGGATTACGCAGCCCAGGCCGGTGATGACGCGGATCTGCGTGATCTAGGCACCAAGGTACAGCGGGAGCTGATCAAGTGCGGTTGGCACTTGCCTGGACCGAATCGCACCAACATAGTCAAGTACGCGATCCATGGCCGTGGCAACGTGGAGGTCGGCAATCTCTCCTGTGTGGTCCTGGTCGAACCTGGACGCTGGGTGCAGCCCGTACCACCCAGCAATCCAGCTTTGGTTAAAAAGTAAGTGATTGAAATTGCTTGCAGTTTCGGAAATTTAAGAGAGCTTTATTGGAGCCATACATGACAGCAGACATGCGAAATGCGATTTATCACCAAATGGACTTCGGCCAGCTAGCACTTCAAAAGCTAGGCCAAACAGACCCGAACTTTAGGCTGTACCTAGCTGGAATTAAGCCAGAGCCACCTAAAGAATGGACGCACATGGAGGTTGTGGGTGCAATTTTTAGAGAGCCTAAATCAGGCCCTAACAAAGGTACTTTGTCTTTGATGGTGCCCGGTACACGCAAGAGCGTGAAGTTATCGCGCAGTGAGTTGGATGCATACAGGGCCAGCCATGAGCCGGGAACATTCAAGAATGAGTCCAAGTAAACAAGAGACGCGCCAGCGTAAAAGATGGAGCAAACATCCGTGGCAATTCAAACTGAATCATAGGATGAACGTGCTTGCCGCGTGGGTTCAAGGATTGATCAGCACAAAGTCATTGGCAAGAGGATTGCGGTATCCGCATGCCATCGTGGCTTTACCAATCGTTGGTGAATCTGGCTTGCTTTTGGTGTGTCCCGAGGCGTTAGAGATCATGTTTGGAGGTGATTGACAGTTGACAGTTTGAGGCATTGCACATAGAGTGCAAACCGTGCGTCAACGAGGTCACAGAAGAATTTATTTGTTGCACAGCGTAAAAAAAGTATCAAAAACAAGGCCTTAGCGGCCAATTTTTTGAGCTTTTGAAAAAGATACAATGTATATTATGTTAAATGCCTTGTGCGTTTGATTCGACGTACTTTGGTACGCAGCAATAGCCGTCATTCCTTGACGCTGAACATGGCCTAAATCGGCACTGCCAACGACAAGCCGGGCCATGTTCCAAGCCCCCCGACCTGCACAGCTTCCCCACCTTCAAACCATGCTGGATAACATCGGGCGCAACGATGCCGATCTAGCCAAATTTCTTGATATTTCGACCTCAACACTGCGCAAATATCGCCTGAAAGGCCAAGCGCCGCGCTCGGTTATGTTGGCACTGTTTTGGGAGACTGTTTGGGGGCAATCAGCCGCAAATTGCCATGCCGTGAACAATGCACGGCTCAATTTCACGAAAAATGTGATGCTCCAGCGGCAGATTCTGCAGATGCAAAAGCAGATTGACCGCCTGCAAGCCGAGCTGGACAAGAGCGCTACCGGAGCGGCAAACAGTCCGGTTTTTGAAGTGCGTTAGCGCTTGATGATCTTCTTACTATCAGGGTCGTCAGACCATTGAATTTCGCCAACTGTAGGCCTTGGAACTTCAATTTCCACGTGATAAGGCCTTCCAAACGGAACAAGGCCGGTGCGCGCAGCAGGCTTAGAAAAAGCACTGGTTAGCCGGCCTTCAAGACGCAAGCCAAGTATGTATTCGTAGGCAAACATAGCAGCTAAAGCCCCAATAAATACTCCAAGCGCTATCTTGAGAGCACCCCAAAAGAACCCCTCCGGCTCCGGCATATAACGTGACATAGCCCCTCCTCTTTATTTGAGGCGATGCTACACGAGAGACAAAAACAGCCGTTTGCTCCTCAGTGCATAACTGGCACCAGCTCAGCGTAACAATGTCCGCGGTTGCGCAGCCAGGTCGGCGTAACAGCCGTTTTTCTCAGGACGATGGTTGACCGCCCTCTTTTTGCTGGAGTCGCGCCCTTCATCTATTGCCCTGCACGCACGAACACAGGACTATGCACCTGGGCTCTGAGCACATCACTTGCATTGGGATCGAAGCGGTACCCGCTCCGACGTTTTCCATGGGGCAAGCCCCATACCCCACTGCGCACAGTTTTATTTACGGCCTACTCCCGCAACCTGCATACCAACTTGCGGAACATCACAGACGACAGCGCGGACCTTGCCACCCCATGTGATATGGCCAGCGCAGTGGCCTAGCAGCTTGAAGCTGTAGCCGTACTCTCTTAGCTCTGCATCAGTAATCTGGAACAGCGGCATTCCATTTTGCGAAACTACGAAAGTGCAGATGGTTTCATGCGTAGAAAGACGCTCCATGCAGCCCGTCAAATGCACACCACGCGCTTCAAATGGCTCTGGCCCAATGCTTGTATCCGCGGGCGGAACGTAAACCGCATGCTGCACAGTAGCTGGCAGCGATGAAGCGGGCTGGTTTATCGAAGCTGGCGCCACCGGGTTAATTTCCGCTGGTTTTGATGCCGCACCTGACAACGCTATGGGCTGCATTTTGGACGCTGGTTTTTTGGGCTCTTCTAGAAAAATTTTCCAGCCCAGCCATACGAATCCAAAGGCGCTAAACAACAGCATGTAGCGGCTTCTACGTTGCCACTTCAAGTGAGCTGGCTGCACATCTTCCTGACGGCTTTCGATCACCGTAGAGCCTTGCGTATGGCTCTGATACAGACAGAAATACTGGCTTAGGTACTCGCGCTGATCATTACTGATTTCACCGCCACGATAGCCCGCAAAGACGCGCCGCACGTAGTGATTGGGCTTGCCCAAGAACGCCGCTTTGCGCACACGGATATGAAACTCAGCCAGCCCTGCAATTTCTTCTTCCAAGGCACTCATTCGCTGAGTAATCAGGAGGATGTCAGCCCCAGAGTGGCGACTGATTTTGAACCACTGGATAACGTCCTCAGGCGTATGCACTCCCCGGCGAGGCTTTGTCTTTGGAAAGCTAACGTGACATTCATCAATGACGTACAGCGGGCCAATGTTGTTTTTGCCGCGCCATTCGTCGTAGAAATCCCAGACCTGCCCGAACAGCTTTAGACCAGGTGGAGGTAACAAGCATTCCCGCCCCTCATGGTCTTTTTGCGTTACCGCACCCTCTGGAAACTTGCCGATGATGAATGCCTTTTCACCACGACCAGCAGCTTCAGCATCCCACATGCCGTAGATCGGCCGAGATTGGTGCACAAGCTCAATCAGATGCACATACTCTGGAAAAAGCATCCGAAAGGCTTCAAGCCGCAGCGGCAAGTTTGTGATGACTTTGCGGCCAGCTTTTAAGGCTTCCAGCACGTGATAGACCACGGCCTCATAGCTCTTGCCCGACCCCGGTACACCCTCTAGCAGGTTAATCATGAGCCGAGCCTTATGAATGGGATCAATTGCATTGCAAAGCGAATCAAGATGCCAGATACAACGATCGCTAAGGCAGAAGGCACACCAATGGCTTGCATGACCTGCATTACTTCAGGCGGCACCATGTTCCAGTAGCCTTGCATGGTGCTAGTCATCGTGCCCAGATCGAAGCTATCGGCTATGCCATTCAAGAGCTTTGCGCCGAGCGCCAGTAGCGATTCAATGACCCAAACCAATGCATCAGTTATCAGGTTCCAAAGCGCTTTGAACGCTTCAACAAAGACTTTGCCGAGCCACTCAACCGCATCCTTGATTGCAGTGAATATTCCGGTGACGTAGGCCAAAATATCTTTGGCTACACCAAGCAGCCAGCCATCACTTGACGAGTCATCGGCGGCCAAGGCATAGCCAGAAATGACGAGCCAGAAAAACGCGAACAGCTTTTTCATATCAGCCCCCAAAAACTAGCGCTCTAAAAAGAAAAACTGCACTGATCTGCATACAGAGCCACAAGAACGGCCAGATGATGCAAGGGGGCGAGATATCAATGCGACCGAAATTGACGATGCCAACATCCAGATTCAGACTGAATGACTGGCATGCACCTTTTGTATCAGCCCAATTCGGAACAAAGCCATTTGTAAGGCCCGTAAAGCGATCAGAAGCGGCCTTGATGCCGGAGGAATCCCAAGCATCCGCCATGCCGTTTGGATACTTTTGCGTATAGAGCGATGGCACTGAAAAGTTAGCCTTACCCGGCCCCGAGCCGGAGCCTGATCC
>Ga0233380_1000087_pt1 | contig 54226 bp, 42 predicted proteins | sample ElkDunMinimDraft_9_FD_191541 | JGI IMG/M metagenome (GOLD analysis project Ga0233380, IMG submission 191541) | Fecal eukaryotic communites from dung pellets of Tule Elk in California, USA - Elk Dung F36 | ecosystem: Host-associated > Mammals > Digestive system > Large intestine > Fecal | place... | reverse complement strand
CGCCGGATAGATCCATGGCGTCCGTCATCAGCAGCGGGGTAAGGTCCACTGTCAGCGGGCCCACCGTTGTTGATCCGCCGACCACATCGAGCATAGCGACGATGCTGAAAGGAAAGCTGGCGCGCGCGCCCTTGGCAATGCCGGCGTCGCCGCTGGCGCGGTAACGCGGATTTTCGAATACAACGGCAACCTTGCCGCCCAAGCGTCGGAACGCGAGGATCTTGGTGTCGCCCTGCATGCCCCGGTCAATGCGGATCGTCGACGATCCGAGCGCGGTTTTGACTGCCTGCGTGAAAAGGTAGCGCCCGGAAACCCCGTCCGCATCGGCGGCGGGTAGCGTGAGCAGCACTTTGCCCTTTGCTGCGTCGATCTGGACCGGCAGCAGCGCACCATCAGACGAGGATGACACAGTGACGGGCGCGGCACGTGCGGGGGCAGTGGCGAACACAGCGAAAGCGGCGAGCGCGCACCCGGTGGCGAAAATCGGCTTCAGGTGCATGAGGGCGGACATCGATTATTCCCCTTTGGGCTGGCAGGCGGCGACGGATCTGGACGCCTTCGCTGATGCAGCAAAATCTAGCCCAAACGCCGCGCAGCTTCCCGGAACTTATCTGTCCATGTTTGCGCTTCGTTGATGGATTAGTGCGCAGCACAAAGAAAAGGCGCTGGATTAGTGCGCAGCAAATTGCCGATGTTTGGAACTTGGGCGACTTATCAGCGGTGCCGCACTGCATTCGCGAATCACATCTGCGGATGATTTAGGAAGCTGCGCGAAGTTCCGAGGGCTGCGGGTGTTTCGTGCGGCCAAGCGCTCCACAGTGGTGAAATGCATCAACACGCGTTGAAATTAGACCGAAATTTCGTAGGATCGTTCGCACCCTTCTGGGTACTATCGAGGGCATCATGCAGTAGTCCGGTTCGGTAGATACGCCGAAATACAAAGTGGACGCTGCGGGATGATGGAGCGCTCGCGACGTTTGGCGAGCGCGGAGAATACAGGTTTTACGACAGTCCGCTTCAACGCGGCACCGCGAGGACGGTGGGCGCATCTGTGCGCCCTGGCGAACCCTGATCTTCTCCATCCATCTTGGGTTGAGAGTGTCTGTGGCGACGGATTAGTCACAGGGAGTTTTCGCGATGCGCCATGCAATTCTGGACGCGAAGGTGAGAGATGGCAGAGAGGCCTTCAAAGCACGTTCGATCCGCGCCGTGCTGCTTGCAGGTGCGGCGGCCCCGTTGCTCGCCGCCATGCCGGTGCTGGCCCAGGACATGGCGGCAGGTGACGTTCCGGCTGACGGCGAACCGGTCAAGGAAATCGTCATCACTGGTTCGCGTATCGTCAACAACGGCTACAACGCGCCAACGCCGGTTGCCGTGCTGGGCGCAGCGGACATCGCCGCGCAGGCGCCCGCGAATATCTCTGAATTCGTTAACCAGCTTCCCGCCATCTCCGGCAGCGGCACGTCAGGGGGCTCATCGGGCGGGCTGTCAAACGCAGGCGCAGGCATTAACTCCATCGGCTTGCGCGGCCTGGGTGTCGGGCGCACGTTGGTGCTGGTCGATGGCCAGCGCTCGGTCGCCTCTACGGTTGGTGGCACCGTCGACATAAACACCATCCCGCAGGATCTGGTGAAACGCGTTGAAGTGATCACAGGCGGCGCATCAGCAGCCTATGGTTCGGATGCGGTTGGCGGCGTCGTCAATTTCATCCTTGATACCGGCTACAAGGGAATCAAGCTGGGCGCCGACACCGGCATCTCTACTTACGGCGACGCCTTCAACCATCGCTTCACCGGCACGGCGGGTTTCTCGCTGATGGATGACCGGCTCCACCTGCTCACCAGCGTGTCCTACTTCAAGCAGAGCCGCGAGGAAGGCATCGACCGCGACTGGAACAACAGCGGCTATTTCCAGATCAACAACCCGGCGTACACGGCGACCAACGGCCAGCCGCAACGCTATGTCGGCAGCGGCATCGGCCCGTCGGACTATACTGCGGGTGGCCTCATCGGGAGCGGTCCCCTCCGGGGCACCTACTTCCTTGGCGAAGGGGAGACCGCCCAGCTTAATTACGGCGTAGTTTCCAGCCCTTGGATGGTTGGAGGAGACTGGCGAACGACGCTGGATGGGCATGGCGGCACGAACACTCTCGTTCCGCTGGATAAACGGCTGAGCGTCTTCCAGCGGGCTAGCTTTGATGTGACGTCCGATATCGAAATCTTCGGTCAGTTCTCGTACAACCGTTCGGTCAGCGCCAGTTCTTACCAGCAGACGCCCAGCACCGGAGTTACCATCCAGGCTGACAACGCCTACCTCCTCACCCAGTATCCGACAGTTGCGGCGGCGATGGCGGGGCAGAGCCTGTCATCGATAACGATGGGCACCTCAAACGCAGGGTTCCCGATCCCGGGCAGCAATATCAAGCGCGAGGTCTATCGCTTCGTCGGCGGCGCCAAGGGCAGTGTCGATCTCTTCGACAAGGCGATAGCCTGGGATGTCTATTACCAGAAGGGCATCACCAAGGCGCATGAACTGCTAACGAACAGCTGGCAGAACGCGCGCATGGCGTTGGCGCAGGACGCGGTGTTTGATGGTTCAGGCAACATTGTGTGCCGATCAACATTGAGCGACCCGACCAACGGCTGCGTTCCCATTGATCGCCTTGGCACCAATGGCCCATCGCAAGAGGGGCTCAACTACATCTTCGGCGATGGCAACCAGCCGATGCGCCGCCAGACCATCAAACAGGATGTGGCCGCCGCGACGATCTCGGGCAAGGCTTTTGCCCTGCCTGCAGGCGACCTTGCATTCGCCACCGGCGTCGAGTGGCGGCGCGAGCAGATCAACGGTTCCGTAGATCCCGTCCATAACTCAGGCTGGCTCTACGGGAACTTCCGCGTCAACCAGGGCAAGTACGACGTTTACGAGGGCTTCCTTGAACTGGACGTGCCGATTTTCGATAGCCTGAATGTGAATGCAGCCGCGCGCGGCACGCATTACTCGACGTCCGGCTGGGTCGGCACATGGAAAGTTGGTGCGAACTGGCAGGCGTTGGACAGCCTGCGCCTCCGCGGCAATATCAGCCACGATATACGTGCGCCAAATCTGGACGAGTTGTTCGCTGCCGGCACCGCGCGCACCAATACGGTCATCATCCCTGCCGGTGCCGATGCCCCGGCGACCGGCTCACTCCAATTCGTGCAGAACGCTTTCGGCAACACCAGCCTCAAGCCAGAGTCTGCCGACAGTTGGACAGTAGGTGCGGTGTTCCAACCTTCGTTCCTGCCGGGCTTCTCACTCTCCGCCGATTACTATGAGATCAAGATCAAGGATGCGATCGGCACCATCACGGCGCAGCAGACCGTGGATATGTGCTTCGATCAGGGCATTACCTCATACTGCCCCAACATCAATTTCGTGGGCAATGCGCTGAGCACGATCGACCTGACGCCGATCAACTTTGCTCGCCAGAAGGCACGCGGTCTGGATGTCGAGGCGAGTTATGCCACGCAGGTCGGCCCGGGCACCCTGCGCCTTCACGGCCAGACGACCCACTATATCGAAAATGTCGTTGATGACGGCATCAGCTTCCCGATCGACTATGCCGGCGTGCTGGCGGGCGTCACCTATGCTGCGCCGGACTGGGTGTACCGCCTGAGCGCGTTCTACGACCTTGACCCTATCACCTTCAATCTGGTGGCGCGGGGCTTCACCGACGGCGTCTATCGCAACGAATGGATCGAATGCACCACTGGCTGCCCGACGAGCACAGCGCAGTTCCGGACGATTAACAACAACGCGATCAAGGGGGCGACCTACTTCGATGCTTCGGTCGCCTTCAAGTTCCCGGCCTATGGCGGCGTCGGGCACCTTACCTTTATCGTCAACAACCTGTTGAACAAGGATCCCGTGCTGATCGGCAATGGTCCTGACGGCAACAATGTTCCCGCTTCCGCCCAGACCAGCCGCAGCCGCTACGACGTGATCGGCCGCACCTTCCGCGTATCCGCCCGGGTCGAGTTCTAGAAAAGGATTATCGGATTATGATGAAAGCCTTCAAACGCAGCACCCTTGCTCCCCTGCTCTACGGCGCCCTTGCCACGGCTTCGATGGGCGCACTCATGAGCGCGCCGGCTCACGCAGAGGCCCCGCAGGCGCTGAAGGACGAAGTCGCCGCAGAGGTTGAGGCGCAGCGCAAGCAGATCCAGGTCATGGTCGATCAGGTCTTCAGCTACGCTGAGCCCGGTTTCCAGGAAGTGCGGACCAGCGAGTACCTGAGCGGAATTCTGGAACAGAATGGCTTCAAGGTGGAGCGCGGTGTTGCAGGCATGCCGACGGCATTCACGGCGACGTGGGGCACTGGCGGTCCGAAGATCGCGCTGGGTAGCGACATCGACGACGTGCTCGGCGTATCGCAGACCCCGGGCCTGCCATATGTGAAGCCCATCATTGAGGGCGCGCCGGGGCATGGCGAAGGCCATAATGCGGGCATGCCGCTCATGATCGCGGCGGCGATTGCAGTGAAAAATGTAATGACCAAACATGGCATCAAAGGCCGCTTGATGCTTTGGCCGGGCGTTGCCGAGGAGTTGCTGGCGACCAAGGCCTATTATGTGCGTGCTGGGCTGTTCAAGGATGTGGACGCCTCGATCTTCACCCACGTCAGCTCGGATTTCTCGACCGGTTATGGAGAGATGGGCAACAACGGGCTGGTCTCGGTCGAATACGTGTTCAAAGGCAAGACTGCGCATTCCGCCGGCAGCCCGTGGGAAGGGCGCAGCGCGCTCGACGCGGTGGAACTGATGGACATCGCCTGGAATTTCCGACGCGAGCACCTGCCGCTGACCCAGCGTTCGCACATGATCATCACCAACGGCGGCGGCCAGCCCAACGTCGTGCCCGATAAGGCGAGCATCTGGTACTTCTTCCGCGAACGAACCTTCGACGATATCCGGAAACTGTATGAGACTGGCAACGATATCGCCAAGGCCGCTGCGCTCGCCACAGGCACAACGATGAGCCAGCAGACATTGGGCTATGCGGCGCCCAACTTCGGCAACAAGCCGCTGGCCGAGGCCGCCTACGCCAACATCCAGGCGGTTGGCATGCCCAAATGGTCCACCGACGACCAGGCCTTCGCCAAGGCCGCACAGACCATCAACGAACGCAAGGTTGAGCCGTTGAGGAGCGAGGTGACCGCTCTCTCCACGCCCGAAAACCGCAAGCCCTCAACCGGCGGTGGATCGGACGATATCGGCGACATCATGTGGGCGGTGCCGACGATCACCATCCGCTTCCCGTCGAACATTCCCAACATGATCGGTCACAACGCAACTGCGGCATTCGCTATGGCAACGCCGATTGCCCACAAGGGAGTCGAGGCGGGAGCCAAGGCCGTGGCGATGACGGTACTGGACCTTGTGACGACACCAGCGCTGATTACCGAGGCCAAGACGTACTTCACTGACGTTCAGTTGAAGACCGACACCTACGCTCCATTGCTGACCGACAAGGATGTGCCTGCGATCTGGCTCAATGAGCGCAACATGCAGCTCTACCGGCCGATGATGGAGAAGTACTACTACGATCCGGCGAAATACCCGACCTATCTGGACCAGCTTGGCGTGAAGTACCCCACGCTCACAAAGCCGGTAGAGTGAGGGCGGTCATGGGCACGCGAACCCCGCTCGCCGCCGCTGACAGGTCCCCGACGAACGGCAACGCGCGCCCGGCGCTGTGGATCCGCCCAGCGATGCAACCACAATACTACGACAAGAAAGTTTCGGGTCGCGAAACTTCCGGCGGGGGCAGCTAGCCCTAAACGCGCCGACCGGCCGGGGCGACAAAAAGTCCTGCCGAAACTGCCCCGGCCGGTTTCTTGTATTTCCAGAATTCCCCCTCCAGCGAAGGGAATCACAGATGGCCCGCATCATCGTCATCGGCGCCGGTATCACCGGCGTCACCACCGCCTATGCCCTGCTTGAGCGCGGCCACAATGTCACCGTGATCGAGCGTAACCGCTATCCGGCGATGGAGACATCATTTGCCAACGGCGGCCAGCTTTCCGCCAGCAATGCCGAAGTTTGGAACTCGATGGCGACCATCGCCAAGGGTATGCGCTGGATATTCCGCGCTGATGCGCCGCTATTGTTCAATCCGCGCCCGTCGCTGCACAAATACTCCTGGATCGCCGAATTCGTCGGCGCCATCGGCCACCACCGCGCCAACACGGTCGAGACCACCCGCCTGGCTATTGCCGCGCGCAGCCATTTGTTCGCTATCGCCGAGCGCGAGGGCATCGACTTTGATCTGGCCCGATGCGGCATCCTTCACTTTTACCGCAATGCAGAGACGTTCAGGCAGGCACGCAATGGCAACGTCCTGTTGCGCGAGGGGGGCCTTGAACGCGAGGAGGTTTCGCCGGCCGACATTGCCCGCATAGAACCGACGCTGGCGGGTGATTTCTGCGGCGGCTTCTTCACCCCTTCCGATTCTACTGGCGACATTCACAAGTTCACCATGGGACTGGCGCACGCCTGCGAGCGCCGCGGCGCGCGCTTTGTGCTGGGCGGTGAGGTGGACGACATCGCACTTCGCCCCGACGGTGTGTCGGTGCGACTGCAGGCGGCCGGCCGTTCCGGGGAAGGTTCCGATTCCGGCCGCCTGCTAGACTTGTCCGGCGTGGACCTGGGATCGGCCGAAACACTGGTCGATGGCGACATGGTGATGGTCTGTGCAGGCGTCGCCAGTCGGGCCTTGGCAGCCAGGCTTGGTGACCGGGTCAACATCTATCCGGTCAAGGGCTACTCGATCACGGTTATGCTGAACGACCAGAAGAGCCGTGCCGCAGCCCCGCGAGTCAGCTTGCTCGACGAAGACGCCAAGATCGTCACCAGTCGCCTTGGCGACGATCGCTTCCGCGTGGCGGGCACTGCAGAGTTCAACGGCTTTAACCGCGACATCCGCGCCGATCGAATCCGTCCCCTCGTCGATTGGAGCGAGCGGCATTTTCCGGACATGTGCACCCGGCAGGTCGTGCCGTGGGCTGGTTTGCGCCCGATGACGCCCACCATGATGCCCTTCGTGGGCAGGGGACGCCATCCGTGCGTGTTCTACAATACAGGCCACGGCCATCTGGGCTGGACGCTGTCGGCAATAACGGCACAGATGGCGGCGTTGGCTGCGGGGTAAGCGAGGATTCACCTTATTCCCTGATATTTCACGATATTGCGCGCTGTCCCGTGGTGTTTGTGCGATCGGCGGAGGCGGGTGCGGGGCCGTAACCGGCAAATGACGCATTGCCGCGCGAAACACCGCTTCATAGCTTTCGGCCAATCCTGAAAACCAGCAAGGCTTGGCGGCATGAACGGCTTCGATAACAGTGACTTGGATTCGACAGACTATCGTATCCTGCGCGCGCTCCTGCGTGATGGACGTGCGTCGGATGTGAAGCTTGGCGAGGAGGTCAATCTATCGAGCACCGCGACTGCCCGCCGGCGCAAGATGCTGGAGGACAAGGGGCTGATCCCCCGCTATATTGCCGAGCTGGACCTTCCCCGGATGGGTTATTCAGTAAAAGCGCTGGTTTCTGTTGAACTGACATCGCAGGCAGAACACGTCCTGAATGAGTTCGAAACTGCGGTCGTGCAGTGCCGGTCGGTTTCATTCTGCAGCTTCGTTTCGGGGACCACGGACTTTGTGATGATGGTGCATGTCCGCTCGTTCGAAGACTATGACAGCGTTTATCGCAAGGAGCTGTCGAGACTACCCCACGTTGCCCGGATTCACAGCAGCTTTCTGATCCGTGAGGTGGCGGCCCGGACCGTGGCCCCCATTGTCGTCGGGGATGAGCGATAGGGCATCGAATCACCTTGCAGGCTTAACTGAGCGTTTCCTGGCCACGCAGGAATTCCAATCGTTGTTCTGCAATTTTAACTTATTCCAGCAACACGGTCCAAATTAAGGGCCAAATTTCCGAGATATTATTCTCCGCGCTTTGGTATGATCTGTTCAGGCAAGAAAACGCCTTGTGGTCGATAATTCATACTAAGAGCAGTCAATATTCATAAAAATTAGTTCACGTAATAAGCGTGGGTATGCGGCCCATTGCTGGCCGGAGAGCTATTGTATTGGGAAATAGAGGCTCAGTCTATTGACAAGGGATGGGCATGACTATTCATTTGACGAAAGTTGTTAGCCGAAAATTCTATTTTTCCCGATCTTCCTGCATTTCAGCTCTGGCCGTGGCCTGCATGGGCAATCTGGTTCCTGCATCGGCGTTTGCTCAGGAATCTTCTGCCGGTAACCTGCCAGAAACCGTCGATGAATTTGCTCCCCTTGGTGCAGGCGGTGGAGCCGAGGGTATCGTCGTCACTGGTACCCGTGTTGCCCGTGACGGTTATCAGGCTCCAACGCCGCTGAATGTCCTTGGAACCGAAGATATCAAGGCGGAATCGCCAGCGAATATCTCTGATTTCGTGAACACTCTTCCTTCGGTTCGTGGCAGCACCACCGCATCGCAATCTTCGGGCGCGCTTAGTAATGGCGAAGCGGGCATTGCCGCGTTGAACTTGCGAGGGCTGGGTACGGGCCGCACACTTGTGCTGTTCGATGGGCAGCGTTCGGTCGTTTCGGCCGGTACGGGCGTGGTGGACACGAATACCTTCCCGCAGGCCCTGATTTCACGCGTTGAGGTCGTAACCGGCGGGGCCTCCTCCGCCTATGGGTCGGACGCCATTAGTGGCGTGGTGAATTTCATCCTCGATCGTAAATATACCGGGCTGAAGGGATCGGCTGACTACGGTATTTCCACCTATGGTGATGCTGGAAACTATCGCCTGACGTTGACCGGGGGACTTCCTTTTGCGGATGATCGAGGCCACGTTCTCGTAAGCGGAGAGCTTTTCCATCAGGACGGCATCTTTGGTGAAACGCGCAAGTGGGGCCGCAAAGGCTATTTTGCGATGCGCAATCCCGATACCTCGCCGGGCGCGCCTTTCTACATCGTGGACAAGAATATCGGCATTTCCACCTACACTCCCGGTGGGTCGATTACAGCGGGGCCGCTACGGGGAACCTATTTCGGCCAGGGCGGCGCGGTTCGGCAGCTCAATTACGGGGCTGTTGCCGGGCAATGGATGCAAGGCGGTGACTGGCAATACACCACGTCGGGAATGCTCGGAACCAACTCTCTGCAGGCAGAGGAAGACCGTCAGAGCATCTTCGGGCGCACAAGTTTCGATGTTACCGACAGCATCAATGTCGTCGCGCAGGCTTCCTACACCCGCTATGAAGGCCTGAGCTACTACATCAACCCCACGACCCTGGGTATGACCATCCAGAGGGACAACGCGTTCCTGCCGGAATCTGTCGCGTCGGCCATGGATGCGAACGCGCTGACGATGTTCTCCATGGCGACCAGCAATGTCGACATGCCGCCATCGGGCAGCGAGAACCGGCGCGAGACACAGCGCTATGTGATTGGCGCCGATGGCGATCTGTCCGCATTTGGTCTCGGGTTCACATGGAACACCTATTACCAGAAGGGCATCACCGACGCGCACGAACAACTGACGGACACGTACAACATTCAACGTCTCGCCTGGGCGACGGATGCCGTGCGAGACATGAGTGGGGGGATCGTCTGCCGTTCGGCCACCGCACAGGCTGACGGTTGTGTCCCGCTCAACCGTTTCGGCGTGGGCGTGGCAAATGCGGATGGGCTGGCTTACGTGATGGGGCGGCCGCTACGCACGCAAACTCTAAAGCAAGACGTCGGCGCGCTTAGCTTCTCGACAAACGACATTCCGGGATGGGCGGGCAATATCTCGCTGGCCTTCGGAGTGGAGGCACGCAAGGAGCAAATCGATGGCGAAGTAGAGGAGCAGTACCAGAGCGGTTGGAAATACGGCAACTACCGCGTCACCAAGGGTTCTTACAATGTGAAGGAAGCCTTTGTTGAGGCTGTCGTCCCTGTGTTCAGCGGCCTCGAGCTGAATGGCGCGTTTCGCTATACCGATTATTCGGTTTCCGGCAGCGCGACCACCTGGAAACTGGGCGCTACTTACGAACCAATCCCCGATCTGCGTTTCCGCGGTTATATTTCCAAAGATATCCGGGCACCCAACCTTAGCGAGTTGTTTGCAACTGGCATTGGCCGCACCAACACTGTGGCAATCAACGGTATGCCGATGCAGTTCGTGCAGGCGCTGATGGGAAGCACGGAGCTTAAACCCGAGACTGCCGATAGCTTCGGCATTGGTTTGGTCGCCGCCCCAACCTTTTTGCCCGGAGTTTCATTTTCGGTTGATTACTACAATATTAAAATAAAGGATGTAATAAGTTCTCTAAGTGCTGAACAGACTGTTGCTTATTGTTACGACAACAATGTTCAGCGGTATTGCGACAATATAAGCTTCGACGGCGGCGGTGTTCTGCAGACTATTGATCTGTACTACGAGAACCTGAACAGCATGCGAGCGCAAGGGATCGATATCGAGGCCTCGTACCGCATATCTGCAGACGATATTTTCCCGAACATGCCAGGCGATTTGAGCTTCCGGGCCATGGCAACCCATTTCATCGAAAATCGCACCGACAACGGCGTGACAGCAATCGATCAGGCGGGTGCGCTGACGGGCTCGGGCGCCGGGACTCCAGACTGGGTGTATCGCCTGACTGGAACCTACAAAAACGATAATCTGCTGCTGAACCTAACTGGTCGTGGTGTCAGCAGCGGGGTTATTCGTAATGATTATACGCAATGCGCAAGTGCCTGCCCGACGCTTTCCCCACCCTACTTTACCATAAATGACAATACCGTCGCCGGGGCATTCTTTCTTGATGCGTCGGTCAATTACACTTGGGATCTGAGCAGCAACAAGGCGGTGGATCTGTTCTTCATCGTGAGGAACATCTTCAACAAGGATCCGGTTCTTGTTTCCGACCCGATGTTCATCGCTGCCGAAAATACGCCGGGTTATCCGCAGACCAACCGGATGCTTTATGACGTTCTGGGGCGGACCTTCCGCGTCGGCTTCCGTTTCGCGATCTGAAATTCGTGCGCACCTGCCCGGTCCGGCGCCGGGCGGGATGCGCCGAACGATAATGCGCCGGATGTCGAAACAGAAAATTGGAAGGCCATATGATGCGCACAACTGGATTGCGGAAGCTGGTGATGGCGTCTCTTCTTACCGGCAGCATGTTGGCGATTGCCGGCTGCGGCGAACAGCCAGAGGCGGAGAAGGGCGCGTTAACGAAGGCCAGCGGGGCCAAGCTGGGTATCCGGCCGCACGGCGATACCGAGAACAAGATCGACATGGATAAGGTCCAGTCTGAGGACCTCAAGAAGGTGTTCGCCTACATCGACGAGAACATCGATGATCACGTTGTGAACCTGCAGAAGTGGATCCAGCAGCCGAGCATCTCGAATACGGGCGAAGGTATCCCTGAATCTGCGGAAATGGTGAAGGGCCTTTTTGACCAGCTCGGCTGCCAGAAGACACAGATCCACGATGTCGGGAAAACCGAATTCGGCTCGCAGGCCAATCCGGTAGTCTACGCGCACTGCGATGAGGGCGCGGAAAAGACGCTGGTCATCTACTGGATGTACGACACAATGCCGGTGACACAGCCGGACCTCTGGAAGGCGCCTCCGTTCGAAGGGCGGATTGTGGAACAGGCGCCGTACAAGAAAGTGCTGATCGGGCGCGGGGCGACCAATTCCAAGGGGCCGCAGATGGCCATGTGGAACGCCTTGATGTCGATGAAGGCCGTTAACGGAAAGCTGCCGGTGAACCTGATTTTCGTTGCGGAAGGCGACGAGGAGCGGATGTCGATTGGCTATCGCAAGTTCGTCCGCGAGAATCCCCAGCTCTTCAAGGATGCCGACGCGATGTACGTATTCGGCGGTCAGTCACCGTCCGGTGGCGGGGGCATGATGAGCGGTTCCGAAGGCTGCGTTTTCGTCGAGCTTACGACAAGCGGCGCGAAATGGGGCCGCGGCCCGAACTACAGCGACATCCACGGTGGTTTCAAGCGGTCGGTCGACGCACCCGCCTGGAGGCATATCAAGATGCTGGCTTCGCTTACCGATGCCAGCGGCAACCGGGTGATGATCGACGGCTTCTACGACAATATGGAACCGCTGTCGGCGGCGAACGCGGCCAAGCTGCGCAAGGCCGCTGATGGCTATGACCTGGCCGCCGCTTCGAATAATCTTGGCGTTGAGCGCTTCATCTCTGACGATCCCTACGAAGTGCTCCAGATGTCTGGCTACGGTACGTCGATGAACATCGACGGTATCTGGGGCGGCAATATGTTCCCTGGCGGGTCGGGTGCGATCCTGCCCAACAAGATCACGTCAAAACACAACTTCCGATACATCCCGAACATGAACGGTATGGATATCGTGAAGAAACTGCGCGCGCATCTCGACAAGCATGGGTTTCAGGATGTCGAGATCAACGTGGTGGGCGACGTTCCCTGGGCCAAGCGCAGCACCGATACCCCGATCGGCCACGCCGTCGCTGCTACCTATGACGCCTTCGGTATTCCCCATGCGCCGATCAGTGCCGAACAAAGCATCATGGGGGGCTACTGGCCGGCCTATCTGTTCGCGGGTGACACACTCGACATACCGATCACCGGTGGGATGGCCGGGCTTGGCGGCAATGCGCACGCAGCCAACGAATATTACGTAATCGAGGGCGCGGGCAAAGTTTACGGCATGGCCGGGGCCGAGAAGTCGGTTGCGATGGTGCTCTTCAATTTCGCCGGGCTGAACGGCCCAGCCGCATCTGCTGCTGCCAAGAGCAAGTAGGACCGCCCACACCCCGTCTCGTGACAGGAAGCGCCGCTATGTCAGTCATTTCGCTTCGCGACATCAGGAAGAGTTACCAGCTTGGGGAGAATCGGGTCGATGCGCTGCGCGGCGCGTCGCTTGATATTGCCCGGGGCGAGTTTGTCGCGATTACCGGGCAATCCGGATCTGGCAAGTCGACGATGATGCATATTCTCGGCTGCCTCGACCGGCCCAGCGCTGGCGAATATCTGCTGAACGGCAAGGACGTCTCGGGCCTGTCACGGGATGAACTGGCGGATATCCGCAATAGGGAGATCGGCTTCGTCTTTCAGGGGTTCAACCTCTTGCCGCGTACCACTGCGCTCGAGAATGTGGAGGTGCCGCTGCTCTATACGCGTCCGGTGATCCCCGCGGCCGAGCGGCGGGAGCGTGCAATGAAGGCGCTTACGGCAATGGGCCTTGCCGACCGCCATGATCATCATCCGAACCAGCTTTCGGGCGGGCAGCAGCAGCGTGTCGCAATTGCCCGCGCACTGGTCAATGAGCCTGCCCTGATCCTGGCTGATGAGCCTACCGGGAATCTCGACACGAAAACGAGCATTGAAGTGATGCGCATCCTTCAGGAACTGCGCGATACACGCGGCATCACAATCGTGCTCATCACGCATGAGCCCGATATTGCTGCCTATGGGACACGCATCATTTCGATCCGGGATGGCGACATCGTGAGCGACGAGCCGAACCCCAGTATGGCGCAGCGCCCTGCTGCGCCGATGCGCGCGGATGTGAACTGAGCGCGATGGGGTCCGCCGCTTCCATTAGTCACAACCTGCGCATCGCCTGGGCTGCTTTGCAGCGCAATCGGGGGCAGGCGGCGCTGGCGATCCTGGGGGTGATGATCGGTGTCGGCGCGCTGGTGGCAAGCCTGGCGTTGGGAAGCGGGGCACGGAACGCGCTGGACGAGCAGCTTCGCGCGGCGGGTGCGAATATGATCCTGATAACCTCGGGCAATTATCAGGTGAAGCGGGAGCAGCGGATGGACGGGGGACCCGCGCACGGCTGGTTCGGGCCTGATGCGCTGCCGCTGGACCGGGTTCGGCCCGGGCGGATGATGCAGGCGTCGCTGACAGTGCCAGCGGCCGATTGGTTGGTGTCGCCGCCGGGCGTTTCCACCTCCGTTCCCGGCCCCGTTTCGGGCCCGGCGCGGTTTATCCTGGCGCATGATGAAAGCGATCCGATGGCGGCCCACGATCATCCCACCGCGGCCGAGCGCCTGGGTGATGCTGACGCAGGCCTTGGCGCGGCGGCTACGCTGACGCGTGAGGACGCCCGCGCGATCGAACGCGAGGTTGAGGGCGTCGAATTCGTCGTCTCGGGCGTCCACGAAAACGCGCGCGTCTTTGCCGAGAAGCCGACAGGCAAACAATGGTACACGCGGCTGCACGGCACCGAAGCAGATCTGCCGCGTGTGCGCACGGGCTGGTTGTTCCGGCAGGGCCGTTTCCTTTCCGCTGCGGATGTAGAGGGCAGTGCGCAGACGATGGTCCTTGGACGCATTGCCGCTGACCGGTTGTTCGGGCCGGAAAGTGATCCGGTTGGCCAAACGGTGTTTCTCTGGACGCAGCCTTTCACCGTCGTGGGTGTTATCGACAGCCAGTCTTGGGCGACGGCACCGGTGGCGGGCGACGATCAGTTCGACGCCGTCTATGTGCCGGTTACTACCATCGCCAGGCTTCTGAACGTCGCAAAGCTGAATACGGTAGTCGTCACGGCCAAATCGGTCGGCGATACAACGCGTATTGCGGGCGAGGTTACATCGCTGCTGCGTTCGCGGCATGGTATTGCCGAGGATGAGCCTGACGATTTCGGGGTCCGAACGCAGGCGGAGCAGCTTCTTGGCAACGGGCTCCCGCCCGAGATCGCCTATGCGGTGACGGGCAATATGCGCAGCTTCGATCAGCTGACGATTGAACAGCTCTCCAGCTCGCTCACCCGGGCGAACCGGACGATGTTACTTCTGCTCGGCAGTGTTGCAGGGGTTTCATTGCTGGTCGGGGGTATTGGCGTGCTGAACCTGCTGTTGCTTTCGGTCACCCAGCGAACGCGCGAAGTGGGGCTGCGTGTCGCGCTGGGCGCAAGGCAGCGGGATATCAGCCAGCAGTTCATGCTTGAGGCATTTCTTCTTTCCGTCATCGGCGGAATCCTCGGCATCGTCGTCGGGCTCGCCGCAGCACAGGTGTTGCAGCAGGTCTTTCGCTGGTCGGCAGTGGTCTCCCCGGTGATTGCGCTGATTGCGATCGTCGTGGCGGCGCTGCTGGGGATCGTCTTCGGGGTTTATCCCGCGCGCCGTGCGGCCGCACTGCTCCCTATCGATGCGTTGCGCCATGAATAGGGTGCGCAGAGCCAAGGAGGCCGGTGTCCAATGAACACCAACCTGCGTATCGCGCTCAAATCCTTGCGTCAGAGCCCGATGCAGGCCCTGCTGACGTTGCTTGGCATGAGCGTGGGCGTTGCCATGGTGGTCGTCGTTTCGGGGCTGGGGCTGGGTGCCCAACAGCGCATCGAGGATCAAATCGAAAGCGCCGGTCCGACACGGATCATCCTGCGCCCCGGAAACTTTCGTCCCGCAGCGATGGAGATGTCGGGACAGCAGGATAGCGGTGGAGGCGAACCCGGAGAAGGCGCGGTGGCGATGAACCTTCTGGAACCCGGGGTGGTGTCCGCGAAGCAGGCTACGGTCGCTAAGGATATCGCAGTCGCCGACGCGCGCCGTCGCGCAATTGCCGCGGCTGAGGAGAAGGTGCATCGCACGCCGCCTACGCTGTTGGACAACGCCCATGTTGCCCTGTTGGGCGCGTCTATCGAGGGCGTTCGTGCCGTCGCCGCGACGGTGCGGGGCAATGTCTCGGTCGATCCAGCGTCGGGTATTGTCCTGCGTAGCTTGCGCATCGAGGGAATCGGCCCCGCCTTGCCGGAAATGCGCAGCTGGACCCTTACGGCGGGGCGCTTGCCCGATCCTGACGAGTACAGCGCGGGCGCGGCCGTAATGGTCGCGACTGGTGATGTTGTTCGGCGGTTATGGCCCGGCGAGGCTGAACCAATTGGTAGCAGCCTGACACTCAAGGGCCGTACGGTGCAGCTTATCGGGATCATTGCCGCGAAAGACGCCGATCAATCGTCTGTTGCTGTGCCGTTGGTTTATGTGCCCTTGGCGCTTGCCGGTACGCTCCTCGAGCGGACGGATTATGACAGCATAACGGTGCGAACGGCCTCGGTCGGCGTAACCACAGCCGTGGCCAGTGCCATGCGTGATCAGCTGCGCGCATTCCATAAGCTGCCGGCCAACACCCTCGATGATTTTCGGATCGAGACGCAAAGCGTTTCGGCGATGCCCGGAATGGGTTCCGATCCACGGTTGATGCGTGCGGTTCATTCCAACGTCGTCGAGTTTGAGCAAGCCTCGTGGGAAGAGATGGCGAAAAGCCTGCGCCAGGCCAACCGTACGTTCACGGTGCTGCTTGCCGCCGCCGCTGGCGTCTCGCTTGTGGTCGGCGGGATTGGCGTGATGAATATCATGTTGGTCTCGGTCACTGCCCGCACGCGCGAGATCGGCCTGCGTATGGCCGTCGGCGCGCGAGCAGGCGACGTCATGGTGCAATTCCTCGTGGAGGCCGTGGTGCTGGCTGCGATGGGAGGCGCGATTGGATTGCTGCTCGGCACACTGGGCCTTGGAGTAGTGCACTATGGCCTGCACTGGGGGACGGCCTTGTCACCCACAATGCTGCTGCTGGCCTTGATGATGGCCGCGGGAACGGGGGTTGCCTTCGGGTACGGCCCAGCCCGGCGCGCGGCGCTTCTCGATCCCGTTGTCGCGGTGCGTTCAGAATGACCCGGCGGAGCGCTCCGCCGACGCTTTGTGGGAGGCCATGATGCTTTCGCTGTTGCCCGTGAACATCCATCTCGCGATCCGGTCGCTTAACCGTAACCGGATGCGCAGCCTGCTCACCATGCTTGGGATCATCATTGGCATCGCCGCGGTGCTGACCATGGTCGCGCTAGGTACAGGCGCGCGCGGCTCGGTTGAGGACGAGGTCGGATCTGCAGGCACCAAGCTGATCTTCGTCAAGGCCGGAAACTATACGCGGGGTGGGGAGAGCGTTGGTATTACCGCCGGCGAAGGGGCTGCCAAGACCCTGACCCCCGCGGATGCCGAAGCCATCGTTGACACGATTGACGGTGTGCGGGCCATGAGCCCCCGCATTTCCAATCGCACAACGATCAGTAGCGGAGAGGCTCGGTCTTTTGCGCGTGTGCAGGGCATCGCACCCGAATTCGCCAAAGCTTTTTCCTGGGCTTTTCTGGATGGGGAAATGTTCAGTGAGGGAAGCGATGAGGCGGTCATTGGCCGCGTCCTCGCCGACCGCCTGTTCGGCACGGGTGCGCCCGCGGTTGGCAAGCAGGTAGAGGCACGCGGAGCTACATTCCGCATTGTCGGTGTGATTTCCGGCGAGTCAGAGGATCAGGGCGAGGAGCTTTTCGTGCCGTGGCCCGCGCTTCAGACACGTCTGGGCGGCAACCACATTGAGGCGATAGTGATCGCGGCCGAGAAAGCCGGCGAAGCTTCACGCATGGGTGATGAGATCAAGACCTTGCTGCGCCAGCGCCATGGTCTGCTCGCGGGCGGCAGCAACGAGAGCTATCTGGGGGCACAGGGCGGCGGGGCACAGCGGCCTGATGATTTCACTGTGGAGACGCAGGCTGCGCAGGCGCTAACCAAAGGGCTTTATACCCCGGCCGCAGCCTTTGCTCTTGCGAACCTGCCCAAGCTTGACGAGGTGACGCTTGAGGAGATGGCCTCCACCCTCGATCGCGCCAGTGATACGATGACGGCACTGCTTGCCAGCATTGCAGGTGTCTCGCTCATCGTCGGCGGTATCGGCATCATGAACATCATGCTGGTTTCGGTCACGGAGCGCACGCGTGAGATCGGGCTTCGCGTCGCCAGCGGCGCGCGAGCTGCCGATGTCGCGCTGCAGTTCCTTATCGAGGCCGCGATGCTTAGCCTGATCGGCGGGATGATCGGGTTGGTCCTGGGGTTGTTGTCGTCGCGGCTGATCGGCTGGTCGCTTGGCTGGCCTGTGGCCATCTCGTTTGGCGCAATCGGGCTGGCGCTTGGCGTTTCCCTGCTCGTCGGCCTGGTCTTCGGGATTTATCCGGCGCGCCGGGCATCGCTGCTGGATCCTATCGACGCGTTGCGGAGCGAATAGCCTGGAATGGCGGCATTCGCGCCTATCGCCTTCACCGGGGGACGCCGGCGCACGCGTCGCTGGCCGGTGGGGCTGTATCTGCTGCCGTTGTCTGGCGCGTTGATGCTGGCGGCTTTTCTGATCTTGCGTGAGTCTCGCACGGCGACACCTGCCGATACGCAGACCGAGGCTTCGCGGTATGTGGAGCTTGCGCTTGCGCTGGATCGCATGCGTGAAGGCGAAGTGGATTCGTGGTTCGGGCCTTTGCTACCGCCTCAGTTACGCGTGGCGCCGCCGGCTGATCTTGATCAGCTTGAGCGAGCCCTTGGCCATCTTGCCGACGATCTTTCTGTCCAGGGCAGCGCCGATGACGAGCCGCGCCGGGCGCGACTGCGGTCTCTGGTTGGTCGGTTGGCCGGTGTGACGGCGATGATAACGGAGCAAGGAACCGGCGGCTTCTACCACGAAGCGTCGAGCATTTACGGCATGGCGGCACCGAGCGAGGTTGAATCGACGCGCTGGCCCCGTGCGCGTGAGGAGCTTGATGCCCTGCTGGCGGGGGAGGGGCCACTTACAGATCGGATCGCGGCCTTCCGGGCTGGCTTTGTGGTTCCGCCCGATCGGCGGCAGGCACTTTTCGTGCGGGCGCTGGCGGAATGTCGGGCGCGGACGCGTGCGCATTGGACTCTTCCCGCGAATGAGCGGCTGGACATAGTTTGGACCGGTGCCGTGCCGGCGGCATGGCATCGCTACAAGGGCGGCATGCGCAGTGTGCTGCAGATTAACCCACAGGCGCTGGCGATGCCGGGGCAGGCAATCGATCTGGCCTGTCACGAAGGCTATCCTGGCCATCACACCCAGTTTGTCGCCGCTGATGCGGCGGCGGGGCCGGCGGGATTACCCGTTGAGGACAGGCTGATCCTGTTACGGTCGCCGGAAAGTGTGATCCGCGAAGGTGCGGCTGATGCTGGCGTTGAACTAGTGTTTCCCGAGGCAGAGCGGCTCGCCTTCTTGCGCGACGTGCTTTTCCCGCTTGCAGGTTTCGATCCCGCTGATGCGGAGCGCTATGCGCGGTTCGAGGCGTTGGAGCGGGTTGCGTCCGGTGCCAGCCTGCCGATCATTGCGCGGTATCGCGATGGCTTGCTCGACAGGCGTCGCGCGGTTGCCGAGCTTGCCGGTGAGGCGCTGGTCACAAGCCCTGCCGCGCTTCTCGATTACACGGACCGCTATGGCGCTTACGTCACCGGCTATACCGTCGCACGCGAACGGGTGAAGGATTTTCTCGGGCGCAGTTGTGGCAACCAATGGACGGCACTGCGCACCCTCGTCGAACGTCCGAGCGCGGGCTTGTCGTATTTGCAAGCGGCGGGCTCTGCCACCGTCGTATCGTAAGGAGATTCGGATGATGAAGTTCTGGTTGAGATTGCCGTTGGTGACATTGGCGTTGACCGGCGGCGCGGCGCTTCTCGGGATTTCGGCGACGAATGCAGATGCTGCTTCGGACGCTTCCGCCTTCGCGGCGGAAAACGATGCCGCGATGAAGACGATGATGGCGCGGATGCACGTGCCGCCAACGGGCGTGGTCGATCGTGATTTTCTGGTGATGATGATCCCACATCATCAAGGCGCGATTGATATGTGCGAAGCTGTCCTGCGATACGGGTCCAACGCCGACGTGAAGACCCTGTGCGGAAAGATCATTGCCAAGCAGGCCGAAGAAATTGGCGCCATGCACGAACTTCTTGCGGGGATGCCGGGATCGCCTGCTATGTCTTCGTCAGCTACCCCGGAAGGCGGACATTCTCACCATGGACACTAGGATTATCATCCCGACTGCCACCTTGCCTCGATCCGAAAGCGTGAAATGATTACTGAAACGACCCATGTTCCCCGTGCCGCATCGAGTGCCGAAGAACCCCAACTTGAAAGAAACCTGACGAACCGGCATCTCCAGCTGATCGCAATCGGCGGAGCGATCGGAACCGGCCTGTTCATGGGCGCGGGCAAGACGATTTCGCTGGCGGGGCCGTCTATTCTGCTCGTCTACGCTATTGTTGGTTTCATGCTGTTCTTTGTCATGCGCGCGCTGGGCGAATTACTCCTGTCCAACCTTCAGTACCGTTCGTTCGCAGACTTTGCTGGCGAGTATCTGGGGCCTTGGGCACAGTTCTTTACGGGCTGGACGTATTGGCTGTGCTGGATCGTCACTGGCGTTGCAGACGTTGTCGCCGTTTCGGGATACATGGGCTTCTGGTTTCCAGACCTACCGCTGTGGATTCCGGCGCTTGGGCTGATCGCCGTATTACTGTGTTTCAACCTGCCGAATGTCCGCAATTTCGGTGAGATCGAGTTCTGGTTTGCGCTGATCAAGATCGTCGCAATCGTCGTACTGATTTTCACAGGTGCGGTGATGCTTACGACGGGCTTCACCTTGCCCAACGGTACGACCGCGTCGATCAGCCACCTTTGGGATCGCGGCGGCTTTTTCCCGAACGGCATGGTCGGTTTTGTTGCCGGGTTCCAGATTGCGGTCTTTGCCTTTGTCGGCATCGAATTGCTTGGGACGGCCGCCGCCGAGACACAGGATCCGGAGAAGAACCTGCCCAAGGCCATCAATGCCATCCCGCTTCGCATCGGGCTGTTCTATGTGCTGACACTTTTTGTCATCGTTACCGTGATACCTTGGGATCAGGTCGATCCGGGCAAGAGCCCCTTCGTCGCGATGTTCTCTCTGGCAGGACTGGCTATCGCCGCACATGTCGTGAACTTTGTCGTGCTTACCTCTGCCTCATCGAGCGCCAATTCGGGAATCTACTCAACCTCGCGCATGATCTTCGGCCTGACGACCGCCGGCTTCGCGCCACGGGTGCTCGGCAAGCTTAATAGCCGCAAGGTGCCGACCAATGCACTGTTCTTCTCATGCATTTTTCTGCTTACAGGCATGATCCTGCTTTACAGCGGACAGAGCATTATCGAGGCTTTCACTATCGTTACGACAATCTCGGCAGTGTTGTTCATTTTCGTCTGGTCGATCATCCTTGCCTCTTATGTTCAGTATCGCAGGACGCGGCCCGATCTGCATAAGGCCTCGCAATTCAGGATGCCCGGTGGTTTGCCGGCGGTCGGGATGGTGTTTGCCTTCTTCGCCTTCATTCTGTGGGCGCTGATGCAGCAGCCGGACACCGCCATGGCCTTGGCAGTGACTCCGATCTGGTTCGCGCTGCTCGGCGTTGCCTATCTTGTCATAAGGCGCAAGACGGCGGCGGGCTTTGCCCTGGCCGTTGCACATGCCGATCCGGCAGAATGATGAAACCCGCCTGGGCTTTGCCAGTGTTATGGCTGCGACCAGAACACAGGCCGGCTCAGGCGCCTTGTAGCGAAGCGATGGAGCAGACCGGCAGGATATGGCCTCGATACTCAAGTAGATTGACTGGGCGAATCGCCATCTACCTGCCTGAATGCTGAATGCCGCGGACGCATGAATTCCAGCCGCTTTCGGAAATTCCTGATGCATTCCGCTAAATCGCTTTACCGTTTCTCTGTTATTTCAGCGATATCTTCGCGTGCCTTTTGGTATGATCACTGCGGCCGCATGATGTCCGGAAAATGGCGTTGGCCCGCCTAAGAATGCATCAATCCCAACATCTGTAACGCGAGGTGCGGTTTGAAGAGCGCAACGAATGCGATCACACGAGACGCAGCTTCTCGAATGGTTGGCCAGTCCGCTCGTCCACCGGCTCGATTGGCTCGGGCGCGGCTGGATCATGAAGCAATCGAGCAGATGACACGCGCACTCCGTGTCCAGACGGACGACTGCGTGATGGAAACATTCGGGATCAGTGTGAACACCTGGTTCAAGCTCAAGAAGGGTGAAGCTGTCCGCGCGTCAGTCGTCGAACGGCTTATGGAGCGGCTCCGGACAAAAGGGTTCGCGATCCCGGACCTGATAGCGGATTGAGGGGGCCTCAACCGCAACGCTCTTTCTTGAAGCTTCCGGCGCGCAGAGTGAACGAGGACCGAAACCTTGGCGCGCTTTGTTGTCACATCGCCCCCGTCATGGCCTGTGGTTGAGCCGCGAACGCGACCGTCTTGCGGAGGCCGTCGTCCAGCTTTGTCGTGGCCGATCAGCCCAACAATGCGCGCGCGAACTCCGGCGACGCACGCATTTCAGAAATTCCGGATTGTGGTGAAGGATCGCCAAACTGCAGCAGTTTAGGGGCAGCGCCAGCGGCGTTGAGTATATGATCGGCCACTTCGCGCATGGTGGGTGCGATACCCGTCGCGATATTGATGGCTTGGCTGCCCGGTGGCGGATTGTCTGCCAGCAGCATCAGCGCATTGATGACATCATCGATGTAGATCAGGTCGCGCTGATCCGACGGTCGATTTACCTGAAACGGCTTGTTCTGAAGACATGCCTGGATCAGCGCCGGGATCAGGAAGGATTCCGCTTGGCCGGGGCCGAAGACAAGAGCGAGCCGTGCGGTGACACCCGGAAACGGCAATGCGCTTTCAAGCACGCAGATACATGGTGCCCGCCGCAAGCCCTGCCGCATAAGGCGTCTGCGGCTTTTCCTTCTGATACTCGTGATAGGGAACAGGGGCATCGCCATATTCGGCGATTGATCCAGCGCGGATGAATACGGCTGGTGGGCGCGGGAGCTTGGCCAGCGCGGCCAGAAGCGCGATCAGATTCAACAGATCCTCGCCTACGGATAATGCCGCGCCCGGGAAATCCGGGTGGGCGGTCAACCGGGTTTCCACTGCCAGATGGTACACCTGCTCGGGTGCGGCTTCGGCGAGGCATCCGGCCAGCGCAGTATCGTCGGCAAGGCGCAGGCTGTGAATGCGGATTGCGCCGATGATGTCCGCAAGGCGGTGCAGCGATGTTTCGGGCCTTACGAGCGCATGAACTTCGGCCCCGCGATCAAGCAGCCGGCGGACGAGATGCGAGCCTATAAATCCGGCTGCTCCAGTAATCAGTAACGCTGCCAGCCAGAATAGCAGAATCACGATCCTGCCGGTCAGCAGCAGGTGCTCAGTCCCGGTCAGTCGGTAGATGCCGGAAAGCAAATAGGGCAGGCTTGGCAGGTGGTTATAGCCCAGGTCGCGGTAAAGTTCGGCGTTCGGCAGCCCAGCGGCCGCAGCAATGTACAGATGCTCGTCACGGTTGAGCGGATAAGAAAGCAGGCGTCCCGCCAGGCCGGCAAACATCAGTGCCACGCTCACAATCACAATTGCCCGCAAATTCCCGACTTTGACTGATGTCTGGTTCGAATCCTGCGTTGTCATCCGTTCTGCCTGCAACTGATCGGGACGGCCCTTGTGGGCCAGTCTGCGGGTTCCTGGCGAATGCCACGACGGCTTAATCATTTGGTAGAGCAGCGGAAATCGTTGTTTCGGTACTATCGGGCGGCTTCGTGGGCCCGATATTGACGGGCACCCATCCGAATGATTTGCCCGTTTCCCTAAGGGGCTAGACCGGATGACCACGCCCTCCTGCGCGCATATCTGATAGCTTGGAGCGACTGTTGATTGTGTAAGAGTTTGGGCTGGCCGTGACAGGGAAACACATCGCTGTAATTATATCCGGCCTTGGCGCGGGCGGAGCGGAAACGGTCGTAGCCCAAGTGGCCGAGCATTGGATTGCACAGGGGCATCGCGTTTCCCTGCTGACCTATGACACACCCGCCGACCCGATTTTCCACACCATGCCGGAGCGGGCCGAACTTCACCGGCTTGGGCTAACCCCCAGAGAAAAGCGGTTTGGCGCCTATATCTCTACGTGGCGAAAACTGGTTCGGCTTCAGCGTGTGATCGGCCGGGAACAACCGGATATAGTGGTGTCCTTCCTCACCAAGAACAACCTGCTTGCGCTGATCGCAACGTTTGGCCGGTCCATTCCGGTGATCTGTTCGGAGCGAAACAACCCCGAACGCCAGCATGCGCATCCGTTCTGGAATGCTGCGCTGCGGTTGGGCTATCGCAACGCTGCGCTGATTGTTTGCCAGACCAATACGGTGATGCGCTGCTTTCCGATGGCAGTCAGGCCGAAGATAAAGGTTATTCCAAACCCGATCCGGTCGCCGAGTGTTGTCCGGGAGAGAAGCGGCGGCTCCCGCATTGTGGCCGTCGGCCGACTGACCCACCAAAAGGGCTTCGATATTCTTCTCGCCGCCTTTGCGCTGGTGCATCAGAACTTCCCGGAGTGGCAACTCGACATCTGGGGCGAGGGTGCCGACCGCCCGGCGCTGGAAAAGCTGATTCGGGACCATGGTCTGGAGGGTAGGGCGATCCTGCGCGGTGTAAGCCCTCGACCGGGATCATGGATCGAAGGGACTGACATTTTTGTCCTTTCCTCGCGCTATGAAGGCTTCGGAAATGTCCTTGGCGAAGCGATGGCCGCGGGCCTGCCGGTGGTATCGGCAGCCTGCGATTTCGGGCCGCCGGACATTGTGACGCACGAAGTGGATGGTCTATTGGTCACAACAGAGAATCCACTGGCCCTGGCGCAAGGTATGGCGCGGATGATGGCTGATGCGGATCTGCGCGACCGGCTTGGCCGCGCGGCTGCGGTTTCCGCACGGCGCTATGCCCCCGAAAAAATCCTCCACCAATGGGACGATGCGCTGGTGCAGGTCACGGGCCCCCCGCCTGCGGCTACCGGACAGCCCCACCTAACCAAACATAGGGTGGCAGAGGCGACGGAATGACGCCTGGCAAGGTTCGTATCCTGTTCACCTCTGCCGGACGACGCGTGGAGCTTACACAATGCTTTCGCAAGGCTGCCGACCGTCTCGGCATGGAAGCCGAGATACACGCCTGCGATTTACAGCCATCCCTTAGCGCGGCTTGCCAACTGGCAGACGTGTCGTTCGCCGTGCCACGGTGTGGTGATCCGTTTTATGCCGGGGAGTTGCTCGCCTATTGTAAGAAAAACAGCATCGACCTGGTCATTCCGACGATCGATACAGAGCTTGCGCCGCTCGCCGCGAACCGCGACAGCTTTGCGGCAATCGGGGCGTACGTGCATGTGGCGGGTTCCGATCTGATCGCCATCGTGCGCGATAAGTCCCTGACGATCGATGTGCTGCGCAACGCGGGCCTGCCCGTGCCCAGGACGGCACCCCTTGAGATGGCGCGCGAGGCGCCAGCAGAGTGGCAATGGCCAATATTCGCCAAACCTTCCGGCGGGAGCGCAAGCCGTGGAATACAGGTGTTGTCTGGCCCGGACGAAATTCGCACCGATTACGACGAGCCAATGCTGGCGCAGGAGCTTCTGCTTGGCGACGAGTACACGGTAAACGTTTACGTTGGCAGCGACGGTGAGCTGATGACCGCGATACCCCATTTGCGCATCGGTGTACGTGCGGGCGAAGTGGAGAAGGGGCGCACCGTCCGAGAGGTCCGCTTCCGCGAAATTGCCGAGCAGGTCGTGCAGGCACTCCCGCAGCCGCGCGGTGTAATGTGCTTCCAGCTGATTGACGACAGGCAGCGCGGCCCCTGTGTATTTGAAGTGAATGCGCGCTTCGGTGGTGGTTATCCGCTAGTCGACCATGCCGGCGGCCGCTTTGCCGAAAGCCTCATCGCCGAACGGTTCGGACTCCCGCCCTGCGCGAGCGACGATTGGCGCGAGGGGGTAGAGATGCTTCGCTATGACGCCGCTGTCTATCGTGGCTGACCCTGCAGAACCCGTCTTCGTCTTCGATCTTGACGATACGCTTTATCTGGAGCGCGATTTTGCCTGTAGCGGATTTGCCGCGGTGGGCGGGTATGTACAGGATGTGTTGGATATTGAGGGTTTTGCAGCGCGTTGCGAAAGTCTGCTTTCGTCCGGGGTTCGTGGAAGGATCTTTGACAGGGCACTTAGCGAACTAGGCTGCGATGGCGATAGCGCGCTCGTGGAGCGATTGGTCGAGATTTATCGCAACCATGCGCCGCAGATCGCGCTTGCTGCGGATGCGGATGCCTGCCTTGCACGGCTTCGCGGCAGGTTGGCGCTGATCACCGATGGGCCAAAGGTGACCCAGCGCGCAAAAATCGCTGCCTTGGGACTGGAACAGCGCATCGAACTGATCATCGCAACGGGGGCGTGGCCGGGCGATTTCGGCAAGCCACATCCACGCGCGTTCACAGAGGTCATGGCCTGGTCGGGTCAGCCTGCCCAGGCACATGTCTATGTCGCCGATAATGCGGCCAAGGATTTCATTACGCCCCGTGCACTTGGTTGGCGCACGGTACAGATCCTGCGCCCCGGCCATGTCCATCATACTGCGCCCGCCTCTCCGGCCCATGCAGCCGACATCATGATAGAAACGTTGGACGATTTTCCAGGCTGCCTGAAGCCCGCTAGTTCTGGCGCGGGTTTAGCGGACCGCTGCGCCGCCTTTCCCCAGCGACCATGACCCACGCGGTGAGCAACAGGATTGATAGGTCCAATCGCCAATTCGCATGAGATACGTACCAAAGGTCCAAATTGACCTTCTCCTCAAGGGTGAGGAGTGTGTTTCCGTTGACCTGAGCCCAACCTGTCAGTCCCGGATTGACCTTGCCCCGCTCGTTACCGGTGTGGCCCAGTTCCGTGATCGTCTGCGGTAGCAGGGGGCGTGGGCCGACAAATGCCAGATCACCGGTTGCAACGTTCCACAGTCCGGGCAGTTCGTCCAGCCTGCTGCGCCTCAGAAATTTGCCCAGTGACGTGACCCGCTGTTCATCAGGAAGCGGATCGCCAGCCGGATTGAGAGCGTCCCGCATGCTGCGAAATTTGACCAGCGTGAAGGTTTGCCCATCTTTCCCCGAACGTTTCTGGCGGAACAGAACCGGCTTGCCCATCGATAGTCGGACAAGCAGGGCGAGCACTGCAAGTAATGGAGTTAGTAGAACCAGCAGCAGGGCCGCGACAATTCTCGACATGAATTACCCTATCGCCTGCAACGCCGCTACCATCAGGTGGAGCGCAGCGGCCGCCATGAGAACAGGCGCCTCAATTGCCGCATGATGGTGATGCGTGCCGGAACCTCGTCCGTATAATATTCGGAAGATTCCATATAGAACTGAACGGAATCCCCGTAACGGCGGCGAGCGTGTTCGGCGTAATCGACGCTGTCGAATACGACGCCTGAAACCTGATCGCCCAGCAGTTCCAGCGTCGCCCGCATCTGGTCAATCGTGGTTCTACCCCAGCGGGTTACCACGATGGTCTGGTCTGTGAAGTCGCACATCGCCCGGGCATCCCGTACTGCGAGAGCGGCTGGTGCGTTGACCACGATCAGATCAAACCGATCACGCAGATCGTTCAAAAGCTTGGTCAGGCGGTGCGCGGTCAAAATCGCGGCTGGATCGCTGACCGGCTTGGTTGCGCTGAGGAGGACAATGCGCTGAACGTCGCGCTGCTCTAGCCCCGTTCGAGGGCCGATGAGCTTGTCGGCATCCATATCCGACAGGAGATTGTTCAGATTGGTCTGGCCCGTAATGACATCGACGATATCGATTGTATCCAACTCATCCTGCATGTTCTGAAGCATCCCGCGCTTGCGCAGGTCCAAGTCCAAAACTGCCACCCGCTCGCCAGCTGCTGCGCCTGCCGCAGCCAGCGTGAGGGACACTGTTGACTTGCCGTCGCCAGGCAGGGGGGATGTCACAAGGATGGACTGCGCACCCGGCGAAGCATCCAGGGCACGGACTTCGGAATAGGCAGAGCGCGCAGCTTCGGCAAATAGTGACTGTGGCTCCTGGATGACAGGGCTATGCTCGATGTCATTCCTGATGCCACCGGCGATCTTGGGCAGCATACCGAAGGTTGGAAGACCGAACAGCCGGCGTATCTGGACCGCGTTGCGCAGCCGGTCGTCGATCATCTCAATTGTAAGGGCAAGCAATATCGCGATGATGCTGGACCCAAGGAAGGCTACCATAACCAATTTTAGCGGCGTCGGGGCAACGGGGTCATAATCGGGCACAGCCGGGGAAACGATCGAGGAGGAAACGCCTTCAAGCTGCATTTGAGCACGCACCAGTTCCCCGCGTTCGGAAATGTCGGTGTATGCTTTGTCGGCAAGCTTCGATTCGCGGACAAGTTGTTCAAGTGCAACAGAATTCGACGTATTCCGGTAGGCGGCGGATGTCAGCGATGAAACCACACCCTGAAGCTGCCCAGCGCGCGCGGCGTCATCGGCCGCCACGCTGCGCGCAAGTTGCGCCATCTGGGCCCCTTCGGCTTGGGCGACCTCCTGGGCTGCGGCTATTGCAAGGCCGCGTTCCTTTTCCATGGCATTGCGAACGGTTTCCATTTCCGAATTAACGCGCACAATGTCTGGATGGTTTGGTCCATAGGTCGAAGACAGGCGGGCCTGTTCAGCGACCAGCTGAGACTGTTGCTGCTGCAATTGCTGCAAGGCAGGCGAACTTGCTTGCGCGGTGCTGCGCATTCCCGCTGCTGCCGATACGCCTGCACTGCGCGCCGCCGATCCGGCCCGGGCGGCATTGGCCGATGCTGCCGCTACCGCCACGCGGTTGATCTGCGCGAGGTCTTCTTCCCCGCCTGCTCCCACGAGCATCCGGTTCCCAGCACGGAAGTCAGCCACTTTCTTTGCCGCGTCCTGCGCCGCCAAAGAGCGCCTTTCCTGTTCTTCCCTCAATGAGGCGATAAGCTGTGTGCGGCGCTCATCGCTCTTGGTGTTTTTGACCGCTCGGACTGATGTTGGAAACTGGTTTGCGATCTCTGCCGCCAGCGTTGGAGAGCGTGACGTGACTGAGATCGAGATCAGATCGGAGCCTTCTTGTGCCGTGACGCTGATCATCTGAAGCAATTTGTTGATCGCATCCTGCTTGTCCGCAACGCCATCCAGCTTGCGCCCCCCCAGCTCGGCGCGGAACTCCGGATTATTGAGCAGGTCGAGATCTTTGATCAGGCGCTCGATAGCAGATCGCGAGCGATACAGACGGACAGCATTGGCCACGCGTAGCTCGTTGCGGGAATTGACATCGGCCTGATTATTGCCGACCTGATCGATCAACTCGACCTGAACATTGGCTGTCGATCGATATTGGGTCGGGGACAGCAATTGATGCACCAGCACGCCCAGCGTGGTTAGGCCGACTATGAGCATGATCATCAGCCTGTGCCGCTGAATCAGGCGCAGGAGGTCTCGCATGGAAAGTCGCTCGGTATTCACCGCATAGCTGACAAAGTCCGGCGACACGACAGTAGCGGGCCCGATAGGACCTCCCGGATGTTCCGCGACAAGCGGATTGGCCATGGTGTTTTCCCCGACTGGCGTGCTTTCCAAGTGTTCTGAAGGGCCCAAAGGGCTCCATCAGGTATTGGGGACTATGCGCATTCGATCGGCCGACGACAAAAGGGCATAGGGTACGTTTGCGGCTTATTCAGATTAGCCCTTTTTGATAGGCGGGCACGGCGATCCTGGACCAAACGGGAAAGCAGTGGGCTAACAGCCCCGGCCAGCGATGATCGCATCATACAGGTCGATATGTCGTTGGGCCGTGCTGGCGAGCGAGTAATTCTCGCTTTCTATCAGGGCTGACCGGGACATCTGGCGATAGAGTTTCTCGTCCCGGATCAGGCTTGCCACATCTTCTGCAATCGCAGCGGGGTTGTTCAAGTCACAAAGCAGTCCGCTTTTGCGATGTCTTACCAGCTCATGATTCCCTGGGACGTCAGTGGCGACGATCGGCATCGCCATTGCCATCGCCTCGAGCAGGGCAACCGGCATGCCCTCATAAGCCGACGTGTTCAGGTAGATGTCGCTCTGCGCCATAAGGCTTTCGATATCCGACCGTTCGCCCAGGAAGCGCACAGTGTCGCGCAGGCCGTATTGCGCCGCGCGTTCGCGCAATTCCTCCATTGCCTGGCCATGTCCGGCAATCTGGAAAACTGGCATTTCAAATGGATGGTCCGCATCGCGTAAGTGCCGGGCGACTTCGATCAACAGGCCGTAATTCTTTTGCTCAGACAGCGCGCCAACGCTCAAAATGCGGGCCGGGCGCGATACGCTCATGCGCGGCCCGATGGAGCGGAATTTCGGGGCTGCTGCATTCGGTATCAATTGGCAGGGCCGCCGCGCGTTGGAGCGATGTATGCGGGCGGTTTCCTCGCTGATCGCGACATATCCTGACGCGATCCGATCAAAGAGCGCGAACATTCGAGGCGGAAACGACAGCTTGCTGTTGTGGTGGGTCAGAACTGTCGGTGCGCCTGCACCGGCAAGTGCGAGCATGGAAAGTGCGCGGGCGGTGTGCGCGTGGATGATATCAGGTTCCAGCTGCCGCAACACCCTGCGCAGGGCCATGCCTCCGGCCAGCACGCCGCGCTTTCGGTCGAGGCCGAGTGATACGAAGCGGCCCCCTTGGCTTTCAATCTGCTGCTTGAGCAGTGCCTCCATGTCGGGCGAGTTGCCGACCGTGGCGGCATCGCAGAGCGCGATCACCGTGCTTTGCGCTTGCGCCTGTACGAAGGCGCCGCTCAGATTGGTGACCAGCATTTCCGCGCCGCCGGATGTCAGGCTGGTAAGAATAGAGCAGATGTGACGTTCGCCCTGTCGGTCGAGCAAGGCCGAAGGGGCGTGATCTGCCATCGGCGAAACGGCCTCCTTGCCATCGCCTGCAGTACGGCGAGGATCGCTGCGGCGGCGAAGCGTGCTCATGCGTCGAGCCCCTTTGCATGCTCATCGCCCAAGCGAGTCTCGGTGGTTTTGGACGCCTCCGCGATTCCTCGCCAGAAGGCGATGTCCAGCAGGACCGCCGTCAGCGCTCCAAAGGCAATATGGGCGAGGTTCGCACCCATCGCGCCAATGCGCGGCAGCGCATAGAATGCGACAGCGAAGTATAGAATAGTGGAGGCACCGGTAACCTTCAGCACATAGCCGGGCCGGTTCATCGCCAGCAGAGCTGACCGTGTCGGTGCCGCGTGAAGGATCAGCAGGACCGCGACGAGTTGCGTGAGGAGCAAGGGATAGGAATCGGCAAATTGTTCCCCGAAAACGAGTGCAACCAGATGATCGCCGAAAAGCCAGGTGACACCTACGGCGCTGATTGCGATGGCGGCAAGGATGGCCTGAACGGTGCCGACCAGTCGGCCAAAAGCCTTGTGACTGACATTTGACCACATCCGCGCCAGATCGGGATAGATTACGACCTGGAGCGTTTCTCCGACCTGCTGGGCTATTTTTGCCATCCGCTTGGCCAAATGGTAAAATCCAGCTGCGGCGTTTCCGGCAAAGATACCAACCAGCAGCGTGTCCGCTTCCTGCGTCAGGGTGCGCATTGAGCTGGAGAGGTTCGTGGCAAAGGCAAAGCCAAGAAAGCCGGGGAAGTCGGCGCGCAGGTTATGCCAATCAGCGCGAAGTGGGTTGGATACCCCGCTTCTGCGCAACGTTTTGAAGCCGAGGTAGCAGAACAGCAGCGAGTCCAGAATCTGGGCCACCGTCCAAACCAGCACAAAGGCCAGGATGCCCGCTCCATTGATGTAGCAGATCAGGGCCATGATGAGCCGCAGGGAGTTCGCCAATAGCTGGAAATAGGCGATGGTCTTGAAATGGCCTGCTAGGCGCAGCGCCGCGCTTGGCATTCCGCGAATGTTTACGGCGATGGCGCAGGCATATATCGCCACCAGCGTCGTCCCGCCGTCGTGCAGCCCGAGCAAGCCTGCCAAGGCAAATCCCGCGCCGATCGTTAGGCACGCTGCCAGCAATGCGCTGCCGATATCGAGGAGCAAACCATAAAGGTACAGCCGAGGAAGGCGGGTTGCAGCGTCCTCGCCTACCTCCTGCGCGGCATAGCGGACAAGGGGTTGCCAGGATTCAAAACGCACCAGTCGCTCGCATACGCGGCCAATCGTCAACACCAGCGCCATGGTGCCAAAATCGACAGCGCCCAGCGCCCTCGCGGCAATTGACATGCCGCCCAGCATGATCAGGGCATTGCCAACATTGCCTGATATCAGATGTAGGATGCTGCGGACTCTCGACTGCACAATAGCATTACCCGGCCCGGGTTTTTTCAAACGAAAGGTGATGGAGGGAATGCGCATCTTTCCAGCACCAACGTCCGCTTGATTTCTGCCACTATCGAAAGGCGGGTGGCCGTTGTTCATTGAAATTCGCCTACCCGCATCGCCCGGTCTAACCTTCAAGAACCTTGTGATGTCTGGCAGACGGGTGAGCGACCCTGTTCTGTGATCGCACCACACGCTCGCGAGCCAAGGCGCACGCAAACGCCAGGAACACCGGGACGATCCACACGCGCGTGTACATGTGCGGAATGGACATTGTGAAAATCAGGAAGACCGCCACCACAGCCAAGCACATTGCTCCGTCCGCCCGGTTCTCACGATAGACGGAGAAGCCGATGACGACCATGATGAGAAGCATCGTTTCCAGCCCGAGAAAGGCGATAACGCCGCCTTCATTGAGTATGATGAGGTGGAGTATGTGCGCGGGAATTCCATAAGCGCTGACATGGCGATATCCATCCGCGCCTAACCCCAGAATCATGTTGTCTTCCGCGAAATCCCAAGCTTCAACGATCAGTACCGAGCGGCCGGGATAGGTTCCCGCCTTGCTTGGATCGCCTGAGACGAGCGCCTGGATCACGCGCTCGCCAAAAATTTCGGGCACCGGCCCGCCTAGGGCAATATAAGCTGTGGCAAGAAGCACGATTGGAATGCCGACGCGTGCCAAGGTTCCGATGCCGGACAGGCCCAGAACGATCGCGATGGCAATTGCCGATGACGCAAAGCCCGTGAAGCTTGCGGTGGCGAGCAGTCCCCACACAATGGCAAGCGCGCATGGGAGCGCCAGTTTCCAGGACATGTCCCCCCGCTGGACTGCATTGATGAGGAATGGGAAAGCAAATGCGCAGATGGCGCCGTTAGGGTTGGGTTCCCCGCTCATGGAACCGACCCTGCCCGTTGGAGTGACGAACCCGGGATTGTTCGGAATTCCGGCGTCTCCAAAGGTCAGGAAACTGGCTGCGGTTACCCCGATGACCTGAGAAATCGCAACGCCCACGACATAGTATACCGCGCAGCGACGGATCCATTTGCGATCCGTGCTCATCAGCACCATCGGAACAATCGCGAATGCGAAGAAGTACTGACTTCCCACGATCACCCAGCGAATGGCGTCGCCGTTCGCCAGCGTACTGATCAGCAGGCCACCCAGCATGAGGGAAAGCCCGATGAACCAAGGGAGGGTCAGATTTCCGAAGGGCAGAGGATTGAGCTTGCCCCGCAGAACAAGAATGAACGCGCACGCCAGCAGCGCCAAGTCCGACACCGTGATATTGACCGCGCTAAACCGGAGCACGCGCCATGACAGGAAGAATGCCGCGAATGCCAGCAGGCCCCGCACGACGATCTGGGCCCTGTCCCGCTGGGTGATTTGTCCGCGCGGAGCCGCGCCTCGGCTCGCCATCCGGTAACGAGGATGCACGCCGCGGGCGGCATGAAAGCTGTTGTCTCTCATCCCTCTACTATGTCGCCGCGTCGGCACCGGCACAAAGACAATGCAGGACACCTTTCCTGCGCATTATGGGTAGCGGGAATTACAATGCGGCCCTGCCATCTATACGAAAGATATCTTGTTTCCCTGCGGCGACCGAACTTAGTCTGCGACCCAAATCAGGCCTCTCTCCCTAGGCCACGGGCCCGGTCATATGTGCGGCACGGCCACGACAAACTGCGCTGGCAAGGGGTGCTGGCAATCCGGGACACGGTATTTGGCGCGAAACAGCACTTCCGTCGCGGCCCCACGCAAGGTGATCTATATCACTGGATATGGCCGCAGTGGGTCGACCCTGCTGGATATCGCGCTGGGCAGTCACCCACAGATTTTCGGCGCAGGTGAACTCACTGCGCTTGCCCGGCACGTTTGGGGCAATGGCGAATATTGCGCCTGTGGAGCGAGGGTCCGAGAGTGTGCGTTCTGGAGACCGATTGTCGAACGCTGGCTGGGCGAAACAGCGGATCAGGAACAGGCGTTGCTCGACATTGCCGACCGCCAGCGCCGCCTTGAAGGGTTGATGAGCTGGCGCAGGCTGGTGGGGAAGCGGATCGTCCCGTGGCGAGCCGGGCATCTTGAACAGATAGGCGCGCTGTACGGCGGGATCGCGGAGCAGCTTGGCGTCGACGATGCGATCATCGTCGATTCATCGAAATTGCCGGGGCGCGGCTTTGTCCTCGCCAGGGCCCCTGATGTTGAACTCTATGTCGTCCATCTGGTCCGGGATGCGCGGGGCGTCGCTTGGTCGCTGTCAAAGCCGCACCGCCGTTCCATTGAAGAGGGAGTCCAGCACGATCTTCGGCCCAAGCCTGCCGCTTATGTGGCGCTGCGCTGGTCGATCGTGAATCTGGCCGCGGAACTGCTGCGCTTCTGCGTTCCCCGGGAACGAGGCATGCGGCTGCGCTATGAAGATTTTGTCGCTGATCCGGCGGCGGCGCTGAAGCATATTGCGAACATGTGCGGCGCCGAATGGAACGATGCAGCCGATAATGCGGCACGTAGCCCTCTCGATCCTGGACATCAGGTGGCTGGCAGCCGTCACCGCACCAGCAGCGCTCTGCAAATTCGAGCTGACGAGGAATGGAGGTTGAATATGCCTGACGGAAAATTCCGGTTGGTAACCGTCCTGTCGGCCGCGCTCCTGCGGCGCTATGGCTATCCTTTCGCTGCTGCCCAGAAGCAGGATAGCGCCAGACCACTACAGGCGGAGGCCTGATATGCCGGTGCGCAAAATGATCCGGGGTGGAACCGCCAGCTTCTGGACTTCCGCCGTCCTTGGCACTGTCGGTGCCTGTTCGGCGGCGGCCGGGGCTGGGCAGTTTCCTCAAAGCGAGTTGCCGCCCACCGTTGCTCCGGTTGAGGGGGCCAAGGCCTTCCCCGGTGCGGCCGGGTTTGGCGCAGTCAGCGCCGGGGGGCGGGGCGGACGAATTATCGCCGTGACTACGCTGGCTGATGGCGGCGAGGGGTCGCTGCGTGCGTGCATCGACGCAAACGGCCCGCGTGTGTGTGTATTCCGTGTCAATGGCACGATCCGGTTCACCCAGCGGCCTCCCTGGATTACCAAGCCTTTCCTCACCATCGCCGGGCAGACGGCTCCAGGCGGCGGCATCACGCTTGCGCATGGCGGGGGAGATGCAGGGCGAACTCCGCTTGTGATTAAGGGGACCCACGATGTCGTAGTCCGGCATATCCGGGTGCGCCCGAACCTGCCTGGCGGAAGCCGTAAGGCTGAAGATGGCATAACGATCGAGAAAAGTGAGCGAGTCATCATTGATCATGTCAGTGCTAGCTGGGCACGGGATGAACTGATCAACGGCTATGGCGATAATGATAATATCTCGATTACCAACTCGATCTTCGCTTTCGGCACGCCGCCACACGATAAATGCGCCCTGCTGGCCAGCGATCCCGTAGGCGCCCAGCGGTTAAGCTTTATCGGGAATATCTGCGCGCATAACGGTGATCGCAATCCTGACCTGAACTTTCCGCTGGGATCGTGCGTCGAAGTGGTGAACAACGTTTTCTATAACGGCGATTCACGCTTTGCTGAAATCTGGGAGGCGTTTGGCGGAACGCCGGTGTCGCTTGTCGGAAATGTTTTCATTGCCGGGCCGGATACGCCGCGGTCACTCGTGGGTATCGCGCGGGATTCCAGAGGCGCGACCGGCGTGGCCTCCATCTATCTTTGGGACAACGAAGCCCGAGGCGATTTCAAGCTGGTGACGCCCAATGTCGCGGAAGTTCTGCAGGCGAAGCCCCCTTGCCCGCTGACAGCCCAGCCACTCAGCGCATCTCAGGCTTTCACCAATGCGCTTGGCCGCGCGGGGGCCCAACCCAGGGACGCGGTCGATAAAGAGGTCGTCTCCGATATCCGCAAGACCACCGGTCGCGTGGGCACTCCGCCTCCCTCGGTATTACCCGACCCAAAACCTGAAGCGCCCTACCCGGATCAGGATAGCGACGGCATGGACGACAATTGGGAACGTAAGCACGGCACTGACGCGGCTCGGTCGGATCCGTGGGATGATTCCAATCGCGATGGTGTCCCCAATCTGGAGGATTTCCTAGCCTACCGGGAAAGGAACGTCGCGTCTTGACGGGATTGACCGGACCGCTGTCTGAAGCTGACGTGTATGAAGGGCGAAAGCCGGGGGTCCGGGCGGTCCCGCGAAGCAGGATCACTGTCTGCTATCCACTCGCGGGGGACAGTCTGGGCGGCAGCCATGTCTCCCTGCTCGGCCTTCTTGGCCAGCTTGATGACGCGCAGTATCGCAAGCTCGTCGTTCCTGAGATCGCCGGCGGCAGGCTCTCGCAGTTTTTTAGCGCTTTCGAGCAGGTTCCCGATCCCGCCGCGCCGTGCGAATCCTTTGCGCCGGGCCGCAGTTTCGGGCTGCTGAAGGCGGCGCGGACCTTGTCCGGCTTAGGCCGCCGAACGCGTTTCCTCCGAGAGAACGCCATCGACATCGTACATACCAATGACGGGCGTAGCCATGCAACCTGGGCACTCGCGGCCAAGCTGGCCGGTGCCAGGCTGGTCTGGCATCACCGCGGAGATCCAGAAGCACGCGGCCTGCGGTATGTGGCACCATGGCTGGCGGACAGTATCGTTACCGTTTCACGCTTTTCCTTGCCGCGAAGCCGCATCGGCGCAGCGCGCAGCGCAAGGGTGATCTACAGTCCTTTCGATGTTTCGATCACCGCCGACCGGAAGATGTGCCGGGCCAGGATGCTTGATGTACTGGGTTGCAGCCCGGATACGGTCATCTGCGGTTTCTTTGGCAGTTTTGTTGATCGCAAGAGGCCGCTCGCGTTCGTCGATGCGGTCGTCGGGCTGCGTGGCAGGCTCGACCGCCCTGTGGTGGGCGTGATGTTCGGCGAGGCCAAGCATGAGCAGATGAAAACGGCGCTTGAACGGCGCATCGGGCAGGCTGACGTCGCCGGTGCGGTTCGCCTGCTGGGCTATCGTGTGCCGGGCCATGAATGGATTGCCGCCTGCGACATGCTTCTTGTACCGGCGGTAAACGAGCCGCTGGGCCGAACACTGGTCGAGGCGATGTTGGTGCACACGCCAGTGATCGCAGTGGATTCCGGGGGCAATCCGGAAGCGCTGGAGCAGGGCGCCGGTGTCCTTGTGCCGCCAGATGATCCCCCGGCAATGGCCGCAGCAGCGAATTTTCTCCTCGACAATCCTGACGCAAAAGTCGCGATGACGGATCGCGCGGCCCTGACGGCGGTCAGCCGCTTCTCCCAGAAGAACCACCGCGAAGCGCTAGAGCGTGTCTATTCCGAATTGGTTGCCGCCAATGCCGATCCAGCAAGCGCATAGCGGCCGATTTTACCCCACAAATGCGTGGGGCAAATTCAGTTCGGGGGGCATCGCTTGCCATTGAATCTTTTTGCCGAAAGCCTGCTGTTCCGGGCCGGCCAACATTGCTGACGCCTGCTTGTTAGGGCAGCTTTGCCCGCGCATGGCAGCCTAACGGCGTGGTACTGTCCAGCGGAGCTAGGAGAGCGCCATGGATACCTATAACAGCGAAGATGAAACAGGCCCTGCCGCCGCAGTCCAAAGCTATGTCGACTCGTTCAACAAGGGGGACGAGGAAGCGATGGCGGCGTGCTTCGCTGTGCCCGGTTTCATCCTTGACGGAATGGCGCCGCACATCTGGTCAGGCCCATCAGCTACCCGCGAATGGTTCAATGACGCACAAGCTGAATCCGGTCATCTTGGGATTAGTGACTTCTGCATGACCCTTGGAGCGCCCCTTCATCAAAACGTCACGGGTGAGGCTGCCTATTTCGCGGCTCCAGCAACACTGGCGTTCAAGGTTAAAGGCCAGCCAGTTACTCAGTCAGGGGCGACCTTCACTGTCGCTCTCACCAAGATCAATAACCGCTGGCTGATCGCTGCATGGGCTTGGACGAAGGGCGCCGGTGGCGGTGTGGATGATGCGAGGGGGCCACGCCCCTAGCGACAGTTGACCCTCCTTTGCGGCGATCCAGCAGGTCTACGCTGCGGCCGAAAACCCAAAGTTTGTTAAGCCTTGAACTCGTCCACGGAACCTAGAACCGAAAGCGCACCTCAACGCCGCCCCTGAACCGGTCGAATTCGTCATTAGGATTGTCGCTGTCTCGCGTGCCGTAATTCGCACGGGCGGCAACTGACCAGTTCCGGCTGAACAGATACTCAATCTCTCCAAATCCGAGGATGGTTGATTCCTTCAGGCCATTGCCCTGGTATTTTGAGCGGCGATATCCCGTGCCCACGTTGGCGAAGAGATTGTGACGAATCTCTTGCTGCAGTACGAGTTTGGCAACCGTGTCGGTTCGCGATGTGGCGCCGCTGCGAAACGTTGCGACATCGCCGTTGAACAACTCGAGCGTGATCGCCGTGCGGCGTGCGGGGCGGTATGTCACTTCCCCAGCCACTGACAAACCTGTGCGGCTGGAAAGAGTGGAATCGTCGTGGTTCAAATTGAAGACGCCGGCAGAGACGCCGCCCGTGAAAAGGCCGCCGGGGTCGAATTCTACCCCAAGCCGCGCACCAAGGGTCGTCGTATCGCGATCCGTCAGGGCTGCATTGCTCTTGATGCGGTAGTTGCGAATGTTGATGAAGCCCGTGCCCGTCACGGATACCGTGCCGCTGACGCGATATCCCACGGTCCCGCGGCCGAGATAGCTCGTGAAATCCCGGTCAGCGTCTTCTGAAGCCAGGGCGTTGGTCTTGCGCGCTGCAGCCTCCGCACCGAAGGAAACGCGCGTTCCGCTGATTGCGTAGTTCAGCGATCCGAACAGTATGTTGTAGATACGCGGACCTATTCGAGCGTCTACGTTGGCTTCGGGATCGCCGCGGTCCTCTACGTCCCGGTCCCATGTGCCGAGTGCGGTAAGAGTATGCCCCGTGGTTGGGCTCCATTTCAACTCGCCAAGAACCCCAGCGGCCTCTGAATCCTGAGATGTCTGATCCGCATACCGCCTGATCAGCGCTTCTGCATGCCCACGGAAGGCAAGCTTCTCTTTGTCGTATTTAATATCAATTTGCGGTGCGACTGCGAATATCACGTCGTCGATCGGCCCTCTGTTCGCCGACGTTTTCGGAACCGCATATACGTTGTCATCATATATGGCGCCGCCATCGACGCCGCCAAACATCACGAACGGACCAACATCGATCCCCTTGGGCTCGTATTCCGGGTCATCCACCATGACGGCGGGGGCTGTTTTGCCGATCGACTGCGCGTGGGTTTCCGTCACGCAAGTCAACAGGAGGGCCGCAGTGCATGCGACCAGTTTGGTGTTTTGCTCCATCGTCAGAACCAGCGCTCGTAAACGCGAATTCGGTCTCCAGGCTGGATGGGTGTTTCTTCGGTCGCCCGGGCCTCCACATCCTGCCCGTCGGTGGTGCGGGTGATGGCGACTGCGCCTGTCTGCGCACGATAGGTATAGCCGCCCGCTGCCGAGAGCGCCGCCAGTACCGTCATGCCCTGCCGATAGGCGTATTCACCGGGTTTGTTGACCTCGCCCATGACATAGAATGGGCGAAGTACCCCAGGCTGCACGGTCACGATCGGATTGGTCAGTATGCCGGCCGTGCGATACGCGTTTTCGATGGCATCTTCGATTTCCCGGAAGCCTTTGCCCCGGACCACGACGTCCTTGATCATGGGTAGCGAAATCGCCCCGCTAGCGTCGACGACGTATTCGCCCTTCGCGCTATCCAAATCCTGAACGGTGATGAGCAGTTGGTCGCCTGATTCAATCCGGTAAGTGCCGGTGGGAGCGCCCTGCAGATTTGCCATGCTGTTCATGGGGGTTCCGCAACCCGCCAACGCCAACGACGCCAGCAGAAAGATCACGAATCGCACCATGCCTGTCATTGTGGATGCCATTTCCGAACTCCGTCGCAAGGCTCGCCCCAAAACTGCGCGCCGAAGATTAGTCTTATCTAAGTTCGATGTGGGCAGTGTATCATGATAAAAGTGCTCGGGAAATTAGGGTGAAGTCCCTGGCTTGCTTCGTTCGTATATTATACTGTTGGAGATTATGTCGGCAAAATAGAGTTATGCAAATTCCATTTATGCCGCCACATCCATTCGGCACTGCTTCCATGCGGAAAGATCTCTGTCAATAATCTTTTCTACTTTTTCAATGTCGTTAAGGTAAAAGTCTCTCAGGTGTTGCTCAAGTTCGTAACTTAGCGGCGGATAGGCGATCTCGCGTGCAAGAAGTGATCGCGTGGCTTCGAATAGTGGCTTGTCGCGAAGAGGGCTGACCATGCGCTTCAGGGGGGCTAACGCAAATCGTATCGGAAGCGGCAGCAATTTTTCGCGGCTGTTGTTTTCCTTCCGTCGTGCCGCTGCTTCGTCAAAGCTGGGGTTTACCCCGATATGGTCGGAAACCCGCTCTACCGTTGCACGCGGATCGGCTGTGATGTCCTCGTAAAGGAATGTGAGGATGCGGTCGTCGGGAAACCGTGTACGCCAGCGGCCAAGATGCTGGCCATACAGGCCATCCAGCAAGAACCGCGGTTGGGGGTTGTCCGGCGACAGCAGGTAATCCTCAGGCGGGCCCTTAACCGTGCCCCGGCGATACAACATCTTATAATCGGAATAGGCGCGCGCCACGGGATCGCGCAATTGCACCACCAGCTTTACGTCAGGCAGCATCGAAGCAATGCGATCCGCAGCAAGCGGATGAGCCAGGTAGTCAGCCGATTTTTCTCCGATAACCGTTACTTCCGGAGGGCGATCCGCGAAGAACTGTTGGTAAAATTCTGGCCCCTTGGCAAAATCCTGACTGAAGAAATGTGGCTCTGGATCAGGCAAGAAAACGTTCTCGTGGCGCTGTAACTGCTTCTGGATCCAGGTTGTCGCAGCCTTTACCGCGCCTATGACGATGAAGTGGGGGTGCCAATCGCTTTTAGTGTATCCTGTCACTCATCCAGAACCTTCAGCAGAGCGTCGACGATACGCAGCATGTCTTCGTCGTGAAGCGTATGGTCGACCGGAAACATCAGGGTGCGTGCGCCCAGCGCGTGGGCGACAGGCAGGTTGGCATCGCGCGTGACCGCATGGCCCGAAAATGCGCCTTCGCTGCTCATGTCGGGGCAAGAGCCGCTGCCACAAGGGATGCCCAGTTCATGTAGCCTGCCGATAATCCGCGAACGCCGGTCTGTGTCCGGCCTCTCTGCGTCGGCCAACTGGACATAGTATTTGTACCAGGCATGTTCGACATGGTCTGGCGGGGCGGACAGCACAAGCATCGGATGATGCTGCAAATGCTGGTGGAGCAGGGCGGCATTTCTCTTTCGTGCGCTCAGCCAGCCGGGCAGCTTGTGTAATTGGCGTCGGCCGATCGCGGCCTGCATCTCGGTAAGCCGGAAATTTGTGCCGAAGCTGTCGTGCAAATATCGAAATTCGCCGGGTGCCCCCGCGGGCGATGCGATCTTGTAGGGGTTCTTCCCGTGATCCTTGTATGACCAGGCGTGGGCCCAGCGGTCCTCTTCGCGCATCAGCAGAATGCCGCCTTCACCGCCAGTGGACATGATCTTGTCCGTGCAGAAGGAGAAGGAGGAGAAATCCCCGAAAGAGCCTACCCGCTGCCCGTGAATGGTAGCGCCGTGTGCTTGCGCGCAATCTTCGATCAGGAACAGCCCATGCTGGTCGCAGACGGCTATCAGTTCTGCCATGTCACACGGCCAGCCGGCCAGGTGAACGCAGATAACCGCCTTGGTGCGGGCAGAGACCATTCGTTCGACCGATGCAGGGTCGATATTCTGGCTCTCCGCCTGCACATCGGCAAATACCGGCGATGCACCGACGGCCAGTACGCAGCTTACACTGGCAAAGAAGCTGCGGGCCGGCACGATGACTTCGTCGCCCGGCCCGATGCCAAGCGCTCGCAAGCCTACTTCAAGGGAGACCGTGCCATTGGCGACACAGATCGCGTGCGGCATGCCGATGTAGTCCGCAAATTCGCGGGCGAAGTTGCGGTTTTCTTCGCCATGAACCAGCGCATTGACACGCCCTGACCCAAGCACCTCCACCACGGCACTGATTTCATCATTTTCATGGCGGGGCCATGTGGATGTTACCGGGTTCGTAGTGGTCCCGGCATACGGCAGGATGGCTGGCTTATCCTGCACTGCAGAACCGGCTGGTGATGTAGCGCGATTGGGCTGCATCAGGCGCTGACCGATGCGTTGGGGAAATCACCAGGGCCTCGTCCGATTATCGGCAGGATTTCGTCACTTGAAGCACCGCTTGGAATCCTTGCCAGATGATGTGTAATCCGGCGGGCTTCTTCATGATCTCCCCTCATCACGATTTGATCGAGCCGATCGATCTCGCGCGTGATGAAGGGCAGGAACAGCGGGCAGGAACGCGCTTCGAAAATCCCGGCGATGCCCGATTCAACCTGTTCCTCGCAGACATCGAACAACTCTTCGTAAAGCTTTTCGCCTGGACGCAGGCCAATGAACTTGATCGGCACGTCCATACCGGGCCGCAGTCCGTACAGCGCGATCATGCGATGGGCCAAGTCGACGATCCGCACGGGAGCGCCCATGTCCAGAACGAAGATGGTGCCGCGCTGCGTATCCTGCTCAAGCGCGCTTGAGCTGCTTTGCAGGATCAGCTGGGCTGCCTCGCGCACGGTCATGAAAAAGCGCTCGATATCCGGGTGGGTTATGGTCAGCGGTTTGCCTTCGCGTAGTTGCCGCTTGAAAAGTGGGATGATCGACCCGCTCGAACCCAGGACATTGCCGAAGCGCACCGTCATGAACCGCGGTGCATCGGGATCGTCGACGCCGCACAGGTCAAGTGCCTGGCTGTAGAGTTCGCCCACCCGCTTGGTCGCGCCCATCATCCCGGCAGGGTTGACGGCCTTGTCGGTGGAGACCTGAACCATGGCCTTGGCCGAAAATTCGCACACGGCGTCGGCAACTATCCGCGTACCGATGATGTTGGTGTGGACCCCTGCACAGGGATTTTCCTCGACGATGGGAACATGTTTCAGCGCCGCAGCGTGGTAGACGATAACCGGCCTGTGGGTTTTGAAAACACGCCGCACATAGTCCTTGTCGCAGACGCTGCAGATTTCGACCTTTATGTCGAGATGCGGGTCCAGCTCGCGCAGGCGCATCTCGATCTTGTAAAGATTGTATTCACTGTGATCGAGCAGCACGAGGCGCGAAGGTCGGAAACTTGCCAGCTGCCAGCACAATTCCCCGCCTATGGTGCCCCCCGCGCCCGTGACGAGCACGCATTTTCCGGCGATCTGCCGTGTAATGTAGCCGTGATCGAGGTCGAATTCGTTCCGTCCGAGCAGGGCGTCAATCGGCAGCTGGTCCGCATCTCCTCCTGGTGCGCGAAGCAGCAGTTGCGCCCACGGATCGCGTACGGGGCACATTTCCAATCCAAGTTCCCGCGAGAGATGGATTGTCCGCGACATATCGCGGTGGCTCAGATGCGTGCCATCGTCGCAGGCAATGACACAGTGGGGCCGCAGGCCTTTGCGATCCAGTTCCTCGACGGCCCGTTCCAGCTGGTCGTGGCTGCCGAGCACTGGCAGTCCGGCGAGGCGGCGGATCGCGCCCTCGCGCTTCGGCAGAAGGACGCCGACGATATCGATGCTTGATGTGGTTTCGGAACGCGCAAGGGTGATCACCGAACGGACCCATTGCGGGGGGCCGATCAACAAGGTGCGCCGCAATTCGCCTGTCCCTTTGGCCCGCGCTTTGACATGCCTGTGGCGCGTGATCCATTCCCGCGAGCCGCGCCGGGCGACCCGCATGGCGGTTAGGAGCACCGTTACCAAGGCCCAATGATTAATTGCGATGGGGAGGAGGGTGAGACCCTGGGCCCTCACCACGGGAAGGGAAAGCGCGGCCAGCCACGCGATCGCAAGCCCGACAATTATGATTCCCGCCAGAAACACGCAGTGTGAGAAGCTCAAATAGCGCCAACTCCGGCCGTAAAGGCCCGACAAGAAGAAGCAGGTTGTTGCAATGATGGCGAATGCCGCCAGGAACAGGAGGTTGCTGCCCAATGTCGGGAACAGCTTTATGCCGGCGATCGACAGCACGAGCTTGAGGGTGAGGGCGACGCCAAGGGAGTCGAGCGTCATCAACGCCACAACCCGGACCAGCTGACGCATGCTTACCGCATTGTCCAGCTTTCCCATGGTGAAGGCAGCCAAGCTGCCGGGCCAAGCGCCGAATACGGGCAGGCTTGCGGCCTGTCCGTCGCCGTCTTTCCTCTCCAGAGCCACATTTTCGTTCATGGTTGCTTGTGTGATCGTCCCATGCCTGCAGCGCCGGGAATGGCGCCAGCGGTACGTTCCGGCAGGCAATTGCACGCTATGGCTGGTTAGAATCCATTGCACTTGGACAAGAAGTTATCAGCCGAAATGGTTGAGCGGCCTGACAGGGATAGGGTCGCGGCGGGGCAGGAATAATTTGAGCCAAATAATCTGGACCAAGTGTGCCGAGGTAAAGCTTGGATTCCCCCCAAATGGAACCACAGAGCATCTCTAACGGGTATCAGACATTTGCTTCCGTTGTGTGTTTATGGCGGGAGCGGCATCTTTTGGTCTGTTGCGAAGTAGGGGGAAGCGTCAGGAAATGTATTGCATTTCAATTCCGCCTGAACGTGCGGCAGTTATCGAGCGCCGGACATGAAAGTTCTGGTCCTTTCCAGCCTTGCCTATTCGCTGACCAATTTTCGCGGGGCGCTGCTCAGGGAAATGCGCCAGCGCGGCCATACGGTTGTTGTTGCGGCACCTGATCGCAACCCCAAAGTAGAAGGGCAATTGGCACAGGACGGCATTTCGTTTCGCCTTACCCCGATGGAGCGCACCGGCACTAACCCCTTCCGTGATCTGCGCCTGCTCTGGACTTATGTACGGCTGATGCGAGCTGAGCGGCCCGATCTGGTCCTGGCCTACACGCAGAAGCCGATTATCTTTGGCGGCCTTGCCGCTCGGCTTTCGGGTGTGAAGCGGTTCTACGCGCTGATGTCGGGCCTCGGCCATGTCTTCAGCCTTGAGGCCCGCCGTGCCAGTTGGTTTTCGCGTCTGGTGGCACGGCTTTACCGTGAAGGCCTGCGCAAAGTGAAAACTGTCTTCGTCTTCAATGCAGATGATCGGGCCGACATGATCGATCTGGGCATCGTCACCCCCGCGCAACGGGTCATTCAGGTCCCCGGTTCGGGCGTCGACCTTAACCATTTCGCAGCGCGGGCTTTGCCTGATGACAGGCTTTCTTTCCTGCTGGTTGGCCGCCTGATGCGCGACAAGGGGATCTTCGAATTCCTGGAGGCCGCCCGGCTGTTGCATGCGGACAGCCCTCGTTGTGAATTCTCCATCCTCGGGCGCTATGAAACGGAGAACCCGACCGGGCTGGACGAACGACAATGCGAAGAGCTTGCGGCAAGATATCCAGTGCAGTTCATTCCCGGCACCGACGATGTTCGCCCATTCCTTGCGGATTGTACGGTCTTTGTCCTGCCATCGTTCTACCGCGAGGGCCTGCCTCGCACGATTCTGGAAGCAATGGCGATAGGGCGCCCGATCATCACTGCGGATCTGCCGGGCTGCCGCGACCCGATCGAGGTAGGCGCGAACGGATTTCTTGTGCAGCCGCGCGATGCGGATTCGCTGCTGGCGGCCATGAGGCAGTTTGTCGGGCAACCGGAACTGGCCGTGCGCATGGGGGTTCGTTCGCGCCAGATCGCGGAAAGCACCTATGACGTGCATAAGGTGAACCAGCTGCTCCTTAACGAAATGGGTTTGATGGGGCCAGCGCCGGAGGTGCCTGCTGCCGGAGACGCGCAAGCGGTTGAGACATATCCGGAAACACGACGGGTAATGTCACAGGCAGACGTGGCCTTGCCCGGCATGGCAAGCGGAAAGGGATAGCCCATCCAGTTGCGAGCGGTCATCGTTGGAGCGGTCGGAAGTACCGCTGTCGCCATTGAGGAGGTCGGAAACGCACCGGGCTGGTCATTACCGCTCGTCGTAACCTTGCCCGACGAACTCCACGTGCGCCACTCGGATTTCTATAACCTCGGGCCGCTGGCGGAAAGTGTCGGGGCCATGATCCATCGCGCGGCAAGTTCGAACGATCCAGAAACCATTGCGGCCATCCGTGCTGTCGATCCCCACTATATCTTCGTGATCGGATGGTCGCAGATTTGCCATCCCGAATTTCTCGGCATCTGTCCGGGCAAGGCCATAGGCTATCACCCGGCGCCGCTACCCCGCCTGCGGGGACGCGCGGCCATTCCGTGGACCATTCTGCTTGACGAAGCCATTACGGCCGGAAGCCTGTTCTGGCTGGCAGATGGAACCGACACGGGCGAAATATTGCGGCAAACGTTCTTCCACGTGGCGCGCGATGAAACTGCGCAGACCTTATACGACAAGCACATGGCTGCCCTCCAATCCATGCTGTCGGCCGCATTGCCCGAGCTGGCCGGCGGCGTGGAGCAGCGTATTCCGCAGGATGACCGCTATGTCACATGGGCGGCCAAAAGAACGCCGCGGGACGGGCTGATCAATTGGCACGATAGTGCGGAGCAGATCGATCGGCTAGTTCGGGCCGTCGGGCGTCCCTATCCGGGGGCCTTTACTACCCTTGCGGGTAAGAAGCTGATCATCTGGAGCGCGCTGCTGGTTGGTGGTGCTGAACGGTATCATGCAACTGCTGGGCAGATTGTCGCCCGCGAAGATGGGGCATTGATTGTCCAGACGGGCACTGGGCTGCTCGCGGTCCGGGAATGGCAGGCTGCCGATGATGCAAAGGCGCCGCGGTTGCATCAGGTGCTGGGAGTGGCCGATTGATGAAGGATTTGTCGCATTTTGGCCGGGTCTTGATCATCGCCCCGCATCCCGATGATGAGATTCTTGGCTGCGGGGGGGTGATGGCCCGGCTGACAGATGAAGGGGGGGAAGTTGTCGTCGCGATTGTAACGACTGGTCGTCCGCCTGCTTTCGCCCCAGACCGCACCGCTCTGGTACAGCGCGAGATGCGTCAGGCGCACGAAATCCTTGGGGTCCGCGATTGCCGCTTTCTGGGGCTTCCCGCAGCGGCGCTCGACACGGTTCCCGCTGCGGATCTCAACGCAAAGTTTCAGGAATTGATTGCCGACGTGTGCCCGGACACGTTGCTGCTGCCGTTTGTTGGCGATATCCATGCCGACCATCAGCTCTGCTTTCTGGCCGCCATGGTCGCGGCGCGGCCAAGGCATGCCAAGGCGCCTGGTCTGATCATGTGTTACGAAACCTTGTCCGAGACCAACTGGTATGCGGCCCCGACCACCCCGGCCTTTGTACCGAACGCGTTCGTGGATGTCTCGGCGACGCTTGATCGCAAGTTGGGGGCATTCGCAGCCATGGAAAGCCAGCTGCGACCTTTCCCTGAGGAGCGCTCAATAAAAGCGCTCAGGGCATTGGCGACGCTTCGGGGGGCGACTGTGCATTTGAACGCTGCGGAAGCGTTTATGATCGTGCGGCAAATCTGCCGAGCTTAACAGGCACGATACCCTGTGATGATGCCCAATTGGGCAACGAGGCCCAAATGGGTGTGGTGTGGAGGTGGCTATTCCGCCTGAGCGGACTCTCCAATGCGGCAATATCGGCTTCGGAATGGCTGCGACTCAGGCATTGAAACTGTGCTGCATTGCACTCTCCAGCGCTGCTCCGCAGCATGTTGACGTCCGCGGCGAAGGCATAAGTTCGTAAGTCGGAAATGGGGCCGGTTAGCTAACCTACGAAGAATATGGAATGTTCTGGTATTGCTGAATCTGAAATGAGACGAACGGAGTTAGCCAAAGCAAAGTAACTTTGCACTTACCATGCCCACAAAGTACAGCTAATATGAATATCAAGTAGAGGTACTCACAAAGCTTGATGTTTACGGATCGCAGCTCATGTAGCTGCAGGACGGAGGGGTCAAACATGCGAAGCGCAGGATCAATTTCTATCTCTCTGGTATGTCAGAACAATCTGGCGAGAGAAGGTCTCCGAAGAATTTTAAATGAAGAAGAGTTCAACGTAATTGATTGTTGTTCACATAGTGAATTATTGTTCGATAGTGATTCAGCGCATTCTTCCGAAATAATCGTACTCGATAGTGTGTCTTCAGAACGCTGTGGCGAGATGATTGAAGAATTTCGGGGGAGGTTCCCTAACGCGAGACTCGTTGTGCTGTCCGATAGCTTCTGCCTCGACCACATGGTGGATGCATTCAGGGCCGGCATCGATGGCTACATACTTAAGGAGATAGGCTGCGACTCCCTGATTGAGTCCTTACGGCTGGTGAAACTGGGCGAAAAGGTGATGCCGAGTGAGTTGGTTCGCCACCTGCCGCAACATTCGGTATCTGCAAGCCCGTCTGCCGGGTCAGAGGCCAGCGCGGCGGAACTGCTCTCCGAAAGGGAAATCGAGACGCTCCGTTGTCTTGTCCTCGGCTATGCCAACAAGGTGATCGCGTATCGGCTTGATATTAGCGAAGCGACCGTCAAGGTTCATGTGAAAGCCGTCTTGCGCAAACTGATGGTGCAGAACCGCACACAGGCGGCCATCTGGGCCGTCAATCACGGCGTGGTTTCAACGCCGATGAGCGCGATTGCCCAACCGGACGGCGGGCTTCTGGAGGCAGTGGTTGTTGTTGACTAGTAACCGCAGTTCGAGCCGCTTGATCAAAACAACCTAGAGGTCGGGAATCTATCCCGTCCTCTAGGTTGTTACCTCGCTGTCCGGATAGCTCCACGCTGTCCCGGATATTGCCACACTGACCGGCGCGTTACCGGAAGCTGGGCAGAACCTCTTTCTCGAACAGCTTGAGGCTGTCCCAGGCAACGTCGATCGGCATGCCGCCGCACAGGGGATGAAACTGCGCAACGGGCGCTGGTGCCGCCTTGATCTGCGCGATCATCTGTTGGGGCGTGATCACGTGATAACGGTTCGCCGCCCTGAGTGCATCAACGTCCGGGAAAACATCGTAAGGCGTGGCCTCGCCGGCAGCGGCTTTCCAGGCGCCGTAAGCGTTGGTTTCATGCAGGAAGTACGGGCCCATGGCCTGCCAGCCAGCATCGGGATCGACTGCTAGCGCCGTAACTTCCGCACTTCCTAACATGCCGGGGCCGGGGTCGGGTTTGCCAAGCGTGATCATTTCGTCGCGGTAAAACTCCCAGCAGGCAGGAGATGAGGGGACGAAACCATCAGCAATGCGGGCTGCGCGGCGTGCGGCGGGCTCGCTGGCGCCGCCCATGAGGACCATCGGACCGCCGGGGCGGACGGGCGCGGGCGTGACGTGCACAGTTCGGCCCCGATACTCAAAGGGCTTCCCTGCAAAGGCTGCCTTAAGCGTGTGCACGGCCTCAGTCACGCGCTTCGGCCGCTCCTTGATCGGCACGTCGAACATGGCGAACTCGCTGGGGGCATAGCCGCCTGCGACGATAAGGTCGACGCGGCCCTTGCTGAGATTGTCGAGCACGCAGAAATCTTCGGCAAGTCGCAGCGGATCGTGAAACGGCGCAATCAGTGCCGCAACACTGAAGCGCACGTTCCTGGTGCGCGCAGCCATTGCCGCCAGCATCAATGCGGGGCTGGGTATGTATCCGTCTTCTGAACCATGATGTTCGGAAACCGCAATGCTTGCAGGGATCCCGAGGTTATCCGCCCACTCGGCCATGTCCAGCGCAGCGCTGTAACGGTCCGCCATGCTGGTGCCGGCAAAGGCCGGGTTTCGAAAATCGAAGCGCATCGACAGATACATGAACATCTCTCCCCTGATCAGGCCCATCGAGGCCACCACGTGTTTACTCGCGACTCATTCCGGCCGCGTAAATGGGTGATAGGGTGCGATGGCGCTTGCGTCACCACTGCAATAGTTTGTGGGCTATGCTTAGGATTGAACAGCCGAACAATGGAAGGCAGCGCGTTGCCTATTCAGTCATTGTGGTAGGCACATATCTGGCCACAGCTTTATGGCTGTGCGTCACGATACTTCAAGCCGCAGGGACCATCCCAGTTGCAAGGCCATGGTCTGGGCTTGCCGATCCCAATTAAAGTGGTCGAGTACGGCGAAGTGCGCAGCCTGAACGTTATCGTTCACTTCGATCACGGAGGCCCGGATGTTTGCAGGCTGGTCATCCGCGTCCGCCGGGCAGGAGCTTACGGCAACCAAGGTGCCCGCGGCCGTCTGGTAGATTGCCATTTTCCGAGGGATGTCCGCCGCAAGAGACTCAATTGTCTGTGTGCAGAGCAGCTTTCCTTCAAACGCAATCACCGGGCCGTGGCTCTGCTCGATCTCGATGCGGTGATATTCGGCATGCCCGGCGGTGTCGCTGGCCGCGATGGACGGGAAAGTGGCTTCACTGTCCACTGCCGGCGCGGTCTGGGAAAACAGCATCCGGTTGGTTGTAGGGAACGCTATCGGCGCGGTGTGATCGGTGGGTTCTGTTGCGGAAAGGGCATCATGCGGCAGCAATTCGATATCGGCGATGGTGAAGCTGTCTTCGTCACCGACCTTGGCCCACGACCGGCTTCGCGATCCGTCAGGTTTGAGCCATCCCAGCGGTGCCCTGACGCATAGGCACCGGGCGCGATCCTTGAAAACGTCGTAGCTCTCTGGGATGCTGGTGACGCGCCAGATGTCTTCACTATCCCGGCGCACGAGATCGCCGATTTTCAACTGCTCAACCATAAATAGTTCTTTTCGGCACCATTCTGCCCGCATTCGCGGAATCGGATTTCAGCGCCCCATTCAAGGTTCGCGTTTGAGCTATAACCTTCAGAGGCTGGCGGGGCGATATTGGCCCGCCACGTCAGGTCGCGTATGTGGCGCGGCCTGACCGATCCGTTGCGTCTGCCACGCTGCGGGCAGGAACAACAGGGCAATGTTGACACGCTGTGACTATCGCCCTTGTGGCTCTCTCTGTCCGCTGCCATAGGCGCCGGCCCCTTCGCAAACCTTGGATCGTGAATATGCAGACCGATGCAGTCGGCCGGACCATTGGCCTCGACTTCGGAACGACGAACACTGTCGCCGCCAAGGCGCAAGGACCTGCGACGGCGGAGTTGGTCGAATTCGTGGGCGACCACGCAGCAGGGGCAGTGTTCCGTTCAGCCCTGTGTTTCTGGCAGCAGGATGGATCGCGCAGCGGCATAGACCATGAGGCAGGGCCGTGGGCCATTGCCGAGTATCTCGATTTTCCGCTGGGAAGCCGGTTCATCCAGTCGTTCAAGTCGGTGGCCGCCAGTCCGCTGTTCGAGCATGCGTCGATTTTCACCAGGCGTTTGCGGTTTGAAGAACTTGGCCAGCTGTTTCTTGAAAAGTTGGTGCAACACGCCGGCGGTGCCCTTGATATGCGCGGCGCCCGGCTCGTCGTGGGGCGGCCAGTAAACTATGCTGGTGCGCGCGCCGACGCAGCACTCGCGAGAGAGCGGTATGACAGGATGTTCGCCAGCCTGGGCGCAGAAGTCCATTATGTTTACGAACCGATGGGTGCCGCATTCAGTTTCGCGTCCCGGCTGACCGAGCCGGCTACTGTGCTTGTGGCGGATTTCGGCGGTGGTACCAGTGACTTCTCGATCGTCGCGATGGGGGAGCCCGGCGCAAGTCCGCGCTGCGTACCGCTGAGTTCGAGCGGTGTTGGTATTGCCGGGGACCGTTTCGATTCCCGCATCGTGGAGCGTCTGGTACTGCCGCTGCTGGGCAAGGGTGGTTTGTATCGATCATTCGACAAGCTTCTTGAAATCCCCGGCGGCTATTTCGCCGATTTCTCTGATTGGTCGAAGCTGGCATTGATGCGCAACCGGCGGACGCTGGACGATCTCGCAAAACTGCGGCGCAGCGCCACTGATCCCGATGCAATCGGACGGCTGATCGCCATCGTCGATAATGAAATGGGCTATTCGCTGTATGATGCGGTTGGCACGGTAAAGCGGGCGCTTTCAAGCCAGGAGCATGCCGAATTTCGCTTCACGGGCGGGGGGCTTGATATTGCCTCTGATGTTTCCCGCAGTGATTTCGAGGACTGGATTCGCCCCGACATCGCCCGGATCGAGGCGGCGGTGGATAGCGCCCTGTCCAGCGCCGGCAAGGCAGCCGACCAGATTGACAGGGTGTTCCTTACCGGTGGTTCATCGCTGATACCCGCCATTCGCCAGATATTCGTTGAGCGCTTTGGCGACAGCCGGATTGCCACTGGCGGTGAACTTACGTCAATTGCGCACGGCCTCGCGATGATCGGCGCATCGGATAACCTTGCCGATTGGTCGGTGTGATGCTGCCAGGAATTAGCTGTCCCACAGATGCGCGCGGTAGCGGTTGAAGCAACGCTCTCCGCAGGTCAGCCGCATCAGTGCGCCCTCTGCAATAGCCGTTGCTCTACGGGGATCTTCCTTGACCAAGGGGCCAAGCGCCTCACGATTCCAGGCTTCGCTGTGCTTGACGTCCAGAACGGCGTGAAGGTCGAAATAGCGGCGCTCCTTGTCGCTCAATCCGATCCGGCGCAGGCCCTGTGCGACCATCGCCGAACGGCCTGGTGCAGTCAGTTCTATCACGCCAAGTGCCCCTACAGAATGCCAGGCATAGTGGCGGTTGGTCGCCATCGCGGTCATGGCGTTGGCGAGTGCAAGGCTTTCCCAGACCGTGTTCTCGATTGCCGGATCTACACCAAGTGTATCGACCAGATCGTCTAGCATGGGGCCGTGCATCCCCTTGATATTGCCGCGCCCCATTTCATCCCAGTAATTGCGCGCAAGCTCAAGCTTGGCGGAAGCGGGCAGCTTTATCTGCGTGTAGGCGACAAGATCGTCAAAACCCGCTTCGCCGGCCGCCTCCTGCTCGAAGAACCAGCGCAGCTCGTCGCGCGTGGCCCTTTCGGCAAGCCAGGGGAACAACGGATCTCCTTGGCCAGGGCCGCTGGCCTGAAGATCCTCGAACCAGGAAACGAAGGCGTCGGCTTGCGTAGGTGCAGTTGCCGCTTTGGCCGAAACCTCGGATCGTAATTCTTCAATGAAGGCGATTTCCAGCCGGTTCATGCGGGCATTACGGTCCTGCACGGCCTCCCAGCCATCGGGCGGAAACTGGGGGGCAAGGCGTTGACGGTTCCAATGCGCGACGCCGCGCTGGAAACTATCGGTTAGGAACTGCGAGGAATGTCGCTGCGCCCGTGTGATCGGTAGAGTTGCCATGGCGATACAACGGCTGGGAAAGGGTGCGAGTTCCCGGCCGGCGCTTAGTCAGGGCAAGAGATTACCGCGCCTATGATGGCGATGCGCTCTACCTCGCGGTACGCTGGCCCCTCCAGTTCTTCGCCAAACATGTCCGGATCAAGCTCACGATAGCGGATCGTGCAACTGCGCTGCTGGGCCAGATCGAAAAGTGCGGCGCGCAGGGGATCGTGGCCGTCGATGATCGCGCTGCCCGTGTAAAGGATGAACCGGCCGCTTGGCGATAGCCGGTCAAGTGCGGTAATCGCCATGTCGTAACTTACGCGGGCGCCGTGCATATCGCCGCCGTCGCGGTAATGCCGCCCGGCGGGATCGATGATATAGGGTGGGTTGGCAACAACAAGATCGATCGGTCCCTCTATGCCGTCCAGGCCAGCGCAGTGCACGGCCTGCGCCGCTACACCCGCTGCGGCGGCATTGATCCGGGCGAGACGGAGGGCCTGCGCATTGATGTCGGTCATCGTGACTCGCAGTTCAGGGCAAAGCCGTGCTGCTGCGATTGCGCCAACGCCCGATCCGGTGCCGATGTCGACAAGATGCGCTTGGTTGCGCGAGGGGCAGAGGGCCAGTTCGGCACGAATGAGATCTGCAAACCGATAGCTGTCGGGGCCGAAGAACACGGCGTCCTCGGTATCGGTGGGATAGGCGGAGTGGAGCAGCAGATCGCTGCCAATACTCGAAACCCGATACCGGGATTTTACGCGGCCCTCTCCCATAAAAACGAGCGCATCCGCAGCGCGGAGCGTCGCGATTACTTCGCTATCCAGAATGGCGGGATCAAACGGCAGGCTCCAGCCCAGAGCATCACGCACATCGCGCGCTTCCCGATCGGGCGTGCGGTTCATGACACGCGCATGGGTTGCCGGGGTGGGCGTGACGAACTGGTAAGCGCGCGTTTTCAACTGACCGAGCAGGGTTAC